>TARA_R110000796_G_scaffold37722_4_pt1 | contig 379638 bp, 315 predicted proteins | sample TARA_R110000796 | Tara Oceans TARA_R110000796 (sample SAMEA4397815) | marine metagenome | biome: Polar Biome; feature: [SRF] surface water layer (ENVO:00010504); material: water (ENVO:00002006), including particulate matter (ENVO:01000060) such as... | depth 5 m
ACCAAACCAGCTCTATCTAGACAAAATATTACAGGTAGATTCTGAATGGCTACATCATGTATAACTTGGTCATAAGCGCGTTGTAAAAAAGTAGAATAAATTGTACAAAAAGGAATCAAGCCTTCAGCGGCCATGCCTGCGGCCATTGTCACTGCGTGTTGTTCTGCAATTCCAACATCAAAGGCTCTTTCTGGAATTTCTTCCATCATAAATTTAAGGGAACTACCAGTAGGCATTGCTGGTGTTATGCCAACAATATTTGCATTTGCTTTTGCAAGCTCTACTAAAGTATGACCAAAAACATCTTGATATTTTGATGGTTCAAATTCTGTGTTCTTTGGTAATAAGTCTCCTGTTTGTTTATTAAATTTTCCAGGAGCATGATAGGTTACTTGATTTTCTTCTGCTTTTTTTAACCCTTTTCCTTTTGTTGTTATTATATGTAAGAGCTTAGGGCCATTAATTTTCTTTAATTTTTCTAAAGTTTCTATAAGAAGATCAATATCATGACCATCAATAGGCCCCGTATAATTAAAATTTAAGCATTCAAAAATATTTTCATCTTTTGCAATTCCCTTTTTAACATTGGTGAGGTATTTTTTTAAAGCTCCTACACTCGGATCGATTCCAATGGCGTTGTCATTTAAAATTATTAAGCAATTAACATCAGTAGCACCTAAATGATTTAAAGCTTCAAAAGCCATACCACTTGCTATTGATGCATCGCCTATAACAGCAATGTGTTGCCTATCATAATTTCCTTTTAATTTTGATGCAATTGCCATTCCTAATATAGCAGAAATTGATGTAGAACTATGACCTGTACCAAAAGCATCATATTCGCTTTCACTACGTTTTGGAAAACCACTAATACCGTTTAATTGGCGGTTAGTTTCAAATATTTCTTTTCTGCCCGTTATTATTTTATGCCCATATGCTTGATGACCAACATCCCAAATTAGTTTGTCTACTGGGGTATTAAATGTGTAATGTAATGCAATTGTAAGTTCCACAACTCCTAAGCTTGCGCCTAAATGTCCTTCTTTGGTAGCTACAATATCAATTATAAAATCACGTAATTCTTGAGCAAGTTTTGGGAGCTGATTTTTTTTGAGTCTTTTAAGATCTAAAGGAGAATTAATATGTGCTAATAACGTGCTCAAGATAAATCAAATTAATAGCAAAAATACTTATTTTGGTATATTATTAGGCGTAAATACAGTTATGTTTGAAATTAAAAGTTTAATTTTTTCATTAAAAGTAGATGAAGTTAATTATGATGGTTAAATCTTTTAATATTTTTGATTAATGATGATACCATACGATGATATTTATTTTATGAAAAAAGCCTTACAGGAGGCTGAAAGTGCATTTGAAAAAGGAGAAGTTCCTGTTGGTGCTGTAATTGTTGCTCAAGATCGGATTATTGCTAGAGCTCATAATTTGACAGAACAATTAAATGATGTTACAGCCCATGCAGAAATGCAGGCGATAACCGCAGCAGCAAATTTTTTAGGTGGAAAATATCTTAAAGATTGTACACTGTATATAACTTTAGAACCTTGCCAAATGTGTGCTGGAGCTTTGTATTGGAGTCAAATATCAAAAATTGTATATGGAGCAAAAGATATTGAGCGCGGGTGTACATTTTTAGGAACAAAATTACATCCAAAAACAAAAATTATTGGTGGAATATTAGAAAAAGATTGTTCAGAAATATTAAAACGTTTTTTTATTCAAAAACGTAATTTAAATTGATAGAATTTTACTTTTAAAGTAAAGCAACCCTAAATATTAGTTTGGGGTTGCTTTATAATTCATTGCAAAGAATACTATTTTATTAACCTATTACATGCACTTGTGCAGCAACTACTCCTTTTCTTCCTTCTTCTTCTTCGTATTCTACTTTGTCACCTTCGTTAAGTTCTGTTCCGTTTAGTGAAGTTGCGTGAACAAAAATGTCTTTTCCTGTTTTTTCGTTGGTAATGAATCCGTAGCCTTTAGATACATTATAAAATTTTACTGTTCCAGTCATTTGAATAAAAATTAAAGTAATTAGAATTACAAATGTATAATTTTTTAGTAATTTTTTGTTAAAAAGCGTTAAAAAATAGGATACAGCTTACTGGTTATCAGTCTTTTCGGGTTTCTTTCCTTGCATTTTTCTAATATTTTCTTCTGTTAGCATATAATCTTTAACATTTTTACCCTTGCTTTCTTTAAATAAGAAAAGAGGCATGGCTACTAAAAAAATTCCTACTGTCCCAAAGCCAATATATTTATTGGCGAGCGTAGTTTTATCTTCTTTTATAGAAAATCCGTAAATAATAGCTACTACAGAAGCGATACATATTAGACTTATAAAATATTTTAGTTTCATCTATATTTTTATTTAGTGAAATTAATAAGTTTTCTTCTATAGGCGGTTAATAGTTTAGATTTTGAAACAAAACCAACATACTTTCCATTTTTTATCACAGGTAAATTCCAAGCACCACTGTCTTGAAATTTTTGCATAATATCAGTCATTTTATCCTTATCTAATTCAATAATTTCTGGAGGAGTATGCATGACATCTTTAGCAAAAATTTCTTGATATAATTTTTGGTTAAACATGATAGATCTAATATCATCTAACAATATAATACCTAACAGTATATTATCTTCAGGATCAATAACTGGAAAAATATTTCTACTAGATTTTACAACTGCTTTATGAACAATATCACCTAAAGACATGTTTGAGTTTACAATTGCAAAATTATCTTCGATGACCTTATCAATATCCATTAATGTTAAAACGGCATGGTCTTTATCATGTGTTATCAATTCTCCTTTTCTACCTAGCTCCATATTATAAACAGAATGGGGATGAGCATATTTTGTAATCGAATATGAAATTGCCGCTGTAATCATAAGAGGAATAAAAAGATCATAACCACCTGTTAGTTCAGCTATTAAGAAAATAGCAGTTAAAGGAGCATGTAGTACGCCAGCCATTAACCCTGCCATACCCACTAATGTAAAATTACTTTCTGAAACTTTATTTTCAAAAACGCCTATGTTGTTAATCACTTTTGCAACACAATTACCCATTATACTTCCCATAAAAAGGGTAGGAGCAAAAATACCTCCAACACCACCTGCGCCAAAAGTAAGAGCACTAGCTATTATTTTAAATAATACCAGCCCAATGAGTAATAAAACAACCATCCATACATTGGTTAAGTCTAAATTAAAAATATTATTTTGTAATACTTTTTCAGGATTCCCTTTTACCAAACTATTAATAACATCAAAGCCTTCTCCGTAAAGTGGTGGAATCAAATAGACTAATACTCCAATTCCTATTCCACCAAAAAGCAAACGTTTAACAGGAGAGTCTAATTTGTCAAAAAAACGTTGAATTCTATCATAAACCTCAGTAAAATAAATAGAAGTTAAGCCTGCAAAAATACCCAAAATGATAAAAAATGGAACATCAGTAATTTTAAATATATCTTCAATTTTAAATGGAAGTAATACATCATCTCCAAAGAAAAAATAAGATGTTATTATTGCTGAAATAGAGGCTAACAATAAAGGTAGCATTGATGCTATTGTAAGATCTAAACTGAATACTTCAATTGCAAATATAATGGCAGCAATTGGAGCTTTAAAAATTGAAGATAATGCTCCAGCAGCTGCACAACCAATAAGTAAATTACGGTTGGTTTGGTTCATATGAAACATTCTCGAAATGTTTGAACTTATAGCAGCTCCAGTTGCTACTGTGGGTCCTTCTAATCCAACTGAGCCACCAAAACCAACTGTAAGTGGTGCGGTTAATATAGAACCAAACATTTGATACCTACGCATAATTCCTTTATGCTTTGAGATTGCAAAAAGTGTAGACGGAATTCCATGGCTTACTTTATGGCGGATAACATATTTAATAATAAGATAAACCAAAATTAGGCCTATAATTGGAAAGACAAAATAAAAAGCTTGATGGTAATATCTTACCAAATTACCCTCTAATAAATGTTGAAAGAAGTGCGTTAAGTTTTTTAAAATTACAGCACCAACCCCAGAAGTAAACCCAACTAGAACACTTAGAAAATATATAAATTGACGTTCTGAAATATGTTTAACTCTCCAAACTAAAAATTTAGTAAACCAAGTTTTTTTAAGTGTATCCATTTTATAAAGAATCCCGAAATAGTTCGGGATTATAATTTACGCTTTTATGTCTAGTTTTAGATGTAATTCTTTTAATTGATCATCATCAATAAATGCTGGTGCATCTATCATTACATCTCTTCCGCTATTGTTTTTTGGAAATGCAATGAAATCTCTTATTGTTTCTTGCCCACCTAAAATAGAAACTAATCGATCTAATCCAAAAGCTAATCCTCCGTGTGGTGGAGCTCCATATTGGAAAGCATCCATCAAAAAGCCAAATTGTGATTTTGCTTCTTCAGGGGTAAAACCTAAATGCTTAAACATGGTTGCTTGCATTTCTTTATCATGAATTCGGATAGATCCACCTCCAATTTCGTTTCCATTTAAAACTAAATCATATGCATTTGCTTTTACAGCACCAGGATCTGTATCTAATAATTGTAACTGACCAGGTTTTGGAGAAGTAAAAGGGTGATGCATTGCATGGTAATGGCCCGTTTCTTCGTCTAATTCTAATAAAGGAAAATCTATAACCCATAATGGAGCAAACTCTTCTGGGTTTCTTAGGCCAAGACGTTCTGCCAATTCCATTCGTAAAGCACTTAATTGCGTTCTAGTTTTGTTTGCATTACCAGACAGCAGACAAATTAAGTCACCTGGTTTTGCATTTGTTACTTTTGCCCAATTTTTTAAATCTTCTTGATCGTAAAATTTATCTACTGAAGATTTGAATGAGCCATCTTCATTATATCTGGCATAAACCATACCTTTTGCACCAATTTGGGGTCTACGTACCCAATCGACTAAAGCATCAATTTCTTTTCTAGTATAGGCAGCCCCTCCAGGAACAGCAATACCTACCACTAATTCGGCTTCATTGAAAATAGAAAATTCTTTATGTTGTGTAACGTCATTTAATTCTCCGAATTCCATTCCGAAACGAATATCTGGCTTATCATTACCGTATTTTCGCATTGCATCATCGTAGGTCATTCTTGGAAATTTATCAATTGTGATACCTTTAATTTCTTTTAAAAGATATGTTGTTAATCCTTCAAAAACGGTTAAGATATCGTCTTGCTCTACAAAAGCCATTTCACAGTCTATTTGCGTGAACTCTGGTTGTCTATCTGCACGCAAATCTTCATCTCTAAAACATTTTACAATTTGGAAATACTTATCCATACCGCCAACCATTAATAATTGCTTAAAGGTTTGTGGAGATTGTGGTAGGGCATAAAATTGTCCTTCATTCATTCTACTTGGAACTACAAAATCTCTTGCGCCTTCTGGTGTAGATTTTATTAAATATGGGGTTTCAATTTCAATAAATCCTTCGTCTGAAAGAAATTTGCGAACTTCCATTGCAACTTTATGTCTAAAAATAAGGTTGTTTTTTACAGGATTTCTACGAATATCTAAATAGCGATATTTCATTCTAATATCTTCACCACCATCCGTTTTATCTTCTATAGTAAATGGAGGCGTTATAGCTTTATTTAAAATTGATAGTTCTGTAACTAAAACTTCAATATCTCCAGTAGGGATATTTGCATTTTTTGAAGTTCGTTCTATAACAGTGCCCTTTACTTGAATTACAAATTCACGACCTAAAGATCTTGCTTGCTCTATAAGATTTTTCGAAGTTCGTTCTTCATCAAAGATAAGTTGTGTAATGCCATAACGGTCTCTTAAATCTACCCAGATTACAAACCCTTTGTCTCTTACTTTTTGTACCCAACCTGATAATACTACTTCTTTATTATTGTGAGATGCTCTTAAATCGCCGCAATTATGACTTCTGTACATGTTTGACCTAATTTGATGGCAAATTTAATAAGTATCTGCAATTTAATACGATTAATTATGTCTGATTTTAAATGAATTATACAGATGTACTAAAAACATCTTTAAATATATAAAAAATTGAAAATGAAGAGATTACATTTTTAATGTAAATTTAATGTAAACTAAATGTTACTTTAAAGCAAAATAAAACATATATTTGTTACGTTAAGGTAAATAAAGATCATTAATTTTTAAAATATATTTCTATGAAAACAATAACATTATTTTTAGCTCTGTTTATCACAGTGGCTATATCAGCTCAAGAAAAAGAACCAACATTTACAAAAGAAGGAAATAAAGTAATAGCTACCTATTTTCATGATAATGGACAAGTAGCCCAAACGGGTGAATTTCTGAAAGGAAAACTTCATGGAGAATGGAATATGTTTGATGAAGAAGGTAAGAAAATTGCTAGTGGTGAATATGTAAATGGAAAGAAAACCGGAAAATGGTTTTTCTGGAAAGGTGAAGAATTAAAAGAAGTTGATTTTGAAGATAGTAGAATAGTAAATGTTACTCAATATAAAGCTAAAGAAGCTGTTGTAGTAAATAAATAATAAAAAAAATTTTATTAAAAACCCGATGAGCAATCATCGGGTTTTTTTGTATTTGTTATTTAGTTATTAAATGTAAAATAAATAATGGTTTAAAATAAAAAACCCTCCAACGTTTTGCTCTGGAGGGTTTTATATAAGATAATATTTACAGCAAGACTTTATAAATGTCCTTCTTCAATTACAAGATTTTCCTTTTCATTATTAAATTTAGTTCTTAGCCACATTTTAAACTTAGTGATAAGAAAGAATAAAACAGGAACCAAAATTAAAGTAAGGAAAGTAGCAATAAACAGACCGTATATTACAGTCCAAGCTAAAGGACCCCAAAAGACAACGTTATCACCTCCCATGTAAATATTTGCATCAAAATCTGCAAATAAGGTAAAGAAGTTAATGTTTAGTCCTATTGCTAATGGTACAAGCCCTAAAATAGTAGTAATAGCTGTTAATAATACAGGACGTAAACGCGCTTTACCAGCAGTTACAATACTTTCATAAAGATCGCTTACTTCTAAATATTCGTTTTCATCTAAATCTTTTTCATTCTTTTTTCTATCGATGAGTAGTTGCGCATAATCTAGTAGTACCACTCCATTATTTACAACAATACCGGCGAGCGAGATAATACCTACCATAGTCATCATTATCACGAATGCACTACCTGTTAAAACAATCCCACCAAATACCCCTATAAAACTTAAAAAGATAGCCAACATAATGATGGTTGGTTTTGAGACAGAATTAAATTGGAAAATCAATATGAAAAATATTAATCCAAGTCCTGTAAAAAACGCTCCAACTAAAAATGCCATTTGTTTATTTTGCTCTTCAATTTGACCTGTATAATCTATTTTGATATTCTCAGGTAAATTTTCATAGCTCTTCATTTCGTTTTGAATTTGAGCTACAATAGCGCCTGCATCAGTAAAACCAGGAGCTAAAGCAGAATAAACGGTTACTACTCTTTTAGTATCTTTATGTTTTATAGCACTAAAACCAGAATTATTAGTGTGTGATGCAACAGTTGATAACGGAATATCTTTTATTTTTCCAGTGTTATCTCTAAAAATGATGCTTTGGTTGAATAATGCACTTGTGTTATATCTATTTTCTTTATTGAAACGAACATAAATGTCAAAATCATCACCATCTTCTTTATAAATACCAGCTTTTGATCCAAAGATAGAATTACGTAATTGTTGCCCAACTTGAGATGAACTAACCCCCAATTCTCCCGCCTTTTCTCTATCAACAACAACACGCATTGTTGGTTTATCTTTATTCACATCAATTTTTAACTCATCAATACCAGCAATATTTTTAGTATTGATAAATTCGCGCATTTTTTCTGCTGTAGAAATCAATTCGTTATAATCATCTCCTTGAATTTCGATATTAATTGGTGCTCCGGCTGGTGGTCCGTTCGCATCTTTTTCCACAGAAATTAAAACACCTGGATAAATACCTACTAGTGCAGTTTGTACTTTTTGACGTAAAATCTCACTGTCTTCACCACGGCGGTATTTATACTCACGCATTGAAGCTGTGATTTTACCTTTATGAGGCATTTCGGCAGCAGAACCACCATCTGTTTGTGGATTACCTGCTCCTTCACCTACTTGTGAAACGGCACTTTCAACTAAGAAATTACGATCTCCATCTTTGTATTGATTGGCGTCAATTACTTTGTAAACACGTTTTTCAATTTCTTTAGTAATTGCATTTGTTTTTTCAATATCAGTCCCTTGCGGGTATTCAATATAGACGATAATTTGATTTGGCTTATTATCTGGGAAGAACTCTACTTTTGTGCGTTGCATTCCTAAGGAAATTCCAAAAGCTACAAATGATAGTATTAATAATACGAATGTGCCTATAGATAAAAAGTACGGTCTTTTTCCTGAAAGAGCACTACGCAACATACGTTCATACCAATTTTCTAATTTAACTAATGATTTTGATTGAAAATTATTCGCCCATTTGCGGATAAACCATCTATAGAACCAGAGCATTATAGCAGTAAATATCATAACGGTACCAAGTCCTCTATAGGCTCCACCAAATAGTAGAATTAAAACCCCAATAACTGCAATTATAATGGTTGTTCTAATAATTTGTTTTAGTGGCATGTCTTTATCTTCCGTAGTCATAAACTGTGAAACTAACACAGAGTTAAAGAAAATAGCAACAAATAAAGATGATCCTAAAACTACAGATAAAGTTATAGGTAGAATTTTCATGAATTCTCCCATAATTCCGGGCCATAGACCTAAAGGAATAAAAGCAGCAACTGTAGTAGCGGTTGATATGATAATAGGGAAAGCAATTTCGCCAATCCCTTTTTTAGCGGCTTCAATTCTTGTCATGCCTTCGTCTTCCATTAATCGGTAGACGTTTTCTACAACCACGATACCATTATCTACAAGCATCCCTAGACCCATGATTAAACCAAAGAGTACCATTGTATTTAAACTTTGTCCTAATAAACTTAATATCATTAGCGACATGAACATCGACATTGGTATCGCAAACCCAACAAATAATGCATTTTTAAATCCTAAGAAGAACATTAATACGGTAACAACCAATATAACTCCAAAAATGATATTATTCACTAAATCGTCTACTTGCCCAATAGTAACTGAAGATTGGTCATTTGTAATGGTAACCTGTAAATCTTTTGGGAATGTTTTTTGGATAGCATCATCAACAATAACCCTAATCTGTTCAACAGCAGCAACCATGTTTTTTCCTGCTCGTTTTTTAACATCAAGCATTACAACAGGCTCTCCATGCTCTCTTGCATAAGTAGTTTTATCTTCTTCTTTAAATGATACATTAGCTACATCTTTTAGATAAATAGAAGAACCATCTTCAGATTTTACAACAAAATTTTCTAATTCTGACGGATTATCAATTTCACCTAAAATACGGATAGTACGCCTTTGTCCACTAGCAATTAAATTACCAGCTGACATAGTTACATTACCATTATTTATAGCGCCTATAATATCATTAAATGTGACTTGAGCAGCCATCATTTTATAAATGTCTACGGCAATTTCAACTTCTTTTTCTTGAGCACCACGAATGTCTACCTTTTTTATTTCTAGTAGATTTTCTATTTCATCTTGAAGGTATTCGCCATATTCTTTCAATTTTTCAATAGGATAATCTCCAGAAATATTGATGTTTAAAATGGGCATCTCTTCCGATAAACTTAACTCAAAAACATCTGGTTCTACTTTTGCACCGTTGAAAGTAGGCCAATCTTCACTTGAAGTTTCTGTATCAATTTCATCTTTTACTTTTTGTTTAGCTTGGGCAACAGTAATGTTTTCATCAAACTCAACAATCAACATTCCATAATCTTCTTGAGAAGTTGACGTAATTTCTACAACATTACTTACGGTTTTTAATTTATCTTCAAGAGGGTCTGTTATTAATTTTTCAATGTCTTCCGCTGTATTACCAGGAAAAACTGAACTTACATAAATTTTAGTCTCGTTTACTTCAGGGAAATTTTCTCTAGGCATATCAAAAAATGCCGCAATACCTAGATAGAAAATTACTAAAATAAGAACGTACATAGTCGTCTTATTATTTATTGCCCATGACGACCAACCAAATTCTTTATCGACTTGTTTTTTCTTTTTAGTCATTATTTTTTTGGTTTAAAGGTTAATTACTTTAACGGTTTGACCATCTTCAACACTACGAGCACCTTCTTTAATAATTTCTGAACCATTTTCGATGCCTTCTAAAACTTCGATAACATCGCCTTGCGTTTTGCCAGTTTTTATGATTACTTTTTTAGCAACACCTTCATCGTTTGCATTTTTATTACTAACTAAGTAAATGTACTGCTCACCATCTGCATTTTCAGAGATAATGCTTTGAGGTATTAATACCGCATTTTCGTTTGTGTAATCATTAATTTTAAGTCTTGCGGTTAAATTTGGTTTAATATTTTTTTCTTTATTAGGGATACCAACTTCGACTTTAAATGTTCTATTGGCAGGGTTAATAAAATCTCCTGCTTGGCGTATTTGAGCGCTAATAGTTTTTCCTAAAACAGGAAACATTACATCAACACTTTTACCTTTCGTAACATTTGTAATATAACTCTCAGGCACATCAGTTTCAATATACATATCATCAAGATTTACAATACGCATTAATTGAGTTTGCCCTGCTGCTACAACACTTCCTTGTTCTGTAATAACATCATCAATAGTTCCAGTAAAAGGTGCTCTAACAATTGTTTTTGCAACTTGTTCTTCTAATTGCGCTAAAGCTCTTGCTTGTGATTCATAAGTTGATTTTGCTTGCAAATACTGAATTTCACTACCAATATTTTGATCCCATAATCGTTTTTGGCGTTCAAAAGTTGTTTTAGCTAATTCAGATTGAACTTGAAGTTGAGCAACTTGTTGACCTAAGCCACCATCATCAATTTTACCTAAAATTTGTCCTTTACTAACTTTTTGGCCTTCTTTTACATATACATTTGTTAATATACCATTGTATTCAGGTGTTATTACCAATAAATTTTTAGTAGTAACATTTCCTTGTAATTCAAGCACATGATTAAAAACCTCATTTTCAGCTTTAAAAGTGGTAATTAAAGGAACTTTTTTTACTGTATCGTATTGAGATAAGGCTTCATCTAATTGTTTTAATTGATCGTGAAGTACTTGTTGCTCGGCAACTAAATCTGCACGCTTTTTTCGTATAGATTCTGGATTAGCCGTAGCAATTACATCTTCTACTGTTTGTCTTTTTTCTCCTCCACATGATAAAAGTAGCATTGAGACTGTGATAACTAAAAATATTTTTTTCATTTTGAAAGTTTTAGTAGTTGATTTTATTAAAGCAGTTTCTTTAATGTGGTTATTATTTTTCTTAATTGTTAAGTACTGTTTCAAGTTCTGTTTTTGTATTAATAACATCTACCATAGATTGTAGGTAGGTATTTTGTGCATCATATAATTGTAGTTGAGCTTGTCTTAATTCAAAACTAGTTGCTATACCTTCGGAATATTTGATTTGATTTTTTTTCTCTATTCGTTCAGCAAGAGATAGGTTTTGCTTATTAGTTTCATATTGCTCTATTGCAAGTATATAATTGCTTTTTGATTGTTCTAACTGAAGTCTAATTTGTTCTTCAGCTTCTGTTAATTGAGTTTTTGCTTTTTCTAGTGCAATTTTAGCTCTCTGTGTACTGGCGCTTCTTTTTAGTGAACTAAAAATAGGAATGTTTAAGTCAAATCCTAAGATTGACGAATCGTACCATTCTGAATCATTACTTAAAAAATCAAAATCATCACTAAAAGAAGAACTGCCATAATTTACAAATGCGTTTAGTGTTGGTAAGGCTTTACTTTTTTGAAGCTTTAATTCGAAATAACGCTGGTCATTAAGGTTTAATGCTAGTTTGTAATCAACATTGTTTTTTATATCAAATTCAGATTCTAAAAGGCTTAAGTCTGTTTGCTTTTGAGCTAGATCGTCTAAGTTTTCAGTTAAAACTGTTGGAGAGTCAGTTGCAATACCCATTGTCAAATTTAACATTTGAAGGGTTATCTCTTTTAATCTCGTTGCATTTTTAAGCTGATTTTGAACTGAAGATAAAGTAATTTGTAATTGCTCTACACTTTCTTCATCCCCCAGTCCGTTTTCGAATATTTTTTGTGTTTCAAAAAGGTTCTTTTCTAAAGTTTGAATATTATTTTCTAGTATTTGAACACTTTCTTTTGCTAAAAGCACGTTACCATAGGCTTGAACTACAGCTTTTTTAACTTCTATTGCAGTCTTTTCTTTATTATTGGCGCTATAGCTTATAAATGTTTTTGCAGCTTGAACCCCAACAATATAAGAACCATCAAAAATTTGTTGCGATAATGTTGCTGTCGCAGTAACTTGTTGTTTTTGCCCAAAAACTACAGGGATGAAAGTACCAGGTTCTCCACCAGCTAATTCGCCCGGAAGTAAGGATACAGGCTGTTTTAACTGATTTTGATAACTTATAGCTCCATTTATTTGTGGCAATCCAGATGCAATAGTTTCCCATTTTTGTTTTTGAGCATCTATGATATCTCGACTTGCATTTATAGCGCTGTAGTTATTTTCAAGAGCAAAGTTAATAGCTTCTTCTAAAGAATAACTGTTCGGTTTTTCTTGTGAAAAACTTATACTTAAATATAAAAGAGCAAGGAATGTAAGAAAATTAGTTTTCATTTATTCTTGGTTTGAGTTGATAAGATTGTTTAAAATTTTGCGTCCTTCGGGAGTAATTATACCCCGAAGATGATATTCTAGAAAATCATCTTGTAATGCATTTGTTGGAAATATATCTGGAGGAAATAATTTATAATCTTTAATACTAGTTACTCCTGAAAAATAGATTCTTGAAACAAAATCTATGTTTATATTTTCCCGGTAGATACCCATTTCAATACCTTTTTTTATATTATTGACAACACATACTTCCATAATGTCATATTGTTTGTTTCTAATGGTTGAATATACTTTAGGATAATATTTTTGCAACTGGTATTGAGGAGATGATTTTTCATCCTTTAAATGCTGCATTACAAATTTTTTAATTTCTAAAAGTTCTTCAATAGGATTTTTATGTGTATTACGGATACATTCAATTCCATTTGAAATAGACCAAAATATATGCATGGTGCTTTCTTCCACGAGTTTGGTCTTATTTTCAAAATGGGTATAAATGGTTTTTTTTGATATGCCCATTTCATTGGCCAAATCATCCATAGTAACGCTCTTAAAACCTAAGTTCAAAAACATTTCAGTAGCTTTATGTAAAATTTTTTCTTTCATAAACAGCCGCAAATGTAATCAGGAAACTTTAAAAACAAAAAAAGTTTCCTAAGTATTTACAATTATTTAACATTAGCTAGGTTATAAAGTGTAATTTATTAGAGTGTTTTTAACTGAGTAGTATATTCAAAGGTTTAATGTATTTTTGAAAAAAATTGCAAAATGTATCCTATTGAACATTATAGAAAAGAATTTATTGAGCACTTAGAACAAAAGGTTAATGTTAAAAAACCAATAAATTTATATGAACCAATCGTCTATATTTTAGCATTAGGTGGAAAAAGATTAAGACCAGTTCTTACATTAATGACTGCTGAAATTTTTGGAACCAATTATAGCAAAGCTATGGACGCTGCATTAGCCATCGAAATTTTTCACAATTTTTCTCTAGTACATGATGATATTATGGATGATGCCCCTTTAAGGCGTGGAAAAGCAACTGTTCATGAAAAATGGGATATAAATACAGGAATACTCTCGGGTGATGCAATGCTGATTATGGCTTATCAGTTATTTGAAAAATATGATTCAAAAATATTTCAAGATTTGGCTCAATTGTTTAGTAAAACTGCAATTGAAGTTTGTGAAGGCCAACAATACGATGTAGATTTTGAAACTCGTGATGATGTAACAATTTCTGAATATTTAACCATGATAGAATATAAAACTGCAGTTTTGGTTGGAGCAGCAATGAAAATGGGTGCTATTATTGCAGAAGTATCGAAAGAATCTCAAAATTATATTTACGAATTTGGTAAAAATTTAGGCATAGCGTTTCAGTTGCAAGATGATTATCTTGATGCTTTCGGAGATCCGAAAACATTTGGAAAACAAGTAGGAGGCGATATCATTGAGAATAAAAGAACATTCCTCTATCTTAAATCATTAGAATTTGCAAATAATGATGAAGTAAGAGAATTAGAACATTTATTTTCAATCCAACCAAAAGAAAATATTGATAAAATTGATACGGTTAAAAACATATTTGTAAGATGTGGAGCAGCAAATGCTACTAAAAATGAGATAAAAAAATACACAGAAAATGCTTTTAGTATTTTAGATGATATTGATATTTCATCAGATAAAAAAATGATACTTCGGCAGTTTGGTGAGAATTTAATGCAACGAGAAGTTTAAGTTCTGATTATCCGTTTTGCTAATGCTTTTAAAAAAGGTAGCGGTTTAAGACTGCTGATAAATTTAATGTCTTCCCAAATATTTGTTTCTTCATCTAAAAATTTAAAGATTAATTGAGGACTTCTTTTTTTAAATAAGGCTTCAAAAATAGATTGACCCAATTCATTATTTTTAAAAAGAATGTCTAATAGTAAAAGATCGTAAAACCAGAATTTATTTTTTTTATGAAATGTGGTTAATGGTTTTTCTTTTTTTAAATGATGTAGTAAGGCATTTACTTTTTTACTTGTGTTCATAAATGTATACCCTGTACTTGCTTTAGACCAACCTCCGGCAGTTCCAATATATAACATTGATGCTGAATTTTTTTTATAAAAAGGATAACAAGTCATAGGAATACTTCCTTTTTCCTTTTCAGTAATTTCATAATTAACTACAGCTAAATTTTCTTTCAAATAATTTTTGATGGCCTTTTCATATTCATCTTTTTCTAGCAAGTTTTCAGAAAATAAAGTGTATTCTACCAGTGCTTCGGTTTCAGAAAATGGTAAAATATACATAAATCTTGTGTTCCCTTTTTGGGGAATAGAAAAATCCATAAAAGTGGCGGTGTTTTCATCAAAAACAAACTTGTCTGTCTTTATAAACCAACCTATGAAATGCTGCTGTAAAACGGGATATTTTACTTGATTAAGAGGTTCTTTAAAATCATAAATACTATTGAAAATTTTAGTTGCCTTATAACTATTTTCAATAGTAAAAACGGTGCTTTTTGATGGGGTATCTTCTATTCTTACTACTTCTTCTTGTACAATTGTAATGTTTTGGTAAAGAGCAATTTTTTTTAAATATGAATGATAAAAGTCAATCCCTTTTATCATTTTGTAAGAGTAGGGGGTTATATCATATGTTTTATTTATCTCTTTCCCCAAAAAGTTAATTGCATTCCATTTTTTATGCAATATATCATCAAAAGTGCCAAGTTCTTTTTCCCAAAAACACCAAGTACGATCATTGGTTTGCTTGGCATTTTTTTCTATAATTAAAATGGTTTTATTTTTAAAATACGGATCACTACCAAATGCATTTGCAAGCATAAGACCTGCAGCTCCAGCACCGATAATTATATAATCATAATTAATCATTACTCTACAAGATAAGGAACTTGATAACTTGTAATGATGGGAATATGTACTTTTTCTTTAATTTTTTCTGTTTTTTCAACTACTGCAATTATTTCTATAGCAATATGAATTCCATATAAATTATCTGGGTTTCGAATACCTAAAAAGCTTTTTGTATTTCCATCTATTTTGACAATTCCTGATTTGAAATTTTCACGAGAGCCAATTAAGCTAGATTTAAAGTCTTCTTTTTCTTTAAATAAGACGGCATTCTCCTCATCATTAATTAAATAAATATCACAAATATTTGCACCAGGTGGAGGGTTAAGTTTATTAATCGAATTTTGAATAGACTGGTCTTCTTTTATAAATTTTGTAATTTGTGAGGCAAGATCAAAAGATGAAAGTGTGTTATTTATATCTTTTAATTCTCTTGATGCTGTAAATATATAGTACCATTCTTTAGTTTCGGCAGGAAGATTTACAGGTACAATTATTCTATTTTTTCCACCTTTTAACAAGGCATTAGAAGTACTATTTAAATAAAATTTTTCATTTTGAATAGTCTCAGTTTCTTGAATATTTATATCTCGATATTGATCTGTTTCAAAACCATAAGTTGTATCTTTTTTAACTATGTAGCCTATTTGTGGTCTTTTTTTTCTATTTGATAATATGCTATAATTAAAATTATAGTCTACCATTTTAGTATTATCATTTTTAATAACTAACTTATATATCCCATTATTTTGGACAAGAATAATCTTATCAAATTCTTTTACATTTTCATTTTTAACTAGTAGTTTGTTTGGGTATTCATAAAATAAAAAGGTATTATTTTTTGCCTTTTTGGTATTGTGCAAATTCACATTCAAGCGAATAGTATCTCCTTTAAAAGCTGGGAGTAAAATTTCTTTCTCTTGTTTTGAATCAAGGGTAATAATTTCTTTATTTACGTTCTGTGCAGATAAATTTAAAACTGCAAAAATGGCAATAAGGTAGATTAGGGGTTTCATCTCATCAATTTTTTCAAAGATACTAATTTAAGTTCTCGATTTTTATTAGCGGCAATATCATGATTATTGCTGATTTAAATGATGAAATACAGTTCAATTAATTGTATAACGTAATCCTAAAAAACCTCTTATTCCTTGATTTGGACCGTATACGTATGATGGATCAAAAGTAAGTGCATACGGATTATCGGGAGTTGCAATGGCATTGCCACTGGCATCAAACTGGACATTTTTATCAAAAGGATCATTAGCACGAGCGATAATAAATGGATTTCCCCGATTTGGAGTCCAGTTTAATAGGTTTTTTACGCCTCCATAGAGTTCAATATTCTCAAAGCCTTTATAGGTAAATTGTATATTTTGAATACTCCAAATTGGTGAAAATTCTTTTCTTGGATCATTTTCCCCTAGAAGAGGTAAACGCATTGGACCATAAAGATTACCGGTATAATCAATGCTTAAATCTAATGTTCTAAAATCGTAAGAAAAATTCCATGTGGCAGAAAATTCTTCTGTTAGAATTTGCTTTTTTGTAACTCCATTTTCTGTATTAGCTACATTTTGAAGTGTTGCACCTATAGTTGCTTTTATTCCGTTTTGAAAAACAAAATCAAGATTGGCACTTAAACCTTTTGCTATTGATTTTCCATTCAGATTATTGTAAATAATTTGATTTGGGTTTGTATCGTAATCAGGAATAATGGCATTGCTAAAATGGGTATAAAAAGCGGAAAAATCAAAACTGAAAAATGATCCATTATCTTGGTAAATTTTCTTTAAATAATTAAGATTTATATTAAATGATTTTTCTGGTTTTAGCTCTTCAGCAACCACCACATCTCTAGAACCCGTTAATGCGGCATGCTCTTCGGTAAAAAGATTTACAACCCGAAAACCTGTCCCTAGATTTAATCGTAATATATCAGTTGTAGTAACTTTCCAGCGGTAAGCAGTTCTTGGGGTAATAATAGCACCATGTCTTTTATCATAATCATAACGCAAACCTAGTAATAAAGAGTGCTTTTTTGAAAGTGAAATCTCATCTTGGACAAAAACGCTTGGGATAACAACTTCATCAGGATTATTTTTATCTAATTTGAAAGTAGCGGGAGTATTGTCATCATAATAAGTATACCTAAGCGCAGTACCTAATAAAATGTCATGATTTTCTTTTGATATATCCCATGTTAATTGCGAAAAACCAATACGTTGCTTTGCCAAATACTTTATAGCACCATACACTGAATTTTGATCATGGTCTGTATATGAAAAAGAAAGCATCATTTTTTCTTTAATGGGGAGTTGATATTTTCCTAATAGTTCAAATCTTCGCGTATAAATACTCTCACCATAAATAGAATCGCCACCACGAAATTCAGGTGTCCATTGTAGTTCACCTCCCCATCGGTCTTCATAAAAAAATCGACCTGCTAATGATAAAACTCTACCTTCTTTCCTATCAAAATTCCATTTTTGAAATACAGATATTCTATTTTGTAGCGTTAGGTCGGTAAAATTATCGTTGTTATGGTCAATTGCATTATTGAAATTGAAGTAATTAATTCCTAATAACGCAGTCGTTTTTTTACCCACATTTAGTTTAGCTCCTAGATCTAAATTGTACTCTCCCCATCCCGTAACAAAAGCATCAACGGCTAGTTTTGGAGCCATTAAAGAATTTTTTGTAATAATATTTATTAAGCCGCCAACAGCCTCACTACCATATAAACTCGAAGCAGGGCCTTTTACAATTTCAATTTGCTCTATAAGTGAATTTGGAATGCCAGAAAGCCCATAAACTGTGCTTAGTCCACTCACAATGGGCATTCCATCAATTAAAACCAAGGTATAAGGTCCTTCTAATCCATTCATATGAATATCACCTGTATTGCAAACGTTACAATTTATTTGAGGGCGAACGCCATTCACATTTTGCAGCGCTTCGAAGATATTAGCTGTTGGATTTTTTTTTAAGAATGTAGTACTGTAAACTTCAACGGGAACTGGACTTTCGGATCTGCTCACTGCTTTTAGTGTGCCAGTAACAACCATTTCTTCTAATTGTTCAGAAGATGCTAGCATGTTTATTAGTAGGGTATTTGTTACATTTTTTATAACAGTAATTTTTTCTTTATATGGTTTATAACCAACGGCTGAAGCCTGTAAAATATAAGTGCCAGGTTCAATGTTTTCTAATATAAAATTTCCATCCTCATCTGAGGAAGTCCCTAAAGTAGTTCCTGAAATTAAAATATGTGCAAAAGGGATAGGCTGATTATTATCAGTTATAAGTCCTTTAATTATTCCACTCTGTGCATTAAGGGCATTTATTGTAAAGGTTATTATTAAAATGATTAAATGTTTTTTATATGTCATTTTTTAATTTTTGTGTATAAAAAATAAAATTTAGACAAATCTAAAAATATGTTTTTAGATATAAAAATGTATTTTTGTAAAAAATATTTTTGATGACACATTCCGAAGAAGATTATTTAAAAGCAATTTATCATCTTGGTGATATGGAGAGTGATACGGTTTCTACTAATGCTATAGCAGAACAAATGGACACAAAACCATCTTCTGTTACTGATATGATTCGTAAGCTATCTGAAAAAGGGTATGTTTCTTATAAAAAGTACCAAGGAGTAAGTTTGACAGATGTTGGCATAGAGAAAGCACTTTCCGTTGTTCGAAAACATCGGTTATGGGAAGTTTTTTTAGTAGATAAATTAGATTTTTCTTGGGATGAAGTTCATGAAATTGCAGAGCAGTTAGAACATATTAAAAGTGAAAAGTTGATAGATAGATTGGATAAACATTTAGGATTCCCAAAATTTGATCCTCATGGAGATCCTATTCCTTCTAAATCAGGAATTTTAGCAAAAACCACAAAAAAATTATTAAATGAATTGGATATTAATGAAACAGGTATTTGTGTTGGAGTTAAGGACTCTTCGGCACCTTTTTTAAAATTTTTGGATAAACATGGCATTGCCTTAGGAGATGTGATTACGGTATTAGATAAAGAAGATTTTGATGAATCATTACAAATTAAAATAAAAGCAAAAACAATTCTTATATCCCATCAAATTGCCTCGAACCTATATGTAAAATGCGAGTAATTATTTTTTAAATAATTCATCTAATTAAAAATGCAAGACAATACTAATCACAATAAAAAATCACTTGAAGAGGTAAACGAATCTGTTTCAGTTGCTCAAAATACTTCGGTCTGGAAAAAAATTGCAGCTTTTTTTGGCCCCGCATATCTCATTAGTGTTGGATACATGGATCCAGGTAACTGGGCTACCGATTTAGCAGGAGGAAGCCAATTTGGTTACGAACTTTTATGGGTTTTGTTGATGTCGAATGTCATGGCTTTGTTACTGCAAAGTTTAAGTGCTAGGCTTGGAATTGTTCAAGGAAAAGATTTAGCACAAGCATCAAGGGAAACCTATTCCAAACCCATTAATTTTATACTGTATATTTTTGCTGAAATTGCTATTGCAGCTTGCGATTTGGCTGAGGTTATTGGAATGGCAATTGGTCTTCAATTATTATTTGATATTCCATTAATTTGGGGAGTATGTATTACTGTATTAGATACATTTTTATTATTATTCTTGATCAATAAGGGAATTCGAAAAATGGAAGCTTTTATTATTTCATTGATTGCTGTAATAGGACTTTCATTTTTTATTGAAATGCTTTTCGCAAAACCAGATGTAGGAGAAATGGTTGTTGGTCTTATTCCTACAATTCCGAATAATGCAGCATTATATATTGCAATTGGTATCATCGGTGCAACGGTAATGCCTCATAACTTATATTTACATTCTTCTTTAGTGCAAACACGAAAATTTGATAAGACCAAAAAAGGAATAAAACAAGCTATTAAATATAATTTTATTGATTCTACGATTGCTTTGAATTTGGCATTTTTCGTAAATGCTGCTATTTTAATATTAGCAGCTGCCACTTTTTATACAAACGGGATGTTTGAAGTTGCTGAAATACAAGATGCACATCAATTACTTGAACCCTTATTAGGCTCTAAATGGGCACCAATTTTATTTGCCTTAGCATTAATTGCTGCTGGTCAAAGTAGTACCATTACAGGAACTTTGGCTGGTCAAATTGTTATGGAAGGCTATCTTAATTTGAGAATACAACCTTGGGTAAGACGAATTATTACAAGAATTATAGCCATTATTCCAGCATTAGTAACGGTTATTTATTTTGGGGAAAGAGCAACTGGAGAGTTACTCATTCTAAGTCAAGTAGTGTTAAGTTTACAGTTAGGTTTCGCAATTATTCCTTTGATACATTTTGTAAGTGATCAAAAAAAAATGGGCGATTTTGCAATAGGTATAAAAATGAAAATTGCCTCTTGGATTGTTGCTCTGACTATTGTAGCATTAAATGCAAAATTAGTATTTGATGAAATTAGTGGATGGTTAGAGAGCAGTTCCAATCCAGTTTACATTTGGGTGTTTGTAGTCCCAATTGCTATTGGAGCCTTGTTTTTATTGTTTTATATTCTTTTGAGACCCTTTTTACAAAAAACTGAAAAACTGGTACAACATGTTCCTCATATTGAAGAACTATTTACAGATCAAAATCTAAAAAAAATAAACTATCAGCATATTGCCATAGCTGTAGACTTTTCTACTATTGATGAAACGTCTATTAAAACTGCTTTAAATTTAGGGTTAAAACAAGCTGATTACACCTTAATTCATGTGGTAGAAACCGCAGGAGCTTTTGTTTATGGCAGTAATGCCCATGATTATGAAACATTGAGTGATAGAAAGTATTTAGAAAGCTATGAGAAAAAATTAAAAGATATGGATTATAAAGTAACCGTAACTTTAGCTTTTGGAAATCCAAAAAGAAAAATTGCAAAAATTGTAAATGAAGGTAATTTTGATCTTTTAATACTTGGTGCACACGGGCATAAATTATGGAAAGATATTATATTCGGGACAACTGTAGATACCGTTAGACATAATGTGAAAATACCAGTATTAATTGTAAATGAATAATTGTAAGTAAATGGAAGAGATTATCTCCTATTTTGAATCAATAGACCCAATTTTAGCAGCTTTTTATGCAACATTATTTACTTGGGGTTTAACTGCTTTAGGCGCAGCACTTGTTTTTTTCTTTAAAACGATGAATCGTGCTGTTTTAGACGGTATGCTAGGTTTTACGGGAGGTGTAATGGTTGCAGCTAGTTTTTGGAGTCTTCTAGCGCCTGGAATAGAGATGAGTCCTGGAGAAGGTTTTGTAAAAGTACTACCTGCTGCTATTGGTTTTTTGATGGGAGCACTTTTTTTGTTTGCTTTAGACAAAGTACTTCCGCATTTACATATCAATTTTAAAGAAAGTGAAAAAGAAGGAATTAAAACACCATGGCATAAAACAACATTATTAACTTTGGCGATTACACTTCACAATATCCCTGAAGGTTTAGCAGTTGGAGTTTTGTTTGGAGGAGTGGCAGCAGGTTTTGAAGGGGCAAGTATTGGAGGAGCAGTAGCATTAGCTTTAGGAATTGGGCTTCAAAATTTTCCAGAAGGCTTTGCCGTTGCCATGCCATTGCGCAGGCAAGGGCTTAGTAGAACAAAAAGTTTTATGTATGGTCAGGCATCTGCATTAGTAGAACCCATTGCAGCAGTAATTGGAGCATGGGCAGTACTATCTTTTCAAACAATTTTACCGTACGCTTTAGCATTTGCTGCTGGAGCAATGATATTTGTAGTTGTTGAAGAGGTTATTCCTGAAACGCAACAGGATAAACATAGTGATATTGCGGTTATGGGCTTTATAGGAGGTTTTATTGTGATGATGTCTCTTGACGTAGGTTTAGGATAGTTTTGTTTAATTATTTATAATAAATTAGTATTGTTTGGTATCTATTAGATTATGTCAGACATTCACCAAATGAAAAAAATACTTTTAGTTTTTCTATTTTTTCCGTTGCTTATTTTTTCTCAAAATAAAGTTACTGTGCATGTAGAGAATGTAAAAACCTCTTCTGGTAATATCCATATTGCGGTTTATAATAATGCTAAAGGATTTTTAAAATTCGACCATGTTTTAAAATCATGTACCACTGAAGCATTAAAAGGTACAACTGTTTTGGTGTTGAATGATTTGCCTTCAGGAACATATGCTATTGCTGCTTTTCATGATGAAAATATAAACGCAAAACTTGATACTAATTTTATTGGGATTCCAAAAGAGCAAGTGGGGTTTTCAAATTCTAAAATGAAGACTTTTGGCCCTCCTAGCTTTAAAGAATGTTCTTTTGAGCTTGATAGGGATAAAGATATTTTAATTACTATTAAATAAATACGAGTATGATTCTTTTAGTACAAGTTATAGGAGCACTTTATGGAATGCTAGCAGTAATTTTTGGTGCTTTTGGAGCTCATGCTTTAAAAAAGACTTTTACTGAAGAGCAACTCAAAAGCTTTGAGACCGGAGTAAAATACCAGATGTATCACGCTATAATTCTTATTGTTATTGGGTATAATTTTAATTTTGTTACTCAACTTGAGACCTATATAGCGTATTGTTTTATTATTGGGACTTTTTTGTTTTCGTTTAGTATTTATGGTCTTTGTTTAAGTGCTTCAAAAAATAAGAAACTTAAATTTTTAGGTCCAATCACTCCTTTAGGAGGACTTTTTTTGGTATTCGGATGGGGACTTTTAGCGTATTCTTATATACAAAATATCATCTAAATCTTTTATAAAACAAATCTGTAAGTGGCTTTTAAAAGAAATATATTTTGAGGTTTTTTATCTCCCAATAGATTTTTTTCTAATGTTTTAAAAAGTCCTTCAGAAGGATTTCCGCTTTGTGAAAGATCTTGTGACCATACTAGAAAAATTTCTGAGCCTGGTTTATATTCCCAACGAACTACTAAATTTGATCTAAATTGAGTAAAAGAAAAATCAGGATTATTAAAACTATAATCAGTATTTCCATCTAAATTTTCATCTACGGCATATACATCATCTGCTAATGCTATTTGGGTTGATGAATATGTTGAAACTCGATCATTAAATGCTGTAGCTAACGGATTAATTACGTGTTTAAAATTTGAATATACGCCATTAGAAATAAATGGCTGACCCCAATATTGAATTGTAAGATTTGGGTTAATGGTATAATTAACTCGCAAAGACATACTTAAAGTCTTCTGTTCTACTTCACCATTAACATATCTCGGATCTCCATTAAAATTTAAATTAGTAACAAATTGTAATTTGTCATTATTAATGCTGTATCCGGGAGATGCTGAAATACTTAAGGCATTAATAGGTTGATATTTTATGGAAAATTCTAGGTTGTAATAGTTATAGGAGTTATCAGTTCCTTTACCTCCTGAATTATATATATTGTACATTAATTTTTTACGTCCATCAGATTCGATACCATTAAAAAAACCAATTTCAGGTGATTGTTTTAATCTTGGTCCTCCCCTGAGTGCAAAGTTAGAATATTGTATTGGAGCATAGTTAAAACCAATATTAGTGAACCAGTTATTTTTCCAATTTTGCCAACTATTTGTATTAAAACGCAGACTATTATGGTTACCACCAAAATCCCAAACACTCCAATGATTATAATTAATACCTACTTTTCTAAACGTATTATCGGGTTTTAATGTTTGATAGCCTATCCACGTGTAATGACGAATATCATCTGCTTGTCTTTGAAAACCTATATCGTTTAATTCTAATTCGGGAGATCGCCAAGTTGCACCAGTTTCAAATTTCCAATGACCATTTCCAACTTTTCCAAGTTGCATATTCCCTCCAGTACCTGTAAGCGATGTTCTATTAGCATCGACCGATAGGTAGTTTGCTCCTGCACGCTGAAATAAATGCGTGATAGATTCTTGTGTATTTTGAATAGCATTTGAGCTACCTTTCACATGACTAAATAAAAGATTTCCACCTGCATACCAATCTCGTTCATTCCATTGGTGTTTAAAATCAAAACCTCCAGTATAGGCACTTTCATGTAAAAAATTTAATTCTTCTGTAAGATTATTTCTATTTGTAGCTGTAAAAATACCACCAATGAATGTGTTTCGGTCGTTAAAATCTTTTTGTAAACGACCAACAAAGTAATTGGTCAATGGTTCGACAAGTTCTTTTCTGCGCTCCCCATTAGAATCTATTGTTGCATATTTGTTAGCGGTTACACTTTCTAAAACACCAATAGACCACCCTTTTTTTGTTTTCCCGCTAAATTTAGCAGCACCTAATATGGCCGTATTTTCGGGTTGATCAACAAACTCACCATCTTGTAGATTTGGATACCCTTGCGGACTTCGTCCAATTCTTCTAGAATAAAATACATTATCAGATCCGAAAGTATTTCCAGCTTCAGATCGCGAAACACTATAATCAAAGATGTTTTTATTTTCAACAAAAAAGGGGCGCTGTTCTTGAAAGAATATTTGAAAGCCATCTAAAGCAATAGCTGATGGATCTGCTTCAACCTGTCCGAAATCAGGATTTATTGTTAAATCTAATGTAAGATCATTTGTTATACCAATTTTAGCATCTAATCCTCCTGTAAACTTACTATCTGTCCCATCTCTAAAAGGGTTTCCAGATTCTGCTTCGTAAGTTTCTAATTTAGCAATGGTATAGGGTTGTATTTCTAACTGTTTTTGAGGTTCAATATTTATAAGACCTTTTAAAAACCCGAATTCACTTGCCCAACCAGGAGTATCTTGTGGAATACGTTGCCAAACGGAGCGTTCTTCTTCTCTAAATAATTTACGCATGACTTGTAAACCCCAAAGTTGCTCTGCTGATTTTCCAAATTTTAATTGACTTAAAGGAATTTTCATTTCAGCTGTCCATCCTTGTTCATCAATATTGGTTTTGGTATACCATATTGGGTTCCAGCTTTCATCAGAATCATTTCCATTATTAGATGAAAATTCATCACCTTTTACCCCAGCAGCAGTAACAATAAAATTAAAAGAGGTACGCTTGTCATGATAACTATCAAAAAAGATTCCAACCCAATCACCTTCAAAACCATCTCGGCGAGATAATCGTTTTATAATTTTATTAGGCTCATCATCCAAACAACGGATACTTATATATAAGAAATTACTATCATAAAGTATTTTAAACTTTGTTTGAAAATTTGGAGGGGTATTTTCATCTGGACGTTGTTCTATAAAGTCATTTCCCCAATCTACCAAATCCCAAGAAGCTTCATCTAAAAGTCCGTCTATGACTGGTGGTGTTGCATTTAATAAGGGTTTTGTGGTGTATATTTTTTTAGGAACAATGCTTGTTGAATCTTGCGCAAATATTGAAATTTGAACAAATAAAGATAAATATAAGATAATCAAAAAAGGTTTCATACAGTTGGTTTGTTGTGTATGAAAGACTTTGAGGATTTTCTATAGTTACAGCTTGTGTTTCTTTTTAAGTTTTTTTTAACGTTTAGTTTTCTTCAACAGAAGTAAATTCTCGAATAGCAGCATTTGGCTCAATAATGTTATATCCTTTCCAAAATTCTGGGTTGTATCTTGGCATATAGGTGGGTAGTATAGAATTATTTTCTGTAAATGCATCAAAAACTGTAGTGCTTGTATTTTCTGTATCAAATACGACTATTTCATATTTATTAGTACTTGTAACACCCAAATCCATTTTTAAAGAAAGTTCATTTTGCTTATTTCTACCCTTAACAATTTTATTTTTCTCAATTATTTTTAACGGTCTATTAATACCAAAGCTAGATCCGTTTTCTTTTTCTAAATATCTTAAATTGTACCGATTGTCAGTTCCTTTATAAAAAAGCATTTTTCCTTTTGCCATATACTCATTCATAGAAATGCCTAATAATTTGAAGGACTTGATAGATTTTACATTTTCATATTCTACCCGAACTACAGCAAAATCATCAGCATTAACATACAGTGTTCCTTGGTAATCTGCACCGCCTTTTGGCTCAAATTTTAAGACATAAACAGCATCTTGACCTAAATAAGCAAAATCTAATATGGTGTATTCATATTTTCGTGATTTAGAGATAAAATTTAAGTCAGTATCTTCCATGAAAATTAAATTTTGAAAGACTCTTGTTACATCTGATTTAATGCCATTAGCGAAATATTTTTTCCGGTTTTCTTTTCGCTTCTGTTCTTCTTCTAATTTTTTATTAAGTGCTTCAACATCTGTAGAATCAGTTGGAGTGCCAAAAAGTTCATCTGAATCTACTTTACTGCCAAATATGCCAGATTTTACTTTAAAATATGAATCTGTACGAACATTCTCTTTAATAATTTTATTGAATTTTGTCTCTAAAGCTTTTAAATCCATTTCACTATTTTTATCATAAAGTTCTGAAGCTTTGATAAGATTTATTTTTTGATTCTCTTTTTCATAATTACCATAGAGATCAAAAAGTGCTTCAGTATAGCGTTCTTCGTTTTTTGGAATCGTACGGATAACACTATCTAAAAACTGGCTATTGAACGCAGTAATGGTTGATTCAAACTTAGAGTAGTTGGTTTTATTAAGATTCTGAAAATACCGTTCTCTAAAAAATATTTTCTTTTTAGTTAAATCTTTATTATAATTTTTATCAAGATTTTCTTTTACTAAATCTATAATTTCTTCTGCGGTATATTGCTTATTTGAAACAATTACATTGTTTAAGGCTATAGCTTTTGGGCTTAAAAAAACAATACTATCCTTAAATTCATCAAAAGTCTTACCAAGTGTTTCGTAACCCATACAAGAAACAAAAATTGAATCTTTAGGTTTTAATGGGCTGTCTATTATTAAATTAAAGTACCCCTCTTCATTAGTTATAATCCCTTTATTTGAAGACCATTGGATTGTTGCAAAAGGCACTGGTTTTTGTGTTAATGAGTCAACTATTTTTGCACTTATAGTTTGCGAATAATTTGATGAAAAACTAATTATTAAAAGAAAAAAGAATAGAAACGTAATTTTCTTGTCCATAAAGGTTGTTTTAGTTTGTTTTAAACAAAGCAAATAATAGAGTGGAATAAAAACACCGTCTTTTTGTTTTTGTTAAGACCTATTTAATACTACTTTAACTATTGTATAATAAATGCTGTAAGTTTAAGAGCATCTATATATTTATAAGACGAAGTATTTAAATGATTAGTTGCCTGATGGAAGGGGTATTTTAAAATAAAAAATTTAGTGACACCCACAATCGTTAGAACCACAACTTTTTTCACTCTGTTTTTTTGATGAAAAAAGTCTTTTTGGTAAGAGGTATTTTTTGCTAATATAGCCAATTGCTATAGCCAAAGTAAGATACATTAATATGTTTTGAAGTAAAAGCATATTATTTTAATATTTGATAAGTAATAAGAGATATAATATAAGCAAAAGTACTCATAAAAACTAATTGTGTAACAGGCCATTTCCATGAGTTAGTCTCTTTTTTAACAACTGCTAAAGTACTAGCACACTGCATAGCAAATGCATAGAACAGCAAGAGTGAAATACCTGATGCAAGATTAAATAACGGTTTCTGAGTTTTCGGATTTATTTCTGCAGCCATCCGGTTAGTAATGGTTTCTTGCTGATCATTACCAACACTATAAATTGTGGCTAGAGTACCTACAAAAACTTCACGTGCGGCAAATGATGTCAATACTGCTATCCCAATTTTCCAATCATAACCTAAAGGTTCAACAATGGGTGTAATCGCTTTTCCCATATAACCCATATATGAATTCTCTAATTTAAAACTTGCTATTTCTTGCTTTTTAGCATGTTCATGAAGTTCTGAATACTTTAATTTTAGAGAATCGGAAATAGCTGATGCATCGATAGTATATGCATTTGTTTTAATGCTATCTTTTAGTGATTCTTCATAAGAAATTAATTCATTTTTTATATTGTTTTCATTAAAATCTGATAACCCATCAGTTTGAATTTTAGCTTCAACTATTTGTTCTGCATTTTTAAATTCATCTGAAATTCCATTTGATCCCAAAAACCATAAAATGATTGATATTGCAAGAATAATTTTACCTGCACCAAAAACAAAGCTTTTTGTTTTTTCTAAAACAGTATACGCTACATTTTTGAGTAGTGGTAATTTGTAATTGGGCATTTCAACTACAAAAAACGACTTGCTTTTTATCTTTAAAATTTTGTTTAATACCATAGCAGAAATAATCGCAGCTCCAAAACCAATAAGATATAAGAGCATTAGCGTTAATGCTTGGTAACTAAGGCCTAAAAAACGTCCTTCAGGTATGACTAAGGCAATTACAATTAAGTAAACGGGTAGTCTTGCAGAACAAGTTGTAAAAGGAGTTACTAAAATCGTAATTAACCGTTCTTTCCAATTCTCTATAGTACGGGTAGCCATAACTGCAGGAATAGCACATGCAGTTCCTGAAATTAATGGGACTACGCTTTTACCGCTTAATCCAAATGGGCGCATAAGTCTATCCATTAAAAACACAACACGGCTCATATAACCAGTTTCCTCTAAAAGAGAAATAAACAAGAATAAAAAGGCTATTTGCGGAATAAAAATAACAATTCCACCAATACCCGCTAGAATTCCCTCAGCTATTAAATCTGTAAAAACGCCCGGTGGTAATGTTGTCTTCACCCATTCGCTTGCGCTTGCAAAGGAACTTTCAATAAAATCCATTGGGTAAGCGCTCCAAACATAAATAGCTTGAAAAATGGTTAGAAGAATTAGAAAGAAAATAATGTAGCCAAAAACTTTATGAGTCAATATTTTATCAAAAGTAGCGCGTAATCCTTTTGCGGCATTAAGATCTATTTTATGGGATTGTTTTAAAATGCCATTTATAAATTGATATCTTAAAATAGTTTCTTTTTGTTGTAATCTTTTTAGTTCGGGTTTAGATTTGGTGACAAAAGATGTTGCATTTTGAAAAAGATTTTTTTCAATAGGCATAAAATTTACATCTTGAGTAATTACTAGCCAAAGTTTATACAAATCTTCTTTAGGGAATGTTGTTCTTAACCTCTCAAAGTAATCTGGAGCTATAACTGTAGTATCAATATTCGGAGTTATAGAAAGGTTTTTGTAATCTGAAATTAATTCTCTCAATTTTTCAATACCAACATTCTTTCGAGTACTTATTAGGGCTATTTTGGTATTTAATTTTTCTTCAAGAATAGGAATGTCTATAGAAATACCTTTTCTTGACATTCGATCCGCCATATTAATGACTAATATTGTTGGAATCTTTAAATCTTTAATTTGAGTAAATAAAAGAAGATTCCTTTTTAAATTTTCTACATCTGCAATAACTACTGCAACGTCAGGAAAATCTTTATCATTTTTATTTAAAAGTAATTCAACAGCAACACTTTCATCTAACGAGGTTGTATTTAAACTATACGTTCCAGGCAAATCTATTATATGAGCTTTTACACCACGAGGAAGCTTGCAAATCCCTTCCTTTTTTTCAACGGTAATACCTGGGTAATTACCTACTTTTTGGTTCAAACCAGTAAGCTGATTAAAAACAGAGGTTTTCCCAGTATTTGGGTTTCCAATAAGTGCTACCTTAATTTGTTTACTCATATTACGGTTGCGTCTTCAATTATTTCCAATTCAATCAACTTAGCCATTGAACGACGAATTGCAATATGAGAACCATTTACATTAATATATATAGGATCTTTTAAAGGAGCTATTTGAACCAACTCTACTTCATTACCTGGTAGACAGCCTAATTCTAATAATTTTATAGGTAGAATGTCATCAATAAATTCTTTGATGATTCCCTTCTCTCCTCGTTTTAATTGTGCAACCGTTTTTATCAATTTTTATTTAGATTGATTTTAATTAAGGGCAAAAATAAGAGAAAAAGAACAAAACAACGGTCATTAATTAAATTAAAATAGGATTTTTTTAGAAATATTATTCTTTGTATGAATCTTTAAGAATTTTTAAATCGGAAAGTAGTTTTTTAATTTCTTGTGGGTTTGTTCCATCATAGGTGCCGCGAATTCTACGCTCTTTATCTACCAACATAAAGTTTTCAGTATGTATCATGTCAAAAGGACCGCCATCTCCATCTGTTTTAACAGCCATGTATGATTTTCGGGCTAAATCATAAATTTGTTTTTTTTCGCCTGTAACTAAATTCCATTTACGGTCTAAAACTCCTTTTTCTAAAGCGTATTTTTTAAGTTGTGCAACAGAATCTATATCAGGAGTTACAGAGTGGGATAATAACATTACCTCATCATCATTGACTATTTGTTTTTGGATTTTAAACATATTATCAGTCATAATTGGGCATATACTAGGGCAGGTTGTAAAGAAGAAATCTGCAATATAAATTTTCCCTTTATAATTTTCATTTGTGACCTTTTCTCCATTTTGATTGGTGAGTGAAAAATCGGCAATAGTATGGTATTTTTTTACGTGTAGTAATGAAGTGTCTACCAATTCAGGATTAAAATCAGCAGGTTGGTATATTGGGAGTATTTTTTTGGGTTGTAATGCCGTGTAAAAAAGATAAATAATTATACATGATATGCCAAAAAAAACAAATCCAAATAATTTATATTTTGCAAAAAAAGAACGCATATTTTTTATGCAAAGGTACTAAGGTTGTGCTAATCATTCAAGTCTTTAGAAAGTATTGCTGCTAAATATTTCTTAAAAAAATAGGGCTATAATTACTTTACTTTTTTTAGACCTAGTAAAAGCTTACTTTTGGCGCTTTAAAAGATAATAAAAAACATCAAATGGGATTGTTTACGCAGATACTTACATTTATATTAATTATATCAATACTGGTAATTTTACACGAATTAGGGCATTTTATTCCTGCAAAATATTTTAAAACAAAAGTTGAAAAATTCTATTTATTTTTTGATGTTAAGTTTTCACTTTTCAAGAAAAAAATTGGCGAAACTGAATACGGAATTGGTTGGTTGCCGTTAGGAGGATATGTTAAAATCGCAGGAATGATTGATGAAAGTATGGATACAGAACAAATGAAACAAGAACCTCAGCCTTGGGAGTTTCGTTCTAAACCAGCTTGGCAACGTCTTATAATTATGTTGGGCGGGGTAACGGTTAACTTTTTTCTAGCTTGGATTATTTATACACTATTATTGACCACAAAAGGAGATAGTTATATCCCTGCTGATAGTCTAAAATATGGAATTCTAGTTGATTCTATCGGAGAGAAAATTGGCTTAAGAACCGGAGATCAAATTCTTTCAATTGATGGAAAAAAATCAAAAAAGTTTACTGATGCTACTTTAGATATTTTATTGGGTGATGAAATAACAGTAAATAGAGATGGAAAGCAAGTTACTTTTCCAATCCCGCAAGAAGGAATAAAAGATGTATTATCAACGCAGGGTAAAAACTTTTTAGGGTATAGACAAAGGGCTTTAATAGATAGTGTTTTACCTAATTCTGTCGCTGATAAAGCTGGTATTAAAGCTGGCGATCAAATTGTTTCGGCTAACAATAAGAATAGTGAATTTTGGAATGAATTTGTTGGAGAAGTACAAGCTTCTAAAAATAAGGCGTTAAATATACAAGTAAGAAGAAACGGTAATATAGAAAATCTAAGTTTAACCGTACCAGATGAAGGTGCAATTGGTGTTGTATTAAATCGTGATGATTTATTAGTGACAGATAATTATGGTTTTTTTGCTGCTATACCAGCAGGATTTAATGAAACCATTAAGGTCTTAACCAAACAAATTAAACAATTTAAAATTATTTTTAGACCTAAAACGGAAGCCTACAAAGCAGTAAAAGGACCAATAGGTATTGTAAGTATGATGCCTACTTCTTTTGATTGGACTTTCTTTTGGAGTTTTACAGCCATGTTTTCTGTTTGGTTAGCTTTTGTTAATTTATTACCAATACCAGCTTTAGATGGTGGTCACGTGATGTTTTTGCTTTATGAGATAATTTCTGGAAGAGCACCAAGTGAGAAAGTTTTAGAAAGAGGACAAATCATTGGATTTGTGATTATTATGGGATTAATGGCGGTAATTTTTGGTAATGATATATGGAATCTTATCAAAGGATTTTTTTAATAAAATAGTCGAATTTAAAAAATAGCGAAAATTCCGTATTTTTTTGTTTGGGTAATTTGAAAAAACATTTATATTTGCACCCGCTAACGCGATAAAGTACACTCCTCCTTAGCTCAGCTGGTTAGAGCATCTGACTGTTAATCAGAGGGTCCTTGGTTCGAGCCCAAGAGGGGGAGCTTTTAAACAGAAAACCGTTCAAGAAATTGAGCGGTTTTTTTGTTTGTAGTGAAGTACAGCTTGGATGAGCTGTATTTGAGAGCATATTGTTCTTTCCAACTAAAAGTTAACTTATCGAGTATTTTGGGTAAAAAAAGGTTCCCATGGAGGTTCCCACTTAAATCTTCAAGGTTCCCATTTTAATAAATCGAAAAGTATGCCAATTGTTTAACTAAAAATCAATTGGAAATGAATCAAAAAAAACTATCAATTCGCTTTGTAATAAGTAAAGCGAAAATTAATCAAAGAGGCTTATGTCCAATCTCATGCAGAATTACTTTTGAAAATAAAAGAAAGTCATTTTCCACTGGCCTTTTTGTTATTCCAGATCATTGGAATGCTAGTAAACAAATAGTCCTTATTCAGGATTTCGAGAATAAAAACAAAAATAGACAACTGTCTGTAATAAGTCAAAAACTCAATCAAGCTTATTTATTTCTACAAGTTCAAAATGTTGATTTTACTGCTGATGAAATTCTAGACAAGTTTTTCAACAAAGTCATCAAGAAGGAGGATAATGTAATTAGTTATTTTAAAAGGTATTTAGAGACTCAGTCTAAATTGATAAACAAGGACATAAAGCCAGTTACTTGGAAGAAATTTGAATATGTTTGTAATCATGTAGCGTCATTTATCTCTTTTAAATACCATAAAAAAGACTTCCCTTTAAATAAATTGAACCAACAATTTTTAAGTGATTTTGAGTACTATTTAAAGACGGAAAAAGACCAAAAGCAGGTAACTGTAAATAAAGTGATTCAACGCTTTAGAAAGCCTATTAAATTGGCTGTATCGGAGGGTTATATAGACCAAGATCCATTTATAAATCATAAGCCTAGTAGAATTAAGAAAGAAGTAGTTTTTCTATCTGTAGAGGAATTGAATTTATTAGAAAAGCATCATTTTGAACAGTCTAGATTGGAACTGGTTCGGGACCTATTTGTTTTCTGCTGTTATACAGGATTGGCATATCATGAAATGGCTAATCTTAAAAAAGAACATTTGGTAAATGGTTTTGATGGGAATAATTGGATTCAAATGAAGCGAGAAAAAACAAGTAAGTTGATTTCAGTTCCATTGCTACCAAAGGCTAAATTTCTAATTATAAAATATAAATCAATATCAGACTATGTACTTCCTAAGTTTAGCAATCAAAAGATAAACTCTTATTTAAAAGAGATAGCAGGGATTATAGGTATAAGTAAAATTATTACTCATCATACTGCTAGAAAAACATTTGCTTCAACGGTACTATTATATAATGATGTTCCTATGGAAATTGTTAGTGAACTTTTAGGTCATTCTAACATGAATATTACACAAGAATATTATGGTAAGGTAGTGCAGAAAAGTATTGGAAGGGAAATGGCTAGACTTTCAAAAAAATTGGGTAATAGCTAGCATTTAATAGTAAATAATTCAGCTAAAGAAATCTTTAATACTTGAGAAATTTTATTGCAGTTAGAAATGGAAGTATTAATTACTCCTCTTTCAATTCTACTAATTTGAGATATTTCAACATCAAGTTCATTAGCTAATTGTTCTTGGGTTAAGCCTTTGGTTTTTCTTATAAGTCTTAGGTTTTTCCCAAATGCAATTAAAAAGGCTTTGTCGTCTAAATTATCCACGGTTTAAAATTCGTGGAGATAAAGATTTTATGCATAGGCATATTTGCCTATATTTATCTAAATACTATATAATATGATTAAGAAATATAATTATTTTTTAGTGATTATGATATTCATTTTCCCTAACATCTATTCACAATCCTCAGTTTTGTCTGAAAAAAAGGAAACTTTTGCTTGGTTACAATATGCTATTGATAGTTTTTCAAGTGATTATGTTTTAGGTGAAACTCGTGTAAGTAGCACTTTGGAAATGGTCGATTATAATATGTGCAGTTGTATATATACTGCTAAACAAAACAGCTCTGGAAATATTGCAGGAGAAAGCTATACTTATACTTCTACTAACAAATTTGAATTTGAGTTTGGCGATATTAGCAAGTTTGAAAAGTTTAACTCTTTAAATCCAAAGACTGACGGTTTCGAAGCTGTTAAGATTAGATTTCTTGGAGATGAAGTTAAAAATTATGTTGTTTCAACAATAAATGATAGGAAACCAACTGAAGAAATTAAAAGGATTGACTTTGCGAATTTTTATATTAAATTGGAAATACAAGATAGATTTTTAAAGGCACTTAGGCATATGAATTTGATTTGTAAAAACAAAATAAGAAAGGTGAATAAGAATAAATTTTAGTGAAGTAATCATATTGAAATTTAATAGAAAAATTTACTTTTCTAAATGTCATTCATCCATGAACCAAATAATACTTAAATCAGCCCCCCTGTCTTAGTAAGTTGGGGATTGCCCCCGGTCGATTGTTCAACATAAAAAAATAAGAAATGGTAAGTATTAAAAATTTTAAAGCTATTACTAAAACCAATGGCGAGATGTTTTACGCGCTTGTAGTTCAAGGAGGAGTAGAGCCAACAAGGAGTGAAAATACTGGAAGAATGTATTTTACAACTAGAACAGCAACAGTTCCAACAACTTTTGATGAAGATACTTGTAAAAGTATAATCGGAACTACATTTAATGGAGAGATTAGAAAAATAGATTGTGAACCCTACGATTATACTATTGAAAGCACTGGAGAGATTGTTAAACTCTCACATAGATGGGAGTATGTAGACGAAAATCTAAAAGCATTAAATGACCATGTTATTCAAAAAACAGAAAAAATAAAGTAAACATAGGTTAAGTGCAAAATAAGGGAGCTCTCTAATTTTAGAGGGCTTTTTTTGTTATAGAACTTATTTGAAAAAAATACTAATTATAATAAAAAACAATATTATGAAATTACAAATAGCAAAAAGAGAAGACGTTAAATTGCGCATTGGATTAAGCGGAGCGAGTGGTTTTGGAAAAACATATTCAGCCTTATTATTGGCTTACGGAATAACCAATGATTGGAGTAAAATTGCCATAATTGATACTGAAAATAGCAGTGCTAATCTATACGCAAATCTGGGCTCGTACAATGTTTTAGCCCTTATGCAGCCATACAATCCAGAACGGTATATTGAAGCCATTAGAACATGCGAAAACGCCTCAGTTGAGGTGATTATTATTGACTCAATATCACATGAATGGAATGGTTCAGGAGGTTGTTTAGAAATCCATGATAAGTTAGGAGGAAGGTTTCAAGATTGGGCTAAAATCACCCCAAGACATCAAGCATTTATTGATACTATCTTACAATCTAAATGCCATGTTATTACTAGTGTTCGTAGTAAAACTGATTATTCAATGGATGCTGATGCTAATGGCAAAACAAAAGTAGTCAAGCATGGCATGAAACAGATTACAAGAGATGGTTTTGAATATGAATTAAGTGTTCATTTTGAAATTATAAATGAACAGCATTTAGCAAAGGCATCAAAAGATAGAACTGGTTTATTTATGGGCAAACAAGAATTTTTAATAGGAAAACAAACTGGTAAATTATTGATGCAATGGTGTAATGAAAATGCTGAGGTTCAAAAAGCTTTTAATGAAATAAAAAAATCTGAAACACTTGAAGGTTTAAGGCATGTTTACTCAAAATTCCCACATCTTAAAAATCAAATCCAAGAAAGTATTATGAAAAGAAAAGAAGAGCTTGAATCAGTCCATGAACATCTTGTTTCTGACAATAAAATCAATTAAGTAGTAAGCAAGGTTATGAAACTAATATTGAATACTAAAAGCATTAAATTTCTTATACATGATATAAGCGTATACGAGCTTATATAAGATATGGCTAATTCTTTAGAATTTCAGATGCCTAATTGGTATTTAAATAATTAAATATAGATATAGCAACAGCACAATGAAAGAGAAACGATGGGCTGAAATGCTCAAATATGCTTCGCCTAGAAGCATTTTGGTGGTAACATGTAGTAACAAGCTTATTGAACTTGAATGTCCTTTTAAGGTTGAGGTAATTCAATCTGTAGGCACCTTAGATAAGGGAAGTATAGTAGTGGTAAAAATGGTTAAAATTTCTATTGCATTAATTACAGTTTTCATGATTAATAATCAGGCGTACTACTACTATCACTTCAATATTTTAATAGATTAACGGTTTATGCTGTATTTTGGATTAAAACCTTTTGAGACGGTTTTCCGTTTAAAAAAACCACTGAAAAAGGAATGTTAGCAGAATATAAGAAGGGACTACTAAATTTGGTGGTCCTTTTTTATAAATTTCAAATTAAAGTTGACAACTTGACAGAAGTTAATGTTTTGATTATAAAATCAAATAGTGACATTGTGACGGTAAAGTGATATTTATTTAAATTATCACAATCTGCGAGATCCACGGCATGATTATTGTCGTATATGTAGAGGAAGTAGAAGAAAAGGACACAATTAAAATCTACAAATTAAATTATTCTTCTAGAGCCCTTATAAATAACTATTGCACTAACTGCATTAGCAACACTTTTGTAAGGCAAAAATCTAATTTTTATAGTATAAGTATTCTTTAATTTTATAAGTTTATTTTGAGACGAATAATTTTAATTGACTACTACGGACATTTAAGGATTGTATATTAATATATATTCACCCTTAGTCTGTTGGTTTACAACTAACAGAGAAATTTTTATTAATTAATTAAAAAATGAAATATTTAAATGCAAAAATTGAAGTAAAATTATTATTGGAAAAAAATCCATTAAGTAAAAAGGAATCAGATAAACTGCCATATTTGACTCTAGGTCAAGTAATAGCAATTGCTAAATCAGAACCAATAACCAAGTTCTTATGGAATGGAATAAAAGAAAAATCATTTGGTTTAATATTTGGTCCTAGTAAAAGTGGTAAATCTATTTTTTGTGAAAATCTAGCCATGAATCTAGCTGCAGGAAAAAAGGAGTTTTTAGGATATCCTTTACCAGGAAAACCTGATAAAGTATTATTTATTGGAATGGAAGAGCATTGGCGTGAAAGAGTAAATCGCAATACAAATCAATTGAAGGGATTTAATAGCTCAGAAAGTAAATTGATACGCGAAAATTATCTTTTACAACCATTAGAGTTTAATAAAACAATTAAACGAGATGAAGATTGGAATAATTTGAAGGTTACCATCCTAAAATCAAAGGCAAAAGTAGTTGTAATTGATAGTATTACCAGATTAAATCATGGGAAATTAGAAAATAGTGCTGATGCCGAAAAAATCATGCAAAATTTAAGAGCAATTTGCCACGACTGTGGGATAACATTAATCTGTATACACCATACTCCTAAAATACACGATGCTGAATTGACTATGGATTCTATTAAAGGAAGTTCTGTTTTTGCACAAGAATCTGATTTTGCTATTGGAATAAGAGCAACTGCAAAAAAAGTAAGATATATGAAAAATGTTTTTTTTAGATATTCTTCAGACAATGATGAAATGGTAAGAGAATTTAATATAGATAAAAATTGCAGTATAAAATATGCAGGGGAAGTTGAAGAGCAAAAAATATTAAAAAGCATGGACCGTAGGGTTAATAATACTAATAGAGACTTGATTTTTGATTATTTTAAGAAAAATCCAAGCATATTATCAAATACAAATGATTTAGTAAACCTTTTTAAAGATAAACTGAAAATAAAAAAAAGGCAGATAATGTCATATCTATCTGAATTAATTAATGATGGCAGCATTTTAAACCCATCAAGAGGACAGTATATTTTGAAATCAAATGTATAAAGCCCAAATGAAAAAAAGTATAATTTACAAAGCCCAGAATAAAAAAAATGGTAAAGTTTATATAGGTGCTACAAACAAAACACTAGAAAAAAGACAAAAAGACCACGAGCAAAAATCTAAAAATGGTATAGGAAGTTATTTTCAAGAAGCAATCGGGACTTTTGGTCCCGAAGCTTTCCATTGGGAACAAATAGATACAGCTAACAATAACAATGATTTAGCTGAAAAGGAAAAGCAGTACATTCTAAAATACAATAGTAACTCTGATGGTTATAATAGTGATGCTGGAGGTGGTTTTAAAAAGAAAGTATATCAGTACAATATTGAAGATGGTTCATTAGTAAAGGAGTATCAAAGTTTAGAAGATGCAGCTAATGCAGTTAATGTGTTTAAAACAAGTATTAGCAATACTTGTCTAGGACAGAACAAAACATGTAAAGGTTATTATTGGAGCTCTACACTCACAGAACCTTTTATATTAAGAACAGATTTAAGAAAAAAGAAAGTTGCTCAATTAGATAATAAAAGAAAGCTGGTTGAGGTTTTTAGCTCAGTTTCAGCAGCATCAAGAATTACAGGAATATCTAAAACCTGTATTTCACGCTGTTGTAGGGGTGAAAGAGAACAAACAGGTGGATTTCTTTGGAAATACATTTAAAATTAAAGGGCAGCAGAAATGTTGCCTTTTTTTAATTATAGCTATAACTCAAGTTTACTTGATAAAGATTATTAAATTTGAAAAACTCTAAGTAAAGTATTTTCAAAATATACCATGCAAAACTTACAAAACGACCTTATAGAACTTCTTAAACACGAAGACAATTTAGTAGTAGATAACCAACTTAATAAAAATAAAATAATAGAAGCAGCTTTAAAGGTAGAACCCTTTTTAATAAGTCTATTAATTAAAAACGACACCTTTAAAAAACATTTTTTTCAGGAAGTAGAAAATGTATTAGTGTTCGATAAAATTAAGTTTCAACGTTTTGTAAATAACAAATCTTTCTTACCAGATAGTTATACAGCCTTTAAAAACAAAATAGGTTTAGCAATTAATGATGATACTGCAGACAACTTCATCAAAACTAAAAACGATGTAGTATTAGTATGGCCTCATAAAGATTGCATATTAGAAGGAGGGCAAACTAAAGAAGACCAAGAGCAAGAGAGAAACGAGATATTTTGGAATGAAACATTAGCACCTGATAACGTTGATAGATTATTAGATGCTAAAGCTTTTACAAATTTTAAAAAGTATGATAAAGAGGGAGAGCATAAAATATCAGAATTTAAAGGTGATGAAAACTTAATACTAAAAGGAAATAACTTATTAGTACTGTCATCTTTACTTAAAACACATAGAGGTGAGATAAAACTTATTTATATAGACCCACCTTATAATACAGGTTCTGATTCATTTCAATACAACGACAATTTTAATCATTCTACGTGGTTAACATTTATGAAGAATCGTTTAGAAATTGCTAAAGAGCTTCTTAAAGATGATGGTGTTATTTTTGTGCAATGTGATGATAATGAACAAGCTTATTTAAAGGTGTTATTGGATGAGATTTTTATGCCATCTAATTTTGTTGAAACTTTTGTTTGGAAAAATACAGATAATGCTCCTACTTTATCAAAAAAGTCAAGAAAGAATATAGAATTTATTCATTGTTACGAAAGAAAAATTAATAAATCTATTGATTATGAAGGTAGATTAAGTGATAATGATGACGCTCCATTACTTAATAGTGGAAACCCTATAACAACATTAAAATTTAAAAGTAATTTAATTAAATTCAGAATACCAGATGGAGAATATCCAAAAGGTAAATTCGAAAAGGTTGAATTATTAGAGAATTTAGTTGTCCAAAACGGAGTTAATAAAAATGATATTCAATTAAAAGGGCGTTTTAAATGGCAACAATCATTTTTAGATAATGAGGTATTAAATGACACCTATTTTTTAATCAAATCTGATAAATTTTCTATAAGATATAAAAGAGGTATTGCATCTAATATTGCACCAGATAAATTATTAGATGAAACATATTTATCAAAAGCTATTGGAGTTGAAACAAATGAAGATTCAAAAAAACATATTGATTCACTAAACTTAAAATTTAATTCATTCCCTAAACCCGAATCACTAATAGCCTTTCTAATTAGGGCTGTTACAAATGAAAATGAGATAGTTTTAGACTTTCACCTCGGAAGTGGAACTACTGCTGCGGTTGCTCATAAAATGAATAGAAGGTATATAGGAATAGAACAGATGGATTATATAAACACTGTTTCATCAGAGCGTCTTAAAAAGGTTATTGAGGGAGAACAAGGTGGTATTAGTAAAGTTGTTGATTGGCAAGGTGGTGGTTCATTTATCTATGCTGAATTAATGGAGTATAATCAATACTTTATTAATAAAATTCAAGACGCTAAAACTAAAGTTGATATTTTAACGATATGGGGTGAAATGCAAGACAAAGCATTCATATCGTATCAATTTGATAAAGACATCTTTAATAAGAGTTTAGAAGCCTTTAAAACGGCTTCCTTAGAGACGATGCAACACTATTTAATTGAAGTATTGGATAAGAATCAATTATATGTAAACTTTAGTGAAGTAGAGGATAAAGCATTTAATGTAAGTGAACAAGACAAAGCGTTAAACTATTCATTTTATAACAGAAAATAATAGTTTATGAATTTATTTAGCAAAGATACCATACAGCGTTTAGATAAACGTATAGCATCCAAAGTTGAAGATGGAGATATTGAAGTAGAATTATCTCCTATCATAAAAAATAATTTAAAGTTTTTACCAAGACCTTATCAAGAGGAAGCCTTTACATATTTCAATTATTATTTAAACAACAAAAAGTTACGCACAAGACCAACCCAATTATTGTTTCACATGGCAACGGGTAGTGGTAAAACATTGGTAATGGCAGGTGCTATGTTAGAGTTATATAAAATGGGCTATCGCAATTTTATATTCTTTGTAAATACAGATACCATTATTCGTAAAACGAAAGAGAACTTTTTAAACCCTAATAGCTCTAAATATCTTTTTAAAGAACAAATAAACATTGATGGTACTAATATAAACATTACAGAAGTAAATAGTTTTGAAAGCACCAATACAGACGATATTAGTATTTTGTTTTCTACAATTCAAGGCTTGCATTCCAAGCTAAATGCACCAAGAGAAAACAGTATCACTTTCGATGATTTTATAGATAAAGAAATTGTATTAATTAGTGATGAAGCCCATCATATAAACACACTTACTAAAAAGAAGTTAAGCTCAAGTGAAAAAGAAAACTTCACAAGTTGGGAATATACAGTAAAAACTATTTTAGAAAGTAACCCAGAAAATATAATGATGGAGTTTACTGCAACGTTAGAACTCAATCATCCTAATATAGCATCTAAGTACGCTAATAAATTATTATATGATTATTCATTAACCAAGTTTAGAGAAGATGGCTATTCTAAAGAAGTACAAACCAATCAAGTAGATTATAAACCTATTCAAAGAGCAATTGTTGCTGTTTTAATTAGTCAATTCAAAAAGAAAATATTTGCTTCAAATGGCATTATTGCAAAACCTGTGATAATGTTTAAATCCAAAACAACTGCTGAAAGTGCAGAAATGGAAGAAGCATTTAGAATTGAATTGCAAAATTTATCAGTTCAAAAATTAGAAAGTATTGTTAAGTTAAATAATGAGATATTAAATAAAGCAGTAATTTATTTCAAGGAACTGGATATATCATTACAAAATTTAATAGATGAGATAAAGGAAGACTTTTCAGAAGATAAAATTATATCGGTAAACTCTAAAAACGATTCAGACGATAAACAAATAGTTATAAATAGTCTTGAAGACCATAACAACGAATACAGAGCAGTTTTTGCAGTAGATAAATTAAATGAAGGTTGGGACGTATTAAACTTATATGATATTGTAAGATTATATGATACGCGTGATGCATCAGGAAGTCAACCTGGAAAAACTACAATAGCCGAAGCACAATTAATTGGTAGAGGTGCAAGATATTATCCTTTTCAATTAGAAGAAGGTCAAGAAATTGATAAACGCAAATATGATAACGATTTAGATAATATCATGCGGCATTGCGAAACCTTGCATTATCATTGTTCACACAATCCAAGATATATTACTGAATTAAATAATGCACTTCGTCAAATAGGAATGTTTCCAGAAGAAAAAGTAGAAGTAGATTTAATTCTAAAAGATGAATTTAAAAACACCTCATTTTATAAAAATGGTTTCATATTCTTAAATAAAAAGGTTAAGAACAATCCTAAAACATTATTAGAATATCAAGAACCAGATATTGTAAAAAAACATACATACGTATTAAGAACGAATCGTTCAGCTTCAACCACAATATTAGATAACGCTTCTGTTAAACAAAATAAGGTACAAGCAAATTATTCTAATAAACATCATTTTTCTGTTTGGGATAAAACCATTATTCAAAAGGGATTAAATAAAATACCTTTTTATCATTTCAGTAATATTAGACGTTATTTTCCAAGTATAAAATCAATGTATGATTTTATTACAGATGCTAAATATTTTGGAGGAATAACAGTAGAGGTTACAGGCTTACAAAAAGACACTAATAATTTATCTCCTCAACAAAAATTAGAAATTGTTATAGATGTTGCAACCAGAGTAGCAAACGAAATAGCAACCAAATTTGGAGATTATAGAGGTACAAAATCTTTTTACAGAGAACCATTAAGAAAGTATTTCAAAAACAAAAAACTATCATTTTCAGTTAATACTAATAATACAGCAGAAACAGGAAAACCAACAATGCGAAATGATATAGATCCTAAATATTTTGTGGATTTAAACAAAGCAGATTGGTATGTTTATAACGAGAATTATGGTTCTTCTGAAGAAAAGTTTTTAGTAAAGTATTTCCATGATAATATTGAAGAATTAAAAGAGAAGTTCAAAGACATCTATTTATTAAGAAATGAAAGATTCTTTAAACTATATCGGTTTAGTGATGCAAAAGCAACAGAACCAGACTTTGTTTTATTTATGACAGATAAAAATTCTGATGAAGACGTTATATATCAATTATTCATAGAACCAAAAGGAGACCATTTATTGTATAATGATGAATGGAAAGAACAGTTCCTTGGAGAAATTGAAAAGGTAGCATTAATAGAATTATACCAAAACCAACAATATAAACTAATAGGTATGCCATTCTATAACAAAGTGAATAGAGAAGAAGAATTTATTGATAAGCTTAATTCCATATAAATAAATATAAAAAAGGCATACAATGCGGTTACCCATTACTTTGAAATATTGATAATTAGTTGAAAGGCATTATGTTACTCTCCTTGGTTCGAGCCCAAGAGGGGGAGCTTTTAAAACCAAATCCAACTTATGAAAATAGGTTGGATTTTTTTTTGAAAATAACAGAAAGATATACAAGAAATAGTTTCAAGATTATTTATTAAGAAAAGATAATATGCTACTATTAAAATGAAGAATATTTATTCTCAAAATAATATCACTAAAATTTATTTTCAAAATTTATCGTTGATATTATCAATTTGATTTAAAATGGAGCGTGTAATTAAGGCTTTATCATCAATTTTAAATTCTTACCATTTTTCTTATCAAATACAGCTATTTCACATTAGATTTAACGTAATAGAACTCTTTTAAATTAGAAATAAATGAGTAAGGTTGAGTTAAAGAAAGTATTAAACCCATTAATGCTTTGGGGTCTTGGCGTTGGTTATGTAATATCTGGAATGTATTTTGGTTGGAATCTAGGTTTAGCAGAAGGTGGGACTTATGGTTTAGCTATTGCAACCTTTTTTATCATTATCATGTACATTACTTTTACTTTTAGCTATACCGAAATGGCTTGTGCTATTCCTAAAGCCGGAGGTGCCTTTGAATATGCAAATAGAGGACTTGGAAAACATCTTGGATTTATAGCTGGAATTGCTCAGAATATAGAGTTTGTTTTTGCTCCTCCAGCAATTGCCGCCGCCATTGGTGCTTATCTGAATCTTTTATACCCATCAATAAATGTTATGGTATTTGCTATTGGAGCCTATATTGTTTTTACTGTAATTAATATATTAGGAGTTCGATTAGCAGCTTCATTCGAATTGGTGATTACCATATTAGCAGTTATTGAATTATTAATTTTCGCTGGTGTAACCTTACCAGAATTTGAGTTAAGCAATTTACAGATGAATCCAATGCCAAATGGTTTTTCTGGAATTTTTGCTGCTATACCATTTGCAATCTGGTTTTTTCTTGCTATTGAAGGTGTCGCCAATGTTGCGGAAGAAGCTATAAACCCTCAAAAGAGTATACTTATTGGCTTTGGATCAGCAATACTAACCTTAGTTATTTTATGTGTACTTACTTTTGTATCTGCAGTTGGTGTTGCTGGTTGGGAAGCGGTTGTATATCCTGAAGGAAGCATATTTCCTTCTGATTCCCCTTTGCCTTTAGCTTTAACGTATGTTGTTCAGCAGGGTCATATATTGTATAAATTATTAATTGGGATTGGTTTACTAGGATTAGTAGCCTCTTTTCACGGTATTATATTAGCAGGAGGTAGAGCAACTTTTGAATTTGGAAGAGTGGGGTATGCTCCAAAAGCCTTAGGAAAAGTTCATCATAGATTTAGAACACCAGCTTCGGCATTAATTGTAAATATGATTTTGGGAATAATAGCTTTATTTACAGGTAAGACGGGCGAAATTATTACTATTTCCTGTTTTGGCGCCTTGGTTTTGTATATTGTGTCTATGATTTCTTTTTTTGCATTACGTAAAAAAGAACCAGATTTAGAACGTCCTTTTAAAGTTCCGATGTTTCCGGCATTTCCAATTACGGCATTGGTAATAGCTGCCATTTCGTTTATAGCAATGATTTTTTATAACCCTATAATTGCTCTTATATTTATTGGAATTATAGTTTTGAGCTATCTTTACTTTATCTTATTTCTTAACAAGAAATCATTTCCTATAAGGGAGTAAAGACTTTTGAAAGCAGATAGTTGTTTATTGCCTTTGTAATTGAAGAAATAGACTCATAGGAATAGAAAAAATTGAACCATGTCTTGTTCCTTCAGGGAAATTAATTTTTTCTGAAATGTCAGTCCAATTTTTTAAATCGGTTGATGTAACCGCACCGTATTTATGGTCTCTATATTTATCAAAATAAGTGATCCAATTTTTGTTAATTTTTAGTACTGTTGGCCCTTCAGCCCAATAATTTCCAGTAATTGGCGCGCTTGCTTTAGCATATGGTCCAGTAAGATTAGTGCTATATGCTATTTTTATATTTTTTTGAGCGGGCTCTCTAGTTTCATCTTTTAAAAACATAATAAAAGTACCATCAACTTTTTGAACGGTTGCATCAATAACATTAAACCCAGGTTCGTATAATAATTTTGTAGGAGTAAAAGTTTTAAAATTTTTAGTTGTGGTAAAATAAATACGATGATTATATCCATTTTCAGTATTACTTTTTGTTTCTTTAAATTTACCTTCAATTGTACTTGCCCAATAAATCATGTAAACCTCTGAATTTTCATCGTAAGTAATTTCTGGAGCCCAAGTATTTCGAGTGCCTTTTTCATACTCCATTACAGGAATAAATTGTTGTTCGGACCAATTGATTAGATCTTTAGATGAAGCATAACCTATACCTTTGTCAGTCCAACTTACAGTCCAAACCATATGATAATTTCCATCTCCTCCTTTTATAATGCATGGGTCTCTCATTAATTTATCTTTGCCCACTTTCGGTATTAAAAATGAAGTATCATTTTTTAGGGCATTCCAAGAATAACCATCTTCACTATAAGCCAAATGAAGCCCGTCTTCACCATTATCTTTAAAATATGAAAACATATATATTGATTTTTCTGGAATATAATTATTCATAATTAACCAATTTTCACATGCTTTTGACCAATTGCTATTTGTTCCATTCTTTCCAAGTCCAAAACCATGACCTCCATTTTCGTAAATGTGCATTTCAACTGGCACATGATTCTTTTTTAATGCTAGGTAATATTCTAAACTATTTTCAACAGGAACTGCACCATCATCTGTAGCATGAACCAAGAAAGTAGGAGGGGTTTTTGTATTTACTTGTTTTGCATTTGAATAGGTCTCTATTAATTCTTGAGAGGGATTTTTACCTAGTAAATTGCTTTTTGAACCTTGGTGTGTGACACCATCTTCCATAGAAATTACAGGATAAATTAATATAGAAAAATCTGGTCTGGCATTAATTTCATCATTAGAAGAGTATACTTTATCTGTATAATGAGTAGCTAAAGTAGATGCTAAATGTCCTCCAGCAGAAAAACCCATGAAACCAATCTTATTTGGATTTAAATTCCATTTTTCAGCATTTCTTCTTACTATTCTGATAGCTTCTTGAGCATCTTGTAATGGACCAATAGATTTATCTTCCATAGTTTCATCAGTGGGCATTCTGTATTTTAGTACAAATGCTGAAACGCCTAAAGTATTTAACCATTGTGCTATTTTATATCCTTCTTTATTTATGGCTAGATGTGTATAACCTCCTCCAGGGCAAATAATAACCGAAGTGCCATTTATTAAGGTACTATCAGCCAGAAAAATAGTTAAATCTGGCTCCGATATTTTACTAAGACCATTAAGATTGTTTGAAGCATCGTATGTGGCTTCTTCTATATATTCAGCATTTGATATACTCCCAGGAATGCCATTTGGCCAAATTGGAATTACTTCAGTTTGAGCAAATAAAAAAAAAGTTGAAAAGCAGAAAAGTAGCATCAACCCATAGTTTAACTCAATTTTTTTTGACCTCATACTTTTTATTTCATTTTATAAACCTCACTACCTGCTAATAAAAAACACCCTAAGCCATAATCTTCAAAATCAGGAATCTTATCATAAGATAGGGGTTGACCTTCTTTCGGTTCTTTTCCTGTGGATTGTAAATATCCTAAAAATCCATTAGAATGTAAACTTTCTTTAACCATAGCATTCCATCCTTTTAAAATAATAGGTTCATATTTGTCTTTCGCTAAAAGGCCATTATTAACCCCATAGGCAATTCCATATACAAATAGAGCGGTACCTGACGTTTCTTTGCCACCATAATTTTTTGGATCGTGCAAGCTTACATTCCAAAAACCATCTTTTCTTTGAATTTTAACTAAAGCTTCTGCCATGGCTTTTAAATCTGCAATATATTGCTCTCTATGGGGTGCATTTTCAGGAATGATGGATAATACTTTTGCTAAAGCACCTATAACCCAACCATTTCCGCGACTCCAATAACAATCTTCTCCATTAGGCTCTGTGTATGGAGGATCAAAATCTGCATCACGCCACCATAAACCGTCTTTAGGATTAAAAAGACCATGATCACCATGTTTATTTCTAGTATACATATACATATCGTACATTTTTTCGAAATAACGTGTATCATTTTCAAGGACTCCCATTTTTGCAAAAACAGGCATTCCCATTTGTATAGCATCTATCCATGACCAATCATCTAACTGTGGAGTATTGAGCAACATATTTAAGGTCTCTTTGGTGCTTTTCAATTTTTTTGAATCTGGTTCTAAATTGTAAAGATCAATATAGGTTTGTGCTGCACAATAATTATCTGCATTACGCGTAGTACTGCCACCATTGAATCCCCATTTATGAAATTCCGCCCATGAAAAGGCATAATCATAATACGTTTCTTTAGGATAAATTTCATGCAATGCCATGAGTCCTTCGTAGTAAACACCACGGGTCCAGATATGACTGGGGCGTTCTTTATTGGTGATGATAGTCTTGCCTACATCTGGCCATTTTTCCATAAAATAATCATTGGCTAATTGCATGTTTTGCAATACTTCTTTTCTATCAATAGTTTGGGAAGAAATTAGTATTGAGAACATTAAGAATAGTATTGTGAATAGTATTTTTTTCATTTTAATAGCGTGTTATTTTAATTGATTAATTGTAATGGGGTGAGTGTTACTTCACCCAATAAGCCAGATGGCATAGGACTCCATTGCGTGGCATCAAATTTTTTATAGTCTTTATCAACCATATTAATTTCATTGAAAATTTTCCATTCTTCTCCACGGATTTCTTTTGCTCTGATTCTATTGGCTGCCAAGTTGGTGACTTGAATGGTTAATTTGTTTTTGTCTTTTAATACACCTGTGTTTAAAGTAAATGGGACAGACCAAGCATCACCAATATAAACATCATTAAGCCATACTTTTGCACTTTCCCGAACATCACCCAAATTTAACTGCCAATTATCAGCTTTTGTATTGGGTTTGTCAAACATAATTTCATATTGCGCAGTTCCTGAAAAGTTTTCAGCATTTTGGTTGATCTCTGTCCATGACTTTAAGCTCGTTAAAGTAGATGTTTCAGGTAATATTGGTCCTCCTTTTAAAAAAGTTATTTTCCAGTCTCCTTTAATAGGGAATGGGTTACCAGTAACCTCGTAATACTTCCAATGAGGGGTATTTGAGACTGTGCCTGTTTTTAAAAAAAGCGATTTTCCTGATGGAATTTGTACTTTTACTTTTGTTGAAGCTTCATCTTTTTTAATAATAGCCTTGCCATATACACGTGTTAATGGATCAAAAATAACCACTTCATCAGTAATTGTCTCGATTGGAATAAAAGTTTCAATAGGTTTTGAAGTATGGTTGACTATATAATAATTTTTTTCTCCATCTATTTCCCTTCGAATAAATTTCAAACCTGTTTCTACTAAAGTTTCAGGATGAATATCAGCATTATTTAAAGCTAAAAACAAGTCTTCTTTTTGAGTTAATTGCTCATTTTCAGTAATCAATTTTAAAAGCGTTGTATTTTGTTCTTCATAATGGTTAAAACCTGGAACCGATTCTGGTAAACCTTCAAAAATAATATGACCCCCCTGTTTTTTAAGCTCAATAAGTTTTTCAAGAGTTGCTAATGGCATTTTATCACTATCAGGAATAACCAAACTCTTGTACGATCCGCCTGGTAAAACTATTTGATTATCAACTACTTTAGCTTGAGCAATAAAAGCATCAGAAATAAAATCAACTCCATATCCTTTATTCATTAAGGCTCTTGTTGTAGTATAAAAAGGAGTGTCGTGTAACCATTCTTTTAAAGAATGAATCTTAAATTCAAAAAACAAAGTTCCCTTTAAATTACTTCCCCAAGTATCATAAATGGGCCAATAGAGCAACACCTCATTATCGGGTTTTCCATATTGAAGCATAGATTGACAATTGGCAATATAGGAGAATAATGAAGTCGCGTCTTCCCAAATAGTATTGGTGGAATTAAAATTTACAGAGGCATAGAACTTCCATCCTGGCCATGCTGCTCGATCGGGAGAATAAGTTGATCCATGCAAAAATACGTGGTTGATTCCGTTCAAGAATAAATCTTCAACCTCTGGTTTGCATTGCGATAATGCTGTTTTAAAATGATCTCTTAACCACGTAAAAGTTTCAGATGAAGTTAAAGGCTTGCCAGAAATATGAGCTGCTGAAGATGAGAATTTTAGCATTACTGCGTCGGCATCACCCTCTCTAATATCTTCTTTTTCTCTACGAAATCCTGGAATATCATAAGGCATAGAGCCGAAAGTCTCACATTCTGGAATGTCTGCCGAAGCATAAATATCAATTAAGTTGCCAGGAGAACCGTGAGCTTGTAGCTTAGTTTTAAAATTTTCTGAATGCGCCCAATTGGTCCATGGTCTTTCGAAATTAGTCAACAATAAATCTGAAATTGTTTCTCTGTAATCACTCTTTATTCTATTCCCAATTTCGTCATCTTCTTTCTCTAGTAATTGTGGAATGTATTTTTTTAAATCGTACCCTCTGCGAGTTTCAAATTCTTCAAAAAATAAAGGGGTGAAATTGGTGCCATATACCTCATAACTATCATTAAAAACAGCTCTTGGTTTATTGTTTAGTTTTTTAAAAGCTTCTTCAAAAGGGTTCAAATAGGCATTTACAGCCTCTTTTGAATAATGATCTAATGTAAAGCCTTTACCACCAGGAGAAGCACGCTTTACTTGTTGTCCCGTTTTACCAGTGAAAATAGTATATAAAGTATAGTTTGTTTTTTTAGCTTTCCAATTCAGAAAATTATCTTTTAATTTATGAGTTAAATCTAAATAACTACCATCTTCTCCAAAAGCCAAAACATACTTTAATTGGGCACTCTTTTGATCTTTTTCTTCTTTAACTACTATTTGATGATTAATTTTACGGCCTTTTATCACTTTTTGCTGATCAACAAGTAGTTTGGTTGCAGCATTTTTTTGCGTTACTTGAGGTCCACCATAGGGCCAACCAGTCCCTAAGGTCATATCAACTTGCATACCAAGGCTATCGGCTATTTTTAGGGTATAAGCTAACATGTCCATCCATTTTGGGGATAGATAGTCTATATAATTTGCTTCTTCGCCTTTTACACCATAAATTGGAGTGATTTCAACACCCCCAAGACCAGCTTTGTCAAACTCAACTAGGCTTCTCTTAATATTTTGCTGGTCTACAGCATTGCCCATCCACCACCATCTCGTCCAAGGTTTTGTTGTGTTTGCTATTTCTGGCCAAGGGGTAATTTTTACTTGTGCTACAGTTTGAAATATTGATAAAAAAAGAAATATCAAAACGAATAGTATGTGCTTTGAATTATAGTACATTAAATAGCGGTTTTTTTAATTTCAACAGCATAGATTTGCGTTGTTCCTTCGAAATTAGCTCTAAATATAATCCATTTTCCATCGGGCGAAAAATGAACATTAGGTTCTAAATCGTAGTCATGATGTTTCATATTTACTAATTTTTCTGAAACTAAACTATCGTTTTTTGGTGTAAAATGATAGAGCCACATCCCATCTTTGGCATGAGCTACTTGTCCTTCATCACCACCATCTCCTGCGAAAGTTTTTAAGTCTGGCGCTATATTAAAATGAATGGACCATTCGTTTCTTTTCATCGCATATTTTAAAGTATCATTTGAATACACGCCTCTTTTTGCCAAATAAAAGGTTTCTCCTCTGGGAATTTGAAGATCGAACCAGATATGTTGACCATCAGGACTAAAAAATTCGTGACCTGCAATTTCGCGTTCCACCTTTCTTTTATGCATGAGCTGGTTTTCTTTTGTATTTATATTGATTGTCCAAATACGATCTACTTTATGCCATGGTCCTTCATGGCAGTACATTAAAATATTGGGATCTGTAGGAGAAAATTGAATATGATTCAACCAGGCATTCTCAGAGTAAATATTGCTTAACTCTTTTGTATTGACATTAATAGTAATTAGGCTTCTTTTAAGTTTTGCTTCATAAATCTTATCAAAATAATCAGATTTTTTAGGGTTCTTTTTAAAAATATCGTTTTCTTCTTTAGTAATTAATGCTCCGCCTAATAATGTTTCATCAGCATTTAAACTAGTTACAGACCCTATTACATCATCACTAAACTTATATATGAATTCTGTTTTGTGAGTATCAATATGAGTTGAAAAAACACTGTCCTTTATCATATAAAAAACTTTGCGTGTTTTTACACCAAGAATTTCGCCCCTCTTATTTCCATTTTGGGTTGTAATCTGGTCAATTTTATTAGTTTTTAGATTAACAGAGAAAAATTGATTGATACTATCTGTGCTTCCTGAAAAAATCATTAAAAAACCATCTCCATCTTTTGAAGCTAAAAAAGGATTATTATGAAAATAAAAACTCCGATTATCACCCACACGATCTACCAGCCTTTTTATTTTATGGTGCGTATCAGCATCTATCCATTCTTTGGGCATGGGTTTTTTTGAGCCTGTTTCTAAAAGAACTATATCAGAAGTTTTAGTGTTTTTTTTTGAGGTTTCATTTTTGCATGAACTTAAACCAATAATGAAAGCAAACACATAAAACCAAGCTAAATTTCGAGTATATAAAGTCATAATCAATTATTTATGAATCACTAAAATAAAACGGGTTAGTTACAATAGTATCCTGTGCTATGCTGTTGACTGGTTTATTATATTTATGTTAAGTTGAAAAATAGAATTAAAAAATATTTGAATAAGTCTAATTTATAGTTCTTGATAGTGGTGATGAATTTTGTTGTAAAATAACAGTATGGCACAGGATGGCAAAGCCATATAAAATAAATATTTTCGATTTTATTATAATAAAAAATGCAGTATGAATTCTATGAAATTTGCTTTAGTATTAGTCTTAATAACAAATATTTTACATTCTCAAAGCACTATCGGAAGTTTTGAAAGTATTATTTCTGAAAACGAAAATAATATTGAATTAAAAGCCACCAATGGTATTGTAAAAATTGAATTGTGTACATCATCAATAATTAGATTTAGAACTAGCTGGAATGGAACATTTGAAGCTAATGAACCATGGATGGTAACAAAATATGCATGGGAAAATGTTAATTATATAAAAGCTGAAGATAATGAAGCTCTTGATTTTATGACAAAAGAACTTCGAATTCATATTCAAAAATCTCCTTTATTAATATCAATATATGATATAGATGGAAAACTACTTTCCTCTGAAAAAATTGGCGATACTGAGTTGTCTGGAGGAATTATGAAAAATAAAACAGTTAGTTCCGTAAAAAAATTGATGCCTGATGAGCATTTTTTTGGTTTTGGCGAACGAATGGATTTTTTAGATCAAAGAGGGAAAAATGTTTCTTTAAATGTTGGTCGTGGTCAAGGGAGACCTCATATAATTGGTGCTTATAATGTTTTAGAGGCTAATTATAGCCCTATTCCTTTTTTTATGAGTACGGAAGGATATGGAATCTTTTTTCACAATGCTTATCCAACCCATTGGGATATGGGGCATTCATCATCAAACAAATACACTTTTAGTGCTGAGGGTGGAGAGTTAGATTATTATTTCATTTACGGGCCAGATTTTACTTCTATTTTAGATAATTATACTGATATTACAGGAAAGTCTCCTTTATTGCCAAAATTTGCATTGGGACTACAGGTAGGTACGTATAGTGGGGGTACTTGGGGTCATGAAGAAGATACTTCAACTGAATATGTTGTGAATTTGGTTAAAAAGTTTCGAGAATTAGATATTCCTTTAGATGTGCTTCATTTAGATTCTACTTGGAGAATTTTTGGAGAGAATGGAGGTAAAGGAGCTACTTCATTTGAATGGAGAGAAACGTTTAGCAACCCAGAGGCTATGTTTGATAGTCTGTATGCCATGCATCTTAATATGGTTGGCTTGCATTTAAGACCAAGATTTGATAATGGAAAAAAATTGCGCTTATTGGATGCCGCTCAAAAAAAAGGATTTGTGTATCCTGAAGAAAACGGAAAAGGAGAGTTTGTAAACTATTTTGATCAAAAATCTGTTGATTGGTGGTGGGAAAATGGTGTGATGCGAGTTGCCAAACAAGGAGCAATGTTCTTAAAAACTGATGAAGGTAGTGCGTTTGGCCATAAAGCAAATGAAAGTGAAAAAGTAGGCCCCCAAGGAGAAGAGATAAAAGCCTTGCACAATCTTTTTCCTTTAGCCTATGCAAAAGCACCTTACGAAAAATTTCAAGCATATAATAAAATACGCGGTATGAACCAGACCCGTGAAGGTTATGCAGGAATTCAAAGGTACCCTTATATTTTTGCTGGTGATTGGCCCAGTGAATGGCAGTATTTTGAACCAGTAATTAAAGCGGGATTAAATATTGGACTTTCTGGTGTAGGTAATTGGGCGCATTGTATGGGTGGTTTTGAACATGTTGCTGATCCTGAATTATATATTAGATGGTGTCAGTTCGGACTTTTAAGTCCTATTGCACATCTTTTCGGAATGGAACACCCCAATTATAAAGAACCTTGGAATTATGGAGAAGAGGCATTACGAATTTTTAAGCAATATGATGAATTACGGTATAGCTTAATCCCTTATTTGTATAGTGCTTCTTATGAAATGCACACCACAGGAAAGCCTTTAATGCGTGCCTTAGTATTAGATTATCAAGACGATGAAAATGTATATTCTATAACGGATCAATATCTATTAGGTAAAAACTTAATGGTTTGTCCAGTAACTACAAAAGGAGCTCAAACCAGAGTTGTTTATTTGCCTAAAGGAAATTGGATAAATTATTGGACAGGGGAGCGTTATCTAGGTAAACAGCATGTGAATGTGTTGTGCCCCATTGATCAGGTTCCTATTTTTATAAGATCAGGAGCAATACTGCCTACTCAAGAAGTGCTTAATTATATTGGGGAAAAAGAAATAGAAAGAATAAACTTAGCTATTTATCCTGAAAAGGAAAGTGATTTTATTTTATATGATGATGATGAAAAAACACTAAACTATCAAAAAGGCGAATTTTCAGAGACTTTAATTGAAGTAAATGATAATGATAATGCTACCAAAATAACTATTCATGAGCCAAAAGGGAATTTTAAAATTTTGAATAGAACCTATAGTTTGAAAATTTACTTTGAGAAGGTGCCAAAACTTATTGAGGTGGATGCTATAAAATATCCAATAGTTGATTCAAAGAACGCAAAATTAGGGGTTTCCTATGAAAATGGATTTTTGTTCTTTAATGTGAATTTAAAAAGTGAAGCTACATCTATTAAAATTCATCATTAAATATTCATTCTTTATTGTTTTTACAATCTAGATTAAAAAAGATAAAATTCTATTTTATCTCTAGTTCTTCATGCATTTTTTTCTCGAATGGCTTTAAAAAATCAGCTTAGTATTTGAAAATGTTAATATTGTTAAATTCTTATATACTTGATAAAATTATAGATTAAAAAATATTTTTTTGCGATTTTCAGGATAGTGCAGGATACATCTACTAAATTATTCTATTAATATTGAAGTCTAATGTAATCGATTAACCTAAATAATAAATCAATTTAATATGGAGCACTTCAATCAAAAAAGAATATTAATGAAAGTATTTTTTGTATGCTTTCTAATTTTGTCTTCGGGACTTTACGCCCAAGATAAAGTTGTTACTGGAACGGTAACATCAAAAGCGGGAGATCCTCTTCCTGGGGTTAATATTGTCCAAAAAGGAACTACAAATGGTGTCGTGTCAGATTTTGACGGTAATTATTCTATAAAACTAATAGCAAATAAAGGAGACGTACTTGTGTTTTCATATTTAGGCTACAAGGCAATAGAAGAAAGTATAGGAACTAAAACAACAATAGATGCATCTTTAGATGAAGATTCGGAAGATTTAGACGAGGTTGTTGTCATTGGATATGGTACACAAAAGAGGATAATGACTACTGGGGCATTATCATCTGTTAAAACAGAAAATTTTGTAGAGAGACCTATTTCAAGAGTTGATCAAGGGCTTATTGGTCAAATTGCAGGGGTACGAGTTAAACAAACATCGGGGTTACCAGGAGAAGCTTTTAGTATCAACATACGTGGTACAGGTTCTATTTCTGCGGGTAACGAGCCTTTATATGTAATTGATGGATTTCCAATTCATACTGAAGGAGCTTCTAGTAGTGGCGGTTTTGGAAATGGAAGCCCTTTAGACAACATGAATCCTAATGATATTGCATCAATAGAAATATTAAAAGATGCAGCAGCGGCAGCAATTTATGGGTCTAGAGCTTCTAACGGTGTTGTGTTGATTACCACTAAGCGGGGTAAAACAGGAAAGCCAAAATTTACCTTTAATACCTATTCAGGAGTATCTAAAGAAGTAAAAAGAGTGGATATGCTAAGTGCTGAGCAATGGATAGATAGAGCAAAAACTATGATTGATACGCAGTGGATAACTTCAGGAATTCCTGGAGCTTCAGCTGAGCAATCTGTAGATCAAAGAAGAGCGCTTTACAATCAATACAGGACACCTGTTCTTGCCAATGATGAATTTAATGTTGGATATATGTATGATCCAAGATGGGATATTCCAGGACATCCAGGATTAGATTATATTGATTGGCAAGATAAAATTTTTCGTTTAGGAGAATTTAATAACTATCAAGTTTCAGCATCAGGATCTACAGATGTTGTTAATTATTATGTTTCAGGTAGCTATCAAAAAAATAAAGGATATATCGTTGGAACAGATTATACCTTGTACTCCGCAAGAGCAAATGTTGATATAAACTTATCAGACAATTTAAAGATAGGTGTAAACCTTGCACCTTCATATTCTATAAAAAATGATCCAGGAGTTGAGGGAAAGGATCAAATACTGCATAGAACGACTGGTGCGACTCCTGTGTTTGAAAGTGGAACAAATGAAAATGGAGAGCAATATACCACTAGATATGCATGGGGAAGTAGTACAACCAACCAATTACCACTTTTAAATAGAGTTGGAAAGAATTCCATGTTTAGAAATCTACTTTCTTCCTATTTGAGTTATACTATTTTAGATAACTTAACAATTAAGAGTACTATCAATTTTGATAACTCAGATAATACAAATGAGAGCTATAGACCAAGTGATAATTTAACAAGTATTAGAGGTGGTTATAGTACCTATAGAAGGCAAAATATTGTTAATGAAAATACATTAACCTATAATGCAAAAATTAATGAAGATCATAATTTTACATTGTTAGCCGGACAATCCTATAATGCATACAAAATTACAAAGTCGAGTTTGTCTTCAGGTAATTTATATAACAGTTTTACAATTCAAACTTTACCAAGCGGCTCAACAGGTAGTACCAGTGCGGAAAAAAATGCTCAAATATCTTATTTTGGAAGATTACAATATGACTACAAAGAAAAGTATCTGCTTTCCGCAAGTCTTAGACGAGATGGTTCTTCAAAATTCGGAATTCAGCAAAGGTGGGGGACATTTCCTTCCATATCTTTAGGATGGAGAGTTACTGAAGAAAATTTTATGAAAAATGTTGATTGGCTAAGTGAGTTAAAACTTAGAGGAAGTTCTGGTATAAACGGAAGTAACAATATTGGTAACTATGCAGCATTTTCAACTTTAGGAACTTATAATTATGCTTTAGGAGGTGGTACAGGATTAGGTCAAGGAGTATCAGGAATTCCAAATCCATTTTTACACTGGGAAGAATCAAAAACTACTGATTTTGGTATTGATTTTGGTTTGTTAAATAATAGAATCACTGGGGTATTTGATTATTATGAAAAAGTAAATAGCGATTTGTTATTACAAGTTCCTGCATTAGCAGCATCTGGATACACAAGTTATCTTTCTAATATTGGAAAAGTCCAAAATAAAGGATGGGAATTTGAATTAACTACTTTAAATGTTGTTCAGAAAAACTTCCAATGGAAAACATCTGCAAATATAAGCCATAATGAAAATGAAGTTTTAGCATTAGGTCCAGACCAAGACAAAATCGAAATTAATTCAAGTTTTGGCGGTGGTGTACCTTTCTATAAATTAGAAGTAGGTAAGCCAATGTACACTATTTTTACAATCGTTCAAGATGGTGTTGTTACTCAAGCAGATATAGATACAGGAGGAACTACATGGGGAGGAAAAGATTTAGTTTTAGGAGATCCAAGATATATAGATCAAAACGGGGATGGTAAAATTACGACTGATGACCGTGTTGATGTTGGAAATCCTACTCCCAAATACACTTGGGGTATCACCAATACCATTAATTATAAAGATTTTGATTTAACAGTATTAGTTGAAGGTCAAAATGGAGGATATGTTTATGGTCTTTTAGGTAGAGCATTAAATCGTACAGGTATGGGTTCTGTTGAAAATACACTTGATGTAGATCCTGCGGTTAGAGGAAATTGGAAAACTAATTTCGGATATGTACCGAATACCGACTGGCTTTATAAATCTGATTACCTAAGTGTTCGAAATATAACCTTGGGGTACGATTTATCAGAAGCACTTAAATCTTTGAAAAGAATAGACAATGCTAGACTATATGTAAGTGCTGAAAACTGGTTCTATAAAGATAAGTATGATGGTGGATTTAATCCAGAAGCAAACAACGTATCTGGTAGTAGTGATGGTAGATTTCCAGTGCCAGCCGATTATGGAGGTGCTCCATTGCCTAGATCATTTGTGGTAGGACTTAATATTAATTTTAATTAAAAATAAAATGAAAAAGTATATTTATATTATAACAAATATCCTTGCAGTATTGGTTTTAGCATCTTGTGAGAATGAACTTGATCAAGTGCCTTTATCTCAAGGAACTACAGAGAATTTTTATTCTACTCAAAACGATTTTATTCAAGCAAGAAATGCTACATATTCAATAGCGTTTCATGGAACAGGAACCTATGGTTATCCAAACAGGCTATTAAATTTGAGTGAAACCAGATCAGATAATTATTATGCAACAACTCAGGCATCAAGAGATTGGGAAGGGGTAAATAATTTTTTCAGTTCATTAAGTACAAATTCATTAATTAAAGAGACCTATGTTAGTAATTATAATGCTATTTATAAAGCAAATCAATTATTAGAACAATTAGAAGCTAGAGGAGAAGTTATACCTGTTGTGGCTGATAGAACTGCTATGGAAGCGGAAGCTAGATTTCTTAGAGCTTTTTGTTATTTTGATTTAATTAGATGGTTTGGTAAAGTTCCTTTAATAGAAAATACATTATCACCACAAGAAGTTGCTGAAATTGGAAGAACACCAATAGCAGATATTTATGCTGTTATACTTTCTGATTTGCAATTTGCGGTAACAAATCTGCCTCCATCGTATGATGATGCAAATTTTGGAAGAGTCACAAAGTATGGCGCCAAAGGATTATTAGCAGAAGTATATATGACGCGTTCAAGTGAAACTTACGGCATAGACGGGGCTATGTTAGGATTGAACGAATGGGATGAAGCTTACCAACAATTAAATGATATTAAAACTAGTGGATTGTACATTTTTTCAAACGCTTATAGTTCAATATTTACTATTGAAGGAAATGCGAATAAAGAAAATGTATTAGTTATTCCTTATACTCAAAATACAGGAAATGGAGTTGGCGGTAATTTTATGGTAGAGTTAGGTTTTGAACCCTATTTTGCTTCATTAGAATTATCTCAACAAGGCTCATTAGAATTTCGACCAATATCTAGTACGCTATTAAATATGTTTGATGCAAATGATGCTCGTAAAACTTTTGGAATAGCTGAAGAATATACTGTTACATCAGGTACTTATTTGGGAGATTATGTAGATCGTCCTACAGTAAAAAAATACATAGACCCTTCTAGATATGGAAACGGTAGAGAAGATTGGGGAGTAGATTTTATAGTGATGAGATATACTGATGTGCTTATGCTAATGGCAGAATGTACACTTCACGGTGGTGGTGGTGCTCAAGCAGATGTTGATGCTATTGTGAATGATATTAAAGAGAGAGCAGGGTTAGTTAGAGATGCAAGCAATGTTACACTAGACCAATTATTAGACGAAAGAAGAATGGAATTCTTTGGAGAAGGAACAAGATGGTTTGATTTAATTAGATCTGGTAATGCAGTAACATTAATGAATAACTGGAAAGCTATTGAAGACACTTCTAATAGTATTGGAACAATAGATGTAAATTCATTGCTTTACCCTTTACCTCTTGAAGAATTTTTAGCAGCCCCAGGACTTTACGAGCAAAACCCTGGTTATGATAATTAGAAGTTAAATAAAAGTTGTTAGTTTAGTTTTAAGGCCTTGATATAATCAAGGCCTTTTTTTGTTTTTAAACATGATTATGAAATTGACAATATAAATAGTTTTAATTATTATTTTAATAAAATCAGGATGGTACAGGATAGTAATCACTAAAAAGGTAGTTAATATTGTGTTAACTTAATAAAACTTAATAACAACAATATGGAACACGATTTTTTTGAAAAAATCATAAAAAAGGCCTTTTTTATAAGCCTTATGATTTTCTCGTTAGGCATTTATGCTCAGCAAAAAACAATTACTGGAACAATTACAACACCAAATGGAGACCCTATTCCAGGTGTGAATATTATCCAAAAAGGAACAACAAATGGATCTGTTTCTGATTTTGATGGAAATTACTCAATAGACGCTCCAACTGGTAGCATACTCGTTTTTACTTCCATAGGAATAAAATCTAAAGAAGTAACTATTGGACAAGCAAGCGTCTATAATGTAACAATGGAAGAAGATAACACACAACTTGATGAGGTTGTCGTAGTAGGTTATGGTACTCAGAAAAAATCTGATGTTACTGGGGCTTTAGTTAGTGTAAGCGCAGAAGATATTACTTCTCGACCTGTAAACAATGCGATTGAAGCCATGCAAGGAAAAGCAGCAGGGGTTGATATTAGTACAAATGAAAGACCAGGTCAGGTTGGAAGCATTACTATACGTGGCGTTCGTTCCTTATCTGCTTCCAATTCACCCTTATATGTTTTAGACGGAATCCCATTAATTTCAGGGGGTATTGATAATATAAACCCATCAGATATAGAATCTATTGATATTCTTAAAGATGCATCTGCAACAGCTATTTATGGATCTCGTGGAGCCAATGGTGTAATTATTGTAACTACTAAAAAAGGTAAAGCTGGTAGGTTTACATTAAATTATAGTACTTCAGTAACTGCGCAAAATATTCGTGAATTTGCTCCATTATTTAATGCAGGTGAATATGTTGAATACAGGCGTTGGGCAAAATACTATTCGAATACCGCTACATTTCCAAGAGGAGATCAACCGACTATAGCAAATGATGGAGCAATCTTTCCTGGAGATGATACTGCTTTTGATAATATCTTGCAAGGCTGGGAAGGCGGTACTTGGGACGGTTCGAAATTGACAAGCACAGATTGGACAGATTTTGTAACTCAAACAGGGTATACCACTTTGCACACATTAAGTGCAAGTGGAGGTACTGAAAAAATGAAAGCGTATGGTTCTTTCGGATATACTAGTAACTCAGGAACAGTACTTGGGCAAAGTTATAAACGTTACAATGGGAATGTGAGTGTCGATATTAAACCAATCGATTGGTTTTCTTTTGGAGGTACTTTAAATACATCCTTTAGTACACAAGAATACGGACAATCAACAGCAGGTAATAATGGAGTATCAGTTCGAGGAGGCTTGTATGAAAGCGCTCGATCAATATTTCAATATACATTACCTTATGATAGTGAAGGAAACAGAGTTGAATTTCCTGGAGGTGATATTGCGGTAAAAACAATTATTGATGAAGATAAGTATTCTCAAGATCAACGTATTACACTTAGAGCGTTTGGTAGCTTTTTTGCTCAAATAGATTTTGGAGCTTTTTCTAATACTTTAGATGGATTGAAATTCAGAACTAACTTTGGACCAGATATAGAAACCTATCGAAGAGGTATTTATATAGATGGTAAGTCGGTGGTTAGATCAGGATCTAGTTTTGCTTCGTTAGAAAAAAGACAGCGTATATCGTATACTCTAGATAACTTATTATTATATAATAAAACATTTGGAAAACATGATTTTGGCGCGACTTTATTACAAAGTCAAACACAATTTAACGAAGAATGGAATTCAATTTCAGCAGATAATGTGCCTTTTTCAAGCCAAAAATGGAATGCTTTAACTTCAGATAATGTGGCATTATCTGGATGGAATGGTGACATTCTTGACAGACAAATATTATCTTATATGGGGCGTTTAAATTATGGGTTTGATGACAAGTATTTAATTACAGTATCAGGCAGATATGATGGAGCTTCTCAATTAGCTGAAGGCAACAAATGGGCATTTTTCCCTAGTGCAGCTTTAGGATGGCGTTTAGATAAAGAAAATTTTTTAACTGAGGCTAATTGGATTAATCAGTTGAAGTTACGAGCAGGAGTAGGTGTAACAGGTAACTCTGCAATTAATGCGTATTCTACTAAAAATGCATTGTCTCCATTATTTTACCCAACAGGCTCTACAGCAGTATCTGGTGTGCAAAATGCGATTACAGATGTAGATGGAACAGATTATACATTATTAGCAAATAATGATTTAGGCTGGGAAAAAACAACGCAATACAATTACGGACTAGATTTTTCTTTATTTACAGGAAGAATTTCTGGTAGTTTAGATTATTATACGGCAAACACTACAGATTTATTATTGCTTAAAGCAATACCAACTGTAACAGCTTATAATGCAACCTATGCTAATATTGGAGAAACAAAAACAAAAGGTATAGATTTAACATTGAATACTGTAAACGTACAGACCGATGATTTTCAATGGGCTACAAATTTTAGTGGGTCTTGGCAAGATAATGAAATTGTAGAGCTGGCTAACGGTAAAGAAGATGACATTAACAATGAGTGGTTTATTGGAGAATCTCAAGATATTATTTATGGTTATGCATCAAATGGTATTTGGCAAGAATCAGATGCAGCAGAAATTGCTTTATTTAATGCAAATGGACATACCTTTTCACCTGGAAATGCGCGTCCAGTAGATCAAAATGGAGATTATGTTATTGATGCGAATAATGATCGTGTTGTTATAGGAAGTGAAATACCTAAATTCATTGTTGGTTTGACCAATACCTTCACGTATAAAGGAATAGAACTTTCTGTATTCTTATATGGTCGGTTAGGATATACCTATAACACAGGAGGAGAAGGACTTGTAGGGAGATATAATTCTCGAAAAGTAGATTATTATACAGAGGTTGATAAAAATTCTGAATATCAAAAGCCAATATATTCTGCCGGGAATGGGGATCCATATTTTGAAACCTTAGGGTATAAAAATGGTTCTTTTATGAAAATCAGAAATATATCTTTAGGATATAATATTCCAGACAAAATAACAAATAATATTGGGCTTAGTAAGTTAAACTTTTACGTACAAGCCATTAATCCAGGTATGGTTTTCTCTAATGTAGATTGGATTGATTTAGATGTAAGAACATCAACTTCTAATAGAGGTTTTGCAATTGGAATGAATGTAGAATTCTAGTAATGATAAATTCAAATAATTTAAAAAGAAAAATAATGAAAAATAATATAAAAAGAAGTAGATACCTAATTACTGCACTAGTGCTATTTATGGGTTGTATTACTTCATGTAATGAAGATTTTCTTGACGAGGAGCTAACTACCAAAAGAAATTCGGAGTATTTTAATACTGAAGAAGGAATACAATCTTTAGCTATAGGAGCATATTATAAAGTTTTAGCTTCTACTTTTCCATCGGAGCAACAATTTGCAACTACAAATTATGGTACTGATGAATTTCATGTTGGGGGTGATGATACAAATAGCCCTTGGAACAATTACGACAGTAGGTTTAATTCAATTGTAAATACAACTAGAACACAGGCAGAAGAAGCTTGGGATAATTTTTATTTAGGGATCGGTTTAGCAAATCAATTAATAGAATCTGCAACGAATATTGAATCTACTAATCCTGAAATAAAAAAGACCGCCTTAGGAGAAGGTTATTTTTTTAGAGCCTATAACTATTTAAAATTAGTTAGACAATATGGTGGTGTGCCGCTAAAACTAACCGTAAGTACTACCTTAGAATTAGAATTTACACGAGCATCTGCAGAAGAGGTTTTGGCTCAGGTAATTGAAGACTTTACACAAGCCTATAATTTATTAGATAATTCCGTTTTATTTCCAGCTAAAATAAGTAAAGATGCAGCAGCTCATTATTTAGCAAAAGCATATTTAACTCGTGCTAGTGAAATTAATGATTCTTGGAACTCAGCAACAAAAACTGCTGATTTACAACAAGTAGTTACATTATCTGATGAAGTAATTGGGCATCATCCATTAGCAAGTAATTATCAAGAACTTTGGGATTATACTGCTCCAGATGGTCCAAATGAATTTTTACCTGAATTAATTTTATCAGCACAATTTAGTCGAGATCAAGCTTTAGCAACTTCTAATTTCAGCACAGTACCTTTTACAGCACGTTATGACGATTTGTCTATGATGAAACGCGATTTAACAGGTATGCGTCCTTACAGTCGTTTAGCGGCAACATATTTTACCTATGATGTTTTTGATCATATCAATGATTCTCGTTTTTGGAAAACGTTTAGAACCAAACACCGCGTAAATAAAGGAGGAAATTTTGATGGGATTGATTATGTGCCAGGAGTTGATTTAGGAATTATGTATATTATAAACTCACCAGATGACACTCGCTTTTCTAATACAACTAATAACAATAACCCTGATATTTTATACAGTGAAACAGGCAAAACAATACCTCATGTATTTGTAGCCTATGCATCAGATGGTGTAGGCTTACTAGCGAACCCAAGATTCCCATCTTTATCTAAACATTATGATGCAGCGAGAACATCAATAAATGACAACAGAGGTTTAAGAGATGAAATTTTAGCTAGGTCTGCAGATACTTATTTGATGGCGGCAGAAGCTAAAGTACGTTTAGAAGCTTATTCAGAAGCTTTAATATATATAAATGCGGTTCGTAATCGTGGGGCATATAAAAATGGAGAAGATCGTTCTTTTTATACTGATGGGGCAGAATCATATCCTACTTCTGATTTTTCGCAACCTTTTGCTGATAACTCCTACATGAATGAAAACTCATATTATGAGTCTAATGATATTCCTGTCACCACTACTGCAACAGATTTGACAATTTTGAATACAGCTAGTTTGCCAGCTGAAGATGAAGCAGTTATTGCTAAACTAGGATATTCTAGTGAATACGATCGTATGTTATGTTTAGTTTTAAATGAACGTACAAGAGAACTTTGTGGAGAATGGCATCGTTGGGAAGATTTAAGCAGAACGCTAACTTTAGTAGCTAGAGCAAAAGCTTATAACCCTGAGGCAGCGCCAAATATAAAAGACTATCATGTGTTAAGACCAATTCCACAAACATTTCTTGATGGAGTATATACAGAAGGTCGCCCTTTAAACGCTAGTGAAAAGGCAGCAATGCAAAATCCAGGATATTAATTTATATCAAAATTATAAAGACTATTCAATGAAATTCTTAGAATAAATAGAAATATGGAGGCTTTTGTCTCCATATTTTTTTTATGATTTTTAAACTATCTTAACAGAGAACTATTAAAATATAAGAATTTTTAAAACAGTCATATTTTACTATAAAAGCAACAAAATGTATAAAAAAACAGCTGTTTATATCGCATTTATTTTTACAATGATGATTAACATAAATTGTAAAAATGAAACTAAAAAAGAATCAATTTCTTTTTCTCTAAAAAACACTGCTAATTTACTTCTTATGGATAAAGAAATTAGTATAAAAAAAGAAATGATTCCAGTTAATGACAAGTCAAAAAAGTATCTTATTGTATTAGAAGGAAATGATACTATCCCTTCACAAACGGATGATATTGACAATGATGGGGAGTGGGATGAGCTTTTTTTTGTGATGAATTTTGAGCCAAATGAGTCAAAGAATATTCAGTTAATCTGGGCAGATAAAACCCCTAAATATATGGTGCTAACTAGCGCTAGATTTGGCAAAAGAGCCTCTTTAACTAGTCCTGTAAAACCAGCGACTAAAGAAATAATGTTGGCTAATGAGCTTCCAAAAAGTTTGGGTTATCAACAATACCAGACAGATGGGCCGTCATGGGAGAATGATAAAATAGGATTTAGACATTATTTAGATGGTAGGAATGCCAAAGATCTTTTTGGAAAAAAAACAACTAAGATGTCTCCAGAAAATGTAGGTATTAATGCAAAAGGTGAGGTGGAAGATAATTACCACGTTATGGAAGATTGGGGAAGAGACATTCTCGCTGTTGGTAATTCAGTGGGTCTTGGAGGTTATGCCTTAACCACAGAAACAGAATTGATGCGTTTAGGAGTTACCGTTGACGATTCTATTAACAATGTAGAGAAAACTACGTTTCAGATTCGTACTGAGGGACCCGTTAAATCCGAACTAACATTCACGTATGAAAATTGGAAAACTAATGATAGAAACTACGTTGTAAACGAAACCACCACCATAGTTCCAGGAAAATATGGCTATCAAAATACGGTTATTTTTAAAGGTTTAAAGGGAGATGAAACTCTTGCAGTTGGATTGGTTAATATTAATAATGATAGGCCTTTACAAATTATAGATCAAAATGAAGAATTTGTAATATTACTCACACATGACAAACAGACCTATAATAAAGAATGGTGGCTTGGAATGGCGTTGATTGTCCCAAAAAAGGAATATTTGGGGTATACAGAAGCTCCTAAAACAGGAAACTTATCAAATACCTATTTGGCTAAACTAAAAATTGAAAACGACAAACCTGTAAGTTATTATGCAATAGCTGGTTGGGAGCTAAGCGATATAAAATTTAAAGACCCAGCATATTTTAAAGCATATGTCATCAATATAGCGGATCAACTTGCGGCTAAAATTGATATTAAAATTAATAATTGAATTTAAACACATTTAATATGAATTTGTTACAACTTAAATTTAGAGTCAAATTGTTTAAAGTTAGTTGTTTTCTTGTTTTTTTGTTTGCATATCAAAATGCTATTCATGCACAAAAACCTGCAAATGATGTAACTGCGCCACTACATTTATTACAGCCAGATTACCCGACACCATATGGTTTAAAATCTATAGAAGAAGTCACAATAGTTTTAGATAGAGTTTATAATTATTTAGAAAGTGAGACACCATTTAATTTAATAGATTCAGAAACAAAAAAAGAAATTGTAAACCTTAAAAAGATAGACCAGAATACGATATTTTCACCTGGAGCTTTTAGGTTAACTAGCTATGAATGGGGAGTAACGTATGCCGGTATGTTACAAGCTACTAAAGCTACTGGAGATAAAAAATACGCAGAATATACCAATAAAAGACTTAAAGTTTTTGCAGAAATTGCACCCTACTACTTTAAGAAAATTGAACAAGATAAAAGCTTTTCATCTCCTATCAAACAAACATTACAACCACATGCATTAGATGATGCTGGCGCGATTTGTGCAGCAATGATAAAAGCAAAATTATTGGGTTTAGAAGCTGATTTAAATCCGTTAATAAATAATTCTATACACTATATCAGCAAGCAACAGTTTCGTTTTGAAGATGGTACTTTAGCACGAAACAGACCACAACCCAATACCCTTTGGTTAGATGATTTGTTTATGAGTGTTCCAGCCTTAGCTCAAATGGGAAAGTTAACGGGAGAGGTTAACTATTTTGATGATGCAGTAAAACAAGTAAAACAATTCTCTAAACGAATGTTTAACGCTGAAAAAGGATTGTACATGCACGGATGGGTACAAGCTATGGAAGAGCATCCGCAATACCATTGGGCACGTGCAAATGGTTGGGCTGTCATGACCTTAGTAGAACTTTTAGAAGTTTTACCTAAAGATCATTCTGGCTATGAAGATGTTTTAAAACAGTTACAGGCTCATATTAAAGGTTTGGCACCGTATCAAGATGGTACAGGTTTTTGGCATCAATTGATCGATAAGAACGATAGCTATTTAGAAACTTCAGCTACGGCAATTTACGCTTATGCCATTGCAAGAGCTATTAACAGAGGTTATATAGATAAAATGGCTTATTCCCCAGTAGCCTTACTGGCCTGGAATGCTGTAGCTACAAAAGTGAATGAAAAGGGACAAGTGGAAGGTACTTGCGTAGGTACTGGAATGGGTTTCGATCCTGCGTTTTATTACTATAGACCGATTAATGTTTTTGCCGCCCATGGGTATGGTCCAGTTATGCTTGCTGGTTCAGAAATCATTCAATTACTAAAAAATAATGAGTTTGAAATTAATGATAGCTCATTGCAATTAAAAAGAGTGAATTAAAGAATGGTAAAAAAAATCGTTTCAATAAGTTTTATACTATTTTCTTTTGGGCTAATGAGCTGTGTTAAAACCCAAGAAAAAGAAAATAAACATCCAAATATTTTAGTAATTATAGCAGATGATGCTGGATGGAACGATTTTTCCTATCATGGTTCTGAAATTCATACGCCAAATATTGATGTATTGGCTAAAAATGGAGTACAATTAAATAGGTTTTATGCGAACCCTACCTGCTCCCCGTCAAGAGCTAGTTTTTTTACGGGAAGACCAGCTAGTAGAATGGGTATTGTTGCTCCAATAAGTGATAAAAGTGAAATTAGTTTGCCTGATAGTGTCCCAACGCTGCCTCAATTACTAAAAAAAACAAATTATGAAACAGCTCTTTTTGGGAAATGGCATTTAGGATTACAACCTTCTAGCGGTCCAAAAAAATATGGTTTTGATTATTCGTATGGTTTTCTTCATGGACAAATTGATCAGTATTCGCATGAGTATAAGAATGGGGATCCAAGTTGGCATAGTAATGGAAAATATATTACCGAAGAAGGGCATACAACCGACTTAATTGAAAAGGAAGCTATCCAGTGGCTAAAAACTAAAAGAGATACAACTAAAAGTTTCTATATACAGTTAGCCTATAGTGCCCCTCATTTTCCGTTACAAGAAGAAGAAAAATGGAAAAATCCTTATTTAGAGACTATTAAAGATTCCTCTAGAAGAGATTTTGCTGCGGCCATGTCTCATATGGATGATAGTATTGGAAAAATTTTAGAAACCTTAAAAAGGGAGCATCTTGAAGAAAATACAATCATCATTTTTATGAGTGATAATGGTGCAATGCAAAATTGGTATCCAACCACTCAGTACAATGGAAAATACGGACCAAACGCTGTATTAGGGAGTAATTTACCTTTAAAAGATTGGAAAACTTCTAATTATGAAGGAGCCATACGAGTGCCTGCAATAGTACATTGGAAGCGTAAACTATCCCCTTTGGTTAATGAAAATTATATCTCCATTATTGATTTGATGCCAACGCTACTAAAACTTTCTGGCATTAATGCTATCCCTGAAACGGTAGAGGGAAAAAATATATGGAATAGTATTCAAAACAACGATACCCTTGAAAATACAATTTATGTTAGAGGTCATTTACAAGAGTGCATCATTCAAAAACCTTGGAAATTAATTAGAACAAGACATAAAAATACGGCAACTGCTTTTGAATTATATGATATTGAAAGTGATCCAGAGGAAAAAGAAAATGTACTGGAAGCGCAAGAAAAGGTCTTTCTTAAAATGAAGGTTTTACTAGAAGCAGAATTTGCAAAAGATGCTAAGAACGTTAACGGATCGATTAAATAAAATAAAATGAAAAGAAACGCATTTAAAATGAAATTGAAGCCAGGTTTTGAGATCGAATATAAAAAAAGGCATGATGAAATTTGGCCTGAACTATCTAAATTGCTTTCAACATCTGGAATTTCTGATTATTCCATTTTTTTAGACGAAGAAACTTTAATCTTATTTGCTTTTCAAATTCTGGCTGATGGTTTTGATGCATCAACTATTCCAAATCATCCTATTGTAAAAAAATGGTGGGCTTATATGGCTGATCTTATGGAAACCAACCAAGATAATTCACCCGTTGAAAAGCAATTGTTAGAAGTCTTTCATTTAGATTAAATGTCAAGATATTTATACCTAGAATTTTTTTTTCAGGCTGTAGTACTATCTAAAATAAACTATAATAAAACAAAATAGTGGAAATATTCCTGATTCCACAAGGATAAATTTCATATTTCAGGAACGTACAGGATGCTTAATCTATATAATAGTTAGAAATTGACTAAAAATTAGATACCTATGAAATTTGCAAAAGCTTGTACAGGATTGTTTTTACTCTTAATGATTTTTTCCTGTAAAGAAAAAACAAAAGCCGAAAACACCTCAGAAAACTCATTAAAACCAGATTGGATTACAAAAGTTGGAGCTTCTGAAATAACATTCAATCCCACTGTTTATTATGTGAATGATTATGGTGCGACTGCTGATAGTACTACCTTAAATACAAAAGCTATTCAAAAAGCAATTGATGTTTGTGCAGAAAAAGGGGGTGGTATGGTTGCTTTTAAACCAGGTATTTATCTTACGGGTTCTATTTTTATTAAAGAAGGAGTTCATTTTAAAGTGGATAAAGGAGTAGAGATTCGAGGAAGTCAAGATATTAAGGATTATACTGAAATAGATACTCGGATTGCAGGTATTGAAATGAAATGGCCAGCAGCACTTATAAATGTGCGCAACCAAAAGAATGTGCTTATTGATGGCGACGGACTTATCAATGGGGAAGGGAAAGTATTCTGGGATTATTATTGGGATTTACGTAAGAATGATTATGAACCTAAGGGATTAAGATGGATTGTAGATTATGATGCAAAACGGCCGAGAACATTTTTAATCTCAAATTCTCAAAATGTTTTTTTAAAAGACTTGCATATTCAAAAAGCCGGATTTTGGACCATTCAGGTACTCTACTCTGAATATATTACGGTTGATGGAGTAACTATTCGCAACAATATAGGAGGGCATGGGCCAAGTACCGACGGGATAGATATTGACTCTTCAAAATGGATACTAGTTCAAAACTGCGATATTGATTGTAATGATGATAATTTTTGTTTAAAAGCAGGACGTGACTGGGACGGCTTACGTGTTAATCGTCCCACAGAATATGTGGTAATACGTGATTGTATTGCGAGAGCAGGCTCTGGATTATTTACCATTGGGAGTGAAACTTCCGGAAGTATTCGCCATGTCTATGCCTCCAATATTCAAGGCTTAGGCACTAAAAATGGCCTCAACATAAAATCGGCTACAACAAGAGGTGGTACCGTAGAAGATGTGTATATGGAAAACATTCAAATGGATAGCATTCGAACATTTATAGAAATTTCTATGAATTGGAACCCTTCGTACAGCTATTCAAAACTTCCTGAGGGCTATGATGAAAATGAAATTCCTATCCATTGGAAAAAAATGCTAACGCATGTGGAGCCTGAATCTAAAGGTATTCCCCAATTTAAAGATATCACCTTGGCAAATATTGAAGTAAAAAGAGCAAAAAAAGCCATTAATGTGAATGGACTAGAAAATGCTATTGTTGAAAATATCACATTAAAGAATGTGCATATGGAAGCTGAGACTGCTGGAAAAATAGCGTATAGCAAAAATTGGACTTTAGAGAATGTTTCATTAAAAACTCAAGACAATTCTAAACTGGATATTGAAAATTCTCCCAATGTTATTTTTCCTGATTCCTTGTATGTGACCTATTAAATTATGTTTACAGTTATGAATAATTACCGGACAATTAGTTCATTTCTGATGTTATGGCTATGTTCCTCATCGTTAATGAGTCAGGAACAAAAGCTTTGGCATGATGAAGTGCGTAAAATCCATTATACTCCTGAAGGCAAAAGCTTTCTATTACAACATGGAGGTCGAAAGTTTAATAGAGCACTCTACGGCACCAATACCGGCTTTAGGGTTGAAACTGGAGATCTTCCAGAGTTTGCCATGTATATGCCAGGCATGGGAGGCAACCTCAAGCTAGGAATTATAGACTTTAAGAGTAACTATAGCAAATGGATTACAACAGCAGATAGTATACAAACGAGATATACTCCTGGTACTATGGAGTATGTAATTACGGATCAAATTCTAAAAAAAGGATCCCTTGATTTACAAGTGGTTGCCTTGCCAAAAAGCGACGGTTTTATTTTAAAAATTGTAGGGAATAATCTTCCTGAAAATGTTACTATAATTTGGGGTTATGGAGGCGCAAGTGGCAAAAAATTTAGTAGAAATGGCGATATTGGGGGAGATCCGGAATCGGTATTTTATCTAAAACCAGCATATTGTATTAATAATCAATTTACGATAGAAAAAACTTCTTTTTCGCTAGCGTATGGTTCTGAAAATAATAAGCAGAAAACAGGAAATACTAAACGTATTCTAGGCATGTTTCCGGACTCAAAAGTTCATTTGGCTAGTGCTTTACGCATAGAAAATCCTTTAGAAACTTATAAAACTAAAGCAGACTCTGTACCCCTGATTGTTGGCACTTTTAATACTCTTTCTAAGAAGCCATCTTATCTTTTATTGAAGAATGATGATGGGGGTCAAATTTTAAATCAACTAGAATTGTCTTTATTATTTGAAGAAGGCCTAAAGGTTGTCAATACGCTTGCCAATCGCATCAAAATAGAAACTCCCGATCCATACTTGAATACTTTAGGGGGTGTTTTAGCTACCGCTGCTGATGGGATTTGGGAAAATCCTGCCTTTTTACATGGAGCTGTTGCTTGGCGGATGCATTTAAATGCATGGAGAGGGGCTTATGCGGCTGATGCTTTGGGTTGGCATGACAGAGCAAAAACACATTTTAAGGCCTATGGAAATTCACAAGTAACAGAACCAAGCTCAGGACCTGTTGTTCCTGATACTACAAGAAATTTAGCGCGACAAGAAGAAAAAATTGGAAACTCGATGTTTAGTAGCGGGTATATCAGTCGGCACCCCAATAACAATACTGTAGCTCATCATTACGATATGAACCTTGTTTTTATAGATCAATTGATCCGACATTTTAAATGGACGGGGGATACTAAATTTCTTCAAGAAATGTGGCCAGTAATTGAACGCCATTTAGCTTGGGAAAAAAGAAATTATGATGTAGATAATGATGGTTTGTATGATGCGTATGCAGCAATTTGGGCAAGTGATGCTCTCCAATATAGTGGTGGTGGAGTTACGTATACATCTGCTTATAATTATTATGCCAATAAAATGGTAGCGAAACTAGCAGAAGTTTTAGGTAAAGATGCTACTGCCTATAGAGAAGAAGCAAGACACATCTTTGCGGCTGTTCAAGAGAAATTATGGCTATCAGAAAAAGGAGTCTTTGGCGAATATAAAGATCTTTTAGGAAATCAATTGGTGCATGATAATCCTGGTATTTGGACGATATATCATGCTATGGATAAAGAAATCCCGAATCCATTTCAAGCTTATAAGCTAATTCAGTACGTTGATAATGAAATTCCACATATTCCTGTTGCAGCAAAAGGCTTAGATAAAAAAAATTTAGAACTGATTTCTACTACCAATTGGCAACCTTATACATGGTCTGTTAATAATGTAGCATTAGCAGAAATAATGCACACAGCCTTGGCTTATTGGCAAGGTGGACAAGCAGATAAGGCTTTTAAACTATGGGAAAGTGGATTAGTAGAAAGCATGTATTTGGGCGCTTCTCCTGGAGCACTAGAACAACTTTTGTATTATGATGCTATTCGAGGAGAATTGTATCGTGATTTTGCGGATCCTGTAGGGATGACAGCTAGGAGTTTAGTAGAAGGTCTTTTCGGAATTCTACCCAATGCGATTGAAAATAAATTGACCATAAAGCCAGGATTTCCATCTGTATGGGACTCTGCTAGTATTGAAATCCCTGATATTTCTTTAAAATTTGAAAGAAATAATAAAGCAGATACGTATCACATTAGACCTAATTTCATGAAAAAAATGCCTTTAGAGTTCATAGTAAATGCGAACACAGACAATCTTCGAAAGATTACTGTGAATCAAAAAGAAGTTTCATGGAAATTAGTAGAAGATGCTGTCGGAATTCCACAAATTAAGATAGAGACCCCTTATCATGAGTCATATACAATACAAATTGATTGGAGTGGAAATTCATTAGAAAATCCTATGCTTTCTGAGCCTGTTTTTTTAGAAGAAAAAATTAAGATTGAAACTAAAAAAGCAACTATTCTTGAAGTTAAAGATGCTGAATTAGCCCTTAAAAATGTATCATTCCAAGAACATACTTTTGAAGGGATTACTAAAAGTATTGGAAAAAGTACTTTTTTCTTAAAATTGAAGCAAGGAAATATGGTTTGGTGGCATCCTATGAATTTAAATAGTTCACCAAAAATCACACTTGTTTCCAGTAAAGTAGTGACTGATGAGGTAGTGGTAATTCTTGAAAATCATCAAAATGAAAATATAAAAGCACAAATAATATGCAATCCTAAAGGAGATTCATATAAACAAGATATTGTTTTAAAAGCGAATGGAGATACTCAAATAGAGATTCCAGCTAAAGCGCTTGTTGCTGGCAGTAATAGTGTAGAAATTTATTCAGAAGAAAAATTAGTAGAAACCATATCATTCATTAATTGGGATATTCCAGTATGGAGTAATACGTATAAACAGTTAGACTTAACGCCTTATTTTAATAGTTTGGTAACAGATATATTTGAAAATGATTACCTGTCTCCCAGACCAGAGAGAGCAACATTACAACTACCAACTCAAGGCATAGGAAACTGGTGTTATCCAACAGTAAAACCAATAATAGACGATACAGGACTCCGATCTATTGCGGGTGAAAAGGAGCTAATTTTCACGCCCCAAGGAATTCCATTAAAAACACCTTCATCAATAGATAAAAAAAATATTGCCTTTGTATCACAATGGGATAACTATCCAACAGAAATCACCCTTCCGATTTCTGGAAAATCATCTCATATGTACCTCCTTATGGCGGGGTCTACAAACCCCATGCAAAGCAGGTTTACGAATGGAGAACTACAAGTGACGTATGCCGATGGGACTTCAGAAATACTCCCTTTAAAAAATCCTGAAAATTGGTGGCCTATTGAGCAGGATTATTATGTAGATGGTTATGCCTTTACGACAGATGCTCCAAAACCTCCAAGAGTATATTTAAAAACAGGAGAGATCACCCGAAATTTTAAAGATTTTACACCTATAAAAGGTTTTAGTGACTTTGGAGTTGATGGAGGTGCAGCAACTCTAGTTGATATTCCACTTGATAAGACTAAAGATTTAAAGCAGCTTAAATTGAAAGCAATAGCCAACGATGTAGTTATTGGCATTATGAGTATAACATTACTAAAGAGCAATGAATAGAAAACAATTTATAAATACCTCTTTATTGGGAGCGATTGGCTTGAGTATTCCTTTTAATTCATTTGGAAATACTTCTACTACCGACCCTAAACTTTCAGACTTTGAAAAGCGACTTACGCCTGTGGGTCGGGCTTTGGAATTTGAAGATTATTATGTGTGGTGTAACAGTCCTATCGAAGGACCAGATGGAAAAATTCATGTGTTTTTTTCGCGTTGGCCAAAGGTTAAAAGTATGAGTGGATGGACGAATAGCTCTGAAATTGCTCATGCTGTTGCAGCTACTCCTGAAGGACCTTATGAATATGTAAGTACGGTTTTAGCACCTCGTGGAGAGGGGTTTTGGGATGCTACTACCTGTCATAATCCGAGTATTCATTTTGTGGACGGTAAATATGCTTTATTTTTTATGGGGAATTCTAATGGAAAGTTAAATACACAAAGGGTAGGATTAGCAACTGCAGATTCCCTTTATGGACCGTGGAAAAGACCTGATGAACCTTTGCTTTTTCCAGGAAAAGAAGGCGAATGGGATGATCATTGTACAACAAACCCTTCTTTTTTAAAACATCCAAATGGCGACTATTGGATGTATTATAAATCTTTTGATACAGAAGGGTATCTTCACCCTCAATTTAAAGTAAGAGGAAACCGAAAATATGGCTTGGCGATTGCAAAATCTTTAGAAGGTCCTTACATAAAATACGAAGGTAATCCCGTAATCGATTTTCATGAGATGGGGAATAATGAACAATGTGAAGATGCTTTTGTTTGGTATGACGGCACCTTTAAAATGCTAGCTAGAGATTTAGGAGTATATGGAATAGATAAAGGATTGTATATGGACTCCGTTGATGGCAAACATTGGTCTAAGCCCCTGATTGGGTATCAGGAATTAGAGAAATATGTAAGCCAGCCTACAGCACCAAAGCACTTAAACAGGTATGGAAGAGCTGAACGACCACAACTTTTATTTCAAAATGGAAAGCCTACCTATCTATTTACAGCCTCACAAGGGGGAAAATATGAAACAGCTTCTGGCTTTATTTTTAAAATCAATTACAATAAATAGTTTGACAAATGGAAAAATCAAGTCTTCTTTTACTTTTAAGCCTATTTTTTATAGGAGTTAGTTCTTGTTCTGAAGCTGCTAAAGAACCTCAAAAAATAGATCGTAAAGCCGTAGTTTCACGACACACGATTCAAATTAAACAAATAGATACCTTAGGATCATTAACTGTCGGAAATGGAAAGTTTGCCTATACTGTAGATGTCACAGGCATGCAATCTTTTCCTGAGTTTTATGAAAAAGGGGTGCCTTTAGGGACACAATCGGAATGGGGATGGCATACATCGTTAAATCCAGAAAATTACCAATTTAGTGAAACGCTAAAAGGGTATGATTTTAATGGAAACCCGAATAGTTTATATGCCATTCAAGATCGAGAAAATGATAGAAATATGGCAGCTGCTGATTATTTTAGAGCAAACCCACACCGACTGCAATTAGGAAATGTTGGTTTAGAAATTCTAAAGAAAGATGGTAGTATCGCAACTCCTGATGACATAAATGATATTAATCAAGAATTGAATCTTTGGACAGGTAAAATTGAAAGTAGTTTTACAATTGAAGGTATTCCTGTAAAAGTAATAACTTATGGAGACTCAAAATTAGATGCTATAGCGGCAAGAATTGAATCTTCTTTGTTAAAAGAAAACAGAATTAAACTAAAGTTCAGATTCCCATATCCAACCATGAAATTTGATGATAGAGGAGCTAATTATGAAAACAGTGAAAAGCATCAAACAACAGTTCATAAAGAAGCTGGTAAAAATTTTATTTTCAGTCGAACCTTAGACAATGACCATTATTTTGTAGAAACTAGTTTAAATGCAGATGCAACAGTTACAAAAGTTGAAGACCATTATTTTACAATACAGCCTAGTGCTGAAAATAGTGTAGAAGTTGCAGTGGAATTTTTACAAGAAAAAAATGAAAAAAACTTAGCGTTTAATACTATTGAAAATAATAGTACTGAAGGCTGGAAACAATTTTGGCTTTCAGGAGGGGCTGTAGATTTCTCAGAATGTACCGATCCCAGAGCGTTTGAATTAGAACGTCGTGTAGTACTATCACAATATTTAACCAGAGCTCAATGTGCAGGAAATTTTCCAGTTCAAGAAACTGGATTAACCTATAATAGCTGGTATGGCAAACCGCATATGGAAATGTATTGGTGGCATGGTGCTCATTATCCACTTTGGGGCAGAACCCCCTTATTGGAGAAAAGTATGGACTGGTATTTTATAGCCTATGATAATGCAAAACAAATAGCAGAGAGACAAGGCTATAAAGGGGTGCGTTGGCAAAAAATGACAGATCATGATGCAGGAGAAGCACCCTCCAATGTGGGCTCTTTTTTGCTCTGGCAACAACCGCATGTTATTTATTTGGCTGAATTAATCTATCGAAATAATCCCACCAAAGAAAATTTAGAAAAATTCCAAAAATTAATCTTCTCCACAGCAGATTTTATGGCATCTTTTCCTAATTATGATGAAGAGAATGATCGGTATGTTTTAGGAAAAGGCATTATTCCTGCTCAAGAATGTTTTAATAAATTAGAAACTTACAATTCTCCTTTCGAATTGGCGTATTGGAAATGGGCACTTCAAGTAGCACAACAATGGCGGGAACGATTAGGTTTGAGTCCCGATGCAGATTGGCAAAAAGTCATCAATAAATTATCTCCCATGGCTCAAAAAGACGGCGTTTATCTGGCAGCAGAAAGTGTTCCTGATTCTTATTCCCCAACAAGCAAGCATTTGATTGATCATCCGGCAGTCTTGGCACCCTTAAGTATGCTGCCACAAAATAACTATGTAGACCTAGCGGTAATGAACAGCACGTTTGATATCGTAAATAAAGTTTGGACCTGGAGCCATACCTGGGGCTGGGATTTTCCATTAGAAGCAATGACCGCTACAAGACTTAACCGACCCGAAGATGCGCTTAAAGCCTTATTTAGAGATGAAATCACCAATACCTATTTGGTGAATGGACATAATTATCAAACGGACAGACTTACGTTATATTTACCAGGTAACGGAGGTATTCTTTCTGCTGTTGCATTAATGTGTGCAGGATATGATGGGAATACCATCGAAAACCCAGGATTCCCCAAGGACGGAACATGGAATGTAAAATGGGAAGGATTGAAACCAATGCCTTAAACTGAAAAACTGATGAGAGAATGTATTTTGATTGTGCTCGTTTTTATAAGTCTTATATCCTGTAAGCAGGATGAGGATGATACCATTTTTGTGTTATCAGAGAACAGTTCTTCAAAAAACATTTATATAGACCCCCAAACCGATCCGCTTATTGTTTGGGCAGTTAAAGAATTTTCTCATGATATAGAAAGTATCACAGGAGTAAGACCTGAAATTTATAAAGCAACTGAATTTAAAGGAGAAGGCGTTTATATTGGAGCAGCTTCTGATGGACTAATCCATGATTTGCGAGTAGATGTAGATAGCCTTACTGAAAAACGGGAAACCTTTTCTATTCAAAAACATCAAGACAATCTGATTATTACTGGGAGTGATGTAAGAGGAACCGTCTATGGGATTTTTGAGCTTGCAGAGCAACTTGGCGTTTCTCCCTGGAAATGGTGGGCAGATGTAAAACCTTTGAAAAAAAGTAAACTCGAAATTCAACTCCCTAAAAAAGGGATAACACAAGCCCCATCCGTTCAGTATCGAGGTATTTTTTTAAATGATGAAGATTGGGGTTTACAACCTTGGGCTGCTAATACTTTTGAAAAGGAAGTAGGAGATATTGGTCCCAAAACCTATGAAAAAATCTTTGAATTGCTATTACGTTTAAAAGCAAATACGATTTGGCCCGCAATGCACCCTTGCACGCAAGGTTTTTTTACAGTAGAAGGAAATAAAGAAATGGCTCAAAAATATCATATGGTCATTGGCACTTCTCATGCAGAACCTATGCTCAGAAATAATGTATCGGAATGGGATCATGATGCAGGATCCTATAATTATGTGACCAATGCAGCACAGATAAATGCCTACTGGCAATCACGATTAGACGAGATTAAAGAAAGTGATAATATGAGCATCATGACTTTGGGGATGCGGGGCATTCACGATAGCGGTATGGAAGGCATAAAAAGTAAAAAGGAAGGGATGGAAATCGTGGAAAATATATTCACTAACCAAAGAAGCATGCTTGCTAAAACTTTTGATAAACCAATTGAAAAAATTCCACAAGTATTTATTCCCTATAAAGAAGTGCTGGATTTGTATGACGAAGGGATGAAAGTTCCAGAGGATGTGACACTCATGTGGACTGATGATAATTATGGCTATATCAGAAGATTAAGCAATGAAGAAGAGCAAAAAAGAGCTGGAGGAAGCGGGGTTTATTACCATTTAAGTTATTGGGGAAGACCTCATGATTATTTATGGCTAAGTACCACCCAACCTGGATTGATAGGATATGAAATGTCACGAGCCTATGCCAATGGCGCAAAGAAAATATGGATTGCCAATGTGGGTGATATAAAGCCAGCAGAATATACGATGGAGTTTTTTCTTGATCTGGCATGGGATGTCACTTCAATTCCTCCAAAAAACAGCACTATTCATTTAAAGCAATGGGCAGCACGAGAATTTACTCCCGATATTGCCGATCGTGTTGCAGCCATTATGGATGAATATTACCGTCTGGCAATGCTAAGAAAACCAGAGTATATGGGTTGGAGTCAAACAGAACCAACCACACCTACACAACTTTCAGAATTCACTAAAGAGGAAGCAATGCGTAGAATAGCATCGTATCACTCTTTGGAGGAAAAGACAGAGAGCTTAACTGCTTTTCTTCCAAAAGAGCGCCTATCTGCTTGGTTTCAGTTGGTGGAATATCCCATTAAAGCTGCTGCCCAAATGAATTATAAGTTTTTATACCACCAACTTGCAGCAACTTCAAATACTGGTGAAGAACAGAAGAAATATTCTGACCAATCATCTAAAGCATACGAAAAAATTAAAGAGTTAACCCTAGCATATACTAATTTGGAAGATGGGAAATGGAAGTATATGATGTCTATGGCGCCAAGAAATTTACCAGTTTTTGACTCGCTAAATGTTACAGAAAATAACATAAGAAGTACAACAAGGGATTCATTGGATGACCAAAGAATTTTTATTCAAGGCTATGAATTTATAAATAGTAAAGGTTTTGAAAATTATAAATGGGAAAAAATATATGGGTTTGGTTATAGTGATGCTGCGCTAACGTTGTTTCCTCTAAAAACGACATCTTTTAAAGCTGATGCGCCATGGGTTTCGTATCAATTTGAGGCTAAAAATGAAGGAGAATATGACTTAGAAATAAGATTTGTTCCCATTCATTCGAATACTTTTGATCAAGAAGTTACCATTGAAATAGATGGCATAAACAAAGGCTCTTTTCCATTAAATTCTGTGGGAAGAAGTGAAGCGTGGAAAGAGAATGTTTTGCGGAATAGTAAACTTGTAAAAATACCTTTTACCATTACTAAAAAAGGAGAGCATCAAATTATATTAAAAGTAAACCAAACAGGTATTGTAATTGACCAATTGGCTATTTCCCCTGCAAATAGCAGTAGTTTTTATGAAATTCCAATAAGGAATCCATTAAAATAAAAGAATTATTCTTCTTCTTTTATGTAGATGTAATCACGAAGTCCGCAATCTTTACAGTTTTTTAAACTCTCTGCAATGGCTTTTGCATTGAATGCTGCTCCTGCAGCGCCTGTATGGGTATGATCTTTAGGGAAAAAGGATCTTACCATTTCTTTCCCTAATTTTTGATACCGAACAGCTAAGCTATCACTGATATCTAAATAAGTAACATTTTCTTGGAGAGCCACTTGACGGGTCCATTGTACATAACTACGATCTCTTTGTTCAACCTTTCCATTAGGCCACTCATTCCGAACCGTTAAGCTCAATACAATGGGGATGGCCTTCTTTTCTTTCGTATCGTTAATAAATTTCTTTAGATACCAGCCAAAAGTATGAACAGTTTCAGCAATACTATCAGGGCGCAGGACTACTTGCGTTTCTTCTCCTATCCCTTTTAATGAACCTCTATAGTTGGCTTTATCAATATTCCCCGCATCGTTATGACCAAATTGTAAAAGTACAACATCATTAGGCTGTAACTGTTTCTTAACACTATCCCAAAGTCCTTCATACATAAAGGTTCTTGAACTTCTTCCGCCTCTTGCTTTGTTTAAGATCGTCACTCGGGTGGTATCAAAATGAACAGAAAAGGGAACTCCCCAACCTACAGCATTTTCGTTGCCATTATCTGCCATTGTAGAATCACCAATTAAAAATAGCGTTCTCTTTTTTGGAAGAACTAGTATAGGATTCGTTACAATATAGTCGGTTATTGGATTAGTGGTTTTTTTTAACTCATCAATAATAATTGAAGCCGCCATTACAGCACCTTTTGCTGAGGTATGCGTATGATCTCTCTCATAAAAATAAGTTCCAGTAATTTTTGACTCACCTAGAACTTCCATTTTTTGAGCCATTTGAGTATTTAAATCAATAAAAGTGACCTGTTCTTCTGCGGCAATTTGTTTCGCCCATAAACCATAGGAAGCATCATTTTTAGGAACTTTACCATCTTCCCAATTATTTCTAGGAATTGGTGACATAATAATGGGAATAGCTCCTTTTTCTTTAGCCTGAGTTACTATTTTTCTAAGGTACCACCCATAACTGTGTACTGTTTCATGTTTTCCAGTCAGTATATTATCTATCTCTTCGGCTTCATTTCCAATACCTTTTATAGTGCCTCTGGCTCTAAAATCATCATTGATAGGGCCATCATCATTATGTCCAAATTGAATCAATACATAATCACCTTTATTCAGCTTATGGTATACCGTATCCCATAAGCCTTTATCTTGAAAGGTTCTGCTACTGGTACCTCCTAATGCGTGATTTTCTATAGTGATTTTTGTACTGTCTAAAAACTGACCTATATAGTCGCCCCAACCCCAAAGGCCACCAGAACCATCGCCTCTACCGTTTTTAACAGTCGAATCGCCTACCATATAAACAGTAGGTTTTATTGAGGTAGATTTGGTACATTGTAAGAAATAAATACTTACTAGTAATACGATTACGATTGCGCTAAATTTTTTCATACTATTGTCTTAATTAGAATAGTCTCTAAAATCAAACCATAAAACCATAGGAATGCCTTCGTCGCCACTTTTAATTCTAATATTGGTGGGCTGACTTTCTGGGCCTTGATCTTTTAAAGCTTTAAAGGCTCTCATGGCTGGAATTTCATATAAGAATGAAATGTTGCCAGAGGGAAAATCGGGTTGAGGATAGGTTCCTGGAAAAGCATTTTTAGGCAAATCAGGAGTGAATAATCGTAAAAAAAGCTTGTCTGAGGCACTAAAAAATTTAATACTGCCATTTTCAGTTTGAAGATTTGCTCCGATTAAATTCGCATGATATCCTTTAAATTCGGGATAAACAAGATTTTCAAAACTTTCCCCTGTTATGGTCTTGTTATAGGCCTTTTCCCAAAGGCCGAAGCTGGTGCCTTTTATTCTGTTTTTCCAGACGTGGTAAGGACCATTCCCTAGCCATTTCATTGCGGTTACCCCCTCTTCTGGAAAATCGAAGGTAATTCCGAATTGGTTGATTTCACCTTGAAAGAAAGCTCCATCAAAACCATTACTGGAACCCGCATTTTTCAATAAAATTAGTTCCATTTTTAATCTTCCGTCGTTGAATAGCGTCCATTTATTGCTATGAATACCACCAGAATAGTGGATGGTGCATACCACAGAATCTTTATATTGCTGCGTGGTAATGTCTTTTACTTCAGCTTTCATCCCTACAGGGCGTGGACCATTTGTAAAAGGAATAGTTCCATGTTCATTCTCAATATGGGTGATTTCTCCTGTTTTGACATCTAGTTGTACCTGTATCTTTTTAGTAGATAAAGTGACTTTATTTGGGGTTTTAGTAACCATTGTTGGCAAGGTACTGTTTCTTTTTTCTATAAATTTCTTGGCAAAATATGGGGCTTTATGAATAGGCCATGACCAGGTATATATTTCTCTTCCATGGGGGTCTTTAGCATTTATTTCTAAGAAATCACCTTCAAAAAAATCTTCAGGGAGTTCAAAGCTAATTTTTCGAGTTTCACCAGGTTCTATGCTTTCAATTTTAATGTTATTGGATGCTATAATTTGAGTTTCATCATTGGTGTAAAACACGTTATTATTTGCTTTTATAACACGATATTCTAGCTTGCATGTGTTGAGGTTGGTGAATATATAATCATTGGTAATTAAAAAACTTCCATCAAAAGTTGATGTAATTTGTTTTGGCTGAAACTGAATGGGAGCCCAAACTTCTTTTACGGTAAAAAAGCTTCCTTCTTTTTCTCTGTGCGGTCCTAAAACCCCATCGGCAGCTAAGGATCCCTTTGAGTCGTATTTTTGTTCCCCTTTCCAATCGCTACGTAAAACCGCTTCATCAAGCATGGCCCAAATAAAGCCACCAGCAAATAAGGGACTTTGTTTGTAACGTGTCCAAAAATCATCTAATCCTGCACCAATTCCATTATCATACGTTCCGTGCATAAATTCTGTAGGGAAAAATACGTTTTCACCATTATTAAATCGATGCATTCCTGTTAAATATGTGGGGTAATGGTGAGTGTCCCAACCTTCAAAATCGGACCAAGGATGTATCACAATCCTTTTTTGCGGATCGTACTCATGAAAAACGGAATCTAGTTCATAGTTCCATCCGCCTTCATTGCCATGATCCCAAATGATTATAGAGGGATGATTTACATCTCTTTGCACCATTTCTTTAATTAATTTGGCGCCGGTTTTTGTGTCATAAGAGTTTTGCCAGCCTGCTAATTCATCTAAAACAAATAAGCCTAAAGAATCACAAACTTGTAAAAAATGCGTATCGGGAGGGTAGTGAAAACGAACTGCATTCATGTTCATATCTTTGATAAGATTAACATCTAAAATGCTTATTTCTTTATCAGTACTTCTGCCTGATTCCGGCCAAATTGTATGCCGGTTAATGCCTTTCATGATAATTTTTTTACCATTCACATAAATACCATCCTTTTTAAGAAACTCAATAGTTCTAAAACCAATTTTTGCTTTGTAGGTGTGTAGTAATTGCCCTTTATTTTTAAGAACTAAATCCAACGTATATAAATTTGGCGATTCAGGAGTCCAAGTTTTTATATTCGGCCACTTTGTGGTGATGGTTTGAAAATTTGCTTTGTTTTTGATAGGGAATTCAAATGTTTGAAATTTTTCGTTACTTCCGATAGGGCTTATCGTAGCTTCAAGAACTGAATTTTTTGGAAGATTTACAAAATCTATATCAGCGTGTAATGAGCCATCCATTTTCGCATCAATAGCGGCATGTTTGATATACGATTCTGGCGCTACCTCTAACCAAACCGGGCGGTAAATACCACCAAATAACCACCAATCTGTTTTGCGTTCCGCATTATTCACCGTCTCATTACTAGAATGTTTCGAAACATGCACTTCTAAAAGATTTTCAGCTCCATAAGTTACCAAAGATGAAATATCAAATGTAAATTCATAAAAACCACCTTGGTGTTTTTCCCCCGCAGATTTTCCATTTATTTTTACCTCAGTATCTGTCATAGCACCCCCAAAAACTAGCGTAATATGTTTGCCTTTATAAGCTGCTGGAATAGGAAAGTTGTATTTGTAAAAACCTTCTTCTTTACTTGGTTCTTTTTGATCCAACTCCTTATACCATCTGCCATAAGTATATTCGCCAAATCCTTCGAGTTCCCAATTGGAAGGGACATTTATGGTACTCCAAGCCTTACTATTAGCACCATCAGTACACATAAAATCCCATTGAACAGGGTGCTTAAAATCTTTGCCTGACAAATATATTTTTTCTGTTTCTTGAGAAAATCCTAAAGAAACACAACCTACTAAAAGTAAGATTAGAATAATGGTATTATTTTTCATTTTTGCAATAAATAAATTAGTTTCCATCTGGTTTTTTAACTTCAAAACGGTTGCTTATTGGCACTTTCCAGTTTAAAAATAGATTAGGATTCTCAGGAGTATATTCAGGAACATTAGCTTTAAAATACGCAATAAGTTTTAAGTTATTTTCTTTAATTCCATTAAGAATACAGAGTGCAATTTCATTTGCACCAAAATTATTAAAATGTGTATTGTCTTCTAATTTTTCGTCTTGTCCAGGAAAAGTATGCGCAGGGTATTGTACAAATGCTTTTCTAGAAATAGCATCACCCCAACGTTCATATAAATTGGTTGTTATTTTGGTTAAGTCTATTAAGGGAACATTTAATTTTTCAGCCACAGCACGCATAGCATCAGGATACTCCCCATGCGTGGGTTTCAATTTTCCATCTATTTCAAAAAAACGTCTTTGGGTTGGGGTTACCAATACGGGAATTCCTTTTTTTTCTCTTACTGATGTTATAAACTCCAACAATAAATCTGTATAATTTAGCCATGGTCCATTTCCTTCTCCATGTTGTTTTTCATCATTATGACCAAATTCTATAAAAAGATAATCTCCTTTTTTAATAAGAGAAAGTATTTTTTCTAACCTTTTACTGCTTTTAAATGAACTTAATGACGAACCAGAATAGGCATAATTGGCGACAACCAAATTTTCATCAAAATACTGTGTGATGTATTGACCCCATGAAGCCCAAGGCTCTAAATCTTGATCGGTAACAGTAGAATCTCCAGCTAAAAATAATGTGGTTACGTTGTCAATCGGGGTAATTTTGATAGATTTTGCGGTAAAGGGTCCTAAAAACTCTAAAGTGAGTTTATTATCCCAATTTAAATCATCGAATTCTCGATCTTTAAGAGAAATATTTTTAATAGAATCTATTTTTGTACTTCTTACATTAACCGTAAAAGTCTTTGTAAGTTCTTTATTTTTTGGAACAACTATCTGGTTTAGCATTAAACGTCTAGATTCAGCTTTAACGGTGGTTTCGGAAGCTTCATATTTACTTCCTAAAACAAGTTCTATTTGGTAGTTTCCTTCAGGGAGTTTTACAGAGAAATATACAGGAGCACTAGCGGTAAAACCTTCTTTATCTAAACGAACTTCTCTTGCGGAATCAAAATCAAAACCATAACCAATGGAATCAGAATAGCTTATATTAGAAGTAATATTAATTGCTTTTACTTTGCTTTCTTTTTTACCAAAATAAAATTCATTTGAAACCATTATTTCTTGTGAAGTAATAGTACAAATAGGAAGTGTAAAAAATAAAAAATAAGATATCTTCTTAGAAAATTTCATGCCCAAGCTGACGTTTAGGTTGCTTTTCTTCAAAAATAACAGAGTTTGGCAAAGATACCATCCTGTGCTATGATGGTAATTTAAGGAGCATCTTGTTTTATAAATTTGGGGCTACTATACAGAATTGCGTTCAATGTATTTAAATACATTTTTTACTTTTTCTTTTTTATTTTTCAAGATCATATAGGCAGCAGTCTCTCCCATAGCTTTGAAATCGGTACTGATTACGGTAATTCCTAATAAATCTTTAAGAGGTGTGTCATTATAAGATATAATTCCAATATCCTTCCCTAAAACCAAATTCTTAGCATTTATTTGGCGGACAAGATTTACAAGATCCATTTCTTCTATCGTGATATAAACATCCTTACTTTGCAATTCCATATCATCATAGATCTCATCGAGAACTTCGTAATCAAAGTTGTATTCTCCACAAAAAAGAATAAAACCACGTACAATTCGCATAGGATACGGAAAAACAGATTTTTTTGGATATACTAAAATTAATTTGTCAAACTTTTTCAATTTCTCCAGACCTTCTTTTAATGCCTTGTATATATCGTCCATAAAATCTTGATAAATAGCGCCGTAATTTCCTTTGATTTCTAATTTATCATTATCAAGAATAACAAGTTTGTCTTTAGGAATGCGTTCTATCTCATGGATGATAGAATTTGTTGAACTGGTATGTGCTAATCGATCATCTTTAAAATGAGGCATGATGACATAGTAATCAAAAGCACCAAGATTTTTTTGTAAAGCTTTCACAAATAATGATTCTTCGCAGTGATATATAGAAAGGGTAACATGACCATTAACTCCAATGCCATTAACAAAGGAATTATAAATCATCATTTTATATGAACTGGGTTTATTGATTAAAAAAAAGATACTTATTTTAGAAATCAAATCGGTTTTTGCCGTATAAAAGCCTTTTCCTTTCACTGAAACAATCACCTTACGTCCCTTCAGTTCACGGTATGCTTTTTCGACGGTATCTCTTGAAAGGTCACAAGCTTCGCTAAGTTCATTAATAGAGGGTATTTTTTCGCCTATTTCAATCCTACCTTTAGCGATATCGTTTATAATAGACTCCACAATTTGTTTGTATTTTGGAATTCTTGACGATTCGTTAATTTCAACTATTAATGGTTGACTACTCATGGGATTTAAATGATTTTTTTGTAAATCTGGCGAAAATTTAAAAAGAAAATGGATTAATTACAATAAATTAAGAATTTACTAAAAATTTAAAATGATTAATTAAGAGTTATTTTTTAAATGAAATTTCTATAAAATTAATTCTTTATTCCAAATAAAGTAGTTGATTTTAATTCTTTTTTAATTGCATAACACCACAGGATAGCTAATTTATTTCAATCATTTACCTTTGAATTTAAAGCAAAACTTTAATAAATTTTGAAATGCAAAAGACCTTTCAACACGTAAATTATTTATGGGATGAACAAAAAGCATTGTCTTTCGGCGATGATCAAGTATCCCTTTTTTTATACCGATCTAATATTTTAGGTAGTGATTTGAGAATTACGAACTATGGTGGTGGTAATACTAGTTGTAAAACAATAGAGAAGGATCCTTTAACTAATGAGGATGTAGAAGTTATGTGGATAAAAGGCTCTGGTGGTGACATTGGTACTTTAACGAAAGCAGGTATTGCAGGACTCTATACTGATAGGCTTCGAAACCTTAAAAATGTATATAAAGGTTTATCTGATGAGGATCGTATGGTCGGGTTATTTAATCATTGTATTTATGATTTAGATAGTAAAGCACCCTCTATTGATACACCTTTACATGGATTATTACCTTTTGCACATATTGACCATTTACATCCGGATGCACTCATTGCAGTAGCAGCAGCAAAAGATAGTGAGAAGGTGACCAAAGAAATTTGGGGAGATACGATGGGTTGGGTGCCATGGCAACGCCCTGGATTTGACTTAGGGCTTCAATTAGAAAAATGTTTAAATGATAATCCTGGAATTAGAGGTATTGTTTTAGGTAGTCACGGTTTATTTACTTGGGGCGATACATCTTATGAATGTTATATGAATAGTTTAGAAGTTATTGAAATGGCTTCTGAATACATAAAAAAGAAAATAAAAGAAAAAGGTTCTGTTTTTGGTGGACAAAAAATAAAAAGCTTACCACAAGAAGAACGTTTAGAAAAAGCATCGCAATTAATGCCTTTATTGAGAGGATTATGTTCTTCTGAAAAAAGGATGATTGGTCATTTTTCTGATAGTGATGTAGTCTTAGAATTTATCAATAGTAATGAATTAGAAAGGTTAGCTCCATTAGGGACTTCTTGTCCAGATCATTTCTTGAGAACAAAAATTCAACCATTGGTTTTAACTTTAGAAGCCAATGAAGATTTATCAGATTCCAAAGCCATTCTTAAAAAATTAGAACCTGCTTTTGCAAAATACAGACAAGAATATGCAGACTATTATAATACCTGTAAAAAATCGAATAGTCCTGCCATGCGAGACCCTAATCCGGTAATTATTATTTATCCAGGGGTAGGAATGTTTAGCTTTGCTAAAAATAAACAGACGGCACGTGTAGCAAGTGAATTTTATATTAATGCCATTAATGTGATGAGAGGTGCAGAAGCAATAACTTCCTATACATCGCTCCCAAGGCAAGAAGCTTTTGATATTGAATATTGGCTATTAGAAGAAGCGAAATTATCTAGAATGCCCAAAGAACAAACTTTATCTAGAAAAGTAGCTTTTATTACAGGAAGTGGAGGCGGAATAGGAAAAGCAATTGCAGATAAATTAGCAGCAGAAGGTGCTAATGTTGTATTGTCCGATATTGTTGAAGATAGACTTGTTGAGGGTTTAAAAACATATAAATCAGATGTAGCTACTTATGCTGTTTGTGATGTTACAAAAGCAGAATCAATTGCTGAGGCATACAAAAAGGCTTGTTTAGAATTTGGTGGGGTAGATATTATAGTGCATAGTGCAGGTCTTGCAATTTCTAAGCCATTAGAAGATACTACTGAAAAAGATTGGGATATACTTCAAAATGTATTAGTTAAAGGTCAATTTGAACTTGCAAAACAGGCTGTTGCTATTATGCGTAAGCAAAATTTAGGAGGAGATTTTATTTGTATTGCAAGTAAAAATGGCTTGGTTTCTGGACCAAACAATGTTGGTTATGGCACTGCAAAAGCAGCCCAACAACATATGTCTAGATTATTAGCAGCAGAACTTGCTGGAGACAAAATACGTGTAAATACTGTAAATCCAGACGGCGTTATTGTAGGGAGTAAAATATGGGAAGGAGACTGGGCTGAAGGCCGTGCCAAAGCTTATGGGATTACTGTTGATGAGTTACCAGCGCATTATGCAAAGCGTAATTTATTAAATGAGATTATTTATCCAGAAGATATTGCTAACGGGGTTTATGCATGTGTTGGTATATTGGATAAAACCACAGGAAATATAATTAATGTAGATGGCGGAATGGCCAATGCATTTGTACGATAGTTAGTTTGAGTTAGTTTGAGTTGTTAGGAAAGTCTCACAGGCTTAAAGTTGCCTGTGAGATATTTCCATTTTAAAGCGTAATTTATGAAGATTGAAAAAGAGCAAATTTTTGCCACTAATAAAATAGTTGAAAATTTACATGAAGAAAACTTTGATTTTCTTTCGAGTTCCCTAACAAAACAAGGAATAGATGTTGATGCAATTATTAGAAAACTTTCTGACTTTCAAGTAGCGATCCCAAGTTGGGCATTAGGCGCAGGAGGAACAAGATTTGGAAGATTTTCTTATTTTGGAGAACCTGCAAATTTAGAACAGAAAATTAATGATGTTGGAATTCTTCATGCATTAACACAAACAGCTGGAGCAATATCATTACATATTCCTTGGGATATACCTCAAGATTATAAAACCATTAAAGAACTTGCTGTTTCAAACGGACTTGTTTTTGATGCAGTAAATTCAAACACTTTTCAAGACCAAAAAAATGCGAAAGAAAGCTATAAGTTTGGATCTTTAAGTAATAGAAATAAAGCAGCAAGAGATCAAGCAATAGCTCACAATATTGAGGTTATAAATATCGGAGAGAAATTAGGTTCAAAAAGTTTAACAGTTTGGTTAGCAGATGGGTCAAATTTTCCAGGGCAGAATAATTTTCAAAGTGCGTTACAACATACAGAAGATAGTCTTAAAGAGATTTATGCAAAATTGCCAGAAGATTGGAAACTTTTTATCGAATACAAACCTTATGAACCCAATTTTTACAGTACTGTAATTCAAGATTGGGGAACTTCATTTATGTTGGCTAATGCCTGTGGAGAAAAGGCATATACTTTAGTTGATTTAGGACATCACTTACCCAATACAAATATCGAACAGATAGTTTCTACCTTAATGATGAAAGGGAAACTTGGCGGTTTTCACTTTAATGATAGTAAATATGGTGATGATGATAGCACAGTTGGTAGTGTAAAACCTTATGCCTTATTTTTAATTTTTAATGAACTAGTTTATGGGATGCAACATAATGCTCAAAACCCTTATCCAGCTTGGATGATTGATGCTAGTCATAATATAAAAGATCCCCTTGAAGATTTAATACAATCTTTAGAAGCAATTCAAGAAGCATATGCAAAGGCTCTTTTGATAAATCAAGATGAGTTAAAAGTTGCACAAGAAGAAAATGATGTTGTAAAATGTCAAGAGATTTTGCAACATGCTTATCGTACAGATGTAAGACCTTTATTAGAAAAAGCTAGATTAAATAGAGGAGGTGCCTTACAGCCAATTAATGCTTATAGAGCCCTAAAAGTAAGAGAAGGTTTAATTAAAGAAAGAGGAAAGAATAGCATAGCTTCAGGATTATAAAATAATCAAATGAAAGAAAATGTAACGGCTGTATTTGATATTGGAAAAACAAATAAAAAATTCTTTTTATTTGATGCTAATTTTCAAGAGGTATATAGAGAGTATATTAAGTTTGATGTTATTGAAGATGAAGATGGTCATCCTACAGAAGATTTAAATCGTTTAAAAAAATGGTTAAAAGAAGTTTTCGATAAATTATTAGAAGCCAAAGAGTATAATATCACATCTATTAATTTTTCAACGTATGGAGCAAGCTTTGTTCATTTAGATGAAAATTATGAAGTATTAACGCCTCTTTATAATTATACCAAGCCAATTCCTCAAAATATTATTGATTCTTTTTATGAAAAATATGGTCCCGAAGAAGATTTTGCAGTAGCAACTGGTTCGCCAAGTTCAGGCATGTTAAATTCTGGGATGCAATTATATTGGCTTAAATACACGCGACCAGAAATTTTTAAAAAAATAAAATATTCATTGCATCTTCCTCAATATATCAGTTATATTTTTACGGGTATTCCAGTGAGTGAACATACAAGTATTGGTTGTCATACGGCATTATGGGATTACAGTAAAAAAGATTATCACGATTGGGTTTATAAGGAAGAAATTCACAAAATATTGCCTGTAATAGTTTCAACCGAAACTAGTTTTAATATGAATTATAATGGTAAAAGAATCAACATAGGAGCAGGAATACATGATAGTTCTGCTGCATTACTACCTTATATAAGAAGTGTAGATAAAAAATTTATACTTGTTTCTACAGGCACTTGGAGCATTGCTCTAAACCCTTTTTCAGACCAAACATTGAGTTGTAATGATGTGAATAAAAATTGCATCAATTATATGAGAATTAACGGTAAAGCGGTTAAAGCTTCACGATTGTTCTTGGGCAATGAATATAAAGAACAGGTTAAAGTGTTGGCAAATCATTTTAAAGTAGAAACTAATTATCATAAAACAATTCGTTTTGATTATGATATTTATTTTGAGCTCATCAAAGATTTTGAATATATGTACAGTTGGATAAGCATATCTGATGAGCGAATGCCTAAATCAACCAAAATTCCGTATACTAAATTTGAGCATGCTTATCACCAATTAATGATAGAACTTGTATTGTTACAAGTAGAAAGCATTTTAACCGTTAGTGGAAATGATGCTATAGAAAAGTTATATATTGATGGTGGTTTTTCAGATAATGATGTATATATTCAATTAATATCACACTATTTAAGAAATATGAGTTTAAGTACAACAGATTCTTCCTTAGGTTCTGCACTAGGTGCTGCAATCTGTATTTCTGATGCAAAACTAAATTCTAAATTTCTTAAAAAGAATTATGCACTAAAAAAGCATGTCCCCTTTATAATTCAATAATTAGTATGTTATCAGATATAAATTCACACTATCCATCGGTTGACGATTTACGAGAGAAAGCAAAGAGAAAAGTTCCTCCTTTTGCATTTGAATATTTAGATGGTGGTTGTAATGAAGATGTAAGTATCGTTCGAAACACTTCAGATATTCGTAAGGTGCAATTACAACCTCGTTATCTTCAGAATTATGGAGTAAGTTCAACAAAAACTAAAATTTTAGGTATGGAGTTTGACGCTCCATTTGGAATCGCACCCGTTGGTCTGCAAGGATTAATGTGGCCAAATTCTCCTGAAATATTAGCAAAAGCAGCTCATAAGTATAATATTCCTTTTATTTTAAGTACTGTAACCACAACAAATATTGAACGTGCCAGCGAGCTTACGGAAGGGAAAGCTTGGTTTCAATTATACAACCCAGTAGAAGATGCTTTAAGAGATGACATTATAGACCGCGCAGAAGCTGCAGGATGCCCGGTATTAGTGCTTTTATGCGACGTGCCTACTTTTGGATATAGGCCTCGTGACATTCGTAATGGATTAGCCTTACCTCCAAAAATGTCAGTAAAAAATGTACTTCAAATTTTAGGAAAACCTACTTGGGCCTATAACACGCTTAAATATGGTCAACCTACTTTTGAAACTTTAAAACCATACACTCCCGAAGGACTGAACCTGAAACAATTGGGGCAGTTTATGGATAAAACTTTTTCTGGTAAGTTGAATGCTGAAAAAATTAAACCTATTCGTGATCGATGGAAAGGAAAATTAGTTTTAAAAGGAGTCGCCTCTGAACAAGATACTCTCGATGCTATTCAAATGGGTTTTGATGGGATTATAGTTTCAAATCATGGAGGTAGGCAGTTAGATGCTGCACAATCTACCATCAATTCACTAGAAGATATTATTAAACATGGCGATAAAATTGAAATAATGATGGATAGCGGCCTTCGATCTGGTCCAGACATAGCAAGAGCTATAGCGAGTGGTGCTAAATTTACGTTTATGGGTCGTTCATTTATGTATGGCGTAGGCGCTTTAGGAAATAAAGGAGGTAATCATACCATTGCAATTACTAAAAGACAATTTCAGCAAGTAATGGATCAATTATGTTGCGAACGTGTAGAAGATTTGCCAAAACATTTAATAACCAACTAAAACAACCAAAGTATGTCACAAAATCATCTTGAAGAAGCTATAATAGAAGAGATTGCAGGAGGCGAATTCGAAAGAGAACCAGTTCCCCAATCAAAATTAAAAGGGTGGAAAAGTTTTCTTGGGATGTATGCAGGTGAACATGCTGCAGGAACAGAATTTGTTATTGGACCTCTATTTTTAACTACAGGGGTAAGCGCTTTTGATTTAATCATTGGTCTTCTTCTCGGAAATTTAATGGCGGTAATTAGCTGGCGTTTTTTAACAGCAGAAATTGCAGTTAAGTACCGATTGACCTTATACTATCAACTTGAAAAAATTTGTGGTAAAAATTTAGTTACAGGTTATAATTTGGCGAATGGAATTCTTTTCTGCTTTTTAGCGGGTTCAATGATTACGGTTTCAGCAACGGCAGTTGGTATTCCTTTTAATATGGAAATGCCAAAACTTACTGATACCATGCCCAATGGTATTACTTGGGTTATTATAGTATTAATTTTGGGAGCAGTAATTTCATTGATTGCTTCAAAAGGATATGATACCGTATCGAAAGCCGCGAACTGGATGTCTCCAATTATCGTAATTGCTTTCTTAGCATGCGGAATAGTTGCATTAAACCAATTAGGAGTGAAGAGCTTTTCTGATTTTTGGAATATTTGGGGAGAAGGTTCAGAGCCGTTTCCTGGGCAACTTAAATACAGTTTTTGGCATGTTTTTATTTGGTCTTGGTTTGCCAATGCAGCTATGCATATTGGTATGTCCGATCTTTCTGTATTTAGGTTTGCAAAAAAACCAAGTTCTGGTTGGACTACAGCGGCAGGAATGTATGTAGGCCATTATATGGCTTGGATAGCAGCTGCTTTAATCTATGCTGTTTATATTAGAACTCCTGAGGCACAAGCATTTTTATCAAATGGAGAAGCACCGCCAGTAGCTCCAGGACCACTTGCAAATGCTACCATAGGTGTTTTTGGTGTTATTGCTGTCGTATTAGCAGGGTGGACAACTGCAAACCCTACTATATATAGAGCAGGACTCGCTTTTCAAGCTATAGTGCCAAAAGCATCAACTTTTTGGGTAACTATTAGCGCTGGATCATTGGCCACCATTGCAGGTTTGTTTCCTGCATTTGCTATGAAGCTTTTAGATTTTGTTGCGCTTTACGGATTTATTCTGGCGCCTTTTGGAGCTGTGATTGTTTTTGAGCATTTTTTTCATAAACAGGCAGGAATTATAAAAAACTATGCTGAAGTTGCTACTATTAAATTCAATAAAGCAGTTTTTCTAGCTTGGGCAGTAAGTTTTGGATTATTTTACTTTATTTCACTTCAATATGATGTTTTTTTATCATTTGTGACATTACCAGCATGGTTACTTTGTGGAATTTTATTTTTGACTTTTAGTAAATGGTTTTATAATAAAAAGGCATAATTTACTTTAATATAATTACCAACAAATAAAAAGCCATTCTATTTTTTGAATGGCTTTTTATTTGTTTTCTAAATGATTCAATCTTTATTTGAAAAGTACAATTTCTTTATAAATTATCTGTATTGTATCAAATTGTTACAATAATAATTTTCTAATTTGAATATATTCACTTACTTGTTGAAAATTTCAATTAACTCAAATTAATAATAATTAAAATAAAATCATGAAAAAATTAATTAGTAAAATCCTTTTTGTTGCTATCTTATTAATCTGTGCATATAATGGTAATTCTCAGGATAAGCTTGGAGGATTAGCACTATATACTGTGCGCGATGATATGGGAGTTGATGCAAAAACAACTTTAAAAGCTGTAGCTGATGCAGGTTATAAGAATATAGAAGCCGCTAGTTATGCAGATGGTAAGTTTTATAACATGACTCCTGCTGAGTTTAAAAAATTACTTAAAGATTTAAAATTAACACCAATAAGTACGCATCAAGGTTCAGTAACACTTGATAATGCAGATGCAATGATTGCTGATGTTAAAGCAGCAGGGTTTAAATACTTCGTGATTCCAGTTCCTCCAATGGGTCTTTTCAAGTTTGATCAAGAAACGAAGACCTTGGGGATGACAGGTGGTGCAGCAAATTTAACTGAAATTATAAATACGCTAGGTGAAAAGTGTCATAAAGCAGGTTTAAAATTGCTATATCACAATCATGATTTTGAGTTTAAAAAAGATGCAGATGGAATTGTTCCAATTGACTATATGTTAGAGCATACAGATCCTAAATACGTTAATTTTCAAATGGATTTATATTGGGTTACAAAAGCAGGAGCTGATCCTGTTGCTTATTTTAAAAAATATCCTGGTCGTTTTAAAATTTGGCATGTAAAAGATATGGATGATCAAGGAAGATTCGCTCCTGTTGGAAATGGAAATATTGATTTTTCACGAATACTAGCAAACAAAAAACTTTCAGGAATGAAGTATTATATGGTAGAACAAGATATGACTTTTGATGGTATGAAACCGCTTGAAGCTATTATAATTAGCCATGAGGGACTAAAAAAAATTGGATTTAAATAGTATTGATTCAATATAATTTTAAATAAAAAATCCAGCAATTCAATTTGTTGGATTTTTTTTATTTCACACTGTTAAGAGAACATAATTTTGAAGTTTTCGTATTTTACATCACTTTTTAGAATTAATGCTACCGAAATGAAATATTCTTTGTTTTTCTTTTTAATGACAATATTATTTTGTTCTCCTATTTCTGGTCAAAAGGTACTTCCGCCAATATATAATTATAAAATATTTGATTATAAAGCTGCAAGTCAAAATTGGGATTTATCTGTTGATAAAGATGGAGGACTTTTTGCGGCAAACAATAAAGGATTACTCTATTATAATGGTGAAGAATGGACTCTTAATAAATTACCTAACAGCACTATTATACGTTCAGTTGAAGTAATTGGTGATAGAATTTATACAGGATCATATGAAGAATTTGGGTATTGGAAAAAAAACAAATATGGATTACTTGATTATACATCACTCACTTCTTTAATTAAGGACTATAAATTTACAAATGAAGAATTTTGGCAAATACTTCCATATGGTGATGCTATAATTTTCAGATCATTTTCTGCTATATATATTTATAAAAATGATACGATTAAGGTTTTAGATGTAGATATTGTAGTTGCTGATATTGTTGTATATCAAAATGAAATTTTAGTGGCAGGAGGAGAAAATGGAATCTTTAAATTAGAAAATGAAAAATTAGTTCCATTTATTGCCTTAAATCCTTTAGTAAGTAAAACAATTATTTCTATGACAATAATACCTGAAGGATTGTTGATAGGAACAAAATTGTATGGGTGCTATTTGTTTGCTAATAATGAGGTAGTAGAATGGTCAAATGAAATAAATACAGAACTTAAAAAATATCAATTAAACGAAATTGTATTATTTCCTTCAGGTAAAATTGCATTCGGAACAATTAAAAAAGGAGTTTATATATATGATTTACATACAGAGTCCTTTATAAATTTAGATCGTGAAACAGGGTTGCAAAACAACACTGTTTTATCAATGGTGGAATATAACAATCAGCTTTGGGTTGGCTTAGATAATGGCATTGATAGAATTACAACTAACGCTCCCATTACATATTATACAGATTTTTCAGGATCAGTAGGAACAACATATGATATCGCTTTTTTTGAAAACACACTTTATTTAGGGAGCAATACAGGAATATATTATTTTGAAAATGAAGAGTTGAGGTTCGTTGAAGGATCACAAGATCATGTATGGGATTTAGAAGTTGTTGACGGAGAATTATTAGCAGGGCATAATAAGGGGACTTTTAGAGTCAATAAAAATAAGCTTGAAAAAATTTCTATGATTTCGGGTGGTTATCAATTAGTTAAAGTACCAGAGAAAGATAAATTATATTTTCAAGGCACTTATACTGGTATTTCAAAATTTGAAAAAGATGAAAATAATGAATGGAGTGTAAATGTCATTTCTGGAGTAAATTTTCCAGTAAAGCAACTTTGTTTTGAGACGCCCAATATAGTATGGGTAGCACACCCATATAAAGGATTTTTTCGGTTGAAACTTAATAATAATTTAGATGAAGTAATAGAAAAAAAGGCATATGAGAATGACGCAATTCCGAATAATTACAATGTAAAGGTATATAATGTTAAAAATCAAATAGTTTTTTATGCAGAAGGAATTTGGTATGCTTATAATGCGATCTTAGATAAAATTGAGGTACTTGAAGATTTTAAAAGCCTACTTAATAATGAGCTTATTTATAATGATGGTGAATTTTTTTGGTTTATTAATAATGAAAATGGAAAAGAAATTGTTTACACTGATTTAAAAGAAAACAGGTTATCTATTGCTGAGAATCTTCTAAATAAGCGTTTAGTGCCAGATGCAGAAAAAGTTGTCAGATTAAATGATTCAATTTTTGTAATTACTTTAAATGATGGTTTTGGAAAGATTAACTTAGAAAAGCTGAATACATATCTTAAAAATTTCAATATTCCTATCCCACATTTAAACTATTTTAAAGACGAACATAAACGATTTTCCCTTGATGAAAACTATTTCAAAATAAGTTATAAGAGTTCGCAAAACATCAATTTTCAAGTCTCAACACCAAATTTTGCTAAGCCAAGATATTTCTATGAACTTACAGGCACTAAAGAGCAGTCTCAATATGTAGATAATGGCACATTAAATTTTCAAAATTTACCTCACGGAGAGTATACGATTAAAATTTCTACAGTAAGTATGGATGGTAAAACCTCATTACCAAAATCATTTTCTTTTGAAATAGCACCTCCATGGTATTTATCTGTAACAAGTAAAATTATTTACATCTTTTCATTACTAGGCATAATAATGCTTATAAGAGTTTATAACAGACAAAAACTAAAACGAAAACAACGCTCTTTCGAAGAAAAATTAGATCGTAAACAAGAAGAACATCTGGCTCAATTAGAAAAGGAGAAACTTGCTAAAGAAATAAAGTTAAAACAAAAAGAATTAACCAGTACAACTTTGAATATTGCTAAAAAAAATGAAGTAATATTAGAATTAAAGAATATGATGGTGATGAATAAAGATAAATTTTCAAGCTCATCACGCTATGGTTCTTTTATTAAAAAATTAGATAAATCTGTAAACGATTCTGAAGATTGGAAACGTTTTGAATTTAATTTTAAAGAACTTCATGAAGATTTTTTTGAAAGACTTTTAAAACAATTTCCAAAACTTACCCCTAAAGATTTAAAATTATGTGCGTATTTAAAAATGAATCTTTCTTCAAAAGAGATTGCTCCATTAATGGGAATTTCTCTTAGAGGTGTAGAAATTCATCGATACAGATTAAGAAAGAAATTAAAAATTGATACATCAGAGTATTTGTCAAGTTTTTTAATCACTTTTTAACCTTTTTTAAATCTGTTATAAACTCAACAGCTATATTATTATAATACTTCAATTTTAGTTATCAAATTATTGAAATATCTTAATAATTCAGACTATACAAGGTTAAAATTATATTTATAAATTACATCATTACTACATCATAATGTTAAAATTTTAACTTCAATTACTTTTTTAACTACTGCATTTTCCAATGAATGCTATAGTTACAGCAGAAAAGTAAGCTGATGTAGTTATTATGTAGACCTAAACAATTGTTAAAGAATATGTCTTTATTAATTTAGCAATAATCTAACTCAATTAATGAACAACTATGAAAATAAGCAATGTAATATTGACAATTTCGTTTTTATTGTTTCAGACAATGCTTTTTAGCCAGAGCACTATTTCTGTTTCTGGAACAGTCACTGACAATGAAAATCAACCTTTACCCGGAGCATCGGTTGTATTAAAAGCAACCACAACTGGCACTCAAACCGATTTTGATGGTAACTTTATTTTAGACAATGTACCATCAAATGGGGTGTTAATAGTAAGTTATATTGGTTATACTTCGAAGGAAATCAGTATAAACAGTCAAACTTCTATCACAATTTCGCTTCAAGAAGATACACAATCTCTTGATGAGGTTGTAGTTATCGGGTACGGAACTACGACAGTAAAAGATTTAACATCCTCTATTACTACAGTAAAATCGGATGAACTTGTTAAGACACCTTCTGGTGCTGCGATGCAAGCATTACAGGGAAAAGTTGCTGGACTACAAGTAGTAAGTAATGGTGCACCTGGTTCGTCACCAACAATTAGAGTTCGTGGTATTGGGTCATATTTAGGTGGTGCTTCAAATCCACTGTATGTAGTTGATGGAACTTTCTTTGATAATATAGATTTTTTAAATAGTCAAGATATAGAGACTATATCAATATTAAAAGATGCGTCTGCTTCTGCTATTTATGGTGTACGAGCAGCCAATGGTGTTGTTCTAATAGAAACTAAATCTGGGGGAGTTAATAAAAAACCTCAAATAACATATAGCGGTTATCAAGGGGTTCAAATAGCTCAAAATCTAGTTAAATTATCTAATTCTGAACAGTTTGCTACTTTGGCTAGAGAATCAGGCTCTGCAGCAGAAGCACAATTTATAGAAAATGCAATTCAACGTTATGGTAGAAGTAGAATCAATCCAAATATTCCAGATGTTAATACAGATTGGTATGATGAAATTTTACGCCATGCGCTGATACAAAATCATAGCTTAGGTATATCTGGTGGAACAAACGGGGTTACTTATTCATTAGGTTTAAGCAATTTTGAACAGGAGGGTATTCTTAAAATGAAAAATGAATATGAGCGATTTAATATTAGAACTAAATTAAATGTTGAAGTTACTGATAGATTAGATGTAGGTGTTTCAGCAATTTTAAGTAACGCAACAAGATTTGATGCTGAAAACGGGGCTTTTAGTTCAGCATATTTTGCTGTACCTACGATGCCAGTTCTTGATGTATCTAAAACTAATGCTTACCCCAGACCTTATTCAAATGCACAAGATTTAGGCTACAGAGGACCTCAAAATCCTTTTCCTTTAATGGAGGGTAATGAGAATAGAAGTAGAATACGAAATTCAGTAATGACTTTTGATTTGAGCTATCAATTAATACCAGATCAACTTACATTCAAGTCTGCATATTATCATAATTTAGAAACTGTCGAAACAAGACAAATAAGGCTTCCTTATTTTTATGGTAATGGAGATGCTTTTAGACCAGATGCAGAATTAATTAAAAAGAATCAAACATTATCTGAACAAACTTGGGATAATACTTTAACGTACAATAACAAGTTTGGAAAACACAATGTAACAGTTTTAGCAGGAACATCTTTTAGAGATAGATCTTACGAGCAACTAGAAGCAAAAGGATTAAATTTTCCAAATGGACCTGGTATCGGAGATGAATCTTATTATTTAGATCTAGCAAAAACAATTGTAACTGATGCCGTTGGAGATGATGGTAGCAGACAATATTTTAGCTCTTATTTTGGTCGTGTTGCTTATAATTTTGACAGTAAGTATTTATTGTATGCAACTATTAGAGCAGACGGAACTAGTAAATACCAAGAAAAATGGGGTTATTTCCCTACTGTTGGTGCAGGCTGGGTACTTTCTGATGAATCTTTTATGGAAAATAATGGAGTTCTTGATTTCTTAAAATTAAGAGCAAGTTGGGGTAAATTAGGAAACGCTAATGTAGCTTCAAGTGAAGGAAGTATAACTTCTAATGAGGTTATTGCAGCTTTTGGTGATACACGTTATACAGGAATTGTAACTAGTTCTGATTTTACAACCTTAAAGTGGGAAGTAACAGCGGAAACAAATGTTGGTCTATCTGCAAGATTATTTGATAATCAATTATCAATAGAATCTGATTATTATGTTAGAGATACCGAAGATGCAGTTATTCCAGTTTCAAGACTTTTGGTAGCAGGAGAAACAAGAAAAAATACAGGAGGTATTAGAAACTCAGGATTTGAAATAGCATTAAATTGGAATAAAACGGTATCTGAAGATTTCAGCTATACCATTGGAGCCAATTTTGCTACATTAAAAAATGAAGTGTTGAGCCTTGATGGACAAGAAAGTTTAACTTCAGGTGGAGACTTATCACAACGTACAGTTGTTGGAGGTTCAATAGCATCTTTTTACGGTCTTGAGGTTGCAGGAGTTTATCAAACACCAGAAGAGGTTGCTTCAGATCCTGCAGCAATAGTTTCAAATCAAAATGGAATATTAGTTGCTCCTGGTGATTTTAAATTTGTTGATCAAGATGGTAATGGAGAAATTAATGCGGATGACCGCGTTGATCTTGGATCATATTTACCTTCTTATACATTTGGATTTAATTTAGGCTTTAATTATAAAGCTTTTGATTTCTCTTTAAATGCAATAGGTCAAGGGGGGAATGTGATAGGAAACCTTAAACGCTTTGCAATTCGACAAACAAACGATCCAAATATTGATAAAGATTTTGCAGTAAATCGTTGGACTGGTCCAGAAAGTACAAATAGTTACCCATCAGCAAGGGGAATTAGAAACCCATGGAGCAATCAATTTAACAATAGTTTCTTCATGGAAGATGGAGATTATATCCGTTTGCAAAATATTACACTAGGGTACACAATTCCAAATTTAAAAGGGAAATTTAATCCAGAAATTAGAGTATATCTAACAGCGGAAAGACCATTAACATTGTTTAAATATAATGGATTTACCCCTGAAGTTCCAGATGGTAGAGATAGTCAAACATATCCTATTCCAGGGGTATATACGGTTGGTGTAAATGTTAAAATTTAAAAAAATAGATATGAAATTATATATAAAAACAAATAAAATACCTGTGCTTTTAACCATATTTGGTTTCATGATCATGGGGTGTAGTGATAAGTTAGATCAACCAGAGCTCAATAATAATTTTGCTGGGGGAACCGATTTTTCAAAAACTGAAGATATGATTTTTTCACTCGTTGGAGTTTATCAGTCTGTGAATTCACGTGGATGGGAACAACCATTGGTAGTTGCGACAAGAGGCGACGATGTTAATGCAGCCGGAGATCAACAAGGGCTTAAAAATCAAGATCGGTATATTTATGACAATTCTTTTTTCGGTTCAAGAACCTTATGGGAAACCTATTATACAGATATAATTAGTGCTCATACAGGCATGGAACAAATTAGCAGATATATGGAACTTGCTGATGAAGATGGTGTAGCCTTAGGAAACCAATATATAGCTGAAGCAAAAGTCTTAAGGGCTATTTTACTTTTTCAGTTATCACAAGTTTATGGAGCTGTTTTCATACCTGAATCTTCAAATCTTGATGATTTTGCTGATGTAACTGAAGTACCTTCAAAAGAAGAAGTTATGCAACATATTTCAGATCAAATGGATGAAGCTATTCCATTTTTACTAAATATGAGACCTAATGAGCGTACAGATTTGCCAGGAGGTGTAACCAGATATACAGCACTAACTCTTAAAGCCCTAGCGAATCAAGAACTTAAAAACTACCAAGCTGTAGCTGATGCAGCAGGTCAAATTATAAGCTCTGGAAAATTTAGCTTAATGGATGATTACTATGAATTATTCAAAACACCAGGCAAATTAAGTAATGAAAGCTTATTTGAATTTCAATATTCTGATTTTAATACAGGGCAGGGTGATAGAGTAGACCATCTATATGCGCCTTATGGTCCTAATGGATGGACTCCTTCAGTTGCTGGAGCTAGTGCTGGGTGGGGCTTTTTTGAACCTAGTATGAAATATGTGAAATTCATGTTAGATAGAGGCGAAACTAAACGATTGGAAACTACAGTATTATTTACTCAAAAAGGTATTGATAGTATTATTGCAACAACCTCATATACACAAGCGACACTACCAAGTTTTGTATCTCCAACCACGAGAGATGGGGATGTACTCAGCGATAACGAAAGAGCCATTTTTTGTAGTGGAAAACATTATTTGCCAAGCAATCAATTGATTCCTGGGCGTACAGCCTATGGAAGTAATAAAGATTATATACTTTATCGATATTCAGAAACTCTTTTAATGTATGCAGAAGCTAAGCTTCAAGGTGCAACAAACTCAGCAATGAGCGTTGACCAAGCTGTAAATTTAGTTAGGGAAAGAGCTGGACTTACACCTCTAAGTGGTGCAACTTTAGATCAAGTAATTGATGAAAAGTATGCAGAACTTGCTATGGAATGGGGAAAAAGATTTTTAGATATGGTGAGACTAGGTAGAAATAATGAGCTAAGTTATGAAGGTAGAACTTTTACACAAGACAAAGCTTTTGTTACGTATCATCAAGATCAAATAGATGAGTTTCCAATATTAGGTGATATATCAAACTAAAAAATTCAAATCATGAAAAATTTAAAATATATAGTATCGTGTTTGGTTGTAGCATTTTTTATGTACTCATGCGATCAAGGTATTGATGGAATCACGCAGGTAGACCCTGGTAATGATGAATCTGCACCTCAAATCAAAATTAATTATCCTTCTGAAGGTCTAGCCATAAAAGTATTCGAAGAAACTACTGATTTAGATGTTGATATAGAAGTTACAGATGATATTGAAATTGCAAGTATTTCAGTACAATTAAATGGTTCTGAGATTGCAAAGTTTAATAGCTTTAAAGATTACCGAAGAGCATTAGAAGAATTCACTTATAATGGTTTGGTTGATGGAGATCATACTTTAACTGTTAATGCAACTGATATTGAAGGAAAAACATCAACAGCAAGTGTTAATTTTAGTAAACAACCACCATATAGTGCATTATTTGAAGGCGAAGTATTCTATATGCCTTTTGATGGTGATTATAGAGATTTAATAGGTTTTAATGTAGCAGATAAAGTAGGTGCCCCAGGTTTTTCAGGTGCTGGTTTTGCGGGTACTAATGCTTATAAGGGAGCAACAGATTCTTATTTAACATTCCCGTCAGATGGTTTGAAAAGTGATGAATTTAGTGCTGCTTTTTGGTATAAAGTGAATCCTAGTCCTGATCGAGCGGGTATTTTAGTAATTGGAGATGATGTTACTGACCGTAATCAAGGTTTTAGATTATTTAGAGAAGGTAATGGAACTGAACAACGAATTAAATTAAATGTTGGTACAGGTTCAGCAGAGAGTTGGAACGATGGAGGTGTTATTGATGTGACCGCCGGGGAATGGGTTCATGTAGCATTTACAATTTCACAATCAGAAACTAAAATTTATTTCAATGGAATTGAAATGAATACAGGAACATTAGCTGCACCAATTGATTGGACTGGAGTTGGATCACTTACCATTGGAGCTGGAGGAGAAACATTTAGTTATTGGGATCATTTATCGGATAATAGCGATTTAGATGAACTACGTATTTTTAATAAAGCACTAACTCAGGCCGATATTCAAATCATGATGAATTCTTACAACCCGTATACCCCATTATATGGAGAATCATTCTATATGCCTTTTAACGATAACTATATTAACTTAGTGGGTGGTACAGCAGCAACACCAATAGGTACTCCAAGTTTTAATAATGATTCTTATGAAGGATCAGGAGCTTATTTAGGTGCTACAGATTCTTATTTAACGCATCCAGCAGGAAACTTATTAACCAATCAATTTAGCACAACATTTTGGTATAAAGTAGATGCAACTGCTGATCGAGCAGGTATTTTGGTGGTTGGAAATGATATTCCTGAGAATAGAAATCAAGGTTTTAGATTATTTAGAGAGGGTAATGCAACTGAACAACGCATTAAATTAAATGTTGGTGTAGGAACTGGAGAAAGTTGGAATGATGGTGGAGTTATTGATGTAACTGCTGGAGAATGGGTTCATGTTGCAATGACTATTTCTGATACACAAAGTAAAATCTATTTTAATGGTGTTGAAGTAAATTCGGCAGATTTAGCAGCCCCAATAGATTGGACAGGATGTTCAACCTTTACCATTGGAGCTGGTGGACCTACATTTAGCTACTGGGATCACTTATCTGATAATAGTTCAATTGATGAATTAAGATTCTATCCTAAAGAACTAAGTAGCGATGAAGTAATTGCTATACTTGGGGGTGATTATGTAGCGCCTAATTTTGGGTCAACATTATACATGCCATTCGATGGGAATTTTGAAGAAAAAAATTCTAATACTGAAGCAATAGCTGTTGGATCTCCAGATTTTGCAGGAGAAAGTGTATTAGGTTCAGATGCCTACTTAGGAGCAACAGATTCATACGTATCATTTCCAATTACTAATTTATTTTCAAATGAGTTTAGTGGTGCATTTTGGTATAAAGTAGATGGAACTCCCGATAGAGCAGGTATTATAACTGTAGCACCTCCAATGCTAGGCACTGATAATGATTTAACTTCTGGTTTTAGACTTTTAAGAGAAGGAAGCGCTACAGAACAAAGAATAAAATTACATATTGGAACCGACGGTGGTGATGTCTGGAATGATGGAGAGGTCATTGATGTGACTGCGGGAGAATGGGTGCATATTGCATTTACTGTTTCTGAAAGCGAAACAAAAATTTACTTTAATGGCACAGCAGTTACTAATATGGGCGATATGACTGGTAAAACAATTAGTTGGAATGGTTGTACTAACGTTTCAATTGGGTCAGGTGCACCTGGATTTATTGGATGGAATCATTTATCAGACTTAAGTGAAATAGATGAGCTTTATTTATTTGATAGAGTTATAACAACTGATGAAATCCAAGCATTAATAAATAATAATTAAAAATAAAAATTGGCCGTTGATAAACAGAAACTTTTATTAACGGCTTTTTTATATTAATAAATTTCTTTCAATAAGAACATTCTTAATTCAAAATATGAGTAATTTTTTTAAGTTAATTTTTAGTTTAGTTTTAATGGCTATTGTACTTATGGTTGAGGGGTGCAATGGCCGTAAAACTGAAGACAAAGAGAAAAAATCTGACGCTATTCTTGAAAATCAAACTATAACTGACGATGAGCTTATGGATAAAGTTCAAAAGCAAACGTTTGAATATTTTTGGGAAGGCGCAGAACCAAACTCAGGATTGGCAAGAGAGCGTGTTCATTTAGATAGTATCTATCCTTCTCATGACAGAAATATTATTACTATTGGTGGCTCTGGTTTCGGATTAATGGCAATTTTAGTTGGAATAGAAAGAGGTTTTATAACTCGTGAAGAAGCCTTAGATAGGTATGAAAAAATAATAAATTTTCTAGAAAAAGCAGATCGATTTCATGGTGCATGGCCACATTGGTTGCAACCTACAGGTAAAACTGCACCTTTTAGTAAAAAGGATGATGGAGGGGATTTAGTAGAAACGTCATTTTTAATTCAAGGATTGTTAACCGTAAAAGAGTATTTTAAGAATGATAATGAAAGAGAAAATCAATTACGAGATAGCATACAAAAACTTTGGGAGGGCGTAGAATTTGATTGGTATACTAAAGGAGAAAATGTACTCTATTGGCATTGGTCTCCAAATTATAAATGGGAAATGAACTTTCCTGTTGGAGGCTATAATGAAGCATTAATTATGTATGTTTTAGCAGCAGCATCACCCACACATCCTATTAAAAAAGAAGTTTATGAAAAAGGATGGGCTCTTAATGGTGAAATTACAAAAGACACTACTTATTATGGATTGAGAACTGTATTAAATCATTATGAACATGATAATGCTCCTGTAGGGCCATTATTTTGGGCACATTATTCATACTTAGGTTTAAACCCAAAAGGACTTAGTGATCAGTATGCTGATTATTGGAAGTTAAATGAAAATCATGCTCTTATACAATACAAATATGCTGTCGATAATCCAAAAAATTTCAAAGGATACGGTGAAAAGTGTTGGGGTTTAACCTCTAGTTATTCAATGAACGGGTATGCAGGACATAGACCCGAAAATGATTTAAGTGTAATTTCTCCTACAGCTGCCTTATCTTCTATGCCCTATACACCTAAAGAAAGCTTAGCTTTTTTACGATTTATGTATGTTGAACAAGATAGTTTAATTGGTAAATTCGGTCCTTATGATGCTTTTAGTTTAGAGAAAAAATGGGTACTACCCAGATATTTAGCCATAGATCAAGGGCCAATTCCTGTAATGATTGAAAATTACAGAAGTGGCTTATTATGGAATTTATTTATGGAGAATTCTGATTTACAAAATGGATTAAATAAATTAGGTTTTACATACAGCAAGCCTAATAATTAGACTTAATATATGAAAGTCAACTATTTTTTAGGTTGACTTTTATCAAAAAAAGCATCAATGAAAATCACTAAACATCTTATAGTGTTACTTATACTGGCTACTTTTTTTTCTTGTTCAAAAGATAGTGGTCAAGGTCCAACAGGAGTTTCAGAATTACCTGATCCAACTCCAGATCCTGTAGTGTCACTTACAGATGAAGAATTGATGGATATTACACAAGAAACAACATTTAAATATTTTTGGGATTTTGCTGAAGTAAATTCTGGATGTGCACGTGAAAGATATCATCCAGGAGATCCAGGAAATGATCCAAATACGGTAACTACAGGAGGGACAGGATTTGGTTTAATGGCAATTTTAGTAGGTATAGAACGTAACTACATTACAAGAACTAATGCTGTAGATCGTTTAGACAAAATAGTATCTTTTTTAGAAGATGCAGATCGGTTTCATGGCGCATGGCCACATTGGATTGATGGTACTACCGGAAATGTAAAACCCTTTAGCGCGCAAGATAATGGAGGAGATTTGGTAGAAACTGCTTTTTTAGCACAAGGACTTATTTGTATAAAAGAGTATTTTAAAAATGGAACAGATGCAGAAAAAGCTATTGCAAATAAAGCAGATGCTTTATGGAAAGGAGTTGAGTGGAATTGGTATACTCAAAATCAAAATAATTTATACTGGCATTGGAGTCCAAATAATGAATTTGCCATTAATCTTCAGTTAAAAGGATATAATGAAACACTTATAAGTTATGTTTTAGCAGCAGCTTCTCCTGAGTTTAGTATTACAAAAGAAGTTTATAGAAATGGTTGGGCTTCTAACGGAACTTTAAAATCTACTAATGTAGCGTATAACATTCCTTTGCTAGTTAAACATCAAGGTTCCGAAACATACGGAGGACCTTTGTTTTTTTCACACTATTCTTTTTTGGGATTAAATCCAAATGGGCTTGCAGATGAATATGTAAATTATGGAATTGCTAGTATTAATCATACCAATATCAATTATAATTATTGCGTAGAAAACCCAAAAGGATTTACTAATTATGGTAAAGATTGTTGGGGCTTAACTGCTAGTTATACGAGAAATAGTAATGGAGATATTGGATACGCTGCACATTCTCCAGCAAATGATACGGGAGTTATTTCACCCACAGCTGCAATAAGCTCAATCGTGTATACTCCAGAAAAATCATTAAGAGCAATGCATTATTTCTATGCGAATAAAGACAAATTATTAGGTCCAGCAGGTTTTTATGATGCCTTTAGTCCACAATATAGTTTTTGGGTTACCGAAGCATATTTAGCCATTGATCAAGGGCCACAAATTATTATGATAGAAAATTATAGAACTGGGTTACTTTGGAAATTGTTTATGCAGAATGATGAAGTAAAAGCTGGTTTAACTAAACTAGGTTTTTCCTATGGTAGCTAAAAAAGTAATTTTTAAAGCACTCCTTTTATTATGTTCATTTCAAAGTTTTGCTCAATATGAAATGTATCAAAAAAAAGAATTTATAAAAAATTTGGATACCCTTAAGTACCGAGTTTTGTATCCTAAAGATTTTTCTGAAGATGTACAATATCCAATTGTATTCTTCTTACATGGTGCAGGAGAAAGGGGCAATGATAATGAAAAGCAGCTTATACATGGTAGTTCATTGTTTTCAAAGGAAGAAACCTTAGAAGCTTTTCCTGCTATTGTCATTTTTCCGCAATGTCCAACAGAAGATTATTGGTCAAATGCAAAAGTGAATAGAAAATCGAATCCTATTAAATTTCGATTTAGATATGGAAGAAAACCTACAAAAGCATTAAGCTTGGTAATCGATTTAGTAAATAAAATGATCCAAGAGCCTTTTGTAAAAAAAGATCAGGTTTATGTTATGGGGCTCTCTATGGGAGGTTTAGGAACCTACGAAATTCTATACCGAAAACCGGAATTATTTGCAGCTGCAATAGCTATTTGTGGTGGAGGAAAACCAAAATCAGCAAAAAAATACGCAATAAAAGTGCCTTTGTGGGCATTTCATGGGGCGAAAGATAATGTGGTAGATCCAACACTTTCTTTAAAAATGGTAGCTAAACTTTTAAAGTATGGCGGACAACCACAATTTACACTATACGAAGATGCAAATCATAATAGTTGGGATTCTGCATTTGCAGAACCTAACTTATTAAAATGGCTTTTTTTAAATAAGTTAAGACAATAAGTTATGAATTTAAAATGGGACAGGTTACGTAAAAAGGGGTTTTTATTTCTGGCTATATTTTGTTTAATACAGATTTCTTATTCTCAACAAAAGACCTATTGTAATCCTATTAATATTGATTACGGATATACTCCCATTCCTAATTTATATACTCAAGGCAAGCATCGCGCTACGGCCGATCCTGTAATTGTAAACTTTAAAGGGAACTATTTTTTATTTTCTACAAACCAATGGGGGTATTGGTGGAGTGAAGATATGCTACATTGGAACTTTGTATCTCGTAAGTTTTTAAAAGCAGACGCGAATGTATATGACGAATTGTGTGCTCCTGCTGCTTTTGTTATGAAAGATGAACTATATCTTATAGGCTCTACTCATGGACCTCATTTTTCGTTATACAAAAGTAAAAATGGAACTACGGATGATTGGGAGGTTGCTGTTGAAGATCTTAAGGTTGGCGCATGGGATCCTGGATTTTTATATGATGAAGAAAAAGATAAATTATACTTGTATTGGGGTTCTAGTAATGAATTTCCGCTCTTAGGAACAGAAATAAATACAAAAACCTTACAATCTGAAGGCTATGTTAAGCCATTAATCTCATTGCATCCTGAAGATCATGGCTGGGAACGATTTGGAGAATATAATGATAATACCTTCTTACAACCTTTTATGGAAGGAGCTTGGGTAACTAAATATAATAATAAATATTATTTACAATATGGAGCACCCGCAACTGAATTTAGTGGGTATGCCGATGGGGTGTATGTGAGTAAAGACCCTTTAGATAGGTTTGAATATCAATCTCACAATCCATTTGCCTATAAACCTGGAGGATTTGCTCGTGGAGCAGGTCATGGAGCTACTTACCAAGATAATAATGGTAATTGGTGGCATGTATCAACAGTCATATTAGGCGTGAAAAATAATTTTGAACGCAGAATTGGAATTTGGCCCGCAGGTTTTGATCAAGATGATGTGATGTATTGCAATACGGCGTATGGCGATTATCCAACTTATTTACCTACCAAAAATGCAGATCATACAAAAGGATTGTTTACAGGTTGGATGTTGTTAAATTATAACAAACCCGTCACTGTTTCATCCACACTTGGCGGCTATAGTCCTAATAATGCTGTTAATGAAGATATGAAAACGTATTGGTCGGCATCTTCTGGGGGAAAAGGAGAATGGTTTCAAACCGATTTAGGACGGGTTTCTACCATTAATGCCATACAAATAAATTATGCAGATCAAGATGTGGAGCTTACAGGAAAGAGTTTAGGAGTTTATCATCAATATAAAATATTCATGTCGAATGATGGGAAAATATGGAAGACATTAGTCGATAAAAGTAAAAATACAACTGATGTTCCTCATGATTATATTGAATTAGAACTACCAGTTAAAGCGCGGTATCTGAAAATGGAAAATATTAAAATGCCTACAGGAAAATTTGCTTTAAGTGGATTTAGAGTTTTTGGGAATGGGAATGAAGAGAAACCTTTACCTGTAGAAGATTTTATTGTACTACGAGCTTCTCCTGAAAAATATGGAGAGCGCAGAAGTGCATGGTTAAAATGGAAACAAAATACCCATGCCGAAGGCTACATAATCTATTTTGGAAAGTCGCCAGATAAACTTTACGGTAGTATTATGGTATATGGTAAAAACGATTATTTTTTTACGGGTATGGATAGAGTAGACTCCTATTATTTTCAAATAGAAGCTTTTAATGCCAGTGGTATTTCGACGAAATCATCTGTAGTAATATCAAAATAGAAAACCTTTTTAACGTAACAATATTAACTATAAAAAATGAACAGGCACAGAATTTTAAAATACATCGGGATAGGGATAGTTTATTTTTTTGTAACTCTTGTACAAGGGCAAACGACAATCCCAGAAGTAGAAAGTTTACTAAAAAAAATGACTATTGATGAAAAAATAGGACAGTTGAATTTGGTTACTCCAGGAGGAGGTATTGCTACAGGTTCTGTCGTTAGTGCTAACGTTGAAGAGAAACTAAAAGCTGGTCAAGTAGGGGGTTTGTTTGGGATTGCTGGTCCTGAAAAAATTAAAATGGCTCAGGATATTGCAGTAAAAAAAACAAGATTAGGGATTCCTCTAATTTTTGGGTCTGATATTATTCATGGGTATAAAAGCACCTTTCCAATTCCTTTAGGACTCTCATCGAGTTGGGATATGGAATTACTAAAAAAAACAGCGCAAGTAGCAGCTTTAGAAGCAACAGCAGATGGAATTAATTGGAATTTTTCTCCGATGGTAGATATTTCACGTGATCCAAGATGGGGGCGTATCGCCGAAGGAGCTGGAGAAGATCCTTATTTAGGCTCCGAAATTGCAAAAGCTATGGTGGTGGGATATCAAGGTGATGATTTAAAATCAGCAACAACCATGATGGCTTGTGTAAAACATTTTGCTTTATATGGAGCTGCAGAAGCGGGTCGTGATTACAATTCAGTTGATATGAGCAGAATTAAAATGTTTAATGAATATTTACCACCTTATAAAGCGGCGATTGATGCTGGAGTAGGTAGCGTTATGAGTTCTTTTAATGATATTGATGGTATTCCAGCTTCTGGGAATAAATGGTTATTAACTGATTTACTTCGTGATCAATGGGGGTTTAATGGTTTTGTGGTTTCTGATTACACTTCGGTTAATGAAATGATTGCTCACGGATTAGGAGATATACAAGCAGTTTCAGCACTGTCATTAAAAGCAGGCTTAGATATGGATATGGTAGGTGAAGGATTTTTAACAACACTTAAAAAATCTTTAGAAGAAGGCAAGGTTACTGAAGAAGAAATTACCATGGCTTGTCGTAGAGTATTAGAGGCTAAGTTTAAACTAGGGCTTTTTGAAGATCCTTACCGTTACATCGATAAAAAAAGACCAGCAAAAGATATTTTAAATAATCAAAATAGAGCGATTGCACGTGAAGCTGCTATGAAATCATTTGTATTATTAAAAAATCAGAATAATATGCTGCCTTTAAAAAAAGAGGCAAAAATTGCACTTATTGGTGCTTTAGCAGATAGTAAAGATAATATGTTGGGTACTTGGGCTCCTACAGGAGACCCCCAATTATCAGTTTCTATTTTAGAAGGTTTTAAAAATGTAGCTCCAAATGCAATTATAGCCTATGCGAAAGGAGCAAATATTACTGACGATGAGGTCTTGGCGAAAAATGTAAATGTATTTGGTCCAAGAGCATTAATTGACAAACGTTCATCAGAAACTATGCTAGCAGAAGCAGTAGCTTTAGCAAATACTTCTGATGTTGTAGTTGCCGTTGTAGGTGAAGCCACAGAAATGACAGGGGAATCTTCTAGTCGAACAGATCTTACAATTGCCGAGAGTCAAAAGAAGTTAATAAAAGCATTAGTAGCAACAGGAAAACCCGTAGTTCTTGTTTTAATGAGTGGAAGACCATTAGTCATTGAGGAAGAATTAGATTTGCCTGTAAGTATACTTCAAGTTTGGTTTCCTGGTGTTGAAGCAGGAAATGCCATTGCTGATGTTGTTTTTGGCAGTTATAATCCATCAGGAAAGTTAACAGCAACATGGCCTAGGAATGTAGGACAGATTCCTATTTATCACAGTGTGAAAAATACAGGAAGACCTCAATCAGAAGAGACATTTCAAAAATTCAAATCAAATTACTTAGATGCTCCAAATTCCCCTTTACTCCCTTTTGGTTTTGGATTAAGTTATACTTCATTCGAATATTCAAACTTGAAAGTAAGTGCATCACAAATTCAACAAAATGAATCGGTAACAGTTAGTGTTGCTGTCAAGAATACAGGAAATTATGATGGGGAAGAAATCGTGCAATTATACCTTAGAGATGTTGTACGAAGCATTACACAACCCAACAAACAACTCAAAGGGTTTAAGAAAATATTCCTTAAAAAAGGAGAAACACGAACAGTAAATTTGGAATTAAAACCAGATGATTTAAAATTTTATAATACAAATTTAGAATTCATATCCGAACCTGGTGATTTTGAAGTCTTTGTGGGAACTAATTCTGATGAAACTCAAAAAGTATCTTTTACGTTAAAATAGCTTTTCCATTTAAAGGCTAAAATAAATAGTAGTATATGAAATGTTATATTGTTTTGCTTTTTATAGTACTCAATTTTTTTTCTTGTAAAGAAGAAATGAAGGAGGAGCACATCATAAAAAAAAGACCTAATATCATTTTCATCATGTCTGATGACCATGCGATTCAGGCCATAAGTGCTTATGGACATCCTATTGGAAAAATAGCCCCCACTCCAAATATTGATAGAATTGCAAAAAATGGAGCCATTTTTAAGCATAGTTTTGTTACGAATTCTATTTGTGGCCCAAGTAGAGCTGTAATTCTTACAGGAAAACATAATCATATAAATGGGTTTAGACAAAATGGAGACCGTTTTGATGGAAGCCAGCCCACCTTTCCTAAACTATTACAAAAAGCAGGCTATCAAACTGCTCTTTTTGGTAAATGGCATTTATATGGGTATCCAGAGGGGTTTGATCAGTGGAAAATTATTGTAGATCAGGGTAATTATTACAATCCTGATTTTATTGATAATGGAGATACAACCCGCATAGAAGGCTATGCTACAGATATTATTACGAATGATGCCCTAAATTGGCTAAAAAATAAACGTAATGATACGGTACCTTTTCTATTAATGGTACAGCATAAAGCGCCTCATAGAAATTGGATGCCCGCTTTGCGACATCTAAATAAATATGATACTGTTCATTTTCCTTTACCAGAAACATATTTCCCGAATTTTGTAAATCAGCAAGCAAGTGCAGAGCAATTACAAACAATTTATAAAGATATGTATGAGGGTCATGATCTTAAAATGAGCAAAAAATTTGGAAGCACAGCGTTAGCCCATAACCCATGGACTACAGATTTTGAGCGAATGACCAAAGAGCAACGTAAGCAATGGGATGTAGCATATTTGCCAAAAAATAATGCTTTTCATAAGGCAAATTTAAAAGATAAAGCATTAGCAGAATGGAAAGGGCAGCGTTACTTACAAGACTATATGGCAACAGTTGCATCAGTAGATGAAGGAGTAGGGCAATTACTAGATTATTTAAAAGAAAACGGGTTAGAAGAAAATACCTTGGTTATATATACTTCAGATCAAGGATTCTATTTAGGAGAAAAGGGCTGGTTTGATAAACGCTTTATGTATGAAGAGTCTTTCGGGACACCTTTATTAATGCAAATGCCAGGCACGATACCTAAAGGCAAAAAAATAGAAGCAATGGTTCAGAATTTAGATTTTGCACCTACTTTTTTAGATTTTGCTGGAGTGCCAGAAATGGCAAATGAGATGCAAGGTGAGTCTTTCAAAGGCTTACTTGATGGTTCTATGAATGAAGCAGATTTTAGAGATATTGTTTATTATCACTACTATGATTATCCTGCTTTTCATATGGTTAAAAAGCATTATGGGATCCGAACTAAAAGGTATAAGTTAATGCACTTTTATGATGATATTGATGCTTGGGAGTTCTATGACTTAAAAAAAGACCCTAAAGAGCTTAAAAACGCTATTGATGATGCTTCGTATTCAAAAATTATTGCAGAAATGCATATTAAATTAGATAGTATGCAAAAAGTATACGGAGTAACTAAAGCAGAGTTTGAGAAAGCCCCAAAAGTAAAAGTTGAAAACGCTTACAAACAATTTAAAAGACTAAGAGGAATTCCCATGAAATAGTCTTTTCCCCTTTCTTTTTTTATATCATACAAATACATGTATTAGCGTTCATTATAGTTTTGTTTGAGCACACTTCATTGTTTTGTCATTTGTAATTTTATGTAGAATACCTACAAAAGATATTATGAAAAGGATTAATGAATTTTTAAAAACTAAACGATGAACTTACGAAGTAAAAAAGTTGCAATTCTAGCTACAGATGGATTTGAAAAATCTGAATTATTTGAACCATTAATGGCATTAAGAAATCAAGGTGCTGAAGTACATATAATAGCAGATAAAGAAGGTGAAATAAAAAGTTGGGATAACTCAAATTGGGGAGACTCAATAAAAGTTGATAAATTAATAAAGGTTACGAAAGAGTCTGAATATCATGCGTTGGTACTTCCTGGTGGAGTTGCTAATCCAGATACGCTTAGAACAAACGAAGAGGCATTACAATTTATAAGGGATTTTTTCAAGAGTCATAAACCAGTAGCTGCTATATGTCATGCTCCGTGGTTGTTAATAAGTGCTGGAGTTATTGAAGATAGAGAAGTTACATCATACCAAAGTATAAAAGATGATATTTTAAATGCTGGAGCAACTTGGATGAACAAAGAAGTAGTTGTAGATAATGGTTTAGTAACTAGCAGAAATCCAGAAGATTTACCCGCATTTATTGATAAGCTAATCGAAGAGATTAAAGAAGGAAAACACAAAGGGCAAGTTACACACGCTTAGTTCAATTTTTTAAGCACAATAAGTACTACTTTTTTAACTAAAGTCGGTGGAGATACTCCTGCCGATTTTTCTTTTTAAAATCAATTAAAAATAATAAAATGGCTATTCTAGGAGAAATAATAAAAGGGGTGATCGATTTGAAAGACAAACTTACATCAGAATCTAATCCTATTGAAGAACAAAAAGAAGTATTGCAAAATTTATTAGATAAAGCTAAAGATACTGCTTTTGGGGTGCATTATAAATTTAAAGATATACTAGAATCATCTGAAAAAGCAACATTATTTTCTAAAAAAATACCATATTTTGACTACAATATGATAAATGAAGAATGGTGGTATAGATTACATAATGGAGAAGAAAATATCACATGGCCTGGAGCTCCAAATTATTTTGCATTGAGCTCAGGCACAACAGGTAAAACAAGTAAAAAAATACCAGTAACTGATGAAATGATTAGTGCTATACGCAATGCTGGGATAGCTCAAGTTTCTGCCTTAGCTAATTTTGACATGCCTGCAGAATTTTTTGAGAAAGGAATACTTATGCTAGGTAGTTCTACCGATTTAATTGAGAAAGATGATCATTTAGAAGGAGAGATTAGTGGTATTAGTGCAAGTAATATACCCTTTTGGTTTCGTAGTTATTATAAACCTGGCGAAGAAATTTCTCAAATTGAAGATTGGGATGAACGAGTTCAAAAAATATCTGATAATGCAAAAAATTGGGATATAGGAGCATTAAGTGGAATTCCCTCTTGGCTAGAATTAATGCTTCAAAAAGTGATAAAGGATCATAACTTAAATACCATTCACGACATTTGGCCAAACCTACAGGTTTATACTTCTGGAGGAGTAGCTTTTGGGCCTTATGAAAAGAGTTTTAATGCATTGATGGGGAAGCCAATAACTGTTATTGATACGTATTTAGCATCGGAAGGTTTTATAGCATTTCAAGAGCGACCGGATATAGATGCCATGAAATTGGTTACTGATAATGGAATCTATTTTGAGTTTGTACCTTTTAAACCAGAATATATAAATCATGATGGTTCACTTACTAGTAATGCTCCTTCTTTTACACTTTCTCAAGTTGAAAAAAATCAAGATTATGCCTTGGTGATAAGTACAGTTTCGGGGGCATGGCGTTATCTTATTGGAGATACTATTGAGTTTACTGATATTGAGAGAGCTGAAATTAAAATTACAGGTAGGACAAAATTCTTTTTAAATACAGTTGGCTCACAATTATCTGTAAACAAATTAGATGATGCTGTAAGCCATATAGAAGATGTTTTTAATGTAAAAATACCTGAATATACATTATGTGCTAAGCGTTTTGATGGTGAATATTACCATAATTGGTATTTAGGTTGTGAAAATAATTTAGTAATTGATAAAGTTATTGCTGAACTTGATAAACATTTACAAGAAGCTAATAAAAATTATAAAGTAGCTCGATCAAAAGCATTAAAAGGAGTAAAAATTAATATAATTTCACCTTCTGTTTTTTATGATTGGAATGGAGCAAATAAGAAAAAAGGTGGACAAGTAAAAATGGAAAGAGTAATGTCAGAAGAAAAATTTAAAGAATGGGAAGCTTTTGTGCTTAAAAATTAATTGTCAACTTTATCTCTTTCTTCAACAAGTGTCATTATCTCGTCTGGAGAAAGGTAGTATTTTTTTATTCTAGCCTTATATTTTTCAGATAAATTGGTTTTGTTTAGTATGAAATTTTTGGTGTCTAAAATATAATCTTCCATATCTTTCTGAACAGCATAAGAATCGGCAGCTCTTTCAGCTTCTTTAATATGGTTATCTGATAGCTTATATTTTATGCCAAACCAAATAAGGTTTAAACTACTTCTGTCTTTATAGTCCATAATGTGACCAAGCTCATGCCCTAACCAGCCTACCATTACGTTTGTTGGTATATTTTTTGTCTCATATTTCTGACCATCAATTTTAAAGGTCTTGCTCATTAATATTTTATAGCTACGTTTTTTTTTAGATTTAAAAAGACTCCAAAAAGAGGGCTGTGCTTGCATTATAGATTTCTTCATTTTCTTCTTGAATTTGAATTCTATTTTTGTGTCTTTTAATTCTGGATAATGAGAAAGTGCGATGAGAGCTTCTTTTTTTATAGCGTTTGGGATAATAATTTGTTGAGCAATCATTTGGTTTAAGTTTAAGAAAGAAAGCAGTAAGAATGTTTTTATAAAGCAAAAAGTGGCTTTTGGCCACTTTTTATTATTTTCTTTTAAGAGCATGAATTTTTTAAAACTGATATCTGATTCCTAAAGCAATATCAAAATCTAAATCATTAGAATAACTATCATTAAAACCTAACTCTGGTCTAGCATCTAATGAAATAATTAAAGGAATATCAAAATTATATTCTATACCGATATCTCCAGCAACTAAAGCGAAAATACCATCATTATCACCAGCATCGAATGAGCCAATACCACCACCGGCACCAACAAACCAATTAAATCCACCATCGATAGGCATAACCCATTGGTAAAGTCCTACTAGTTTAAAAGCATCAATATCATTAGAATTTCTCCAACCTAAATCAAATTCTAATCGGTTGTTTTCTTTTAAATAGTGCTGATACGAAATTTCTCCACCAAAACCATCATTGTCACCTATTCTCAGTCCGAGGGCATTTTTAGAGATAGATTGAGCTTGAACAGCCATCGTTGTTAAAATAAAAATTGCCAATACTCCTACTATTTTTTTCATAGTTAAAATTTAAATTATTTAAGGTGTAAATTTAATTGTTATTGAATTATTGTTTTAGTTTATTTAAATAAAAATTTAACTTAAATAAAAATTTAGAGTAAAGGGCTAAAGAATTTAGCAATGCCCTCTATAAATTTATGAATGATAGGTCTGCCTTTAAAAGTACTATAATCTATTGATCTATTTTTTGAACAATAATCTTTAAATTCATCACTAATAGTTTGTGATATTTGCTCATCATATATAAGTGCATTTGACTCAAAATTGTGTTCAAAACTTCTATAGTCAAAATTTCCAGATCCTACAGATGCTAATTTTTCATCAATAATAATTACTTTACTATGGGAAAAATCATCTCGTAGAAAAATAGATACACCTACCTCAAGTAGTTCTTCAAATCTAGAAAACATACTATATTTCGCCATTAATGAATCTGAATTTTTTGGAATCAACAAACTAATTTTTATACCACTCAAGGCTGCTATTTTTAATGCTTGTAGTACTGTTGTTCCTGGTATAAAATATGGATTAGCTATATAAATAGTTTTTTCGGCACTATTAATCATAGCAATGTATTGTTGCATTATAGACGGTTGTTTTGAATCAGGCCCTCCAGCTACAATTTGAATTATGGTATCTCCTTTAGGAGAAATTTTAGGCAAATATTTTTCATTGATAAGCATTTCTTCATTACTCGCAAAATGATAGTCTTTAATAAATACTCGATGCAGACTATTCACAACGGGCCCTTCAATCTGTAAATGTAAATCTCTCCAAATGCCCAGTTCAGAAATTGCCTTAATATATTTATCAGACACATTTACACCTCCAATAAAACCTACTACGCCATCTACAATAACTATTTTTCTATGATTACGATAATTTAAAGTAAAAAGTAAACTTCCGAAGCGTAATGGCATCATGGGATAAGCTTTTACTCCAATATCTTTAAATCGTTTAATTGTTTTACCTCTAAAATCAATACTGCCGACAGAATCATAAATTAGGCGAACTTCAACACCTTCTTTTATTTTAGCTTTAAATAATGTATAAAAACGTTCGGTAAGCTCTCCTTCTTTGAAGATATAATATTGTAAATGTATGAATGACTTTGCTTTTTCTATAGCTTTAAAAATGGCTTCAAAAGTTTCATCACCATCATTTAATACAACAACATTATTACCTCCATAGGCTAAAAAAAAAGTATTGCTTTTAATCAATTTAGCAATTTTAGAATATTCAATACTATCTATTCTTACTGAATTCTCAGTGTTTTTAAGTTCTTTATAGGTTTCATCATATAGTTTTCTTTTTTCGGTTTGTCGTAAAGCGAAGAATTTAAATTTTCTTCGATTTACTCCAAATAAATAATATAAAATTGGCCCTCCAAACGGAATAGCAAGTATTGCTAAAAGCCAACTTAAAGATTTAGTAGGTCTAGACCCATAAAAAATTATGCTGATGAATGACCATAATGTAACTACTATATATATTAGGATGAGGATAGAATTCATTTTAAAATAGGTGTGATTGTCGGTGTGAAAATTTCAATCAAAGTAGTAATTTATCACTAAAAAAAACATGTTTTCTTCTAATAAGGTTAATTATAAGTTTGATTGAGGTTTCTCATGATTTTTAAAAACAAGAAGTTTATAGTATGATGTTACTTAAATCACGATTTCAATCTAAAAAAACCAAGAAAACTATTATTGTTTACTTGATTTCTATATTGGTTTTAGGAGCTTTTGGATGTATAGCATTACAAAGTTTCATTGAAAATAAAATTAAAAAAACACTTTCAGAAGATTTGCCTCCAACGATACAACTAGCATATGAAAACCTAGATTTTAGTCTTTTATCTAAAAATATAGTGCTAAAAAATATTCAAGCAGTATTTATAGAATCTTCAGATACAATTGCAATTGCAACCATTAAAAATTTATGTATTAGAAACATTAGTTATGGGAAAATATTATGGGATGGGAATTTAGAAGTAGATAACTTTACTATTGATAGTTTAAATACAACCTATTATGTAAATAAAGAAGTCAAAGAAAAATCACCTAACAAAAGAAAAAAACAATTTAAAAAAACAATTAGGATAAAAAATGTTGAAATTAAAAATTCAAATTTTGAAAGTAAGATTATTAGAACAGATAGTACTGTAAGCAAGATTGACGATATAAATATTAGCCTTAAAGATTGTAAAATAAATAAGGAAACACTAGCATCAAAAATTCCTTTTGTTTATGATTCTTATACGATTGAGTCTGGCAAAGTATTTTTTAATTCTAGTAAATATGAAGCTATAAAAATTGATAGTCTATATATAGATAAGAATGCATCTATTCACGGGTTTTCTTTAAAAACTAAATATGACAGAAAAGAATTTGAAAAAAAACTTTATAAAGAAAGAGATTATATAGATTTAAAAATTCCTGATATAGAAATTGAAGGACTAGATTTTAATTTTCAAAAAGATAGTTTATATGTAGAAATAATTTCAGGAAAATTTAAAAAATTAGACCTTGCAATGTATAGAAATAAGTTATTACCAGATGACTTAGTACGAAAACCAATGTTCTTAGAAACGTTATATAATATGCCATTAAAAATTACTATACCTGAGATAAAATTAGAAGATGGAAGTATTAGTTATTCAGAATTAGTAAAAGAAAATACAAAAGCCGGAGAGATTTTTTTTACAGATATAAATTCGACTATAACAAATTTATCAAACACGAACGATAAAGAAATTGTGTTTGTTAATAAAGCTAAATTAATGGGAACCTCTCCGATTGATCTAGAATGGTCTTTTTACAAAAAAGAAAAGCATAACTTATTTAAAGCGTATGGTGTAATTAAAGATTTTGATACAAAAAACATAAACTCATTTTTAAAATCGAATCTTAGAGCAGAAGCAAGAGGCACAATAAGCGAACTATATTTTACTATAAGTGGCGATGATTATACGGCTAGTGGCGATATGAAAATGAAGTATACTGATTTTGGTTTTGTAGTATTAAAGAAAGATAGATTAGGGGTTAATAAATTATTGACAGCTATCGGTAATATTTTTACTAATGATGGTTCAAAGACAGATGAAAATGGATATCGTTATGGAGAAATTAAAGTAGAACGTAATCCTACAAAGTCATTCTTTAATTATTTATGGATTAATGTAAAAGATGGGATTTTAAGCACCTTTACCAGTAATGGAAAGAAAAAGTAATAATAATCTTAATAATAAAACGGCGATAAGAATGTTAATTTTTATTGCCGTTTTTCTTTTTTAAACAGTTATAATCAACTAGAATTTCCTCTACTAATTCTTATCTCGTGGATTCATAATAATCATTTATCAATTAAACACCTATGCAAATCAATTCATTGCCATCCGATGGCTAGCATTCATATTATGTTTACTAGCATTATTTTAATTTAAAAAGAATTATGAAAGTAGTTAGTAAATTTTTTATGTTTAGCAGTGTAATGTTGGCTCTAATGTTCATGTCTTGCTCAGGGGATGATGGTGCAGATGGTATAGATGGTATCGATGGAGCGAATGGTATTCCTGGAATTCAAGGCTCTGATGGTACGAACGGAGCAGATGGTGCCAACGGTGCGACAGGTGCAGATGGCGAAGATGGTAATGCCAATGCGCAAGCGTTTTATTACGATACAAAAGAATATTCTGGAAGTAGTTTTGTTTTAGAAGTTCCTGAATTTACAGAAAAGGTATTGACAGAAGACACTATTCTAATATATGCAAAAATTGGTATAGTTACTATCGCTATACCTACATCAATATCTGAACAAATTTTTATAGAGGCATATTTAACTCTTAATACTGCAACAATTTCGTTTTTTGAAAATGGAAATGCTTATAATATGTCTCTAGGACAAGTTACTGCTATTAAGATTATAATTATAGAGTCTAGTAGTTTTGTTGAAAGAGCCCCCGCTAAGTCTGCTAATACAGGTGTTCTTTCAAAATTAAAAGCTGATGGCGTAGATGTTAATGATTATGATGCAGTAGCGGCTTACTTTAATTTATAATAAATTTTAGTTAGCTATTCTATTGCTACTTAAAACTCACTGCTATATTCCCTAACCTTTTGTCTGGTTTAGTATTGAATATTTCAGTGAGTTTTTGCATTTATAAACATGGTTTAACATTATTTTGTAAACCTACTAATGTATTGTTAATGATAAAAGCAATAGCATTAACAATAAACTCGAATAAGACACACTCATTTTCTACTCTCAACTACCTTTAATGTAAAATTAGTTAAGCGATGAAAGATATGGGAGTGATTTCAAAAAATAAAAGAAAAGCAACCCTTTACTATAATTCTGCAAGTAGTATAGGTAAGCAATGTTATGGTTATGTACAAGCTTCCGAAAAAAAAGTGCTTGGAATTGATATTTCTAAAACAAAAGTCACTGGAACGCAATGGGTAGAATTGGCCGAAAACCTAAATCTAAAAGTTAAAGATTTAATCGATACAAATCATGCCGATTTTAATAAAATATATGGGGATGAAAAACCCAATCTAGAATCTAATGATTGGTTAAAGGTGCTAGAAAAAAATCCAAAACTAGTACAATTCCCTATTCTTATTTTAGGAGAAAATTACTATCGACTCAAATCGGGAGCCGATTTTAAAAAATATTTAGAACCTAGTAGTACCGGAATAGAAAATCAATAAAAAAATTGTGAGCAAAGCAACTAAAAGAAAAAGGTATAAAAAAAAGAGATATATACTTCCTATAACCATTATTATACTTCTACTGATTATAAGGTTATTGTTGCCTTTTTTTGTAAAAAAATATGTCAACAATGTTCTCGCAGATATTCCTGGGTACTATGGTCATGTTAGAGATATTGATATTTCATTGCTTAGAGGTGCCTACGTAATAAATAATCTTTATCTAAATAAAATCAACGCAGATTCTCAAGTGCCTTTTTTAGATTTTGAGAAGACGGATATTTCAATAGAATGGAAATCGTTATTAAAAGGTAAAGTTGTAAGTGAAATTACAATGACTAGACCACAGATGATTTATGTTTTTGAAGATCAGAAAGAAGAGAAAACCACAGATCCTGATTTTGACGATTGGACAAAAGCATTGACAGATCTTGTTCCAATTGATATTAATAATCTAGAAATCATAAATGGTAAAGTTGCATTCATTGAAATTACCGCTACGCCAACTATAGATTTGCATATGGACAAATTGAATCTGCAGGCTAAAAACCTTAGAAATATTGTTCAAAATGAAAGAACATTACCCTCAGAACTTCATGCAACGGCTGTTTCCATAGGAAATGGCACTTTTAAAATGGACGGTAAAATGAATTTGGTAAAGAAGACTCCAGATATGGACGTTTCATTTTCACTACAAAATGCATCAGTAACCGCATTAAACGATTTTACGAATCATTATGCAGGAATAGATTTTGCTGAAGGTAATTTTAATATTTTTAGTGAAATTGCAATAGCCGACGGGTATCTTAAAGGATATATAAAACCACTTTTAAAAGATTCTAAATTAATAAGTAAAGAGCAAGATAAATTTTTAGATGCTCTATGGGAAGGTTTCGTTGGTTTTTTCAAATTTGTATTGAAAAATAAAGGGAATAATACCTTAGCAACAAAAGTGCCTATTCAAGGCGATTTAAATGATGTAAACACCAAAGTATGGCCTACTATTTGGAATGTTTTTAAAAACGGATGGATTAAAGCATTTAAAGGGGTTGTAGATGAAGATATAAGCTTTGAAGATGCAGAAAAGGCTGCTGATAAAAAGGCAGATAAAAATAAAAAGAAAAACTAAACAAAGCTGTTATCCATTGGTAGTAAAGCCTGGGTAGCAGGTCATTCCTCCATCAACAAAAATAGTAGTTCCGTTTACGTATTCAGATTCGTCAGAAGCAAGCCAACTAGCTACACTTCCAATATCATCAGGAACGCCCATTCTATTATAAGGAATCAATTTTAAAATATTTTCTAATCCTTCTTTTGTATCCCATACATTTTTATTAATATCGGTCTTTATAGCTCCAGGCGCTATACTATTACATCTCACCTTTTTTGGAGCGTAGCCTTGACAAATACTTTCCATTAGCATTTTTAATGCTCCTTTTGATGCTGCATAATTGGCGTGTCCTGCCCAAGGAATTATTTCATGCACAGAACTTACGTGTATAATTTTCCCTAATGATTTTGATATGTCTGGCCTCATACCACGTCTTAAAAATTCTTTAAGAGATTCACTTGCACATAAAAATTGACCAGTTAAATTTACATCAATTACATCTTGCCATGCTTTTAAGGGCATTTCATGAAGCGGATAATCTTTTTGTATTCCCGAATTTGCCACACATATATCTACTGTTCCGAATTCAGAAACTGTTTTTTGAAACATATTTTTCACTTCCTCCTCCTTACTTACATCACATTTTATAACAAGAACATTCCCGTAGTTAGAATTTGAAGAAATCCAATTAGCAACCTCTTCAGCACCTTTTTTATCACTATGGTAATTTACCACCACATTGGCACCTTCCATAGCGATCGATTTTGCAATTGCTGCACCAATTCCTGAACTAGAACCAGATACAATACATGTTTGATTTTGTAGTCTATTATTAGGTTTTTGCATGATGTTATATTTTCTATTAAAGGTACTATTTTAGGCTTTTAAAGCTTTCTTTTTTTATGAATAGAACAACTTTTTTAATCATTTACATCATTTTTATTTTAAGAGATAGGCTTATTTTTTTTGAGCTAATTATAACATCGTTACCATTAATCTAAACCTAAAATAAAAGTTACTTTAGTGAAAGAAATTAATATAAAACATATATAATGGAAACAGCACAAGCAGAAATCGGTATAAAAAAAACAAATAGAAAAGCAGTAGTAAATATGCTAAATCAGTTAGTAGCTGACGAGTTTATTTTATATACAAAATATAGAAATGCGCATTGGAATGTTGAAGGAGGTGATTTTCATACTAAACATGTTTTTTTTGAAGAAGAATATGGCAAATTAGAGTTAATTGTAGATGAGGTTGCAGAACGTATTCGAATGTTAGGTTTTTATGCACCAGGAACCATGAAAGAGTTTTTAGACTTATCTCATTTAAAAGAAAATGGACCAAAGCAAAATGATAGTATAAGTTTTATGGATATTCTTTTAAAAGATCATGAAAAAGTTATAGCGTTTATACGAAAAAGCATTAGCGAGAATGCAGAGGCTCATAATGATGAAGGTACAGCCGATTTTATAACAGGTTTAATGCAAACACACGAACAAATGGCTTGGATGTTAAGAGCATCAGTAAAGACTTTTAAATAAATAAAAATTTAAACCCCTCATTTTAAAAGCGATAAGAATTTATTCTTATCGCTTTTTTATTGTTTTATAAAAATAAACCAGAATAAGCTTTATATAATCTGAATGTAATTTATTCAAAACCAATATTCATCAATTGAAAATACGTGTACGTCAATTCATTGCCATTTGACGCTAGGCATAGGTAGTAGGTTTGCATACGTTTTAACCTTAAAATTAAATAATTATGAAAGTATTGAGTAAATTTTTTATGTTGAGCAGTGTAATACTAGCTCTAGTTTTTGCCTCTTGTTCTGGAGATGATGGAACAGATGGTTTAGATGGAATTGATGGAATTGATGGTGTTGATGGCGCAGCAGGTGCTGATGGTGCCAATGGTGCTGATGGTGCTGATGGTGTTGCCAATGCTTCCGTTTTATTATATGATGTAAGTGCGTTGTCAGGAAATTCTTTTTCTTTAAATGTTCCTGAGTTTACACCACTGTTATTAGCAACAAATACTATTCTTATATATGCACAAATTGGTAGTAGCTACTATCCAATTCCTGGTGCTTTAACCGGAACATTTAGTGCTAGACCAGTTTTAAGTGAAGGTGGATTTGCTATATATTTTTATCGTAATGATGACGGAACAAGTTTTGTGTTAGCTCAAGGTATTATAGATTCTATTAAAGTTGTAACTATAGAGTCGAGTAGTTATGATACTAGAGTAGCTAAATCTGCTACGTCTAAAGATATTCTTTCAATATTAAAAGCTGATGGTGTAGATGTTAATGATTATAATGCTGTGGCAGCTTATTTTAATCTTTAAATAGATTTTTTTTAGGTAGTTAATTACCATAGTGAAAATCTCACTGTTGTATCCTTAAACTCTTTTGTACGGTTTAGAGTAATAGGTTCGCAGTGAGTTTTTTTGTATTTAAACTTTCTTATTATAGTTGAAAATATTGATAGTGTTATTACTAAATATATTAAAGATCAGCGTTAATCAATTTAAAATATATGCACATCAATTCTTGCTAGTTAGAAATGTTCACAAGAAATATGTTTGCATAAGTTTTAATTAGAGTTGAAGCTTTGAATAGTTAGACCTCACTAATGTATTCCCTAGCTCTTTGTACGGTTTGGAGTGGCAGGAATTGCAGTGAGGTTTTTGTTTAAATTTTCTTATAAAGTTGCTATAAGATATTATCTAAATATATTAAAAGTTAGTATTAATCAATTTAAAATATACGTACATCAATTCTTACTAATTAGTGATGTACATGCGTAGTATGTTTGCCTACATTTTAATTAGAGTTAATGTGTTAATTCATTTTTTAGATTGTTAAATCTCACTGTTGTATTTCTTGAACTCTTTTGTACGGTTTGGAGTAAATAGGAATCGCAGTGGGTTTTTTTAAACGGTCTAATCATAGTTTAAAAGATAAATGTGTTAGTGCCTAAATACATTAAAAGGTAGCATTAATCAATTTAAAATATATGCATATCAATTTTTACTTATTTCAGGTATATGTGCGCATTATGTTTGCTTGCATTTTAATTAGAATTAATAAGTTAATTTATTTTTTGAAAGCAATTTTAACTATTAGAAATAGAATATTAAGCAGCTCTAAAAATCTTAAATAGAATGAATAATCAAATAGAAGGACTAGTATGAAAAAAATTATTTTAGGAATGCTATATTTTGTAGCAATTTTCGGTCAAGCTCAAGAGAAAGTTATAGAACCTACTTTTAGTGGAGAAGCATTTATTATAGAAAATGATAATTCTATTCTTAATCTAGAAAAAGAGCAAGTTCAATTCAAAACAAAAGCAGGTGTAGGGTTGTATTTATCTGGGATTGGAAAAGTAAAAACTAAAATTGATATTCCAGGTTGTTGTTCAAGTACAAACTACAATCCTTCAAATGAAATTAAACTCGTAGTAAGAGCTGTAGATAACGAAACGGATCCATTATCTATTATACAAATATTCAAATTTACAAAAAAGAAAAATAAGCGTCTTGCTGAATTAGCTTCATTTGGGACATTTTCTGGAGGGTCTAGTAACAACCTTGATTACTTAAAATTTACTGCTGAAAAATATGGTGAAAAATCATATATCTTAACGATTACAGAATTTGATAGTGAAAATGAGTATGGGGTAATTGTTAATAATCCTAATTCACTTGACCAAAAAAATACAATTGTATCCACATTTGGAATTAAATAAACTTTTGCAAACGAATATCTTGTTGTGTAAAGTGACTCCTTTAGTAAAAACCTAAGGTAATTGAAAGTATACTAAATCTGATTTTTTTGGAAACATTTGTATCCAAGTCCACAACTTTGCATTCACAGACCGATTTATTCCCTAAACACTTTATATTGAACAGAGTGATGGGAAATTGTAGTAAGTCTTTGTAACTAAAATATTGAATAGTGATTTACACATATTTTATAAAATATTAACAGAGTATAACAATTTGTTATATATACTAAATCTTCAAAAATTGGAAATAACACCCAACTGCAATCCTTTCGATTCTGATCTTTTAAAAGATGAAAATTATAGAATGTTATGGTATCTTGAAAAAGACACAGCTAAACTTGAAATTGGAAAAATTTCAACTAATATTAAAGTGCATAATCATAATGTATGTGTAACAAAATCTATTGCTTTAGTTGGTGTTCCCTCTAAATGGGTTGATACAACAATTGCTAAAATAAAAAATTTAAAACCTATTTATTTTTCATCATTTAATGAAGAGAGAGATATGGTTTTAAAATTTGAAGAAAGCATTACAGGATATTATTTTGACAAAATTTCGAATGAAAAAGATAATATTAAAATCGTAAAATCTAATTTATATTTTGACAGTAATATTTACCCGCAATTAATTAGATGGTTACCTCTTAAAAACGAATTTCAAGGTGTAATTAAAATTTTTGATTACAAACCTTATGGTTTTTCAGGAGCTTTAAATGTATATATTATGAGTACTATAAAGGGAGAATATATTGTCTCTGAAGATATTATTCGTGAAGTATGGATAGTAACCGTTGCAGATGAAATTGGAGACGGTAAAACCATAAATACACATTATATAGATATTGAAACACGAAAGCTCTGGAAACTAGAGATAATTACTGCTGGACGAAAAATGGTTATGGAAGTTATCATGAACGAAATAAAAATACCGCAAATCGAAAGTTTTTCAAAAACAAAAGCCAGCTATTATTAGCTGGCTTTTTGTAAGTAATTACTAGTATATATTATGCTGTAACAGCTAACGTATGTTGGTTGTCTTGATAATACTTTGGGCTACAATCGTACTTTTCTTTAAATATTTTAGAAAAATAACTTCTACTTGTTAGACCAACAGTATACACAATCTCTGATATATTTAAATCTGTTGTTTTTATTAAATTTTCTGCGGTTTCAACTCGAATGTTTCTAATAAAATCAGTAACAGTTCTATCGTGTAAAAGTTTAAAACCCTCTTGTAATTTTGAAGGAGATAAGCCAGATTTTTTGCTTAAATATTTTAAGCTATATTGAATTTCGGGATAGTTTTTAATAAAGTTAGAAATTTCTTTTATGTCTTCCATTTCACTTCTAGTTAAAGAACCTAAATTGTTTTTTAAGTTTTTTAAATCTTCTTTGTGTTGTTGAATTTCCATAGCCAAAATAACATGTACCGTTCCGTTAATTAATAGGTTTCGCACTATTCCCTTTTGACTAATAGCATCTAATTGTTGAATTTTTTCAGCAATTTTTAAATTATAAGATCCTACATAAGCAAAAGTCTCTTCACCATTTTTCGGCATGAAAGTTTTTATAAGTTGACTCTTTAATAAATCAATACTTTCATCATTAGAATTTCCAAAACCATCAACTTTTATATTTGAAAATTTTACAGCTTGGTCTTTTCTAAAAAACATGACCGAATCTCTATTTGGATCACTAGAAAATATACCCGTTTGAAACTGATTTAAAGATTTTTTTATCCCACTATCGCTAAAACCATATCCTAAATTACCACTTGAACAATACATAAAGTTAATAGGGTTCGTTGTAGAAGTATGGCTTTTAAGTATCGTATCTTCTTTAAAAGTAACATCATATTTCATAAATGAAATATCATTTTTAAATGTAATACCCGATATAGTACCTGATACTAAATCATTATTTAATTGAAGATTAAACTCTTGATGCGATTTATTTAATTTTCCACCTAGCTCTTTTTGTAATTCGTTAAATATTTGTGAGATGTTATTTGTAATTAAATGAATAGTTTTCATAATGGTGTTTTTAATGTTAATACTATTTGTCTTTTATAACAATTATTACTACAGTTAATGTTGTTAATAGTAATAGTATGTGAATTATTAGGCCAAAACTGAAAAAGAAAAATCCTACGGCCCAGAGTACAAATAAGAGTACTGATAGAATTTTTAATTTATGCATAATATAAAATAGTTAAGTAGCATAGTTTTTATAATTACTTCATTCAGATAGTTTTAAGCTATTTGGTATAGTATTAATTATTCCGCTTTCAGTTAAAAATTCTTTTTTTAAAATAGAAATAGGATTTATTTTAGATCTAATTGTACCTACTCTAGAATTAGTCTGATTTTTATAATTTGTATGGTTCATGTCAGTTATTTTTTTAATTGAATCAAGATTTATTATATTGTTTCTTGATTACACTACAAATCTCGACAAAAGGCAGACTTAGTTTGTTATACAATTTTTTGGTTCTGTTATATAATTATAGGAAACCTTGAAAAAAACAGTTTTAAGAATCAATTAATAATAGTAAGAGAGAGAAAGCACTATAACTAGCTATTTAACCCAAAATAGTTAGTTATAGTGCTTTATAAGATGTTTTATAGAGGAATGATTCTTCTCTAGTCTAAGCAGGAAGGTAAACACAGAATGATGCCCCTTTTCCAGGTTTACTTTCTGCAATGATATGACCATTATGGTTTTCTACAATTTTTTTACAAATAGCTAAACCTATACCTGTACCAGAATATTCGTTTTTTTGATGAAGGCGTTGGAACAGCTCGAATATTTTTTCGGAATGTTCTTGATCAAAACCAATACCATTATCTAATACGGATATGCGGTAATATGCTTTATACTTTTTAACAAAGTCATCTGGAATTTCACTTCGTTTTAATTTTTTACAATCAATAACTACTTTTGGGTCTTCAATACCTCTATATTTTATGGCGTTTGATAATAGGTTATTGAATAGCTGTTCCATTTGAAAAGGGACAGCATTTAAAGTAGGAAGATTATCAACAGTAATTTCAACTCCAGATTCTTTAATTCTAGCTTCTAAATCTTCTTGAACCTTTTCTAATATATCTGCTAGGTTTACTGAAACAAAATCTTTTTTAGTTTTATTAATTCGAGAATAGGATAAAAGATATTTAATTAGCATCCGCATTCTATCAGATGAATTAATTATTTTATCAAAATATGATTTACTCTTATCAGAAAAATTATCTAAGTCTGCATCAGCAATTCTTGAGATAAACATCTGAATTTTTCGAATGGGTTCTTGTAAATCATGACTAGCAACTCTATTAAACGATTCTAATTCTTCATTAGATCGTTTAAGTTCTTGGTTTTTTTCTTTAAGTTTTTGGTCGCCTTTAACCAGGCTAGTAACATCTTGTATAACTCCTACCAAAAGATGCCCCTGTATATTACCTGCTGTTCTAAAGTGTTTAATCTTATTTTTTTTGGAGATTACTCTATATATAAAGTCTATTGGTTTATTTTTTTCAATTGCTTGTTTTATATTTAACTCGTAATTATCAAGATCATCAGTATGAATAAATTTCTTGAAATTTTCATGTGTTCCAAGAAATTCGTTAGGTTCACAACCAAGTAAATGATATAAATTATCTGAAATTTTTGTTTCCTTAGATTTATCATCCAGAATATCCCAACTGTAACTACCAATTTTAGCAATTGCTTTTGCTTCTTTTAGAATGGAATTTTGAATTCTAAGTTGCTCATTTACGTCAATTAATTTTTGTTCATTTTGTTTTTGGCTTGTAATATCTATTGAAGTCACACATATTCCATCTCCTGTTTTGATAACAAAAGAAGAATACCATTTTTGTGTTCCTTTAAAAACATAGTCTCTTTCATATTCAAGAGATTTATCATTTTCAATACAGTCTACATAATTCTCAAAAACACCATTTTCCATTAAAAATGGGTAAGTTTCAGAAATGGTTTTATTTAGTATTTCATTCGGATCATCACCTGTTGCTTTAGTTATTTCATCATTAGTATACAAAATTATAAAATCGATAATTTTATTTGATGGATCTCGGATGGGTTCAAAATAGCTTACAACGTTGTTTGTACTTTTAATAACATTTTGTAAAAAGGCTTCGGTATCTTGTAACTCTTTGTATTGGATTTGAAGCTCGTCATTCAAATCATTTAATCGAGCAATAGATTCTTTTTCAAATGTGGTATTTTTTGCAACAACTAAAATTCCATTAGAGAGTGGTCTAATGTTAGATTCTAACCATATTTTATTATTATTAATTAGAACTTGACGATTAAGTTGAAATACTTTTTTTTCAGTATATGCTTGAGCTAATTTTTCATACTCTCCGTTTAATTTTACAAAAGGAAGAATTTCGCTCATAAGTTTTCCTGTAATATCTTCGGGAGCTAATTCAAGATCAACCCTGTTTCGCTCATTAGCATACATGAGCCTAAAATCTTTAACTTTTTCATTGTCATCAAAAACGGGCTCATAGTAATTTATAATGTTTTCGGTATTTGCCATGACACTTGCTAAAAAGGCTTCAGCTTTTGATCTATTCTGCCGTTCTTTATTTATTCGGATAAAAGAAATTACAAAAACAATTAAGGCGAAAACCCCTAAGAATAAAATCATCATAGGAGTGAAAATTGCTTCTGAATTATATTTTTCTTTACGTTCTTGAAGTAAAGCCTCTTCTTTATTGAGCATAAAGTTTTTTCGTTGACTTAACTCTGCCATTATATGAGCTACTTTATCAATTCTATTAAGCTCATTTCGAGAAAATTTAATTCTAGTTTTAGGAGAACTTGATAATGCCTTTAATGATTGAACCAAATCATTCTGAAGTTCTCCAACTCGAACAAGATGATTTTGTTGAATTGGATTATCATTAACAAGCGTTTTAACTTTATATAATGATGAATCTGCTGCGTTAATATATTTTTTAAAAGAAGAAACATACGATAAAGTATCTTTTTTTAATAAATTTTTAAGCTCTGCAGACTCCATACGCGTGTAAATAGAAAAAAGATTATTAATTTCTTTCTCTACCATCATAGTATGATTTACTCTATTTGCAGCATCTCTAAATTCAATTATTTGCTTGTAGCTTATACTACCAATAAAAATAAGTAAAGCAGTTGCTAAGATGAGTAAAATCACATATAATTTTGGAGATGATACTAGTCTTTTAAGCGCCATAATTATTAATTCTTAAATTCTTAATAAAAAATTATCTCGGTTAAGGGCTGATGTTTGGTATTGCCAGTTAAGTTGTAAAACTTTTTCTATAACAGATTTTAAATCTACGAAGCTATTTGGCTTATTAATATAAACGTTAGCACCGTTTATAAATGTGTCTTCAATGTCTTTTTCGGATGAAGATGTAGAATATATTGCTACAGATAAATCATTTAAACTAGCATTCTCCCTAATTTCTTTTAAACATTGCATACCATTTTTAATGGGCATATTTAAATCAAGAAATACAACTTCTGGAAGTATTACATTTGGCAATGTAAGATAATCCATAAGCTCTTTTCCGTTTATGAATAATGATAATTTAGTTTTAATTTTAATTTCTTCAATAGCATCTTTAAACAAAAGCCTATCGTCTTCGTCATCATCTGCAAGTGCAATGTTTAGGGTATGTAAAGCCATATTTATTTCTTATTCTTGCGCCACTGCTTTTTCTTTTCTTTTTTGAATAATCCTTTGAAAAGTAGAAGGGGTAAGGCCGGTTGTTTTTTTAAATTGAGCAGATAAATGCGCAACACTACTGTAATTTAATTTATATGCAATTTCAGTAAGTGTAAAATTGTTGTTTATAATAAGATTCTTAGCAACATCTATTTTTTTTAAGATGACAAAGTTTTCGATTGATGTATGTGTTGTTTCTGAAAAAAGATTAGAAAGATAAGAATAAGAATAGTCCAATTTTTCTGACAAATAGGTAGAAACATTATATTTTTGAGCATCTTCATCTCCACTTAATAATTGCGAAATAGCGTCTTTAATTTGTTGGACAATTGCTGTTTGTTGATCACTAATAATTTCTATACCGTATGAAGATAAATTTTCAGTAATGCATAGCATTTGCGAGCTATTTGGGGTTTGTTTAAGTTCTATTTCACCCAGCCCGTGTAATATATATTCTAAGCCCATATCATCTAACTGTTGGCATAAAATTTTTTTACAAAGCGTATTAAAATGGAACTTTACATTAAGTCTCATATAAATTTTAAATATAATTTTAAACTTCTTAAAAAGTTTACTCTTCTTACAAATATGGTGATTTTTTGTTTTTAAAATTAACCTGATTAAGATTTATTTAACCTAGATGAATTTTGCGAAAAATTACTATTCTAGTTTATACTTTTGGCTTTTATGAGAGTGATTTTTATTTTCTATTGAAGTTTTCTTTTGGAATTTTTGAAAAAAATTCAGCTAATTCAATATCGCTCGAAGGACTATAATTTGCTAAAACAGTGCCTTTACTACCATCTTTTGTTTCAATAATATATAAGATAGACATATCTGATGGGTTACTCATACCTTCAAATCTAAACTCTTTAGTAATGTAAATTTTATTTGGAGAGTATGATTTTTTCGTTTCCATATCAACTAGAGTATCGTTTTTTAATTGATAATTAGCAGTGTAGCCTAATTTTTGGTACTTGTTAATATACGATCCTTCACTTTTTGCATATTCCATTTTGTTTATTTTTTATGTTATTTGTTAGGTATTTTAATAAACAACGGGCATAATCTTTTTTAAAAAAGGATTATGCCCGTTGAACTTGAGTAATTAAATTAATTACTTTTTATCATCCGTATGATCATCGATTTCATCACCAACTTCTTCTACTCCTTCTTCAATATCATCACCAACTTCTTCAATCTTATCTTTTGTAGATTTATCTTCTCTACAACTAGTAAAAGTTAATAATGATAAGCTGAAGAATAATGTTAAAAATGTAAATATGAATGACTTTTTCATTTCTTTTAATTTTAAGGTTATTATTTGTAATTTTTATTTAATGATAGTTTCTCTATATCTTTTTTCTACCTGTTAGTAGAGAAATTATAAATAGCACAATAAAAATAAAGAACAATATTTTTGCTATACTAGCAGCTCCAGCTGCTATCCCACCAAAACCAAATATGGCGGCTATTATTGCTAAAATTATAAATGTAACTGTCCAACGTAACATAGTGTTTGTTTTAAAGGTTAAATCGTAATTGGCGCGTTGCCAACTTATTATAACAAATTTCTGATTATTTTGCACGAAGTGTTAACGTAATCCATTAATTTATTGTCGCATAACAAGTTATGTGCGATTTAATCTTGCAAAATGATTTGCAAATAAAAAGAGATGCAAATTTGCATCTCTTTTTATTTAAACAATTAATGGTTCTTGATATTAACTTATTTTTTCCATTATCTTTTCAGTAGATAAATCGAGCTCTATCTGATTTTTTTGTTTTTTTAATAATGTTGCTGTGCTAGTAGGTAAACTAGTTTCAGATAAAACATCATTATACTCTTCTACTGAAGATTTTTCACCTCTAATGGCTTCTTTTATCATAGCTTCACTATCATTTGAAGATATTAGAGCTTTAAAATCCATCCAAGTTCTATGTGCAGCACCAGCGATACTTCCTTTTTTTTCAATTTTTTGACCAAAACTTGTAATTTCATCTTTTAAATCATGACCAAAATTATAGCGTTGTTTACTTTTCTTATTAAAGAATGTTTTTAAAACAACATTTTCTGTGTTTTCTGCTGCTTTTTCATATCCTTTTTCAGCATCATATGTTTTTTCTAAAAGCTTATTAAGCTTGTTCCCTACATTTTCTGTATATGCACTCATAATTATATATTTTTATTAAAGTGATTGAGATATTTTCTAAACATGCTATCTCTTTTACATCTTTTATAAAATTACTATTAAGTGACATTTATAATTGATTCATAAACTTTAATCATTGCCGTATTTACTTTTAAAAAGTTAAATATTCATAATACTTTATTTTGCATTCATCGTATTAAAGTTTTGAGGAAAGTCTAATGTTCTTATTGGGAATGGGATAGTAATATTGTTATTATCAAAAGCTTTTTTTATATAAATCATCGCCTCAGTTTTAGCTTTAGCAACTTCTAATGCCGAAGTAGACTCAATCCAAAATCGGGTTTCAAAATTTATAGAGCTATCTCCAAATTCAGTATATAAGAAAATAACTTCTTCGGTTTTTTCAACAGGTTTGAAATTTTCAACAATTGTATTTTTTACTAATTCTCTAACAAACTCTAAATCGGAAGAATAGCTTACGCCGCATGATAAGATAACTCTTGATTGTGATGTAGATGAAAAGTTTTTAATAGGATTGTCTAAAACAAGTTTATTAGGTAAGTATACTAAGTTATTATCTGGCTGTCTTATGGTTACAGCACGTAAATCAATATCAACAACTTCACCTTCAAAATCATTACTTTCAATCCAATCTCCGAACTTAATTTGCTTAATATAAGATAAAACAATACCAGAAAAAGTATTAGCAAGTGCGCCTTGCAATGCTAAACCAACGGCTAAACCTGCAACACCAGCACCAGCTAGAATGGTATTTAATGTTTTGCTTAGATCTAAAATACCAAGAATTAAAAATAATCCAACAAGAATAACTAGCACAGAAATTAATTTTGCGATAACGTTCTTCATCGATTTTTGAAGAGAACTCCTGCTGAGTAATTTTAAGGTAAGTTTACTAATGTATTTTGAAAGTAAAATCACAACAATAAAAACAATAATTGCTATAATAATATTTGGGAGGTTTATAATTAAACTATCCATCCAAGATTCTAGACGAGTTGTCATTTTCAGCCAAGCATCATTTAATTGAATTTTCATTTTTATTTATTTAATAAGTTATATTTTATGATATAAAGTGGTTTGCAGATTTAAGCAATTGTAAGTTAATGATTTACATCTGTTTTATTAAAAGGAATAGAATCATTTTAAAAATAAAAAATGGTCTCAACTAAATTTTGTCGAAACCATTTTAAAACAACCAACCAAATCTTAATACAATAAATTTATAAGTATAAATTGAGCACTTAGAGCTTTATTACATGTTTATTTAACTTATTTGTATTCTACTATTTATGAAATAGAATTATTTGAATATTTTTTTCAGGAGCATTATAGTGCTTAATTTGCCAGCCATTTTAAAACCAGATTGTATCCAGTGTATAGGCTGTAAGTCTTCCTGAACTTTATGCTTTAGACTTTTCAACTCTTCAACAGCAATTTTTCTTTCTAAGCTTAGAAGCTTTAAATCAAGCTCAATTTCTTCGAATGAATTATAATTTTTGTTTTTCATGAGTCAAAATATGTTTTAGATAATTTTTGAATTATAAGCTTGTCTATACTTTTTCTACATAAATAAATAATAATACCCAAAATGAAGAAAATTAATGCCATGCTTAAGTAACCCAAAGCTGTACTTTCAAAGTATTTCCCAAGAGCTGCTGCTCCTGAAATTGCTAAAAAAATTAATCCTAAAACAGAAAGACTTCCAAGTATTGCAATTTTCAAGACATAAGAAGATAATATAGTTAACTGCTGAAATACTTTTAATTCATAGTATTTACGAGTTTTATTTAAATAATCTTCACCAGACTTTGATGCTTTATTTGTAGTATCGTCTAAAGATTGTAGAATACTCATTTTATGATTTTTGTAATTTTTTATTTTTCATTTTTAATTCAGCTAGCTTTTTTTCTAAAGTAGTAATAACATCTTCAGTTTTATGGCTAACATCTGATACGATATGTTCTATCTGTGTATCTAATGAATCTTTTTTAGATGCAACAGTACTTAACGCTTTCTCTTTTAATTCATGTGCTGTTTCTGATAATGAATCTCGTGTTGCAATTGCTTGATCGGCAATTTTTTGTCTCGTATTTGAACCTCTATCTGGAGCAAAAAGAATACCTAAAGTAGCTCCAATTGCTGTTCCTGCTAAAATTCCTAATAATGTGTTGCTATTATTACTCATCGTTTATATTTTTTATTGATTATGGTAAAAGTTTATCTATTACCTTGTACAAATTTAGATGATAGATAGCCTAACTATTATCTTAAATCAATCAATGATTAACTGTAACGAATTACGTTTAAAAGGATTAAAAATATCTTTATTTGAATTAATGTCTTTTCTTGAATCATAATACCTTCTTACAGATTAAAAAAATTCAATTTATATGATACAGCAAAAGGAAAATGACCAGAGTACAAAATTCATAAAAGAGTCGGATGAAGATACTAAACAATATATTTTGCAGAAAAATAGAAAGACAAAAGTTGCAGCAGTAATAATAATCTCTTTTTTAATTCTATTGATATTAGGTATCGTTGTGTCTGGTGTTTTTTTTGAGACTACTTCTTAAGGTATAGTAAAGATTATAAAGACAAAAAGAGCCATTTTTAAATGGCTCTTTTTTGTACAGACAATAATTTTATTTAATGTTACGTATTATTTTTCCATTCATTCATAAATGCAAATTTATTTTGACTAATACGTTCACGTTCTTTAATTTCAAGTTCTTGTAAATTGTCGGGTAGTAAGTCTAATTCACCTCCATAATAGCCTACTGCGATTGCCGTAGTAATATGAAAACCTTTTGGCACATCAAATATTTTTTCTGCTTTTTTCCAATCTAAACCTGCCATATGATGCAATGCAATACCCATGTATTGCGCTTGCATTGTCATACCGCCTAATGATAGACCAAGATCATGGAGCGCATGAAAATTTTCATTCCCATCAGTAGTATTTTCTTTATATGCTGTTAACATCAATAATGGAGCATTAGTAGCCCATTTTTTATTTAAATCACTTAAACATGATATAATTTTGTTATATGCTTCTGTTTTTTTTTCTGCGTAAATAAACCGCCATGGTTGTAGATTATTCGAGCTTGCAGACCATCTTACAGCCTCAAAAAGCTGATTAATATGTTGCTTTTTAATATATTCTTCTTTAAAAGTTCGAGGGCTATATCTTTGTTTTAAAAGAGCAAATATTTCGTAATCACTTTCTGCTATTTTCTCTAGTTGAACTTGTTCTGGTGCTGTCATAATCATTTCTTTTTAGCTTTTTTAATTACTTCACAAGTATACAAGAAACTCGAATTTTTATTTAACGCTAACCCTTTTTTGATTAATCCTGATGAAATTGGAGTGTTAAATTTTAAAAGTGCTTATAGTTGCCCATTATTCTTACTTTCTTTTCCATATTCATCTTTATAAATTTTAAGAACAATTAAAAATAAACTGACTAATAACGGACCAAAAATAAGACCTATAAAACCAAATAATGGGACGCCAATTATAACACCAATTAAGGTGATTAATGGATGAACATTATCTAATTTTTTTAGAATAAATAAACGAAGTAGATTATCTGTAGAACCCACAATAACAACTCCATATATGAGTATTCCCCAAGCTTGAAAATCGTTTCCAGAGGCAAGTGTTAGAAAAAAAACAGGTAAAATTCCTATAAATGTTCCAATAAAGGGAATCATTGAGCCAACAAAAACTATAACTGCCCAAAAGAAAGGTTGCTCGATATTAAATAATAAAAAACCGATTAATGCAACAATACCTTGAGCTGCCGCTACTAATGGTATTCCTAATGCATTGGAACGTACCATGGCTTGTACATCTTTTCCAATGATCTTTAAATTATCATTATCAATTGGGATATACTCAAATAGAGATTCCTTTAATTGTTTTCTATTGGTAAGCATGTAGTATAACATAAAATACATTAAACCAACCGCAATGATAATATTGAATGTGCCTCCTGCAAAATTTTGTAGATTTTCTGATAACCATTTCGATATTCCTGAAGCATCAATTTGTGAAGTTAAATCGTAACCAATTTTTTCTTCCCAATTTCCTAATTGCTGCTTCCCAGTTTCAATTATTTTTTCAGAATTTTTAACTGCACTCTCTACTTTATTGGCTAGCATGATTATTATGCCTCCAATTGGAATTAGAATGCCTATTACAGAAGTAATTAATAATAGACTTACTGCTAAATTTTGATTCCAACCACGTTTTACTAAGCTACTCATTGGTTTACGTAATAATACGTAAATAGTAATAGCGCCTAATACGCCTGATAAATAGGGGAGCATTTGCTTAAAAATAAGGCCACCCATTAATAAAATTAAGAGTAAGATGAATAATTGCCTTATTACTTTTGGATTGATTTTTGTCATGAATATTATTTTTTATTTACTTTCATTTTCTTTCCATGCTATCTCGCTTGGCTCAACAACAATTCCATATCTTTTAGAATATATATATGTGAATTCTGCCCCAAAAAAAAGGATTAGGCAAGAGTAAGAAACCCATAACAATATTAAAACAATGGTTCCTGCCGCACCATATGTAGAACCTGGATTAGCTTCTCCAAAATAGTAACCTAATAATGATTTTCCAATGACAAAAAGGATTGCCGTAATAAAGGCTCCTTTCCATACCGTTTTCCATTTAATTTTTATATCTGGTAAATACCGAAACATCAAAGCAAAAAGAACTGTAATGATTCCTGTAGATAAAATAAAGTCAAGAAAATAGGCTGCATAAATTAAGAAATCAGGTAAAACCCTATGAATATAGTCATTGAGAGTTGAAATACCTGCTGTGATGATAAAGCTAATAAGTAATAAAAAGCCTATAACTAGTATAAAAGCAAAACTTCGGGCTCTATCAGTAACTAATTTCCAGAATTTGGCATTTGGGTCAGGCTTTATTCTCCATATTTCGTTTAGAGATAATTTTAATTGATAAAATACACCTGTTGCTCCAAATAGTAATGTTCCAATTCCAATGATGGAGGAGATTAAATTTTTCTCTTTATTTTGAGTTTCAGAAATTATTGTTCCAATAGATTCAGCAGCATCACTACCTAAAGCGGAAGAAATTTCATGAGTAAGCTGTCCTTGTACTATTTCTGGACCCCAAATAGATCCAATAATATTTATAATTATAATTAAAAGTGCCGGAAGAGAAAGTACTGCATAATAAGCAACAACCGCGCTAAGTCTAAAAGGGTTTGCTGCATCCCAAGCTTTATAAGTTTCTACAATTAATGAGGGTAAATCATTAATTTTAAATTTTGTTGTTGTTTTGCTCTCACCCATCATAAGGTTAGTTGTAAATTAGTAATTTAAAACAATGGCGAAAAGTATTCTGAAAAAGAGATATTGATTAACTGTATCAAATAATAAATTTCTCCAAAGACTAAGTTTTAACAAAAACCTGACATTTCTCATAGTTTAAGCGTATTATTTGTTTGTATTTTTATAGTTATAATAAAGATTATTATGGATACGGATAAAATAGATCAAAATAAAAAAGTAGATGTTTTATATGCTGACTGTAAGTATTGGATATCTACTTTTAAGTTTACTGAAGATGAAATTGTTTTTATTACAAAACTATTAGAGTCGTATGTTTTTGAACCAAATACACCAAATCTTTTTGAACGATTACAAGATTATTTGAAAAGAATAAAACAAATAGAGATTGAAAATACTAGGGTAAAAAAAAGAGTAATAGATCACGAAAATAAATTAGGTGGTATGCTTGAATGCGTTAATGATGCCTGTGATTTAACTTTTTATAATAAACACAATTTAATAAAAGCTGAAGTAAATAATTGCAACGAAATTTTTAAAGTTTTGAAAGCAGAAATTTTTAATTATGCTGGAGGAATTCTTAAAAGTAAGAAACCATAAAACCAACCAATACTTAAAACTAATACATGAGAAAAGTAATTATTTTACTGACTTTGATAACTTTTGCTTCTTGCAAGTCTACTAAGTTAGTAGATAACTACAAGAACCCAGATAATGTTGTTTTTACAGCATATAAGGTGTTAGTGGTAGGTATGATATCTAATGAAGAAACCAGAGTTGATTTTGAAACTAGGCTAAAGAGAGAGTTTGATGAGAGGAATGTTGAAGCCATGAGGAGTATGGATTTATTTGATGTAGAATTTACTTCATCTTCTAAAACCGAAGACGAACTAGCAGCCGTTGAACAACAATTATTAGAAAAAGATTTTGATGCGATTATATTTACTAAAGTTGTTGGTTTGGAACATAAACAATCTTTAACTAAAAGTATTGAAGAGTTGGGCAATTACACAGGTCGTTTTAGAGATGATTATGTACAGCATCAAAATATATATATTGATGCAAATTATTATGATTCATTTAAAATTTACCATACAGAAACAGTAGTTTATTGTATTTGTGAAGGTAAAGAACGGTCTATGGTTTGGCGAGGTAGTATTGATATCAAAGACCCTAAAAATATACAAAAATCGATTGATGAGTATATACATTTGGTTGTAAATGCAATGGAAGAACAAGATGTTATATTTAGAAAAAAATAAATTCATTATATCAAAAAGACCTCTAACCAATTAGAGGTTTTTTTGATATTGATTTTTACCAGTATTATTCTTTTGTAGTAATTTCTATAACTCCATTTTTACCATCTTCACCATACTTTTTTGTGGCATTTTCACCAGTTAAAACATTGGTGCTTATTATTTTATCATTATCAATAGTAGAAATTGTGGTTTTCACTTTTCCGTTAACAATATATAGAGGAGGAGTAGATATATTTTTCCCTTCAATTTCAATTACGCCATATGTAGCACTCGCCCCGTACTTGTCTGTAGCACCTTGCCCATTTATTACATTAATGCTAGAAATATTTTCAGGTTTTATGGACTTCTGATTAAATCCCTTTTCTTGTACAACTCCATCAATAACATATAACGGAGCTATATTTGAAGATGCACCAACACCTCTAATCTGTATCATTCGATTAGGGATCTCTTTTTCATCAACCATTATAATACTATCATTTTGATCACCAACAATTATTTCTATTTCATTGTTTTGAGTTTCGTTGTTTTTTTTGACTTTTATTCTTTTAACATCAGTTGGATTAATTTCTTCAATAAATGTAGTATCATTTACTTTTTTTAAAACGATTTCTTTTTTAGTGCTAGTATTTGTAATAGTAGTGCTAGAACTATGAACTTCATCAGAATTATTACCACTTAAAACAGTAATTATATTCTCATTATTTGTTGCTTGTTTATACCCAATATTTTCAATAGCACCTTTATTATTCATAATTATCGTGAATACGATACTTTCTATAGGCTTGTCGCTAGAAATATTATAATTTCCACTTTTCCCATCATTAGTTTTATAGGAAGATTTAAGTGCTATAATTTCTCCTTTTTTATTTCGCTTAATTTTTGAAAACTTTAAATCGATATCTTGATTTTCTTTTAGAGCTATACTTTTTTTATCAAGCTCTTCATCTGTAGTATTTTTATCAATTACAACTTCAGTTGCATTTACTGCAACACCATAGCCTACTTTCCATGGGCTTTTTTGAGTTGTTTCTTTAACTTGGGCAATTGTCTTACTATTAAATAAGAAAATAAAAGCAACTAGTAAAGGAAGAATAAGACTAAATTTTAAAAGGTTAATTTTTTTAGATTTTTGTTGATTTAACATGACGATTCGTTTTTTGATTAATGAATTAAAAAATGGATTTGTGATTGTTGTTTTAGGCATTAATTGCCCAGATTGATGCAATAGTAAATATTGATATGCTTTTTTATCATCTAAAATTTCAGTGCTGTTTTTATCTGCTATATACTCAAGGTTTTGACCGATCTCTTTTTTATACAACCAAACAAAGGGGTTGAACCATTGAAAAATGATTAATAAATGTGCAAGTAGCATATCTATAGAATGCTTTTGATCTGAATGTATTTTTTCATGAATTACAATTGTTTTTATTGCATTTTCATCATACATATTCGGGTTATATACAATAGTATTAAAAAATGAAAACGGACTTATACATGCGTTTGTAATTGCAATTCTATATTTGCCATTCTTTTTAATAGTGCAACTTTGTAATAGTTTATTTAAAGACAAAAGTTGAATTATAAATCTTAACATTAAGACGATTACTCCAATTATATATACAATAAGTAGCACTTTAGACCAATTTATTGAATTGGTTTCTATGATTTCTGTTGCTATTGGTGATTGTAAATTTGAAATCTGGTAAGGTTGAGGGTCTATTAAAATTATTTTTTTTAATGTCCATAATGGGAGAAGTATTGAAATAAAAATACCGGATACTAAAAAAGTACGATGTTGTTCAAAAAAAGTCTCACCTTTTAAAAATAGTTTAAAACATACCCAGAATAAGGTAATTAGCCCACAACTTTTTAAGAGATATATATAGAAATTTTCCATTATTTTTTATTTTCTATTCGTTCGATAATTTCTTTTAAATCGGCAACACTAATTTTCTCTTCTGTAGCAAAAAAGGATACAAGGTTTTTGTATGAATTACTAAAATAATCTTCAATGGCTTGATTCATAAAGCGTTTTCTATACACTTCTTTTGTTACAATTGGATAATATTGGTGTGTATTTCCAAAAGCATTATGTGAAACATATCCTTTTTCTTCAAGGTTACGAATCATAGTAGAAAGTGTATTATAATGGGGTTTTTCATTTTTGAATTCTGCCAAAACATCTTTTACAAAAGCTTGTTTTAGCTCCCATAAAATAATCATGATTTCTTCTTCTTTATTGGTTAGTTTTTTCATTTTAATAGGATTCAAATGTTTAAGATTTCAAATATAACTAAAAATATAGTTTACAAACTATAAAAATAGTTATTTAACTATATTTTTAGTTTTTTGTTTTGAAAAATAAAATCGTGCTTTAAAAAATGTAGTTGTTTTGAAAAATTTTACTTTAGCCTATTAAATATTTTGGCCTCATAGTTCAACGGATAGAATAGAAGTTTCCTAAACTTTAGATCCAGGTTCGATTCCTGGTGAGGTCACTTTTAAATGTTAATACTTTTTAAATTGAAAACAACTGTAGAGTGAAATTTTACGGTTATTGAATTGTAATATCATTTAATAGACTAATAGTTTTAAGAAAACAAAATCTATATAAGTTACTTTCTATTTTATTCAAATAATCAATCGTTTTTCAAGTACAAAAAACCTTGATATTCCATATTTAAATCATCTAATGTGACTAAATAAAAGTAAACTCCAGATGGTAATCCTCTTTTCTGGTTAATCACGACATCACCTTCAGTTGCAAAGCCATTAAATTCATTGGTATAATTCACTCTATCAAATACTAGTTGACCATTACGAGCGTAAATGCGAATATGATTGTTTGGGAATAACTCAAGCTCAGGAATTTCAAGAAAATCGTTATTACCATCGCCATTAGGTGTTACCAAATAGTTAGAGAGATCTATAATTTTTTTTGAAGATTTTGTGGTACCAAACGAAAACACCTCATATTCATTAGGTATAAAATTATCAGAAATTGCTAATCCCTGTAAGAAATCTCCAATAATGTTTCCTCCGAGACTTTCCCATTGGTTTCGCGATATACTCCAACCTACAATGGTAATATAATTAATGTTATCTGTTAAAAGATTTATTGCACTTCGCTCATTCCAAGAAATCTGTATTGAAGAAAGTATGGATCCATCTAAACGCCAAAATTCTCGGGTGCTTATATTGTCTAGGCTAAGTTCTTTGGAATTGGTATTAAATGAACCAATAAATGTACTTGGATTGTTTGGGTCTTCATAATAATAAGCACAACTTGCAACTGTGTTTATAGATTCAGAATTCAATATTAAAGGACGTAATTGTTTCTGATCTCCCACGGGGAAAATAAAGTTCTGTTGTTTGTTTAGCATAACATATCCATCTACCTTACTTATATCACTAGAACCAGTATAATAGGAATCTTCCATCATATTCAATGCAATAAAAGAATTTATTCTTGGAGTGGTTACGTTCCCCAAAATAAAATTGGTATGGTTTTCAACCCCAACAGCAACATTTAAAGTCAAAGTATTAGTCACAAGTATCTCTATATCATTAAAAATTGGTGAAAATATGCCCGAAACTTTAATGGAGTTATTTCCATAAAAACCGGCTAAGCCTTGATTATCATCTAGATTTCCATCGTTGATTAAGTCAGTATGAAAACCCATACCTCCGTCTGTATGAATTTTTAACATTCCTACATTGCGTATACCTTCTTGAGCTACAGTACTAATAAACATGAATAAAAACGGGATCAGGCTAGAGTTTTTCATGAGGCTACCGTAATTTATTTATTATAAAGCTTGAAGTGCCGCTACTGGAAAACCTAACCGCTCCAATATTTGCTTCTCGGTAGGAGATAATAGTAATAACGTCATTAGCATTTAGTTGCAATATTTCGTTCATGTGAATGCTGGAATGATCATTATCATTAAAAAAAGCAATAAAACCCGATGCTGCAAGAGATCCAACAGGACTACCATTTATAGCTATTCTTGCATTAACGTTAGTGTAGTGGTCATAGTCAACAAGAAGATTGCCATCTCCAATTCCCAAAAGGGCTATATTGGCACGAATGTCATATCGCCCAGATTCTTTAACGATTAAAGTGTTTCCACTAACTTCATAAAGTGCGGTTCCATCATCTACATAATCATTGGAGCCAAAAATTGGTACTACTGTATTGTTTATATTAAGATTAGTTGAAGTATCTGTATTGGTCCAACGCCCTCCATGATTGACCTTTGATTTGCGTAATACACCGTTATTATCTGTTTTTATAATTTCATCGGTAGTTACCGAGTTGTCAAGAGTGCGAATTCTAATTGACCCATTCACATCTAAAGATTGACTGGGAGAATTTGTGCCAATTCCTAGTCTATTATTAATGTCATCCCAGAATATCTGGTCATTATTCTGGGTGGGTATACCATCTGAACCTGCAAAGAAAATGGAGCCTGAAAGTCCCATAAATGTCAGCTCTTTCCAAGCAGATCCATTCCAGATCATAACCCTTTGGTGGTCAGAAATAGAAATATCAATCCAAATATCACTCATAACTGGGGCTGCAGGTACAATTGCACTTGTGCTTATCGTATTGTTTCTAATCAATGTTTTTGTACCCTTATGGTCAATCACACTCACTTCTTGCGCATGAACCATAAAAGATAACTGCATAAACAAGAAAAGGATAATAAAAGTAATTGAGTGCCGAGATTTAATTTTTTTAAAATCTACGGAATCTAATTTTATGTTTGAGCATATAAGCATTGATCTTTAATTCAATAAAATTTTATTAATTTACATATTGCACTTCTATAACATCACCTGCATAAACCGCCCAATTATTAGGAGCTGTTCCGCCAGGCACTAAAGTAACTGTGGATGCAGAAATAGTATAATCTACATTAGAAATTAATTTAGCACCATTTCTATATACCCAAACTTGACTAAATGAGGGTAAAACTGGACTCCCAGTTAATAGAAAAGCTGTTTGCCCAAGTGTGGCGGTAAAACTTTCGTGACCACTTTGTATTAAATCTAAATCTGAAGAAAGCAGTTTTTTAATTGCTCCTGTTGCTTCGTCTCGTACTAAAATAGTATATCCAGTTCCTGTTCCATGATCTGATTGCGTCGTAGCATCTGTGGAAGCTACTTCACTAGAAATTAAATCAATTCCATCAAGACCAAATACATTGCCGTCTACATCAATAAAAGTATCGTCAGTTAGAGTACCTCCCAATTGTAAAGTTGTAGTTGTAACATCAGTAGTAGTGTTTGAAAGCATGGTAATACCATTTTTAGACTGCAGGTACTTAATGGTGCCTCTGTTATCAATGACTCTTATTGAGCCTCCTAATACAGTAGTTCCGGGGATAACATCTGCTCCTTTAGTAACATCTCCAGAGGTTTGTTGTGCACTAACTATACCAAGAGATAACATCCCAATGCAGAAAAATGTTTTTCTAATAATTTTTAGATGATTTGGTGTTTTCATAATAATAGATTTATAGGTGTTTTTGTTATTTTAATTAAGATTATTTTTAAAAGAATTGTATAATTCGGATCTCATCGTTTTGAAAGCAAGTTGCTTCAGGATAAAGTGCTATTGTATTACTATCAACCACAGTGAAATTAATTTTTACACCGTTTCGATATACATCTATTTTCTTACTGTCGGTAATGGATTGAGGGGTATTAAATAAATTTTGTCCTTTGCTAGCAATATTTAAAATTTCTTCTTTCTGTACCAATGATGATATTGGGGTCTTCTTCAAAATATTTGTAGTACTATCTATAGTAACCAGCATGTTTCTAGGGTCGTTTACTGTTTCTAAACCTTCAATAGCTATAGTATTGGTATTGTCTGTTTCAATAAGTGTAGGACGTGTTAGTGTTCCTCCTAATTCAATAGTATTAGTAGTAGTTTTGGTAATACCATTTGCAGCGAAAATACCATTCCCTTGAAGTATCCAATTGGTTCCATCATGAGTGTAGAGATTTCCGTTGTCTCTGTCCACATAAAGGTCACCCGCCAAGGGGTCGATTACGGTTAAAGGGGAAGGAATTCCACTACCACTTCTTGGATTTCGATTAATAAGCACAAAACCTGTTCCGTTCCAGATGCTTACCTCATTTTGGGCAGTGTTTATCCAAATGTCTCCAACTTGATTCACAACAGGCATTATCACCGACGTTATCACCGACATTCCACCATTACAGAGACTTTTCCATAGGCTTCCATCAAACATATAAATACATTTGGCATCAGTATTATACACCAGTGCCCCATTCAAAGGAGCTATGGCACTCATCTCTGCATTGGTAACTCTAGTTAATATTAAAGCCCTACTAGTACTTTCTAATTCTAGAATAGATGATGCATCTATCAACTGCAGATTTTCTCCGATTTTCACTTGGGCACTTCCCAAATAAAATCCTAAGCAACATACTAGACAAAATCTTATTACAATTGAGGCTTTCATAATAAATAAAAAATGTAAGTACTTGAATTATAAGCTTTAATATAAAAAATAAAATAATTTAAATGTATTTTTTGTTGTATAACTTACAAAAAATGTAGCTAAATGCTTACAATTTGATATGTAATATGTTAAAATATTGAAAAGTTTTAGTATTGAAGTGAAGTACAATTAACAACGTATTAGGTTGATGATGTTGTTAAATATGATTCTATAAAAAGGAGAAGATTTATAAACCTTTTGAAAAGCAATTGCATAATCTAGAACCTAATGTTTTTGCATATTATGAAAAAAGCAAACCCGATCAACCCATCAATGTTTTATTATTAGACAAAGAATCAAATAAATTACTTGCATGGATTCAATTAAATCAAGGAGGTTACAGGTATTTTTTATTCTTCAATCTTATATAATCATTTTGAACAAAAATCTAAATGTAGTTTGGATTTTATAGAAAAAATGGAAAAGTTACTTGAATTCTACCTTTAAACTTATAACCAATTAAAAACAGGTTATAAACCAACTTACTATACTAACAATGCTATAAAAGCAAGATGTAATAATGATGCTAATGTAAAGGCATTGAATGCGGTTTGTTTTTGATAAATCTTTATACATGATAGAAGTCTTTTAGAATTTTGAAATAAAAGTATTATATAGATCAAAAATAGAGTGTTCGTTTATGGTGAATGGTAGTTTTCTAAAGACCAATAAAAGGGTTTACCGCGTTTAAATAATAAATGATATAAAGAAGCTGTTTTATTTTAAAAGCACTCTATTTTTATATTTATTTTTTGTGTCGTAGAATATATTTTAGTTTCAGCATACTATATTCAAGTTTTTTTTTATCCTAAAAGTGACTGGTCAAGAGTATTTTGAATTTAAAAACAAAATATAAGTACCTAATAATCAATTTATTATTATTTGTATATTTAAAAATGGTTAAGGTTTTAAATTTTTATGATTTCTAAATTGTAAAATTTTTTAAATCTCTTGTTTTTTCATTTTTTTTGTTTTCATTTGTTCTCTCAAATCAGCATAAAAAAAAGGTTTGAGATTAAAGCTTTTAGCTAAACATAATGAGTATTATTTTTATGTTCGGTACATTGGAAATTAGGAAGATAAATCCAATGGAAGTCAATCAAAAAGGCAACCGAAATTTATTTGTTTCTTCCATTGAACCTACTATCGTGAGAAGTCAGCACGATTATTTCTTTGTTCCAACAACACAACCACAAATCATTATCTAGGGATTGTTTTATATTTTTTCTTGAAAACGTTAAGGTTTTTAAATCCGTTTCTTTAGTTTTATCCTAATACAATCCATTTTTTAAATGAACACAAAATATATTAATTTAATAGATCAGACCTATTATTTTCCACAAGAAGAATTTACTTTAGATGGAGAGAACCTTAATTTTCATGGTATCCCATTGATGGATTTGGTCGAAAAATACGGAAGTCCATTAAAGTTTACTTATCTTCCTAAGATATCTCAAAATATAAACAGGGCGAAAGATTGGTTTAAAATTGCCATGGAAAAGAATAACTATAAAGGTAAATATCATTACTGTTATTGTACTAAAAGTTCTCATTTTCAACCCGTTTTAAATGAAGTCTTAAATAATGATGTACATATTGAAACATCCTCTGCTTACGATATTAATATTGTTGAGAAATTAAAGAATAAAGGAAAAATTAAAGATGATACCTATGTTATTTGTAACGGTTTTAAAAGAGATGAGTATATAGATAATATTGGGCGTTTAATTAATGAAGGTCATAGAAATTGTATTCCAATAATAGATAACTATGAAGAAATAGATTTGCTTTCAGAAGTTATAAATGATACATTTAAAGTAGGTATTAGAATTGCTTCTGAAGAAGAACCAAAATTTGAATTTTATACATCAAGACTTGGTATTGGATATAAAAATATAGTACCTTTTTACGAAAATCAAATTAAAGATAATGATAAAGTAGAGCTTAAAATGCTTCACTTTTTTATAAATACAGGTATTCGAGATAATGCCTATTACTGGAACGAATTAGTAAAATGCTTAAAAGTTTATATTAGGTTAAAAAAAATGTGTCCATCTCTTGATAGTTTAAATATCGGCGGCGGTTTTCCTATAAAAAACTCTTTAGCATTTGAGTACGATTACCAGTATATGATTGATGAAATTTTAAATCAAATTACTATTGCCTGTCAAGAAGCAGAAGTTCCAGTACCACATATTTTTACAGAATTTGGTAGCTTTACAGTAGGCGAGAGTGGTGGTGCTATTTATGAGATATTATATCAAAAACAGCAGAATGATCGTGAGAAGTGGAATATGATTGATTCATCATTCATTACAACATTACCAGATACTTGGGCAATAAATAAACGATTTGTAATGTTACCAATAAATCGTTGGCAAGATGAATATGAAAGAGTGCTTTTAGGAGGATTAACATGTGATAGTGATGACTATTACAATAGTGAACAAAATATGAACGCTATATATTTACCTAAATACAGAAGAGATAAACCATTATTTATAGGGTTTTTTAATACTGGAGCATATCAAGAAACAATTGGAGGTTACGGTGGATTACAACATTGCTTAATTCCACATCCAAAACATGTTCTAATTGATAAAGATAAAAAAGGAAATATAACAACTAAACTATTTAATGAACAACAAAAAGCAGAAGACCTGCTAAAAATTTTAGGTTATGATGACAACTAGCAATTACGCGGGAATACCAGATAAATTTGCGCAATTGGAAACGGCAAAAGTGGTTTTAATACCTGTGCCTTATGACGGAACAAGTACTTGGGTTAAAGGTGCAGACAAGGGGCCTGAGGCGTTTTTACATGCTTCAGAAAATATGGAAACATATGATATTGAAACCGATACCGAGGTTTATCAACAAGGAATTTATTTAGCAGATGCTATAAACGAAAAAAGCTCACCAGAAGCATTAGTAAAAGCCGTTTATGCAACCACAAAAGATTATATTAAAAGAAACAAATTTGTAACACTTATTGGGGGAGAACATTCAATATCAATAGGTAGTATTAGAGCTTTTAATGAATGTTTTGATAATTTAACGGTATTGCATATTGATGCCCATGCAGATTTACGCGAATCATACAATGGCAGTAAATATAACCATGCCTGTGCTTTACATGAAGCAAGCCAGAATACCAATCTAATTCAAGTAGGAATTCGTAGTATGGATGCTATCGAAAAAACTATTATTGATGAAGAAAAAACATTCTTTGCTCATGACATGGTTAATGATGAATATTGGACAGATAAGGTTATCGATTTAATGTCTGATAACGTTTTTATTACTTTTGATTTAGATGCATTAGACCCAAGTATTATGCCATCGACAGGAACTCCAGAGCCAGGAGGATTATTTTGGTATGAGACCTTAGATTTTTTAAAGCAAGTTTTTGAAGAAAAAAATATTGTTGGTTTTGATCTTGTTGAGCTATGTCCAAATGAAACAGATAAATCATCAGATTTTCTTGCTGCAAAATTATTTTACAAAATGTTAAGTTATAAATTTATGGATGAAGCTGCCGAAGATTCGTATGATAATACATATGATGTAGATTACAAAGCAGGTTCATCAAACAATTCAAAATTCGAAGATGACGAAGACTAAAGGAGCAATCTCCAATTTTATTGAAAAATACTATTTACATTTTAACGCAGCAGCTTTAGTTGATGCAGCTAAAGGATACGAAGATCAGCTAAATAATGGAGCAAAGATGCTTGTGTCATTGGCAGGAGCAATGAGTACCGCCGAGTTAGGAAAAATTTTCGCTGAGGTTATTCGACAAGATAAAGTTCAGATTATTTCATGTACTGGAGCTAACCTAGAAGAAGATATTATGAATTTGGTTGCGCATTCACATTACAAACGTGTGCCTAACTATAGAGATCTAACCCCACAAGATGAGTGGGATCTTTTAGAAAAAGGATTGAATAGAGTTACAGATACCTGTATTCCTGAAGAAGAAGCTTTTAGAAGATTACAAGAACATATTTTCAAAATCTGGAAAGACGCAGAAGATGCTGGAGAGCGTTATTTACCACATGAGTTCATGTACAAAATGTTACTTTCAGGCGTATTAGAAGAACATTATGAAATAGATATCAAAGATTCATGGATGTATGCTGCGGCAAAAAAGAATTTACCTATTATTTGCCCAGGTTGGGAAGATAGCACTATGGGAAATATTTTTGCCTCTTACGTTTTAAAAGGCGAATTAAAAGCTAGTACCATGAAATCTGGGATAGAGTACATGACCTTTTTGGCAGATTGGTATACTCAAAATTCAGAAAATGGAATAGGATTTTTTCAAATTGGTGGTGGTATTGCTGGTGATTTTCCAATTTGTGTAGTGCCGATGTTATACCAAGACATGGAACGTACCGATACCCCTTTCTGGAGTTATTTCTGTCAAATTAGTGATTCTACAACAAGTTATGGTTCGTATTCTGGAGCAGTTCCGAATGAAAAGATAACTTGGGGAAAACTAGATATAAATACCCCAAAATTTATAATTGAAAGCGATGCTACCATCGTTGCACCTTTAATTTTTGCTTACTTATTAGACCTTTAATATATGGACAATTTAAAAAGAGTTATTGTTGATTTTAAGAAACTTACACCAGAAGTTTTAAAACTTTTGGTAGAGAAGTACCCCGATGGATATGATGATCTTAATATCATATCATTTAAGAATGCTCAAGGTGAGCGCATTGAAGCGGTTGAGGTAACTACAGATGACACGAAGTATTTGGTGAAAATTAGTGCCAAGCTAGAAACAACAATGGCAAATTATGATGAAGATGATTACGAAGATTTTGACGATGATGATCCAGATGCAGTAGTAGATCCAGACATTATGCCTGAAGAAGGAGATATGGAAGATGATGAATAAATTTTATCATGTTTGAAGTCGTTGCTTACCAAATAGCAGGAACATTAGATATAAGGCAATGCAGAAATTTATTGCCTTTAAAAGTTTTATTTTCTAGTAGCGATGAACTCTATTTAAAAAACGGCTCACAAAAATTCGTCTATATATTTCAGTATGGAATGGTTTCATTTTTTAATCACAATGAAACCGAAATGCAAGAGATTTTAAAAAAATTAGTACCTATTATAAAAACCAGCTCGAATACACAACTTTCCGAAAAAATTAAAGTTGAAATAGTATCAGGGCAAAGAAAGGTTAGTTTTAATAAAGTTATTTTGCCAGATTTTGATAAAGAAGCTATCCGTATGGTCATGCTAAATACATCTCAATCTGTTGCTTTAGATAGATATTCAGATATAACTGAGCAATTATTAGAAGAAACAAATGAGCATACCAAATATTTAGAGAAATATGGAAAGCTTGATATTGGTGGTAATAAACTGAAGAGATTTATAGGCAGAATTTTAAATATTAAAAATCAAATTTCAGAAAATCTGTATATTTTTGATGAACCTGATGCTACTTGGGAAAATGAAAATTTAAATAGTTTAAATCAAGAGTTAAAACAAACATTTGATTTAAAAAATCGATACCGAAATATATATGAACGTATCGAGATAATAAAAGAAAATTTAGGTTTGTTCAAAGATATCATGGAGCATCGAGAGAGCAGTAGGTTAGAGTGGATTATTATTATACTAATTCTAGTAGAGGTATTAGATTTATTTGTACTACGCCTTTTTAAAATATAATAAATAAAAATTTTTGTATTGGAAAATTTAAAAGTTATTGGTAGCGAAGAATGGTGTGTTTTTAATGATTTGGGTATTCCTGCAATAAAAGCAAGGGTTGATTCTGGAGCAAAAACATCATCTATTCAAGCTACAAATATGAAAGTTTTTGTTAAAGGAGCACAAGAATGGGTAAAGTTTGAAGTAAATCCTTTACAAGATAACAGGAGTATTGCTATTGATTGTGAAGCAAAATTAGTTGACCGTAGAACAGTAAAAAGTTCATCGGGTATTTCAGAAGAGCGTTATGTTATAAAAGTTCCGGTAACTTTAGGGAACCAAACTTTTGAAATTGAACTCACTTTAGCAAATCGAGATACAATGGAGTTTCGAATGCTTTTAGGTCGCGAAGCTTTAAATAATAGATATATTGTAAATCCAGCTCAGAATTATATAATACAAGAGTTTAGTACTTCAGAAATCGCCCAAAAATATTCGAATTATTTCAAAGAAAAAACCGGATTGAAAATCGCTATACTGGCCAGTAATCCTGAATTATATAGCAATAAGCGATTAATGGAAGCGGGCGAGGCAAGAGGTCATGAAATGGTGTTTTTGAATGTAGAACACGCCTATATGAAACTCGATGCCAATTCACCTGAAATAAGGTATCGTGGTGGAAATATTTTGAACGAATTTGATGCTATTATTCCAAGAATAAAACCCGCAGTAACCTTTTATGGTTGTGCTTTAATTCGACAGTTTGATAATTTGGGAGTTTATTGTTTAAACTCTGCGGAAGCAATTACACAATCTCGTGATAAACTTTTTGCATCACAATTATTTTCCAAAAACGATATTCATATTCCTATCACTGGTTTTGCCAAATCTCCAATGGATACGAAAGATTTAATTCGAATGGTTAATGGAGCACCTCTTATTATAAAATTATTGGAAAGTACACAAGGTAAAGGTGTTGTTCTAGCAGAAACTAATAAAGCTGCAGAAAGTGTTATTAATGCTTTTAAAAGCGTACAAACCAATATTTTAGTACAAGAGTTTATTAAAGAAGCAAATGGCCAGGATATTCGTTGTTTTGTAGTGAATGGTAAAGTAATTGCCTCAATGCAACGTCAAGCAGAAAAAGGGGAGTTTAGAGCTAATTTGCACCAAGGAGGTAAGGCATCAGTAATAAAAATTACTCCCGAAGAAAAAAAATTAGCCATAAAAGCAGCGAAAGTTTTAAATTTAGCCGTTGCAGGAGTAGATATTATTCGATCTAATAAAGGGCCTTTATTATTAGAGGTTAATTCTTCGCCAGGTTTAGAAGGTATTGAAAACGCAACAGGAAAAGATATTGCCAATAGTATGATTATGGCAATTGAAAATAAATTAAAATTGAAAAATTAAATAAAAAGTCTTTACTTCTGTAAAGACTTTTTATTTTATGCTTTTAAGTTTTCCAACATTTCTATAGTTGTTTTCTCTAAATCAAATTTAGGTTCCCATCCCCAATCTTCTTTTGCATTACTGTCATCAATACTAGAAGGCCAAGAATCGGCTATTTTTTGTCTAAAATCTGGCTCATATTTAATTTTAAAGTCTGTAATATGATTTTCGATACTCTTAGAAATTTCAGAAGGAGTAAAACTCATAGCAGCAAGATTATATGATGAGCGTATTTTTATATTATCCGAATCTTCTTCCATAATTGTAATGGTTGCTCTAATCGCATCATCCATAAACATCATGGGTAGTTTTGTATCTTCTTTTAAAAAGCAAGTGTATGCTTTATCTGTTAAAGCTTTTTGATAAATTTCTACTGCGTAATCTGTAGTGCCACCACCTGGTAAAGTCTTCCAACTTATTAAACCAGGGTATCTAACGCTTCGAACATCAACACCGTATTTTTCAAAATAATATTCGCACCATCGTTCACCAGATTGTTTACTAATACCGTAAACCGTGCTTGGTTCCATAATAGTATTTTGTAATGTATTTTCTTTTGGAGTATTTGGTCCAAAAACTGCTATACTTGAAGGCCAAAACACTTTACTTATTTTTTTTTCTTTGGCTAAGTTCAAAATATTGAAAAGCGAATTCATATTTAAATTCCAAGCTCGCATAGGAAATTTTTCTGCAGTAGCACTTAACATTGCGGCCATTAGGTAGACTTCTTCAATCTCATAATACATTACTACATTTTCAATAGCTTCATAATTAGTAGCATCTAAAAGTTCGAACGGTCCAGAAGCCATTAAACTTTCGTTACCTTCTCTAATATCACTAGCAATTACATTATCATTACCATATTTTTCTCTTAAAGCGTAAGTTAATTCTGTTCCGATTTGCCCGCAAGCTCCAATTATTAAAATAGTTTTTTGCATTAAAATAGTGTTAAATAAATAAGAGATAAAGATAGCCATAAGTATAGATAACTTCTAAAATTTGTACATTAGCTTTATGAAGAAATTAGCAGTTTTAATCCTTTTTATTTTAGGATTTATATCATGTGGCGAAAAAAAGGTTGAAGAGGTAAAAGAAGATAATTCAAAAGCCTTGGTCGATTTAAAAAAACTTCCAAAAAAAGTGAAGCCAAGTGAAGAGGCAATGCTAATACTTAAAGATTGGACAGAATACAATGCACTTAATTCAGCAATTAACTCTGTTTATAAAGCAGACACTAAGGAAGATTTAATTATTGTTGTTGAAGATTTAATTGAAAAACAAAAGCTATTAGAAAAATCTGTTTATCCACAAACATTTAATAGACCAGATGTTAAAAGTAGACAAAAGGTATTTAAAACGTACGTTTTGAAAATTAAGTCGAATATAGAGTTTGATATTAACCCAAGAGAAGCTGTTATTGAAATGGTTAGAGCATATAATGCTTATAATAACCAATTTTCTGTTGTTGTTAGTAGCGCATTAGATACTAAAATATTATTTGATGAATAAGATCATAGGATTACTTCTTTTTTTCTTAACTATAACAGGGAATAGTCAAGAAACAAATGCAAAATTAGAAATAAGTAAAGTTTTAGATGCTTGGCATAAAGCAGCTGCAGAAACCGATTTTGATACGTATTTTAGTTTGATGACTAAAAATGGAGTTTTTATAGGGACAGATGCTACTGAAAATTGGCAAAACAAAGCTTTTAGAGAGTTCTCAAAGCCATATTTTGATTCGGGTAGAGCATGGAGCTTTACTTCTATAGAAAGAAATATTTATATAAATGAGGAAGAAAATTTTGCTTGGTTTGATGAATTGCTTGACACTCAAATGAAAATTTGTCGAGGTTCGGGAGTATTACAAAAAATAGATGGTAATTGGAAAATTGCACAGTATGTTCTTTCTATAACAGTGCCTAATGAAAATGTTGATGATTTGATTCATCTTAAAAAAGAAAAAGATAGTATTTTGATGCAAAAGCTTAAAAGCAACTAATAGTTGGTTTCAAGTTTAGAATAAAAAAAGCGAGCATTTACTCGCTTTTTTTATTCTAAATTATTTATTGTTTTTTCTTTTTTGCCGGAGAATCTTTTGTTGTGGTTGTTGGTGGTGTTACCTCATCAGTTGCTGGAGGATTTTTTCTAGCCTCTAATGCCTGTTTGCTTAAACTAGCTAAATTAAAATTAGGGTCTAATAACAACGCTTCATTTATATATCCTAACGCAGCATCAATATTTTCTTTATTAAGATTGTAAGCTACTAAACCTTTTAAATGTAAAAAAGCTGCTTTTAAAGGTACTTCATATGGTTGTTGACGTTCATAGAAAGCATATTTCATTTCATCTTTTGCATTTGCAATTCCATATTCAATATTCTGTGATGCAGCATTTGGATCACCAGTTTGTATTTTTAAATCTGCCAATTCGTAAGCTAAATACGGATTAGGATTTCTTTTATAAAGAACTTCAAATTGCTCTATTGCTCTTTTAGGTTGATTTAACGCCTTTAAAGAAATTGCTTTTACTTGAACTGCAAGATCAGAATCTGTTTCATTTTTTTCAATACCTATAGTGTTTAAAGCTTGTATATGTTGGTTGTCATTTGCATATATATAGGCTAGAGTATCTTTTCTTTCTACAGATGGTGATAGTACATTTAAGTGAGTTAGCGCATTAATTACGCCATTTACATCACCTTGAGTGCGCATTTCTTTATAAAAGGCTTCGTAGTGTTTTTGTAATTCTGATTTAGTTTGTGAAGTTCCAATAAAACCTAAACTAATTATTAAAGCGAATACTGTTTTTTTCATTTTTATTATCCATTGATTTTCGGATTGCTAAACTATAAAAATTATTTGTAGTTTGCTGTTAAGGAAAGCTTTAAAAGAAATTTGAAACTAATTGATACTACTACTATACTATAAAATAAAAGAGATGCTTTTAAAAGCATCTCTTTATATAAGATTTATTATTCTAAGATTAGACTGCCATTAGCGTTATATCCTTATTTGTATATGAACGTAATAAGCAGACATAAAATGCTAAACTTTTATGGTCATTATCTAATGATGCTTTTAAAAAATCACTTAGATTTTGGAATAAAAAATTTGCATGTAATGTAGGAATGTGCATATTCACCTTTTTAGGGTCATATAAATCATCATCTATAATAATATCCATTGCTACTCTTTTGCGATGATAGTCAATAGATACATCAGAAGCGTTGTAGTATTTTTTTAGAATAGCTACGTGTAGGTTTTTAAACTTCTGAGGGACTTTTCGATTCGGACAGCTTCTTGTAATAAGGCTTTCAATTTCTGAAAGTACCCTCCTTTTTAAACTTGAATTTTCCATAATAATCGATATTAAAATTATAGTTTAAAGGTATTTTATTATCGTTGAAACGCCCAGATACTTAACAGTTTGCGAAGATGTTTGTTGTGAAATTGATAATTTTTGTTGTCAATTAACTCATAATAGAGGTAAGAAACTCGAATTTTTTAACATTTATGAGGTAATTTGAGTTTATAATCTTACCCTTTTTATATGTATCTGCCTTATAATCAGGAGATTTTATGCTTCTTTTTCTAGCTTCAGAAGTATAATATTCTTTTTTAGAAGGATGATCTGGGTAGACACCGTTTATTATTTGTCCCCACCAATTATTTTTGAACACCGCTTTAATAATACGAATACAATCGTTTCTATGGATAAGATTTACAGGCATTTGACCATTTTCAAGACTTTCTCTTTTTGATAACATAGTTACTGGGTGTCTATCAGAACTAATCAATCCTCCAAATCTTATAATTGTGGTTTTTAAATTTATATCATTTAAAAAAATAGATTCAGATTCTAAAAGTTGTTTTCCAGAAGCTGATGATGGAGCAGGAGTTGTGTTTTCATTCACGACTCCTTCACTATCTCCGTAAACTGCAGTGCTACTTATAAAGACAATGTGTTTAATTTTTGAAGACGTAATAGCATGATGCAAATGATGCATTTTTTGTACGTAATTCTCTTTATTTTGACCACGTAATTTCGGAGGGATATTAATAATTAGTGTTTCTACATCATTTAAAAAATGATGAATAGCACCTGTTATTAAATCTTCAGAAATAGAAACTAGGTGTGGAGAAATTTTTTCATTTTTTAATAGTTCTAACTTTTCCTTTGAAGTTGTCGTACCATTTACATGATAGCCGTCTTTTATGAATTCAATAGCTAATGGTAAACCTAACCATCCGCAGCCTATAATTCCAATTTTGTTATTCAAACTTTAATGTTTTAGTTACTAAAATAGCATCATTTAAAACGAATGGCATTGGAATATTATCTTTTGGTCTTACTGGAACAGTAAATTGCGGATTGGTCAATAAATCATTAGATGCTTCGTATAATTTTAACTCTAACTTTTCATTCTTTGGAATTACTAAATCTAACTCTGTATAAGTATTATCTGTAATATAATGGGTGATTAATTTTCCATTTTTTCTATCCTTTAAAAAGAATTCTGAAAGCGGTATTTTGTTAACCGATGCTTTATTTATGGTTGCTTTATTTGAAAATATCTCTAACCTATTAACATTTCGTTTTGGTGTAATACAAATTTGAAGATATCGTTCTTCACCAATAATAGTATCTCTAGTTTTTTGAATAGTTGGTATAGCTATATTTTTTAATGGAGCATCAGCCATAAAAGTAAAGCCAGAACTATATTTACTGCTTATTGTAGTTTTGTTTAACGCCGAAGCTGTTTTTTTATCATTGCCTATAAATTGTGCTGTCCAATTAGATAAGACATTTTCATAAGTTGCCCATTCGGCTGTATTATTATCAGCGTTATAAACATATAATAAGCTGGTTGGTTTTGCATTATTTTCTGTAAATCCTGAATTCAAATGAGCTGAAATTATGAAGCCAAAAAACAGAATTCCTGCTAAAAATGCCAATCTACCTTTGTGCTTATAAAACCCAAATATGGGTATTAAAAGAAAAAATACTAATGTAGTTAAGGCTGTTGATGCTACCATCATTTTTAAACCTAAGCCTACTGGAAACATTTTTATGAATGGTGTGAAAATCCATAAAGCGGGTAATGCCAAAAAGACCAACAAAAATGCATTTGGTTTTTTCTGATTAATAATTACTAAAAATGAAGCCAAAAGACCAAAAATGGGAATAATAAAAAAATTAGCTCCTGGTAAGTATGCAGTAAGTCCTCCACAAATTAGTAGCCATATAAATAATGGTCCGATAAGCAGATTTGGGACTTCAATTTTTCTAAATTTATGATATATATAAAAACAGAATGCTATAGAAAAAAGAACAAAAGCAGCAATATATGTATAACCATTATAAGTAAACCCATGAAGAATATCTTTATACTGTGGATACAACCATTTTAAAGTAGCCCAACTAAAGTAACCAACTAAACAGTTAACCAGTAATGTTATTAATAATGGTAAAAAACTTTTTAAAGCATCTTTTATGTTAAGTGATTTCGTTTTAAAGCCATATATCAAAATAATAATAAAAAGAAATACGGCTAGTCCAAACAAAAACCAAATCCATTCAAAAGGATAAGAAACAAGTTTGAAAAAAGGAACATTGAAATAATTATAATCATTCAGACTTTTAAGATTTTTTAAATCTGCATTGCTAAAATGATGTAATAAAGGCATTAAATAACTGCCTTGATGAGCAAGTGTTTTTTTATCTAAACGCGCATAATTATCTTTTTCGGTGTGGTAATCAAAATGATCATCAATAAATGCAAAATTTAAACCCTCAATATCTCCATCTTCTCTAAAAACCGTAAGATCTGTATCATTTGGGAGCATTTTATAAATACTATACACTAATGAATTTGCAACGGGATATTCTGGATTAGCTTCAGTAAATTCTTTTATTAAGTTAGCATTCCCCCGATTAGTCTCAATAAGCATATAAGAAGGCCCGCCACTTCCTCGGGCTTCAAAATTTAATACTAAACCAACATTTTTTGCCCATGGATGTTTATTTACAAAGAGGTCGGCACCATTAAGTCCTAATTCTTCGGCATCAGAAATAAGGAGTATAATATCATTTTTAGGTTTTTTATTTTCGGCTAGAAAAGCTCTTACTCCTTCTAATATAGTGGCAACGCCACTCCCAGCATCACTAGCACCTAATGAAGAATGCGGATTACTGTCATAATGCGATAATAAAAGCAAAGCTTTACCAGATTCAGAACCTTTAATTTTTGCTATAATATTTGTTGCTTTGCTTAAGTTACCCCAATCACCTGCAGTATAACCTTCTTGTAAACTGGTTTCTAGACCTAATTTTTCAAGCTCCGAAATTATATATTGCCTTACTTCTTTATGTGCAGGAAAGCCAACAGCATGTGGTTTCTTAGCAATATTTTTTACGTGCACTAATGCTCTATCTGTTGAAAAAGATGTTGTAGCCACTTTTTCATCAGTTTTATAACTGGGCATTGAAGAGTTAAAACCCCAATAAATAGCAAGTAAAATTAAGAGTAGAGTGAGGGTTGAAATACTACTTTTCATTTTTTATGTTTATTAGGTTAAAATTTGGAATAAGATACTTGTTGTCAAAATTAATATAAACATATAGAAAATGATGGGTTTATAAATATATAAAATTTTATCAGTATAGTAATGACATATATTTTAAATATATAATCACAATCACGTCTATTAAATCTTAAAATATTGATTATTATATCGTTTATTAGTAAAAAATTTATTGTTATCTCAAAATTAATAGTATCTTTAAAATTAACCTAAAAATAATCGTATGGGAATCAAAAGTTTTCAAGGAGCTCGTAAAGTAGTAAAGAAAGAATTTGATGCTCCTATTTTGGTCGAAAATTATATGACCAGAAAGTTAGTGTCATTTTCACCTGACCAGTCTATTTTAGAAGTAATGGAACTTTTTACAAAGCATAATATATCTGGTGGACCTGTTTTAGATGATAATGGATTTTTAGTTGGCATTATTTCTGAAGCTGATTGTATGAAAACTATTTCAGAAAGTAGATATTTTAATCAACCAATTTTAGAGAAAAGAGTAGATAACTATATGACTAGTAACGTTGAAACTATTGGTAGCGATATAAGCATATTTGATGCTGCTGGAATTTTTCATAAAAATAATAGGCGTAGATTACCTGTACTAAAAAATGGTATTTTAGTTGGACAGATAAGCAGAAAAGATATTGTTATAGCTGCTTTAAAATTAACTGGACATAGTTGGTAATCAATGACTGATAAAAAAATATAAGCTTCCAAATTTTGGGAGTTTTTTTATTCTCTTTTTACAATCATGTATAGATTATTATCAAGAGGTAAATAGCCCAAATCATAAACAAAATAATAAATTGTTCCTTTTTTTGTGGTATAAATACTAGTGAAATTATCAAAGTCAAAACCTTTATCTAAAAGTTTATTTCGAGTAGTTTTGGTTTTACCATCTGTCAAAGGAAAACTTTCGAGTATTCGATGGTTTTTCCGAAGTCGATTGTTAATGTTGCGAATTAGATTTTTACTGTCTTTATTAATCTTATTATTATATGAATTTCGACAGTAGTCTGAACAGAATTTTTTATCTACTCTGCCTATAATTTTTTCTCCACATTCAGGGCATTTCTTATCCAAATTACTGTCTTTTAAAATTAAATTTTAATTCTTCTGTAGTACCATCCTTATTTTCAGAAAGAACATATGCATTCATTTCGTTTTCATTTATTTTTTGATACGTTATACCATCAAAATAAAGTATATTTTTTTCTTTTTTTAAGAGTTTAAAGTCTTCTGTTTCATCTTTTTCTTCCCAACCTTTTAAATCACTATTAAAATGTTTTAATTGCAATAAAAGGGATTCCCCGTCTTCAATAATATGACCAATTTCGTAAAAGTTAACCTTACCATCAATAACTAATCGAAAAGTAAATAGCATAGAATTTCCTTCTGCTGCGGTCCAAATTTCTTCTGTTTTTCCGCCAAAAGCTTCGCCTTTCCAATGGCCTTCTATAAAATGTGCATCAGTAATTTTTGCAGTTGGTGAAATTGTATTTTCAACCATTGAAAGTGTATGCTGAGAAAAACAAGATGAGCAAACTAATAGTGTAAAAAATAAGACCTTCATGAAAATATGATTTTTGATAAAGGTCTAAGATACAATTTATTGAGATTTAAAAGTTACCTTACTTATTATGTAATTTCAATAGCATATTTAACCAATAAACCGGCGATATTATCTTTTGAAAATTTAGCTTTTTTAATACTGTTATTTTCAGGATCTATAGTAAAGTTAAAAGCAGTTCTAAAATCTGTCTTTTCTAAAATTGTATTTGTGAAAATGGCATTTTCTAAGTCACATTCTTCAAATACTGAACCTGTTAAATCGGTTTCCGTAAAATCTACTTGATTCAGTTTGCAATTATTAAATAGGTTATTCTTCAATTTTAATTTATAAAATGACGATAAATTAAGTGTACAATTCGTGAAGGTAAAGGATAGTAAAAAGGAGTTGCAATCATTAAAATTAACACCTAAAATTTTACAGTCTATAAAAGATGTCTCTTTAATTGCTGTTTCTTTTACATCAGCATTACTCAAATCGCAATCTATAAATTCACACTCTGCAAAGGTTATATTTCTCAAATCGGATTGTGAAAATGTGCAGTTATCAAAAATGCAATTTTCATATTCTGCCTTTGGCAACTTAACCTCGTTATAATTTTCCCCTTTAAAGGTTTTATCAACTACTAATACATTATTCATTTATACAATTCATCTATTTTTCCCTAGCTGCTTTAAACTCACTTGTTGGATACCATTTTGGAAAATACGTTTCATTAGACAAGCGCAAGCCTACTTGAAATAAAAGTTGTGCATCAAACTGAATACCACTTAATTCAGTAACACCTGGAATATATTCATCGGCAGGTTGGTGGTATTTATTTTCACGATAGTCAGTATTCATTTTCTGGATAAACTCTTTTCCGTGTTCAAAATCTTCATAACTACCAGAGGCATATAAAGCAGGAATGCCAATTTTGGCAAAATTAAAATGGTCAGACCTAAAGAAATAGCCTTTTTCTGCTTCCGGATCAGGAATAAGATAACGCCCTTGCTTTTCTGCTGCAACTTTTGCGTATTCATCCATCTCAGACTGACCAAAACCTGTAATGGTTAAGTCTTTCATAGGCCCTGGACTTTCAAAAGCATCCATATTAATATTTGCGACTGTTTTTTTTGGGTCATAAATGGGATGCTCAGCATAGAAGGCAGATCCTAATAAGCCTTGTTCTTCAGCAGTTACTGCAATAAAAACAATAGAGCGTTTGGGTTGAGGCGATTTTTTAAAGGCTTCTGCAATGGCTAAAAGGGCAGCAGTTCCAGATGCATTGTCTACCGCGCCGTTGTAGATAGAATCATTATTTACAGGTCTTCCCACACCTAAATGATCCCAATGTGCAGAATAGATAATATACTCATTTTTTTGCTCACTGCCTGGTAAAAGAGCAATCACATTTTTAGATACATCTCTTTTTATTTTATTGGTAACTTTTACAGATACTGATAAACCTAGGGGAGTTGGTTTAAATTCTTTTTGTTTTGCAAGTGCATTGTAATCCTTCTCTTTGATGGCAGAAGCTTCAAAAAGTTCTTTTGCACTTTCAGAAGTAATCCAACCTTGCACATCACATAAAGGATTGTCGCTTTCTAAACTTAAACTAGCACCGCTCCAACTCGATTGTACAACATTCCAACCATATGAAGCAGGTTCTGTTTCGTGAATAATGATAACGCCAGCAGCGCCTTGTCGAGCAGCTTCTTCGTATTTATAAGTCCATCTACCATAATAGGTCATCGCATTGCCTTTAAATAAAGTTGAGTCACCAGATTTAAAACCAGGATCGTTAACTAAAACAACTGCAGTTTTTCCTTTCCAATCAATTCCTTCATAATCATTCCAATTGTATTCTGGCGCAACGATGCCATAACCAGCAAAAACAAGCTCAGATTTTTCTAAACTTACTTCGGGAGTTGCTTTTTGTGTAAGTGCTACAAAATCTTCAAGATAAGTTAATTCAATAGGTTTTTTGCCTCCTGAAATTGTCATTTTCTCTGATGGAGTTCCTGTAATTTCTACCATAGGAACATCTTGATAGTAACTATCCCCATTGCCCGGCTGAAGGCCAATTTTTGAAAACTCATCTTTTAAATAATTTATTGTCTTGGTTTCTCCTTCAGTAAAAGGCATTCTTCCTAAAAACTCATCTGAAGCCAATTTTTCTATATGCTTTCCAATAGAAGTTTTATCTACTTCTACATCAACAATATTTTCTTTTGAATCTGTTTTGCAGCTAATAAAAGCAAGTAACAATACTAAAATCGAACTAATTTTTTTCATATTCTAGGTATATAATTATTAATTAAGAAGGCAATTAATTTTTCAGCTATAACCAAAGATAACGATTACATGATAATTAAATTAAGACTCAAAAACTAATCTTACTGATTTTGTGACTAAATAGAAACAGGGATTAGTTTCCTAACCATGAGTTAAGTATTTTTAACTGTAAAGCATCAGGATTACTTATTCGTTTTAAAGAAAACTTCTTTTTTTGATCCGTATCGGAAGAATCTATTAATTCTAAACCAGCATAATTTAAATATGTAGCATAATCCAGTTCTTTAGTAGTGTAAACGTATTCAAATACTGGTGCTAATGAAGTTTCAGCTATGGTTTCACAAGCTTGTCGAAATTCGGCATCAGTAAATCCTCTTTCTTTTTTCTTATAATATTCCCAATATAAAAACTGCATGACATTATCGAGTGATTTTTCATTTTTTGTTGCATTACGGATTGCAAAATCTAACAATAAACCTACAACAGGACCTTTTTGATAGTATGAGATTGTTTTCCCTTTTTCATCACCCTGTGCTCCAAAAGGGCCATCTTTCCAAGTATTATAACTGGCTTGTACTAGAGATTGATGGAATCTTCCTGGGTTATTTTCAACCGTATTAATATTGCTTTCAAAATTTTCAAATAAGATTTTTTCAGAGCTCAATCCTGCTCTTTTAACAACAAGGTATTCGTAATAAACAGAAAGGCCTTCGCTTACCCAAAGCAGATTGGTCTTACTACCATTATCATAATCAAACGGACCAACTTCAAAAGGTCTTATGCGTTTTACGTTGTAATGATGAAAATATTCGTGGGCAAGAAAATTCATCATTTTGTTCATTTTCTGCTCTGTATCAAGTTGATTTCCATCAAAGCTAATGGTGGTATTATTTAAATGTTCAATGCCTCCACGACCGGGACCAATTGCAATAAAAGTATAATTTTTATACGGAATGTCTCCAATAATTTCTGATGCCGATGTTACAATAGCTTGTAGTTTTTTAATAAAACTTGTTTTATCGAAAGTTCCAATAGTATAACCAATAAAGTAATGTTCTTTATTGCCTACTTCAAATGAGGGAAGTTCTTCTAAATTTCCAAGTAAAAATGGACTATCATAAAGGATGTCAAAATTAGAAGCCATATACTTAGTAGCATTGTTATCAACTTTTTCTAAACCAGTAGCAATGTTTTTCCATGAAGCATTATTTATAATCATAATGGTTACTGGTGAGCTGAGAAATCCATCTACATATAAAAAAGAATTGCCTGGAATTAAATAGGCATGATCGGCATCAACATAGCTATTCGCTACAAATTGCTTACTTGTTTTTATATTGTATTCTATACTGAAAATTTGATCTTTAACTCCTGTAAGTTCCCAGGTATTCTCATTTATTTTTTTCAAGGGCAGTGCTTTACCTTTTTCATTTTTAGCTTGTATGTCACTAACGTCGTTGGCGTAGTCCATTATTTGATAATAGCCAGGCATCCATTTCGGCATTTTAAACTGAACAGTATCTTGTTGCCAACCAGAAGATTGAAGTTCAATAGTATAGCTATGCGTTGTTGGATTGGGAATAGATACGGTATATTTGAAAATTGGGTTTTGCACCTGAGCGGAGCTATGACTGCATATACATATACTAAATAGAAGAATGAGAATAGTTACAGTTGTTCTTTTTTGCATTTTGGTCTTGTTTTGGAGTGCGGTTATGCTTTTTTACTAATTTTAAAACCAAAACTAAATATTAATTGGATAGGATAACCTAACGCTTCTACTCATTTATGATTTTCTTTTTTTAAGCTACAATAACCTATTTATTATGCAATTGAATCTATTTTATTTTTGTCATCATCAATTCCGCTTATAAAATGTAATCATTAAATAAATCGTCTAATGCTTTTGTTGGATCTTCACAGAGTCCAGAATGTGTTTCAGAGCTTTGAATAATGGTACTTCTCGAAGCTGCTAACCAACGAAACCGATCTGCTAAGTCTAATTTTCCAATAGCTCCTCCAGAAGATTCTCCTTTGCAGATTAATTTCCATGCCTTTAAATACTCATTTAATGCATCTATATTTATTTCAGAAGAAAAACAGCTCAATTTATTTGGGTTAATATGGTATTTAACATCAAGAAATTTCTTTCGTTTTGAAAAAAGAATGACACCAACATTAAAGAATTCTTCACGTTCAACTTTAGGAACGATTCTAATAATGGCATATTCGTATTTAACTCTATCGTGCATCTTCAATCTCTTTAACTAATAAATCTATCATAGAAAGTTTAGCATTTATAAATTCAATATATGCTTCTCTCATTTCTTTTGGTGTTAAATCATCAGATTCGTCTAAAAGCCAGTCTTCTGGTATAGTTGCAATAATCTCATCAATTTTATCAGGAGACATTAAACGTTTAATTTCTAGAGCAGCCTCATTTAATTGTTTAGCATATTTTAAAAGCACATGATCTTTTATAAGTGGAAAAGTTCTTGTAAGATGATTTTTCCAATTTGCCCAGTTGTGATGAAAGTAAAAACTAGCACCATTATCAATAATCCACAATTCATTATTCCAACTTAATAGATTGGTGTTTTTTGCTGTTCGATCAATATTACTTGTGATACTATCTAATAAGACTATTTTAGAAGCAGTCATGGCATCTGCTTTTGAAACCAAAGGATCAAAAGTAATGGCGCTTGATAAAAAATGCAAGCCTAAATTAAGTCCTACACTAAATTTAAGTAAATCTTGAATTTCTTCGTCAGGTTCTGTTTTGCTGAACGAATCATCTAAATTCATGAATACCAATTCGGGAATTTTTAAGCCGATGGCTCTTGCAAATTCACCTCCAATAAGTTCGGCAATAAGTGCTTTTTTTCCTTGCCCAGCTCCTCTAAATTTTAATACATACAAAAACCCATCGTCTGCTTTAACAATAGCAGGGAGTGAGCCTCCTTCTCGTAAAGGTTTTATATATTGAATAACATTTACGGTTCGAATATCGATTTTATTCATAGAACTAAGATAGAAAGTTAATTGCTAAAAATATGGTTTTGAAGGTTCACGAATAGCTGTTTTAAAAAGTGAAATCTAAAACTTATTCTCCACCATATAATTTATAAATCTCGGATCCGGCACTTAAAAATGCTCCTGTTCCATAAACCTCCGTTTTGTCTGGCCAAGCTTTACCTGGAGCTGCTCCTATTGGCTGTACATATCCTAACATCCCGTCATTTGTTACATGACTTACCATGGCATTCCATCCTTTTTTTACCACAGGCATGTAAATTTTCTCATCAAGTATGCCTTTGTTTAATCCCCATGCAATTCCGTAAATAAAAAATGATGATCCGCTAGTTTCTGGTGTTGGATAATAAGTTTGACCAAGTAAACTCATTGCCCAATGCCCTTCTGGAGTTTGAATTTTTTGCAATTTGTCTGCCATTTTCTTATATATTTCTAGAAAATAGTGGTATTCTTCGCTTTTTGGATCCAACTCATTCATAATATTTACTAAACCAGCAAATACCCAACCATTGCCTCGAGACCAAAATATTTTTGTTCCATTATCTAATTTATCAAAAAAGTTTTCATCGCGATAATAAAGATTTTCTTCTTTATCGAATAAGAAGTTGGTAGTAGCTTTATATTCCGAGATCATAAAATCTAGGTATTTTTTTTCTCCCGTAGTACGGTATAATTTTGCCCAAACTGGAGGAGACATAAATAGCGCGTCACACCAATTCCATCTATCTTGATGGTATGGAGTATTCCAATGTAGCGAAGTTTTTGCTGGATGGAGCATGATAAAATTAAATTGTTCAATTAAAGGATTGATCATATTTTCATCATCATATTTACGATAAAGATCAACATATAATTGGCCCACGGTATGATCATCAGCATGGTATTTACGATTATTTAATTTCCACTCATTTTTTTTACCAATATCTTTTAGCCAATCATAGTACGTATCATTATCTGCCATTGCAGCCCATTTTACCATACCTACATAGAGCGCACCATTGGTCCAATCTAAGGGATGGTGCGGTTTTTTTTCATCACTATATAAATCTTGATAATGTGTTATTTGCCAATCAGCAACTTTTTGCATTACATTTTTTACATCTGCTGGTTTTATTTTTTGAGCATTTGAAATTGATGAAATGGTAAATATAATTACGAGTTTAAAAATATTAGATGCATTCATTTTTTTGATTACTTAATGAGTTTATAATAGTTTAATTTAGAAATATACCGGTTTTTTTAAATAGGTCTTATCAAATTACTTAGTTTATTTGGTGCAACTTCGCAATAAGCAGTTGTTATGGCATCATTAAATATTTCTTTTTTTACTTTTCCCATTTCAATAAGTGTCCAACCTTGTTTACCCCATTTATTGTTAATTGGGTAAATTATGGTTTTGTCAAAAGAAGAAAATACATCTTGATCAATTATTGAGAGTTTAATAGAAGTTTTATTTTTTAAGTGATCAAAAGTTGCAAATATTTTTTTGTGGATTCTAAAAGATGTTTTTTCAAAGTGTGGTGCCTCTGTTACTTCAGGAAAAGATAAAGCAAGAGTCCTTAATTGTTCTAATGTTACCATTGCTTCTTGTTTTTGATTTTTTTAGTTAAAGAATAAAATAATTTGATAATCATTATTATTTAAAAATTTCTTATTCTATTAAAGTTAATAGTAATTTATAAATATAAAATATTATTATTTGAATTTATATAGATGCCCCAATGCATGGGAACTATATATAAGATTACACCGATGAAAAAAGAGATAATGTTATTCCTTTTTCTTTCCGTAGAATTGTTGCCTAGCTCTTTTTGTTAAAAAAAACCTATGAGTTTTATCTAGAAACACAACATAGAAAGTATTTTGAATAATATGTCCTATAATAACAGATGCGCCTGTTACATGAATACGAACCCAACTTGCGTCTGGTGTGACGTGGTCTGGGTATGTGTATAAGGTGTCGTATTTAGAAGGAAAGTCATTATAAAGAGTGCACTTGCTATCATATGTTATAGGACTACTACTATAACCTTGGATTGTTTCCAATGCTTTAGAAAGAAGACCTATTTTTTGCCAATCACAAAATGAAGATGCGTATTTCTGTTTAGAACAAAAGTCCTCAAATGAAAATTTTAAGTTTTCAGGATTATTTGAAGTGATTTTCTGTTTATCTGAAAGTAATTTGCTTATTGAAGATTCTTGTTTATCTTTCTTAATCTTCATTCCACTCAATCATCTCTTTTTTGTAAAATGATAACATATCATCTTTACTAATAATATTTGTACAAGATGCATTAGGTGATAAATCTCCACGAGCTATATTCCAAGGGGCTTCATCATGAGTGGCGCTTTCTAATTCAGCCCCCGTCCAATCAGACAAAGCATTAAGCACATCATTGACAACTTCAAATTGACTTGAAGAAATTACGTCTTTTAACTCATTTTCTGCATCGAAGTCATACTCACTATATTCAACATCGCTATAAAGCACAGATTTTCCTTTAAGCGTATCGTAAACACTTCTGCAAACAGGACCATGTACCCATGCTTCAAAATCTTCCTCAAATAAAGGTTTTTCAAAATAAGCGAGATGATATGCTTGACAGTAGTATAAAAGTTTTTGCAATTTCAAGTGAGACATAGGTCCAAAGTATTTTAATAAATACCCTGATAACGTGGAAACTTTAATAGTGCTAAAGTTGTCTAATGACTTCATGGCTAACGGTTTTTAAAAAAACATACTAAAACAAAAATTCTGAATATCAGATAATTATTATTTATAAGCATTCATTTTTAAAGGGGTGCAAATATAGGTAAATTTTTTTTACAAAAAAGTAAATATTATAAACATATACAAACACCCTAAATGTAATTAAAAAATGATAAATAGAATTGTTTTTAGCATAAAATTATACAAAATTAATTTTGTAGAACTTTATTACACCAATATTAGGTTATTGTGTAATTAACTACTATATTTGTTATATCAAAATGATGTAGCAATGATTAACCAAGATTTCAATTCAATTTTAGACTTAATAAAAGCTTTTCCTGATAACCAATCTTGTATCGATCATTTAGAGCAATTAAGATGGAATGGAAATATAGTAAGTCCTTTCGATGCTACATCTAAAGTTTATGATTGCAAAGGAAATAAATATAAATGTAAGAATACTGGTAAATACTTCAATGTAAAAACCAATACTATTTTTGACAACACTAAATTAGATTTACAAAAATGGTTTCTTGCAATTTGGTTAGTTACATCACATAAAAAAGGAATTTCATCTTTACAATTAGGTAGAGATTTAAACATAACTCAGAAATCAGCTTGGTTTATGTTACAAAGAATTAGACAATGTTTCGGAATCAATGGCGATAGCGAATTAAACGGTGAAGTTGAAATTGATGAAACTTATGTTGGTGGTAAGGCTAAAAACAGACATAATAAAATAAGAGCTGATAAATCAGAAGCTACAACTGAAAAATACAAGAAATCAGCCGTTTTAGGAATGGTTGAAAGAAAAGGAAATGTTAGAGCTATGATTGTTGAGAATGTTACTGAAAACGTTTTATTACCTCAAATAGCTAGATATATTTCTAGTAAAGCAATAATCTATAGTGATGAATTATCATCTTACAATAAATTAAGTAGAGTTTACGACCACCAAACAGTTGTTCATAGTAGAGGTGAATACGTAAGAGGTAGAGTTAATACAAATTCAATAGAGAGCTTTTGGGCGTTGTTAAAAAGAGGTATTGTTGGTATTTATCATTTTACTTCTAAAAAGCATTTACAACTTTATGTTGATGAATTTGTATTTAGATATAATAGTAGAGATAATTCAGAATCAGGAAGATTTAATTTACTTTTAACGAACATTGAAAACAGGATAACTTATAACGAATTGATTAATGGATAAATTAGAAAAAAAGAATTTTTTATTCTACAGATCACCAAGTACCGGAAAAATAATCGTTAGGGTTGCGATAAAAGACGATAATATTTGGGCGACCCAAAAGGGTATGGCTATTATATTTAATACAACCAAACAGAACGTAAGTAAGCATTTAAAAAATATTTTTGCAGAAGGGGAATTGATAGAAGATTCAGTTGTCAACCATTGGTTGACAACTGGACCTGATGGAAAGGAATACAAGACGAAGGTATACAACCTTGACGTAATAATATCTTTAGGCTATAGAATTAAATCTTATGAAGCTACCCAGTTTAGAATTTGGGCTACCTCTGTTTTAAAAGAATTTATGATAAAGGGATTTGCTTTAGACGATGATAGGTTAAAGCAATCAAGAGTATTATTTGGTAAGGATTATTTTGATGAATTACTTGCGCGTATTCGAGAGATTAGATCTTCCGAAAGGAGATTTTATCAAAAAATCACAGACTTATACAGGGATGCAAGTACAGACTACGACAAAGACGCTCCATCTACAAGGAAGTTTTATAAGATTGTACAAAATAAATTGCTGTTTGCTGTAACAGGAATGACTGCCGCTGAACTTATTAATAGCAGGGCTGATTCAAGTAAAGATAATATGGGATTAATGACTTGGAGTAGTCGCAATGATGGAGGTAAAATAGTTTCTACAGATATTACCGTTTCTAAAAATTATCTAAAAGAAAAAGAATTAAATGAATTACAAAGAATTGTTTCTATGTTCTTAGACTATGCTGAAAACCTTGTGTCTCGTGAAATAACTCTCACTATGAATGAGTGGACAAAAACTCTTGATGATTTCCTTAACTTTAATAAATATAAATCTTTAGATAATGCTGGTAAAATACGAAAGTCTTTTGCTGATAACGTAGCAAAGAAAGAGTTTCAGGTATTTAGGGTTAAACAAGATAAAGAATATGTTTCAGACTTTGACAAAGCTATAATTCAAATAAAAATGACAGGGTCATTACCTAAATCAAGATTTAATGCATTTGAAATTGAAGATGCAGAAATAATTGAAGACGAACCACTTTCTGATTTTAATAAAAAATTAAAGAAAGGTTTAGATTGGAATCCAAAAGAAAATAAAAATGAATAATAGTACTGAAAAAATTAAACAAATAGTTGAAAACGCAGAACATCAACTAAGTAATATTGATAAAACATCAGTTGATTCTATTGGAATGTATGATATTACAATAAGTTCATTGGAGATTAGTCTAAACTTATCTAAAGAAGCTCCTCATAATTCAGAAAATAGAGACCTTTATATTGGGTTAATTTATAGAGTTTCAAAGCTTAGAGAAGCTTTAGAAATAATGAAATCAGAATTATAGCATCGCATCGGTTTTGACCGTATAGTTAGGACTAAGCTCTAGTAGTAAGTATTAACGAATGCATTTAGTTCTTTGAATTAGTAAGATTTACTTTGATAGTTAACTATCGGCAGGATGCTCATATCATAGCGTATATGAAGTAAGTTATTATTATTGAAAACGCCTGAAATCCTTTAGGCTGTACTTCATTTAATTTTTAGTGTAAATTAATATATAGTTCCCCAATGCATGGGTGATTAAAGCAATGCCAAACGACTACAAACGTTTGCAAACGAAAGTAACTATTTCCAAACCGAATGTATCTGTAATGCCATTATAAGTTTGCAGTGTCGCAACAATAATGTTCGATAGTATGAACTGTTAAACCTTAAAATTAAAATTATGAATACACTTAAAAACAGAGTACAGTTGATTGGTAACTTAGGGAATGATCCTGAAATTGTAAATTTAGAAGGTGGTAGCAAGCTTGCCAAATTCTCAATCGCAACAAGTGATAGCTATAAAAATGCACAAGGCGAAAAAGTTGAAGAAACGCAATGGCATAATATAGTCGCTTGGGGTAAAACAGCAGAAATTGTAGAAAACTTTTTAACAAAAGGAAAGCAGGTAGCTGTTGAAGGAAAATTGGTTCATCGTTCTTATGAAAGTAAAGAAGGGGAGAAGCGTTACATTACCGAAATAAAATGTAATGAACTTTTGATGCTAGGAAAATAAAATTAAGTATTTAAAAGTAAGCCCCATAATTGTAAATTATGGGGCTTTTTAATTAATTTTTTCCTCCGTCACGATTTGGTGATCGTACTTCTGGCCATGTGCGTTGTTCACCAGTTCTACCATTAATAGGCAATACCGATTTTTCGCGTGAAGTTTTACTTGTATCTTCACTTGCCATATAAGCCATGATTGCTGTTAAAATTGAATTGTTGCGAACATCATCAAAAACAATTTTATCATAGGTATCTAAATTGGTATGCCAAGTATAATTCCAATAGCTCCAACTTAAAGAACTTAATGAAAATGCAGGAACTCCAGCGGCCACAAAAGAGGCATAATCAGATCCACCACCTCCAGGGGTGCCTGGGAATGAGGTTTCAATTTGTTTTGAAATGGTATCAGGCACAGCCGTTAACCATCGCCCTATATAATCATAAGAATTTAAAAAGCCTTGCCCTGAAATATTCACAACTCTACCCGTACCATTATCTTGATTAAAAACTGCTTGGATATTTTTCACAATTTCTGGATGATCCTCAACAAAAGCACGAGAACCATTTAAACCTTGCTCTTCACTACCCCAATGTCCAATTAATATAGTACGCTTTGGATTTGGATATATTTTTTTCAAAATTCTTGCCGCTTCCATCATTGTAATTGTTCCAGTGCCATTATCTGTTGCTCCAGTACCACCATCCCAAGAATCAAAATGTGCAGAAAGTACCACATATTCATCTGGAAATTCAGTTCCCTTAATTTCTGCAATAGTATTAAAAGTAGGTACGGTTCCTAATTCTTTAGATTCGGCAATTACTTTAATTTTTGGTTGATCTCCATTTTCTGTCATCCTATATAATAAACCATAATCTTCTAAAGAAAGATCTATTACAGGAATTTTTTCTGTATTTGCGCTAAAAATTTTATTGGCACCAAAACCATTAGACCATCGAGATTGTACAATACCAACAGCTCCTGCTTTTTCAAAAGCCTCGTTTATGTTTCGAGAAGAATATCCTGTTTTTTTAATACGCTCATTCCAAGCTTTCGTTTGTTCATCACGCTCTTTCTTCATTTTTTCGAAAGATTCTTTTGTTGCAAATTCTTCCCAATTGTAATCTGGTCTTCCCGTTGGTTGATCCATAGAGACCAAAACAATTTTTCCTTTTACATTTGGCAACCATGCTTGAAAAGCTAACGAATCGGTTACTTCAGGAATAATAACTAAATCTGCAGTAATTCCTTTTTTTGAAGTACTCGGACTCCATGCCAATTGCATTCCGCTTAAGCTCACTACTCTTGGAGAGATTAGATCTACATGAGTAATACCACGTTCCCATCCGCGCCATTTTCCCCACTCTTCATTTTTTGCCTCAATACCCCATTTTTTATAGGTTTCAACTGCCCAATCATTAGCTTTTTTCATTTGAGGTGTTCCAACAAGTCTTGGTCCAACCACATCCATAAGTTCGTGAGCAATAACTTCTAGTTGCGAATTTTCATATCCTTCACTAACAATTTTTTCTACAGTTTCATTTGTTTGTGCTTTTACTATCGAAACTGTAAGTAAGAATAGTAAGAGGTTGAAAAGTTTGTTTGTTCTCATCATTTTTTAGTTAATTAGTTCAAAAACTAATATACTTATTTTAAAAACTATAAAACCTCTTAAAAGTGTCAATAGAATGTTAAAAATATATGTGTTGTGCTAAACGAAAAGTATTTGCATGAGCTTGTATAATTGTCTTAATATCTGGAGAATAACCACCACCCATACTACATTGAACTGGAATTTTAAGTCTGTGACAAAGTTGTAATACAAATTGATCACGTTTTTTACAACCGTCTACAGTTAAAGCTAAGGTTCCTAATTTATCACTTTTAAGAACATCAACTCCAGAAAGGTAAAAGATAAAATCGGGTTGGAAATTTTCTATTAATTGGGGAAGTGTTTTTTTTAAGATAGATAAATATTCATCATCTGCTATTCCTTTTGTAAGGGCGATATCTAAATCTGATTTCTCTTTTTTAAATGGATAATTGCTTTCTCCATGCATAGAAAATGTAAATACTGATGTATCATTCTTAAAAATTTCAGCCGTACCGTTTCCTTGATGCACATCTAAATCTACTATTAGAATTTTATTCGCAAGATTTTTAGACTGCAAATAACGGGCTGCAATCGCCTGATCATTTAGCATACAAAAAGCCTCTCCGTGATCTGTGTAGGCGTGATGGGTGCCGCCAGCAATATTCATAGCTACCCCGTGTTTTAAGGCAAATTCACATGCTTTTATAGTGCCATCTGCAATTATTCGTTCTCTCTCTATTAAATCTTCAGAGAGTGGAAAACCGATTTTTCGCGCTGCCTTTTGGGTTATTTTTATATTTAATAAATCATAATAATATTCTGCATCATGAACAGCTAAAATATATTTATCATTTGGAATTTCGGGTTCAAAAAAATTTTCAGCAATACAAGTACTCTCATGGAGCAATTGCTGTGGCAGTAAATCATATTTAGCCATAGGAAAACGATGTCCTTCTGGTAATGGGTGTTTGTAAATTGGGTGATACGCAATTTTAAGCATTTTGATTTATAAAAATCTTTAGTTTTTATTTATGCAGTGCCAATTGAATCCTTTTCCGAGCGACATCAACTTCTAAAACTTTCACAATTATTTGTTGTTGAAGAGTTACATGTTCGTTGACATCTTTTACAAATGTATCAGAGAGGTTAGAAATGTGAATCAATCCACTTTCTTTAATCCCAATATCTACAAAACAACCAAAATTGGTGATGTTATTTACAATACCAGGTAATAATTGTCCTTCATGCAAATCGGTAATCGATTTTATGTTTTGATTAAACGTAAATACTTTAGCTTTTTCACGCGTATCTAATCCTGGTTTTTCTAACTCTTTGATGATATCTTTTAAGGTAAGTAAACCTATATCTTCTGTACAATAGTTTTTTAAATCTATACTTTGTAATGCTGTTCTATTTCCGATTAATTCCGTGAGAGGGACGCCTTTATTTTTTGCCATGGTTTTAATCAACGTATAACGTTCTGGATGCACGGCAGAATCATCTAAAGGATTTTTGGAATCTTTAATTCTTAAAAATGCTGCACCTTGTTCAAAAGCTTTTCCACCCAAACGTGGTACTTTTTTGATGTCTTCTCTACTTGAAAAAGAACCATTCTCATTACGATAAGTAACAATATTTTCTGCAAGCTTAGAGCCAATACCAGACACATAACTTAATAATGGGACACTTGCGGTATTTATATTTACACCTACCGCGTTTACACAACTTTCAACAACTGTATCTAAAGAGGTCTTTAATTTTGTCTGATCTACATCGTGTTGGTATTGCCCAACTCCAATAGATTTTGGATCTATTTTTACGAGTTCAGCTAAAGGGTCTGCTAATCTTCTTCCAATTGATACTGAACCACGCACAGTAACATCATAATTAGGAAATTCATCACGGGCAATTTTCGATGCAGAATAAATAGAAGCACCAGCTTCACTTACCACGAAAACCTCGACTGTATTTTTAAAATGAATGCGCTTAACTAATTGCTCTGTTTCTCTTGATGCAGTACCGTTACCAATAGCAATCGCTTCAATTTTATAGGCGTCGGTTAAAGTACTTATTTTTTTTATTGCTCCAGAACTATCGTTTTGAGGTGCATGCGGATAAATAGTTTCGTTGTGTAGTAAATCGCCTTGAGCACTCAAACATACCAGTTTACAGCCTGTTCTAAAACCAGGATCTATTGCTAGAATTCGTTTTTCACCTAAAGGAGCACCTAATAATAGCTGCTTTAAATTTTTTGAAAATACTTGTATGGCATCATCATCTGCTTTTTCTTTAGCATTTTTTAAAGTCTCGTTAGATAAAGATGGAAAAAGTAATCTTTTATAAGCATCTTCAATAGCTGATTGGAGATAGGGAGCACTTGAGTTTCTAGATTTTATAATTTTATCTGCTATTCTTTCTATAGCTTTCTCATCGTCAATCTCAATTTTAACACGAATAATTTTTTCATTCTCTGCGCGTAAAATTGCTAATAATCGGTGAGATGGGCAACGATTTAAGGCTTCACTCCAATCAAAATAATCACGGAATTTTTGCGCTTTTTCTTCATCTTTTTTAACGCTAACAACTTTGGTTGTTATTTGTGCAAATTTCTCTAACTGGTTTCTAATTTGATTCCGCACATCGGTGCGTTCATTAATCCATTCAGCAATAATATGTTGCGCCCCTTCTATAGCATCATCTTCATTAACAACATTTTCAGTAATATATTGAGAGGCAATAAAGTCAATCTCATCATTATTTTGTGCCATTATAATTTTGGCAAATGGTTCTAAGCCATTTTTTATAGCGGTTTCTGCTTTTGTTTTTCTCTTTTTCTTGAAAGGAAGATATAGATCTTCTAGCGCAATTAAATCAACAGTTTGTTCGAATTTTTTTTGAAGTTCGCTCGTCAATAAACCTTGTTCTTCAACAGCTTTAATAATGGCTAACTTTCTTTTTTCTAGAACTTCAAATTGTTCTTTAAATTTTACGATATCACCAATTTGAACTTCATCTAAATTACCAGTTCTTTCTTTTCTATATCTAGATATAAAAGGAATAGTACAGTCTTCGTTTAAAAGATCAATTGTATTTTGAATACTTTTTTCGGGAAGTTGGGTATGCTTAACAATGTATGAAATAAGTTGCATTCGTATTTTTTTAAAACCTATGGCAATATAAAAAACTGTACAGGTTTTAAAACAATTTTATGAGTATAGTTAAGCAACTTTTTTAATTAAGTCGAAACAGGGGCATTTTGAGCACCTTTTACTCTCAGACTTTTTATATTTTTTGCAGCATTTACTTTTTACTTTATCAGCTACTATAATAGTAGATTTATGTAATTTTCGTAAAGCTTTTTCCTCTTTCTTTTTTTGCTTCTTTTTGCCCAAAACAAATTATAGATAAAAATAGTTGGGCGAAACTAATTATTTTTATTGAATCTAAATAAGATTAAATGTTAAATTATTGAGCTTTATCAGTTGAGGCTGTGGTGATTGTAATTTGTTGTATATCTCTATCAAATAAATACAACCCGCCTTTATCATCGCCAATAAGGTTTATCTTATCTAAAATAGTACGAGCCATTGCCTCTTCTTCTATTTGCTCAGAAACATACCATTGTAAAAAGTTATGTGTTGCATAATCTTTTTCTTGAAGACTTATATGAACAAGTTCATTAATGCTTTCAGAAACAAAGACTTCATGCTCGAAAAGTTTTTCAAACATTTCTTTAAACGAATTGAAAGTAACATTAGGTGCTGCAAGTTCTGAAATTTGTGCATGACCACCTCGTTCATTTACAAATTTCACTAATTTAAGCATATGGTCTCGCTCTTCCTGTGACTGACCATACATAAAACCAGCAACGCCTTCTAGTCCTTTAACTTCTGCCCAGCATGCCATTGCTAAATAAATTTGAGAACTTTCCGCTTCAATTTTTATTTGGCTATTCAGTACTTTTTCAATTTTTTTTGATAGCATAACTTTATTTTTTATAAAATTACAAATTAATTGATGGTTTCCCCATTTGAAACACCTTCTTTATCTGGATTTACAAAAACTAATTTACCATCTGCATTTTCAGTCATTAAAATCATGCCTTCACTATCTACTCCGCGTAATGCTCTTGGAGCCAAGTTAACTAAAACGGTTACTTTTTTACCTATAATTTCTTCAGGTGTAAAACTTTCTGCTATACCAGAAACAATAGTTCTTACATCTATACCTGTATCTACTTTTAAAACTAGAAGTTTTTTAGCTTTTGGCATTTTTTCGGCTTCTATAATGGTTCCTACTCTAATGTCTAATTTTGAAAAATCTTCAAATGTAATCGTATCTTTTTGTGCCATTACTTCTTTATTTGCATTTTCATTCGCTTTTTTAGTAGCTTCTAACTTATCTAATTGTGCTTGTATGGTTTCGTCCTCTACTTTTGAGAATAATAATTCAGCAGTTCCTATTTGATGATTTGCAGGAATTAAAATATCTTTTTTAGTAATATCAGACCAGCTATTCAGGCCTTCAGTTTTTAATATGCCTTTTAATTTAGTAGCTGTAAACGGTAAAAAAGGCTCGCTTAATACCCCTAAAGCAGCAGCAATTTGCAAGGCTACGAACATTATTGTTTTTACTCTTTCCTCGTCTTGCTTAATAACTTTCCAAGGTTCTTCATCAGCTAAATATTTGTTACCTAAACGAGCTAAGTTCATTAGCTCTTGTCCAGCTTCTCTAAAACGGTACCGTTCTATAGAACTGGATATAATTTTTGGGTATTTTTTAATTTCGGATAATGTTTCTTTATCAATATCTGAAAATTCTGCCGGACCAGGAATAATACCGTTATAGTATTTATTGCTTAAAACAACAACACGGTTAATAAAGTTACCAAAAATAGCGACTAATTCATTGTTATTTCTCGCCTGAAAATCTTTCCAAGTAAAATCGTTATCTTTAGTTTCAGGGGCATTTGCAGTTAATGTATATCTAAGTACATCTTGCATATCAGGAAAATCTTCTAAATATTCATGTAACCAAACAGCCCAGTTTTTTGAGGTAGATAATTTATTGCCTTCTAAATTTAAAAACTCATTTGCAGGAACGTTATCAGGTAGAATATAACCACCATGTGCTTTTAAAATACTTGGGAAAATAATACAATGAAATACAATATTATCTTTTCCAATAAAGTGTACTAATTTGGTGTTTTCGTCTTTCCAATAAGGCTCCCAATCTTTTCCCTCACGAGCAGCCCATTCTTTTGTTGAAGAAATATAGCCAATAGGAGCATCGAACCAAACGTAAAGCACTTTACCTTCACCACCAGCCACGGGTACAGGAATTCCCCAATCTAAATCGCGAGTTACGGCTCTAGGCTTTAATCCGTCATCAATCCATGACTTACATTGACCATAAACATTAGGTTTCCAATCGTTTTTATGTCCCTTAAGAATCCATTTTTTTAGAAAATCTTCATGTCTATCTAAAGGTAAAAACCAGTGTTTTGTTTCTTTTACAGTAGGTACAGCGCCAGAAATAGTCGATTTCGGATTGATTAAGTCTGTTGCATTTAGAGTAGAGCCACAATTTTCACATTGATCACCATAAGCTTCTTCATTACCACATTTAGGACAGGTGCCTATTACGAACCTATCTGCTAAAAATTGATGGGCTTCAGGGTCATATAATTGTTCTGTAGTTTCTTCAATAAAATCTCCTTGCTCATACATGGTTTTAAAAAACTCGGAAGCCGTTTCATGATGAATTGGTGCTGATGTTCTTGAATAATTATCGAAAGTGATACCAAAATCTATAAAAGATTGTTTTATAATCGCATGATATTTATCAATCACTTCTTGAGGAGAAACACCTTCTTTTTTTGCTTTCATAGAGATGGCAACGCCATGTTCATCGCTTCCACAAACAAAGGCTACATCTTTACCTGTTAGGCGTAAATACCTACTATATATATCTGCTGGAACATAAACACCAGCTAAATGACCAATATGTATTGGGCCATTTGTGTAAGGTAATGCAGCAGTAATGGTGTATCTAGATGGATTTTTAAGACTCTCGGACATTAATTTATGTAATTAGCTCACAAAAATAAAGATTTTTGCTTGGGAGTGCCTTACAAATTTGTATAAAAAGCAAGACCTTCTAAAGAGTTACCAATTGTAACAAAATAGAAGGTCTATATAGCAAAGTAAGTGGGGCTATCTTTAAGCAATCATTACAGATTTGCTCATCTTTTTTTCTTGTACACGAATTCTATATATATATTTTCCGGTCGCCAAATAATTTGGCATACGTTCTCGAATATTAATTTCGATTGATCCTTGTGTCATTATTTCATTATAAACGGTACCTAAATTTTGCCCCATAATATTATATAATTGAACATCTACATGGGCTGTAAAAGGCATTTCTAAATAAATATGAGGTGTTTTATCTGTAGGATAAAAAGGTTTATGAACTATGGCGTCTAAAAGTTCTGGTGTTGGATCAATAGCTACCGGATCTTCTGGTGTTGGAGGTGTTGGATCACCATCACTATAAACAATATCATCAAAAACTGTTTCTGCATGACATTGGAATCCAAGATCAATAGGGCGGTATGGATGACCTAAAAGATGTTGTTCTACCAAAGCAGGGTCAACACAAAGCCATTCTGCAAGCACGGTTCCGTATAAATCTCTAAAATCCATCGTGTATTCTAAGTTTCCTCTTTCATTAGGGTCTTCTAATGAAGGATGATCTCCCACAAAAGCACTACCATTTAAACCTGAACCAAAAAACAAAGTAGGTGATGCTTTACCATGATCAGTACCATTTGATCCATTTTCATAAATACGTCTACCAAATTCTGAAAAAGTCATGCTTAATACTTTATCATCTTGTTGGGTGAAGGCGATATCTTCGTAAAAATTATTTATAGCAATAGATAAATTGGTCATTAATTGTTCATGAGCAAGTGGTTGATTACCGTGAGTATCGAAACCTCCCATAGAAATCATATATACTTTTGTACCTAAATTTCCTTTAATTAATCTTGCTAATAGGGCTAATTGCTTAGCAAACCCATTTTTTTGATATTCTACTTGATTTTGACCTCTTAAATAAGCTGCGTGTATTTTCCCAGCGTATTCTAAAGTTGTATTTGAGACTCCTCTTAAAAAACGTAATTGATCGCCATACATACATTGATCGAACAAATTTTCATCTAAGGGGTACTGTGCACCGGTTTCGGCTATTAATTGTAATTGCTCAACATTATTAGTTACAAAAGCATAATTTGTTTCATTACCTTCAAATACCAAGCTACCAAAATTCCCAATTTGTATTGCAGCTGGAGCTTCTGGTGGGGTTATTAAATAATCAGGATAAATATTCTCAAAATGCCTACCCATCCAGCCTGTTGACTCTCCAGTAAATCCATTTGTAGTTAAATCAGTATTTGCAAAAATATCTGATCCTGTAAAATGTGATAAACTTTGACCTTCATAGCCAACACCGTGTACTGCTTTAAATTGACCTTCACCCCAAAGTGGATCTAAAGATTTCATATAAGATGGCACCCCAAATTCATCAGTAAGTTTTAAAATCTTACTTTCAGGAATATATATATTAGGGCGAGCATTTGCATATAAATCATATTGCTCAATTGGAATAACAGTACTTAAACCATCATTACCACCAGATAAGCGAATCAATATCAAGATATTATCTGTTTCTGCCATGCTTATAGCAGCTGTTAATGGGGATGGTGCAGAGGCAGTTAAAAAATTACTACCAAGCATCATGCTACCAGAACCTGCTATCCCTAACGCTTGTAAAAAAGAACGTCGGCTCCACGCTTTATGCTCTAAATCATGACCTTCATGATCTTTACCTTTGTGAGGTGATGTATGATTATGATGTGTATCGCACATAATAGTAGGTTTTATTTAAGTTGAAATTCAGGTTGTCTTACAATATGTCTAAGCAAAAGGTATACTTGTTTTGGTGCAGATTGGTCATATAAATTCCAATACCCTAATCCACCGGCTATATAATCTGACCCGTAATAGTTTTCTGGAACATCTTCAACTTTGAATGCTGACATTGCATTTTCAAAATCTTGATCTGTAAGGAGCCCTTTAGGAGTAAATTTGTTTACTATAGCTGTCACAACTATTTCTGGATTGCTTGTATTGCTGTTTGCAGGACCAACAGCATCTAAAGCTAAAGTTCTATATTGTTCTTGATCTTGATTAAAGAAATCATCTAAAAAAGCCTCGGTAGATAGCCATCTTCCTATAAGGAAATTGGTATTTATCCAAGATCTATTGCGTTGCCAACCAGCAACATCAATTGGGTTAAATAACTCTTGGCTTAGCATACCCGCATAATTTACAGATGCAGCTACTGTCGTATCAGTATAGGTAAAATTAGTTTCATTTATAAAGTTGAAATAACAATCAAACGGACTTTTAATTATTACCCCAATTGCTTCATCATCAAAAAAATGTTGACTTTTGAAAAGCTGAGAAAGTACAGGTGCTATTTCAAAATTATTTGAAATAAATGTTGATGCCATTCCAGAAATTATTGTTTGTGCGTTTCCAGCGTCATCATTAGAATCTGGATGCACAAAAAACTCATATAATCTTGTGCATATAAAACCAGCAATTTCATTTGAGCGTTGAGCAAAGAGTATGTTTATCACATCATCATAACCCCAAGTACCCGTTTGCCCTAATATTGTTTTACTACCAGGATCATGTCTATCGGCTCTAAAGGTAACAGGAGTCCATTGTATTTCTCCTCGTTCTACATAACCAGTTAAAGCTCTTGCTGTTTCAATAATATCGTTCTCTGTATAATTATTCCCTTCGCCTAAACAGAAAAGTTCATAAATTTCACGAGCATAATTTTCATTTGGGTTATCACCATTATTATATGCTCCATCTAAATAATAAAGCATGGCACTCGTAAGACCAATTTCGCTAGTTAAGGTTTTAAAATTACCTATCGCATTTCTTTGCAAACAATTTATATATTCATAAAGAAAAGGAGGTGCATCATAAACTTTCAATTCGGTTACAAAATGATTACTCCAAAAAAAACTTAAACGGTCTCTTAGATTATTTGTTAAAATGGCATTTGCATATGAAGCTCTCCATTCGTTTATCTGAGAGTTTACCATATCGCCTTTTAAGTCATCATCATCTGGGTAATTAGCGCCTGTCCAATTTGCCCAAGTTGGTGCAGTTACTACTGGTTTAGACAATGCTTCGGCTATTAATGAATCTACTAAGCTACTTGCAGATTGTCCAACAGCTTGATTTATAGTGTTAACTGATGCTCCAAAACCTAATCTTCTATATAGATGTTCGGCCTTTTGTTTGTCTAACGGAGTTGTATATGGCGATAATGGCGAAGTATTACAATTGATAAAATATTCCATAATATTTTGATCCTTTAAGTTCTTTTTAGTTTAGATAGGGGGCGTTAAATACTCTAAAATTCTGTTGTTTAGTAATATAGGTTTACTTAATAACTCAAGAATTGCAATAAAATTACGTAAGTATCCGTATTTTAGACGATGAAGCACTAATTTTTTCGATGAACTACGCGCTTTTATACAAAATCTAGTAAAATTAATGGCTGAACATAATATTTTTGGAGAATTTGGAGAACAATACGCTGTAGATTACTTGTTAAAAAAGGGTTATATAATTTGTCATAGGAATTATATTTTTTTAAAAGCAGAAATAGATATAATTGCCAAAAAATTGGATACTTTAATTATAATTGAAGTTAAAATTAGAAGTACAGATTTTATTGATAATATGGCTGATTTAATATCTCAAAAAAAAATTAAGCTATTAGTATCTGCTGCTGATCAATATATTTTAGCAAATAATATTGATATGGAAGTAAGGTTTGATGTAATTACAATCTTTAAAACTAAAGACGGATTTAAGCTAAATCATGTTAAAGATGCATTTTATCACTTTTAAAGATTTGTTTTATTTATAACAATTTGTTATATTTGCATCTCGCAACCAAAAAAAATGAAAACAATATCGTCTGTAGTGGAACACTACATTAAAAAGAAACCTTTTTTACAGAGTGCTTTAGCGCAAGGAATTATCAATCTTACATCACTATCTAGAATTGTCAAACCAGAAATTGAATCTGAATTAGGAAAAGACATTCGCAATGGAGCTATTGTTATGGCTTTAAAGCGACTTTCTGATGATTTAGAATTTAGAGCTACTCATAAAATTATAAAGGTTCTTAAGAATATTGGAGAAATTACTGTTCGTTCCTCTTTAACAGATTTTACTTTTTTATTATCAGATTCTATTCTTGAAAATCAGCGTTTATTATTAAAAGAAGTAAATAAAGATAAAGATGTTTTTTATACCTCTTCTAGAGGGGTTAATGAACTAAACATTGTAGTTAGCAATAGTTTAGATAAAACTGTAGAAATGCTATTTGAAAGTGAGCGTTGTACTCAAAAAGCAGAAAACTTATCTTCAATTACTGTGAAATTGCCTTCAGAAAACGTATCAGTACCTGGAATTTATTATTTTATTTTTCAGCGTTTAGCATGGGAAGGTATTGTCTTATATGAAGTAATATCAACAACGAACGAGTTTACAATTTTAGTTGATGACGAGCATGTAGATATCGCTTTCAAAACCATAAAAGATTTAAAATTACTATAATAAATTATTAATTTTTTTCTAAATATTCTACAACAGCTTTGTCATTTTCAGGTTTAGCTACAATATGTTTTTCTTTATCTAAAATATAATACGTCGGAGTAGAATGGATATCATATAAATGGGCATATTCACTATCCCATTTTCCAAGGGAGATTGCATGTTCAAAGCCATTTAGTTTTGAAGATTCAATCTCCCAATTTTTAGTATCATCCTCTAAGCCAACGGCAAGAACTTTCACATTAGCTTTTCCTTTTAATTCTTTATGTAATTGAGGCAATTCATTTAAACAATGTCCGCATGTGCTGCTCCAAAATATTAAAACATATGTATTTGCCCCTGTTAAGGTGCTTAATTTATGTAACTCATCTGCTTTTTTCCAGACTATTTCAGGTGCCATAGCTCCTAGGCGTAGTCTGTTATGAGCTTCAATAGTATTTTGTACTTCTATATTATTTGTTTCAATTGCTAAATCTTTTAAATAGGTAGTGTATATAAAATCTGATACATTAATATAGTCATAGGCAACAGCATAATCCCATAAATTATGAAATAGTTCAAATTTAAAATTTGGATTAAGTTGACTAATATATGACTCGACTATATTAGTATTTTTAATAATTTCTTTCTCCGTTTCTTCTTTTGAAATTGATGATAGGGGTAGTGCAGTAAATACATAATTAGAAACTTTATCGGTCAAAAAACTAGAATTTTCTAATTCAGTATTTTTAAAATCTATGGCGTTAAAATAATTCTCTTTTTTATGAAGAATGTATTCTTGTACAGTTTCTAATTTTTGAGGGATATATGGTTTGTTAGCCGCAATAAAATTATAAGCAATTAAGCCATCAGATTTTATTTCATATGTTTTTTGAAGTTCAGTAAGATTCTTGATTATTTTTGAAAAACTGTCTTTATTATTTTTATTTGAATTGTAATACTCAATAATTTCTTGTTCAATTTTACCAAGTTCATTTAAATAAGTGGTTAATAAAATATTTTCTTTTGAAGCGTTGAAAGCAGCTCCATTTTCAGGATTAAAACTAAGTACTATATCTTCTTTACCATTATAAATAATATCAAAGTTATATTCTTCTTGAGGAACGGCATAAACTAATCTGTAAGTTCCAGATTCGGCATCTACAGGAATGTTCATGGAGAATTTTCCATTTTTAATGGCGGTGTCTGCAATATATACTTGAGTTCCAGATTTTAAACGGTATGCAATTAACCAAGTATAGTCTTTAGCAGGAGAAAAATTTCCCGAAATTGTATGTTGCGCATTCAAATTAAAGGCTAAAACGGTGATGATTATATATAGAATTTTCTTCATAATTTTTATATTTACAAAAACCAGTCCAATTAAATTTATACGACGGTTTTCTTTTTTTCTTCAAAAGGTTGCAATGCTAAATATGCTTTGTCTATAGATTTTATGTTATCAAAAACTAATAACAAACGTAAGCCATTTCTAGTTTGCTTTTCTTTGATTTTGCAAATGGTTTGAAATACTTGTACAAATTGCAACACTTTGTTAAACTGAGGACTTTGGTAAAACCCGGATTGCTGGTCTGATATAAAATAGCCTATCATTTTACCTTGCTTCATCACAATTTTTTCTAATCCCATAGCATTAGCAATCCATTTTATTCTAACAGAATTTAATAAATCTTCAGCTTCAACAGGAAGTTCTCCAAAACGATCTACTAACTCGGTTTCAAACTTTTTTAAGGCTTCTTCATCTTTAACTTGATTTAATTCTGTGTATAAATTTAAACGTTCGGTTATATTATTGATATAATCATCTGGGAATAACAACTCAAAATCGGCATCTATTTGTGTTTCTTTTACAAATACTTTCTCATGATGTCCTTCTATCTCTTCATATAAATCTTTAAACTCATTTTCTTTTAATTCGTCAACGGCTTCCGTTAGTATTTTTTGGTAGGCATCAAAACCAATATCATTTATAAAGCCACTTTGTTCGCCACCTAATAAATCTCCAGCACCACGAATCTCTAAATCTTTCATGGCAATATTAAAACCACTTCCCAATTCGGTAAACTGTTCTAAGGCTTGAATACGTTTTCTGGCATCATTCGTCATTACGTCATAAGGTGGTGTGATAAAATAACAAAATGCCTTTTTATTACTTCGTCCCACGCGACCTCTCATCTGATGCAGATCACTTAATCCAAAATTATTAGCATTATTTATAAAAATTGTATTGGCGTTGCTTACATCTAGCCCACTTTCAACAATGGTGGTTGATACCAAAACATCAAATTCGCCATTGATAAAAGCCAGCATTAATGTTTCTAATTTTTTACCTTCCATTTGGCCATGCCCAATTCCGATTCTAGCATCGGGTACTAGACGCTGTATCATTCCAGCAACCTCTTTTATATTTTCAATGCGGTTATGAATAAAAAACACTTGACCACCCCGTTGAATCTCATAACTGATGGCATCGCGGATTGTTTCTTCGGAAAAACGAATCACTTCGCTTTGAATAGGGTATCGATTTGGTGGTGCGGTATTTATTACTGATAAATCTCTAGCCGCCATTAAACTAAATTGAAGCGTTCTTGGTATTGGCGTTGCTGTCAAGGTTAATACATCTACATTCTCTTTTATAGATTTTAATTTGTCTTTTACGGCAACACCGAATTTTTGTTCTTCATCAACAATTAATAAACCTAAATCTTTAAATTGTACATTTTTATTTACCAATTGGTGCGTTCCAACAATAATATCAACTTTTCCAGATGCAAGTTTTTCTAAAGTTTCTTTTCGCTCTTTTACTGTTCTAAATCGATTTAAATAATCGACTGTTACAGGCATATCTTTTAATCGTTCACTAAAAGTTCTGCTATGTTGAAAAGCTAAAATTGTGGTAGGAACTAAAACAGCCACTTGTTTTCCGTTAGCAACAGCTTTAAAGGCAGCTCTGATAGCTACTTCTGTTTTTCCAAAACCAACATCGCCACAAATAAGGCGATCCATAGGTCGTTCGCTCTCCATATCGCGTTTAATATCTTCAGTAGCTTTACTTTGGTCAGGCGTATCTTCGTAAATAAATGATGCTTCTAATTCGTTTTGTAAATAACTATCTGGACCGTATTGAAAGCCTTTTTCTAAACGTCTTTTTGCATAAATTTTTATAAGATCAAAAGCTATTTTCTTAACTCTAGATTTTGCCTTTTCTTTTACTTTTTTCCAAGCGCCTGAACCTAGTTTGTAAATTTTGGGTGGTGCTCCATCTTTCCCATTAAATTTTGAAATTTTATGTAAGGAATGAATACTGACATATAAAATATCGCGTTCACCATACATTAACTTTATGGCTTCTTGTTTTTTACCCTCAACATCTATTTTTTGTAAACCACCAAACTTTCCAATGCCATGATCCATATGGGTTACGTAGTCGCCAATTTCTAATCGGTTTAACTCTTTTAAAGTAATGGCTTGTTTTTTTGAATAACCATTTTTTAAATGAAACTTATGGTAGCGTTCAAAAATTTGATGATCTGTATAGCAAGCAATTTTTAAATCATCATCAATAAAACCTTGAAAGAGTGAAAAAACAATTGTTTTGTAATATACTTGCTTACCAACCTCTTCAAATATGTCATGAAAGCGTTTTGCTTGTTGTTCTGATGAACAAAATAAATAATTTGTGTACCCTTTTTTATGATTTTCGTTCAGATTATCAATTAATAAGTCAAACTTTTTATTAAAAGATGGTTGAGGTTTTGTGTGAAATTCTATTATGCTGGTACTCTCTTTACTATTAGTATTTCCAGAAGTTAGTAAACTAAAATCGGCGAGTTCTTTTTTAAATAAAGTAGAGTCTACAAAAAGAGCTTTGGGTTCCGCATGCTTAATTTCTGATGATAGCTTCGAAAAAGCTTCTTTTGCTTTGTCAAAAAAGGAATCTAATCGATCAAAAAGTAACTCTAAATCACTACTAAATAATATGGTATTTAATGCGATATATTTTAGAAAACTTTCTCTAGTTTCATTCAAAAATTTATTTTCAACATTGGGGATAATCGTAATTTTAGATACCTTCTCTTTTGATAGTTGTGTTTCCACATCAAAAGTTCGAATACTTTCTACTTCATCACCAAAAAACTCTAAGCGATAAGGCTCATCATTAGAAAAAGAAAAAACATCTACAATACCACCACGTACAGAAAACTCTCCTGGTTCTGTTACAAAATCTACCCTTTTAAATTTGTATTCAAAAAGCACTTCATTTAAAAAGTCGAGCGATAATGAATCTTCTATTTTAATTTTAAGTGTATTTTTATCTAGCTCTTTTCTAGTCACCACTTTTTCAAAAAGTGCATCTGGGTAGGTCACAATTACCGCTGGTTTTTTTCTAGAATTAATACGATTTAAAACCTCTGCTCTTAGCAAAACATTGGCATTGTCAGTTTCTTCTATTTGATAAGGTCTCCGATAGCTACCTGGGTAAAAAAGAACATCTTTTTCTCCGATTAATTGCTCTAAATCGTTTAAATGATATGCAGCCTCTTCTTTGTCATTAAAAATTAATAAAAAAGGCTGTTGACTATTTTCAAAAGCGTCTTTTAAAATAAATGATAATGAAGAGCCAATTAATCCTTTAAGAAGTATGTGAAATTTGCTATTATTTTGAGAATTGGCAATAGTATTTTTCAGTTTCTGCACTAGCAAAGACTGTTCGTAATAGTGTTGAATGTTATTTTGGCTCAACTTTTAATGTTTATGCAAATATAAACATAGCTAGCAAATTCATTACGTTCGTTTTAGATGAAAATGCTCTACATTAATTTTAAAGATGTCTTTTTTACTAATTGCATAAATTTCATCATTTATTTTTGGTACTAAAGTATAGATTCCAGTGAATTCTCCAAAGGCGGGTAAAATCATTTGAAACTCTTTTTTAAAAAAACAGGGTAATCGTAAGGATTGCTTTCCTAATCCTTTTAGTTTAATTGCTGGATGAATATGCCCCGAAAAGTTATAAAAATCAATTCTTATTTCAGGATGATGAGTGAATAAAAAATTTTCAATTATTAATTCAGGTAGTATTTTAATTTTTAGCTCCTCATATTTTAAAGGGGAAATAATATCATGATTGCCAGCAACTAAAATTATATTGATTTTTTTTATAGTGGTGATCCATTTTTCAAATAAATTCCACTCGTTGTTTATAGACGAATGAAATAGATCGCCTAAAAATAAAATCGACTTTGGTTTAAAAAAGTGTAGTACTTCTTCAAGTAGTTCAAAGTTTTTTTGAATGACTTTTTGCGGCACGGCTGCTCCATATTTTCTAAAGTGTGAAACTTTACCTAAATGAACATCACTAATAATAAGAGTTGCTTTTTCTAACCAAAAAATAGCACCAGTAGAATGTAAAGTAAAAGTTTGATTTTTAATTGTTATAGTCATCTCTACAAAATTAGGTAATCGAAAATGAAGTTTTAAATCATTTTTTCATCAAAATAGCAGTCATTCTTTTAATTCGATCAGCTAATTTTTCGCTAGATAATTTTTCCCGCAATCGATCTGTAATGATAGGAAATGAAAAAGGAGTAGCTTCTTTGCAGGCTTTCCAAATTATTTTTTGTGTAGCTATGCGTTCTAATGCTAAACGTAAACGGCCTTCTTCTAATTGGTGTTCAAAGGTCTCTGTAAAAGCCTGTTGAAATAGGAGATTTTCAGGCTCATAATCTCTGAAAACATCAAAAAATAATTGAGAGCTACTTTGTAAATGTTTCATTTTAACCCCTTTATCGGGGTAACCTGTAAAAACCATTCCGCTAATTACAGCAATATCTCGAAATTTTCTACGCGCCATTTCGGTTGAATTAAGGCTTTTTTGTAAATCGCTAATCATATATTTTGACACAAATAAGTCATTATCTAATACTTGTTGTATATCTATTTCTTGATCTGAAAGTAATTCAAAACCATAATCATTAAAGGCAAGAGAAAATGTAATTGGAGTTAATAAGCTAATGCGGTAGCCTAATAAACTTCCCATAGCTTCATGAACACCTCGACCTTCAAAAGGATAAAAAATATGATGAAAACCATCACGACTTTTAAATGTTTCAATAAGAAATTCGTTTGGTTTTGGCACAATACTTTCAAGCTTTTGTCGTCTAAAAATATGAGCTAATGACTGAATTTCAATTGATTGCTTGCTAATTTCTTGTTCTGCTGAATATAGTTCGTTTCTTAATAAATCAGACATTTGAGCAGAGAATGAGAGTCTGCCACCCATCCAACTTGGTACTTTATTAGTTTTTTTTGTCGAATTTCTAACATGTGCCTGCATATCTTTTATTCGTATAAATTCTAAATTTCTTCCAGCAAAAGTGAATATATCGCCTGGACTTAATTTTGAGATAAAAAACTCTTCAATAGAACCAATGTATCCACCTTTTTGATAGCGTACAATTACATGTGCATCGCCTACAATTGTTCCTATTTGAAATCGATGACGCATGGCAATACCATTATTATTTACTTTGAATTTACCATTTTCATCAATCTCAACCTTTTTATATTCATCATAACTCTGCAAGCTTTGACTACCTAAGACCAGAAAATTTAGTAACCATTGCCATTGTTGTTTTGTAAGAGCTTGGTAACAAAAAGTATTTTTAACTTCTTCATAAATAACATCTGGATAAAAACCATCAGAAATGGCTAGAGTTGTTAAATATTGTAATAAAACATCATAACTATTTATATATGGAATACGATCTTCTACTACCTTATTTTTTACAGCTTTTTGTAATGCAGAAGCTTCTATTAATTCCATCGCATGTGTTGGCAGAAAATAAATAACACTTTCTTTTCCTGGTTTATGTCCACTTCGACCAGCACGTTGTAAAAATCGAGCAACTCCTTTAGGACCTCCAATTTGTATAACAGTTTCAACAGGAGCAAAATCTACTCCCAAATCTAAACTTGATGTACAAACAACAGCCTTTAGACTTTCATTTCGAATAGCCTGTTCTACCCAATTACGTGTTTCTTTATTAATGCTACCGTGGTGCATAGCAATTTCCCCGGCATATTCTGGGTGCTTTTCTAATATTTTTTGAAACCAAATTTCACATTGACTTCTGGTATTGGTGAAAATTAAAGTGGTTTTACTATTATTTATGATCGGAATTATGTCTTCCAATAAATGTAGCCCTAGATGACCACGCCAAGGGAAAGTTTCCATTTTTTTTGGAATAATACTTTTAACGGTAATTTTCTTCTTGAGATTGGCTTTTATTAATACAGAATTATTTACTGCTTGATCATTTGAACCTAATAAAACTTCACGTGCTTGCTCTAAATTACCAATAGTTGCAGATATTCCCCAAATGCGAAGTTTTTTTGAAATTGTTTTCAAGCGCGATAGTGCTAGTTCCATTTGCACTCCTCGTTTGGTTCCTAATAATTCATGCCACTCATCAATAACTATGGCGTGGCAATCTTTAAAAAGATTTTCATATCCTTTTGATGCTAATAAAAGTTGAAGACTCTCTGGAGTAGTAATTAACAAATCGGGCATGTTCTTTTTTTGAGATGTCCGCTCTTTGTTAGAAGTGTCACCCGTACGAATACCTACAGTTATATGTGTTTCTAAATCTCTGGCTACTTTTTCTGTAGATTGTCTAATCTCTTCTGATAATGCTCTTAGCGGAGTAATCCAAATCGCGTTAAGTCCTTTTTTATGTTTTGTTTTATAGTCAGGATTAGTTTTTATATAATTTAAAATGATGGGAAACCAAAGGGCATATGTTTTACCACTACCTGTTGGCGCATTCAATAGACCGTTTTTGCCTAGCAAAAATGCCTTCCAAGTAGCTGTTTGAAATTCAAATGGTTTCCAATTTTGATGTTGAAACCAATCTTCTGCGATGGCATATAATTGTTCCTTGGTCATAGTACTAGTGCAAGAAAATAGTCATTTTTTTTTACCGGAAGCATAATGTACAAAATTGGATCTTGCTTTTTTTGCAAAAGGAGTTTATAATTTTTTTAAAATTAGCTATAGTATTTTAACTGTCTGCGATTAAATATCAATTTATAAAACATTAAAATAATCCGGAATAGCCTAAATAAAGAGCATGAAAAAAATTATATTTGTCGCAATTAAAATTTATACGTTATGTCTATTGTAGATTTGTATAGTAGTGGAGAACACGGTAGAAATTTGGCGCATTTTGCTTCAATTGCATCGTTAGCTGCTATAGATGGAGAAGTTAATTCTCAAGAAAAATTATTATTAGATCGTTTTGCTAGAAAATTAGATATTACTGATGCGGAATACAATCAAATAATGAAAGTTGATAATAAATATCCTATTCATCCACCAACAAGTTCAGAAGAGCGTTTAGAGCGCATATTTGATTTGTTTAAAATTATTTTTGCGGATCATGATATTGATGAAGAAGAAATGGGATTGATACGTAAATATGCCATTGGACTTGGTTTTTCAAGTGAAAGTGCAAAGAAAGTAATAGATAAATCTGTAGCTATATTTAGTGGAAGAATTGATTTTGAAGATTATTTATATCTTTTAAAACATTAAGCTTACGATGAAAAGGGTGGAGTTTTAATTCCACCTTTTTTATTTAGATATTATTTCAAACTTATTTCATAAACTCCTCTGCTTTTTGCACCATTTTTTTACTTCCACAGAAAAAAGGAACTCTTTGGTGTAACTCTGTAGGGATGATTTCCATAATTCGTCCTTTTCCATCGCTTGCTAGACCATTAGCTTGTTCTGCAATAAATGCCATAGGATTACATTCATATAGTAGTCTTAATTTACCTTCTTCAGCTTTACTACTTTTTGGGTACATATAAATACCACCTTTTATCATATTTCTATGAAAATCAGAAACTAAAGAGCCTATATATCGAGAAGTATAAGGTCTATCCTCTTCTTCTTTTTGACAATATTTAATATAATCTTTTACACCCTGAGGGAAATGAACATAATTACCTTCATTTACAGAATAAATGTTTCCATTTTCAGGAAATTTCATGTTAGGGTGGGATAAGTAAAAGGTTCCAAGAGCTGGGTTTAGTGTAAAACCATTAACGCCATCACCAGTAGTATAAACAAGCATTGTGCTAGTGCCGTAAACAATATAACCTGCTGCAATTTGGTTTATGCCTGGTTGTAGAAAATCTTCAATAGTTACTGGTGTTCCAACAGGAGTGATACGTCTATAGATTGAAAAAATAGTTCCAACAGAAACATTTACATCAATATTAGATGACCCATCTAATGGATCTATTAATACTACATATTTATTTTGATGCTGTTTATCAAAGCTATTAATGCTTATAAAATCGTCTTCTTCCTCAGAAGCTATACCACAAACAATTTCACGCTTTTTTAGTGTTTGAATAAACTTCTCGTTGGCGAGCACATCTAATTTTTGTTGATTTTCACCTTGAATGTTTACATCTCCGGCTTCACCTAAAATATCCACCAGACCAGCTTTGTTTACTTCATGATTGACTACTTTTGCCGCTAATCTTAATCCGTTTAATAAGCGTGATAATTCTCCTGAAGAATATTTAAATGAATCTTGGTTTTCAATAATAAATTCTCCTAGAGTCTTGTACTGTTTGGTCATGTTTGTCTTGTTTATTTAGTTACAAATATCGTGTTTTTTGTTAAACTACAACGTTTTCGTAATTTTTATGTTTTTTAAATTTATAACTTCGTGTTATATTTGTAACACTAATATTTTGAAGTGCTGTTATTTGAATATTATTAAAAATAACTAGCCTAATTTTAAGATAAAGTCAAAACCAAAAACATGAAATTTTTAATTCGGGAAGCAAGCAAAGAAGATATGCCACAAGTTTTAAGCTTAATTAAAGAACTTGCTGTTTTTGAAAAAGAAGAAAATGCTGTAGAAGTAACTGTTGCAGATTTAGAAAGAGATGGTTTTGGAAGTAAAATTTTATTTCACTGTTTTGTAGCAGAAATAGATAATACAATTAAGGGGATGGCTTTAGTATACCCAAGATATTCTACTTGGAAAGGTCCAATTATACATTTAGAAGATTTAATAGTTACAGAAAGTATGCGAGGTACTGGGTTGGGAACCGCATTATTATCTGAAGTGATAAAGTATGGTCACAGTTTAGGTGCCAAAAGAATTAATTGGGAGGTTTTAGATTGGAATGAACCTGCAATCAATTTTTATGAAAGTAAGGGAGCAAATGTAATGCGAGATTGGGACGTAGTGCATTTAAATGAAGAAGGAATAAAAAATTATATAGCTAATTTATGAGAATTTTTAAATTTGGAGGAGCATCTGTAAAAGATGCAAATGGAGTAAAGAATGTAGTTAATGTACTAAACCAAGTAGGCTTTGAAAATACATTATTAGTTGTTTCAGCAATGGGAAAAACAACCAATGCTATGGAAACAGTTATTAATAATTATTTTAACGATAAAAGCGCTATTTCTTCAGCAATCCAAGATGTTTTAAAATACCACAACGATATTTTGATGGATCTTTTTGAAAATGATAAACACCCTATTTTTAAACAAGTTAAATTATTATTTGATGAAGTTCAAGGGTTTTTAGTTTGGAATAAATCACCAAAATATAATTTCGTTTATGACCAAGTAATAGGTTATGGAGAATTAGTTTCTACGACAATTTTAAGTGCTTATTTAAATGAGGTAGGGATAAAAAATACGTGGTTAGATGTACGTGATTTTATAAAAACGGATGATAATTACCGTGATGCCACAGTAAATTGGGAGAAGACTCAAGCGAGCATTTCTAAAGGAATAGATAAAGAAAAATTGAATGTAACACAAGGTTTTATCGGTAGTGATGATAATAACTTTACAACAACATTAGGGCGAGAAGGATCAGATTATTCAGCAGCAATTTTTGCCTATTGTTTAAATGCAAATGAGGTGACTATTTGGAAGGATGTACCAGGAGTTCTAAATGCTGATCCTCGTTATTTTGAAAACGCACAGCTTTTAAATCAAATATCGTATCGTGAAGCTATTGAGCTTGCTTTTTATGGAGCATCAGTAATTCACCCTAAAACATTGCAGCCATTACAAAGAAAAGAGATTCCATTGCATGTTAAATCGTTTATCGATCCAAAAAATACAGGAACAACTGTTGGTAAAGGAGTTGGTATTGAGCCTAAAGTGCCATGTTTTATTGTAAAAAAGAATCAAGTATTGATGAAATTGTCTTCTCTAGATTTTTCTTTTATAGTAGAAGATAATATTAGTGAGCTTTTTAAACTGCTTCATGATTATAAAATGAAAGTAGATTTAATCCAGAATTCTGCAATTAGTTTTTCTGTTTGTTTTGACAATAAATTTGGAAGGTTAAATGAATTACTTGACACCTTGAAAGGAAAATTCAAAGTAACCCATCATGAGGGAGTTTCTTTATATACCATAAGGCATTTTGATAACGAAGCTATAACCTCTTTACAAAAAGGCAAAGAAATTCTGTTAGAACAACGTGGAAAAGAAACGGTACAATTAGTAGTTAAATAAATTAATAATTATTTGAGTTTTCTAATTAGATCTACAGTAATTTTTAGAAATAAAAAAAAATGAAGTAACCCATCTCTTGATTTTCCTATCTTAGCAGATAGGAAAATGTGAAAGAAAATATGGGTTTAGTTACCGCAAAGGAAGTAGCAAAGGCAATTAATTTAGAAAAGTATGGCTTTATTGGAACTTTTATAGGATGGTTTCTTATGAAAGTTACTCGAATATCGAGTATTAATACTTTTTATGATTCAATACAACATTTAGAGGGCAAAGCATATGCTAATGCTATTTTAGCTTATTTTGAAATAGATTTCGAAATTTCTGAAGAAGAATTTAAACGTTTGCCCAAAGAGGGTGCTTATGTAACAATTTCGAACCACCCATTAGGGGCAATAGACGGTATTATTTTATTGAAATTGATGGCTGAACAACGTTCAGATTTTAAAATAATGGCCAACTTTCTTTTACAGCGAATGGTTCCAATGATACCTTATATTATTCCTGTAAATCCGTTTGAGAGCCATAAAAATGCTAAAAGTAGTATTGCTGGCTTTAAAAGTGCTTTACAACATTTAAAAGATGGGCATCCTTTAGGTATTTTTCCAGCAGGAGAAGTTTCTACTCATAAAGATGGTAAATTAATTGTAGACAGACCTTGGGAAGAGGCAGCTCTTAAGTTAATTAGAAAGGCTCAAGTTCCAGTAGTACCAATCTATTTTCATGCAAGAAATAGTGGATTATTCTATCGTCTTGCAAAAATTAATGATGTATTTAGAACAGCAAAAATTCCGTCTGAAGTTTTTACACAAAAAAACAGACCTATTAAAATTAGAATTGGCCATCCGATAGCAGTTAAAACTCAAAATGAGCAAGAAACATTAGAAGAATATACAGATTTGCTTAGAAGAAAAACCTACATGCTTTCTAATGCTTACGAAAAAGAAAGACTTACGGAGCGTATACGAGAGCAAATACCAACATCATTAAAAATCCCTAAAGCACCACGAAAAATTGCATCAGCAATTAGTCCTGAGCTTATGGAAGAAGAAATTATAAAACTTCGAGAAAAAGAATGTAGGCTACTGCAAAGTAAAAATTATGAGGTCTTTTTAGCAACTGAAAAAGAGATGCCTTTTATTTTGCAAGAAATAGGAAGACAAAGAGAGGTTACGTTTAGAGAAATTGGAGAAGGCACTAATAATGCTATAGATTTAGATAAATTTGATACCTATTATCATCATTTATTTTTATGGGATGATACCGAAAAAGCTATCGTTGGAGCATATAGAATGGGGTTAGGAGCAGATATTTATGCAGCTTATGGTATTGATGGTTTTTATTTACAAGATTTGTTTCGTGTAGAACCAGAATTGTACCCGATGATGAGCCACTCGATAGAAATGGGAAGAGCTTATATCATTAAAGAATATCAGCAAAAACCTATGCCATTATTCTTGTTATGGAAAGGGATAGTTCATACCACACTACGTTTTCCTGAACATAAATATTTAATTGGAGGGGTTAGTATTAGTAATCAATTTTCAAATTTTTCAAAATCGTTGATGATAGAGTTCATGAAATCTCATTATTGGGATCCGTATGTTGCTCAATATATTCATCCAAAAAAAGAGTTTAAAGTAAAATTAAAAGATGCAGATAAAGAATTTGTTTTTGATGAAACACAAGCAGATTTGAATAAGTTTGACCGATTAATTGATGAGGTAGAACCTGGAAGTCTACGCTTACCAGTTTTAATAAAAAAATACATCAAACAGAATGCGAAAGTTGTAGCATTTAACGTAGATCCACTTTTTAATAATTCAGTTGATGGTTTAATGTATATTAAAATTGCAGACTTGCCTGAGAGTACTGTTAAACCAGTTATGGAAGAATTTCAAGCCGAATTAGAACGTAAATTAGCAACTGATCAAGAATAATTTAATGATTGAAAGGATGAATAAAAGTCTTTTTCTATTATTTTTTTGTTACTATTTTATTCAATCTCGATTGCTCAAATTTCAATTTCAGGAAATGTTTTTGATAAAGCCACAAAACAACCTTTAGAAGGAGTTTCGGTGTTTTTTGATGGGACAAGTATAGGCACAATTAGTAATGAGAATGGCTTTTTTGAACTGAATACAAATAAGAGTATCTCAGCATATTTAGTAATAAGCTATATTGGTTACAAGACAGAAATTTTTAATAATGTCTCTGGATCTTTAGGCGAAATTTTATTGCAGGAAAATGCAGTTCAACTCAATGAAGTTGTATTAACTCCTGATACTTGGAGTAGAGAGAAAAAATTAAATATTTTTAGAGGTGAATTCTTAGGTAAAACAGCAGCAGCTTTAAGTTCTAAAATAGAAAATGAAGATGATATCAGGTTGTATTATAACAAAGAAAAAAATACTTTATATGCTTATGCAGAGGTTCCAATTAAGGTTGTGAATACTTATTTAGGGTATAAAATTGCCTATAATCTGCATAGTTTTGAAGTAAATTTTGGAGATGGTTCAAATAAATTTAACACAAGTTCTTGGTCTTATATGGCTGGCACTTTATTTTTTTCAGAATTGCACCCCAAGAAGCTTAAGAAAAAATATAAAAAAAATAGAGAAAAAACGTATTTGGGCTCTACATTACAGTTTATGCGTTCTTTATCTCAAAAAAAATTAGAGGAAGATAAGTTTCAAATCTTTAAAGAAAAATTTCAAATACCACCTTATGCGGAGTTCATAATACAAAAGCATGACGGATTTACAGAAATAAAACAAACTACCGAAAGCCTAACTATTTTATATGATGGCAAAGAGCAATCTACAATTCAGGTTTATGGTGATAGTTTTACTATAGACGATTTTGGAAATCATTCTCCATCACAAAATGTTTATTTTGGAGGGATTTTAGGCAAACAAAGAGTAGGTAATATGCTGCCTTTAGATTATACTTTTTTAACTAAATGAATATAATAAAAAAATCCAAACCAGTTAAGATTTGGATTTTTTGATAGTGAAAGAATGGTTGGTTAAAACCAAGGTTTTCTACCTACTTGATACGTATTGTAAAATTCTTCATCAGATTTAGTAAGGTATATTATTCCTTCTATGATTCCAATAATACCAGTGGCCATTAAAATGAAACTACCAATGATAAAGCAAAGAGTTATATAACCAATAACAGATGCAACTAATAATATTATTCCTTCTTTTTGATAGCCTAAGATGAATTTATGAACACCTAATGAGCCTAAAAATATAGCAAGCAAACCAGCAAGCATTTTTTTATTTTCGCCACTAGCTCCACTAAAGGCTTCTTTAGCACCTTCTGTAAATTCATTAGCGGTCTTTTTAGCGTCATCAGCAAATTCATTTGCTTTATCGCCTAAATCTTTGTTTTCTTCTGACATTTTTTATTGTATTTGGTTGTTATACTAATTATAAATGTAATAATTATTTATGTATCAAAGAAATGCAGTATCAATAGGTTCCCACAATTCTAATTTGTTACCGTCTGGATCTAAAATCCATCCAAATTTTCCATAGTCATATTCTTCAATTTCACCAACAACAGTAACACCTTCTTCTTTAAGTGCAGCTAATAATTCTACTAAATTTTCTACTCTAAAATTCATCATAAATGATGATTTGCTAGGCTCAAAATATTTTGTATCCTTATTCATAGGACTCCATTGTGTAGAACAATCTTTATCCTCTTTATCTTTCCACCAAAAAGTGCAGCCATATTGATCGGTATTTAATCCTAAATGATTTTTATACCATGTTTTTGTTTTATCTGGATCTTCTGTTTTAAAAAAGAATCCGCCAAGACCAGTAACTCTATTTTTCATTTTTTCTTAAGGTTTTTTTCATAAGTTTTAATCCATTGTTCAACAGTTATTTTTGAACATAATTCTCCTAGTAAAGTATAGGGAATAGCATCTAAATTTTTAAAACGAATACAACTTTTACCCATATCTAGTTTTTTACTACTATGTTTAGGATATGCTTCAACAAACCAACTAGAAAGGGTTTTATCAGCATATAAGCCAGAATGATACAAAGCTATAAAGTTTTTTTGAGAAGCGAGATTGATAAAAGGTAATGGTAGTTTCGGATTACAATGATAGCCATCAGGATAAATAGTTTGTGGCACTACATAAGCAATCATTCCATAACCCATACCTTCTTCAAAACCTTTTGGTAAATTTTCATTAATTGCTTTTCTAATTTTAGAAATAGCAGATTTTCTTTCCTCAGGAAGTTGTGCTATATACTCTTCTGGGGATTTCGCATCAGAGGTCATTAGTGTAAAATTTTTGTTTCACTTTATCGACTACAGTTTGAGCTAATTTAATTTTACTTTCAATTGTCCAACCTGCAATATGTGGCGTTAAAAGTACATTTTTGGCATCAATAAGATATTTAAAGGCGTCAGGGAGCTCATTATCTGTAAACATATTTTCAAAGGATGTTTTTTCATATTCTAAAACATCTAATCCAGCACCTAATAGTTTGCCAGATTGTAAGGCAGTTACAAGATCTTGAGTTACTACACATTTGCCTCTTGCCGTATTAAATAGCCAAAATGATTTTTGAAAACTATTCATAAAATCAAGATCTATCATCTTGATGGTGGCTTCGGTTTGTGGTACATGTAAGCTTACCACATCGCATTTTTGTTTAAATTCAATAATACCAACTTGTCTGGCATTTTCATCACCAACACCACCTTTAATATCATAACATAAAACTTCCACATCAAAACCTCTTAATTTTTTTGCAAAAGCTTTACCCATATTACCATATCCAATAATTCCAACAATTTTCCCATCTAATTCAGTACCTCGATTACCTTCTCTGTCCCATTTACCATTGCGAACTTCTTGGTCAGCTTTGTTTAATTTATTAAATAGTGATAATAACATCCCTAAAGTGTGCTCTCCAACTGCATTCCTATTACCTTCAGGTGCTGCTGCTAAAAATATATTTTTAGTTTTTGCATAATTTGTATCAATGTTTTCTAATCCAGCACCTAACCTACCTATAAATTTTAAGTTTTTTGCTTTGTCTAAAAATTCACGATCTATAGTAAATCTACTTCTTATAATAATACCATCATATTCATGAATTTTTGCTTCAATTTCTTGTTTGGTTGATGTATAATCTTCGTCGTTAGTATAGCCAATTGCATTAAATTGTTCTATTATTAATGGATGATTCACGTCTAAATGTAATATTCGCATGAGGGGATTTTAAATTTTTGGATATTCGGTTTGAGTAAGTTTGTGTTTGATATTTCCAGTATGAGCTGTAGATAGTTTTTCGAAAAGTAATACTTCTACGATCTCATTATTTTTTGTCATTGGGCAATGTTCTGTTTTTTTTGGGACAACAATAAGTTCACCTTCATTCACAATTTCGGTTCTATCTCTAAATTGCATGTATAAAGTACCTTTTAAAACCTGAAAAAGTTCATCTTCATGTTCATGAGAATGCCAAACAAATTCGCCTTGAATTTTGGCAAGTAATATTTGCATATCATCTACAATTGCAATTTGATGCGGATGCCATGTGTTTTGAAATTTTGAATGTTTTTCTTTTAAATTGATTGGTTTCATTAATTTAACATCTTAAAACTTAAATATAATAAAAAAGCATCAACCGTTTTGATTGATGCTTTTATAAAGATTCCTTCTTCTTATTTTTTTCGCAATTCAAATAGATCTTTTCTTCGGTCTCTTAAGTTTTTCACGCTTCCAAATTGGTTAAGCTCTCGTAATAAATCTATATCAACATCAGCAATTAAAATCATCTCTGTATTTGGTGTTGCCTCGGCTTTGATTCCATTAGCTGGAAAAGAAAAATCACAAGGTGTAAATACCATAGATTGGGCAAACTGAATATCCATATTGTTTACTCTAGGTAAATTTCCCACACTGCCAGCAATAGCAACATAACATTCATTTTCAATGGCTCGTGCTTGTGCACAATGCCGAACTCTTGAATAGCCATTTTGAGTGTCGGTTAAAAAAGGAACAAATAAGATATCCATTCCTTCATCAGCCAAAAGACGGCTTAATTCAGGGAACTCCGTATCGTAGCAAATCAAAATTCCAATTTTTCCGCAATCGGTATCAAAGGTTCTTAATTCTGAACCTCCTTGCATTCCCCAAATTTTTGCTTCATCTGGGGTTACATGTAATTTTTCATAGCGTTCTGTAGTACCATCGCGTTTGCATAAATAGCCAACATTATAAAGCAGATCATCTTTAATTTCGGGCATACTACCTGTAATAATATTGATGTTGTATGAGATGGCTAATTCTGAAAATTTTTGCACTATTTCAGAAGTATGATTGGCTAATTCTCTAATGGCATCAGACTCTTTTAGGTGATTATTTTCCGCCATGAGCGGAGCATTAAAAAACTCAGGGAATAATGCAAAATCGGAACGATACCCAGAAACAGAATCAATGAAAAATTCTGCTTGTTGCATTAAATCGTCTAAATTTTTATAGTTCCGCATCTGCCATTGAATAAGCCCTAAACGGATAATTTTTTTCTTAGTAGCAGCTTTGGTATTGGTCTTTTGATAATAAATATTATCCCATTCTAAAAGCACTGCATATTCGTTTGAAGCGGCATCACCTTCAAGATATCCTTTCATTATTTTGGAAGGATGAAAATCGTTCGAGATTTGAAAATTCAAAACAGGATCGTGAATTTCTTTACGCTTTACTTTTTCTATATACTCTTTTGGAGAGATTTCTTCAGAATATTTATGATAATTTGGAATTCTCCCGCCAAAAATTATCCCTCTTAAATTTTCTCTTTCACAAAGTTCTTTACGATAATCATATAATCTTCTTCCTAGTCGTAAACCACGAAATTCTGATTTTATAAATACTTCAATGCCATAAAGTACATCGCCATCATTTTTTAAAGTATTGAATGTATAATTTCCAGTAACTTCTCTATAGGTATGAGGTCTGTCAAATTGGGTATAATCGACCTTTAATGCTAAGGCACAACCCGCTAACTTACCATTTACTTTTATGACAACTTGACCTTGAGGGAATTTGGTGATGAGTAATTTTATTAAATCTTCCTTCCAATAGGAATTCTCCATATTAGGATATGCCTCAATCATTGCGGTTTTTAAAGCTTGATAATCATCAATAGTTAAAAACTCAAGTTCTATATTTTCTATATTCTTTATCATTCTTACATTAAGATATTAAGCAAAGATTACAACATTTTAAGCAATAATTTAAAAAAGAGAATTATAATTTTACCTAAAAGTAAAATATCTAATTATAACTACTTAATGGTGATAATTAATTAGTTAAAACAGTGTTTTGTTAAAAGCCTAATATAACCTTTGCAATTGAAAAATAAATTAAAATACCCAAAACATCATTACTTGTAGTAATAAATGGCCCTGTTGCTATGGCAGGATCGATACCTCTTTTGTTTAAAAAAATAGGAATAAATGTGCCAATAACGGCGGCATTAACAACAACAGTAATTAATGCTATACCAACAGTTATAGAGACTAAGTAAGTAGTTTTAAAGCCAAAATGACTAATTAAAAGAAAGACAAAAGCCAGTGCCAATCCGTTTACTAAACCAAGTAGTAATTCTTTTCCTAATCTACCCCAAATAGCTCCTTTTATACTATCATTAGCTAAACCTTGTACAACTATTGCTGAAGATTGTACACCAACATTCCCAGCTGTAGCTTGCATTAGAGGAATAAAGGCTAATAAAATTGGGAAGTTAATAAAAGCACCTTGAAAACTATTGATGATGCTTGCTGCTCCAACACCACCTAACATTCCAATGAGCAACCATGGTAAACGGGCGCGAGTTAGATCCCAAATACTATCATCAGCTTCAACATCTTTAGAGATACCTGCTGCCATTTGGTAATCTTTTTCAGCTTCTTCTCTTATAACGTCTACAATATCATCAATGGTAATTCTGCCTACTAAACGACCAATTTCATCAATCACAGGAATAGCTTCCAAATCGTACTTAGACATGATTTTGGCAACTTCTTCTGGTTTTTCATTAACGGTTACATAATCTACATTTGAGATATAAACGTCTTTAATATGTGTTTTGGTAGAGGTAGTTAGTAAATCTTTTAATGATAATCTACCTTTTAATTTTTCATCATCATCAACTACGTAAATGGAATGTACCCGAGTTACATTTTCAGCCTGAGCTCGCATTTCTTTAACACAAGTGAGTACATTCCAATTTTCATTTACTTTTACAAGTTCTTTTGCCATAAGACCACCAGCAGAATTCTCATCATAACGTAAAAGGTCTACAATATCTTTAGCATGTGCTCTGTCTTCAATTTTAGAGATGACTTGCTGAACCATTTCTTTTGGTAGTTCACCAATAATATCTGCAGCATCATCTGTATCTAATTCATCAAGCTCTTCGGCGATTTCTTTTGCGGAAAGGTTACTTAAAATGCTTTCTCGAACATCTTCATCTAACTCGGTAAGAATATCTGAAGTTTTATCGCTGTCTAAAAGTTTAATTAAATAGGTGGCTTCATCTTCATTTAACTCATTGATAATTTCAGCGATATCTGCATAGTGGATATCGTTTAAAATCGCGGATAGTTCGCCATTGCTTTTATTTGCAATGTGTACCTCGATGCTTCCTATTAGCTCATCTGTGAGTTTAAATGGTATCATTATCAATTTTGTTTGTCAGGATGATAAAATCAGCAACAGACAATTGTTCTGGTCTTAGGTCAAAGATAGTATCTTCTTTTAGACTATCAGAAATGTTAAACGTTTTTAAGCTGTTACGTATTGTTTTTCTTCGCTGGTTGAAAGCTGTTTTTACTACTTTAAAAAGTAATTTTTCATCGCAATCAATAGTTTGATTTTCTTTTCTTTTTAATCGTAATACCCCTGATTGTACTTTTGGTGGAGGGTCAAAAACATGTGGCTGTACTGTAAATAAATATTCGGCATCATAATATGCCTGAACTAAAACAGAAAGTATACCATAGGTTTTACTTCCTTCTTTTTCACAAATACGCTGTGCTACTTCTTTTTGAAACATTCCTGTAAATTCGGGAACATATTCTTTGATGTCTAAAAGTTTAAAAACAATTTGTGTTGAGATATTATAGGGAAAATTACCAGTGATTGCAAATTGTTTACCATCAAATAATGAAACTACATCGTATTTTAGGAAGTCGGCCTCTACTACTTTAAATAATGATTTTCTACCTATAAATTGGGGATGTTCTAATAAAAAACTATGGTTCAAATAAATGATGGATTCTGCATCAAGATCCATCGCAACTAAATCTATATCTTGCGTTAATAAGTGTTTTGTTAAAACACCTGTCCCAGGACCTATTTCGATAGCATTTTTATAGCCCTTTAGGGATAATGTTTCTGCAATTTGTCTTGCAATATCTTCGTCTTTTAAAAAATGCTGACCAAGATGTTTTTTTGCTTTTACAGGGCCTTCTTCTTTTTTAAATGTCTTTTTTGATTTCCCGTTATGCTTGCTATTACTTTTGGATGCTTTCTTGGCCATTCGATAAATTTATTTTTGCATTACATAACACCAAGCAGTTATACCTGATTCAAGTTTAATTTGTACTCTTTTATAAAAATCTCCCTCATAATCGTCTGTTTTTAAAAGCTCGTTATCCGAAATTTCGTAAACCATTCCAGTAATCCTATCATTCAAATCTTGTGTTTGGTAAATTATAAGATATTGTCCTTCAATTTTTTGTTTCGAGATTTTATAGCCAAATAAAATAGCTTCAAACCCTACTAATTTTCGATTATAAAGGGCTATTTGAATTTCATAATTTTGAAGGCTACCATAGCTAAAAAGATAATTTTTAGTGCTCACTTATAATCTCTAATTCGGTTCTGAACGCCAACATTTTATCAGCGAATAATTCTATTGCTTTTTGTCGTAATCTTGGAGCATCTTCTTTATAATAATTTTCCAAAACCTCTTTTGATGTTGTTGTATATTGTACAGAATAGGTAAAACCACCCATTTCTTCTTCAATTAGAACTCTACACATTTTGGCTGAATTAAATTTACCAGTTGCTAGCATTTCAGGAATATGAACTTCTTGCATCCATGAAACCCATTGTTCGTGAACAGTTTCGTCGATATTAGTGGTGACGTTATATATATACATTGAAAAGAGGTATTACGTGTTGCGCACAAAGGTAGCCGTAAAAAATTACAAGTTCAAGTTCAAAATAAAGGCAATATTATTTAAACCAAACACTAGCATCATTCTATAGCATCACCTCTTAAGAGTCTAAAATTTTTACGGGCTTGTGGATAATAGTAGCTATCTTGATAATTATATATTATTTTCTCGTAACTCTCTTTTGCTTTTTCTATATCATTTAACTGATGTTGATAGAGTTGTGCTATTGCAAAATAGGCATCATCAGCCAAAATACCATCAGAATAGAACTCTATTATTTTTTGATAATTGAATTTTGCAGCTTCGTAGTCTTTTATTTTCTCTAACAATTCGCCTTGTTTTAAAAGTGCTTCGTCTTCAATTTTTTCGCCTTTATGATCTTGTAAAATACTCTCTAAAGTAGCAATTGCTTCTTTTGTTTTATTTTGATAGGCTAATAAATCTGCTTTCGCATAGGTTTTTAATGCTGTTTGAGTAGAATCTTCTATAGAATTATCTGAAATTAATAAACTAAGTTGCATGGCATCATTCGCTATGAGTTGCGAAGTAGAGCTACGCAAAATTTTTAATTGAGTTAATGCCCAATCAAAATCGCCCTTATAAAAGCTAGTTTGTGCAACTTTAAATCGAGCATCTTGACCCAAAACATCATTTTTTAATTCTTGTTGAATTTGAGAGAAATATATTAATGCTTGATTAAATTTTTGGTCATAAACAAGAATATTTCCTAAAGCCATTTTTATATAGGCTTTGCTATAATTATTTAAAGGCAATTCTAAACATTTTTTTAAAATTGAAATAGCTTGCTCGGGTTTGCTTTTTTGAAAGGTTAAAAAGTTAGCGTAAGCAATTTGTAATTGTAATGTATTGCTTTTATAACCGTAATTTGTTAGTAATTCTTCAAATGCTTTTTCTATTTTTTCTAATTCAGAAGGGGTAGAATCTAAAAGTTGAATATCAATAATATGTAATTGTGCATTTAATTTAAAAGTACTATCATTACTATTATTAATTATAAATTCAAATATTTCTTTAGCAACCTCAAAGTCTTTATCTTCAAGAGCAATCTTTCCTAAATCTTCCATTCTTGCTAAAGAACTTATTTCGGCTCTTTTATAAATTGCTTTCTCTTGTGTAAAAGCACTATTGTATTGTTTTTGTCGTACAAAAAGCCAACTTAATAATTCATTCCAAAGCGTGTTAGGGTCTTTTTGTGCATTTTTAATGAGTATCTTTTTTAAGATATTATTATTTTCTGCATCGGCATCTGAAGTTATGAAGTCATCTATATTACGCAAAACACTAGATTTTGATGAACTGCCGTTTTGAATTAATGACAAATAAGCGACGTACATTTCTTCAATTTTACCTTGTTCACCATATATTCGTGCAAGTGGGAAATTAAAATCTAATTCTGGATTTTTCTCCATTCCTGATATAAATGCCTTTTCAGCATAATCTAATAGCGTATATTTTTGAAAACGAGCGCCAATGCTATAGGCAAAATTTGGATTTTCAGAAATTACATTTAGGGCCTCATTATAATATTCAGCAGCTTCTTTTTCTTTATGTTGAAGAGTGTAGTTATAGCCTAATTCTACTAACAAAATAGGGTGCGCTTTAGTACTTTCTAATTTTTTTAAAAGTAATTTTTCGGCATCATCATATCGTTCTAGTTGCTGGTAGCAGGTAATTAAATCTTCAGCATAATCATTTCTTGTAGGATTGTCTTTTGTAAGTCGTTCAAAAAAGACCAATGCTTTTTCAAAATCGCCATCATTCAAATACTGCTTGGCTAGAAAATAATCTTGAGCAAGAGCACATTGAATACAACAAAAACTAATAAGGAATAAGAATACCTTCAAAGCTGCTTTTTTCTCAAAGATACGCAGAAAGCATAAAATTGATGTTAAGAGTGTTGTAAAGTAAAATTGAGCATCTAACTAATCAATCTTATCAAACCCACAATACGGTATTAAAACATCAGGTATAGTAATGCCATCTGCAGTTTGGTAATTCTCTAAAATACCTGCTAAAACACGTGGTAAAGCTAAAGCACTGCCGTTTAGGGTATGTGCTAATTGACTTTTGCCATCTTCATCTTTATATCGCAATTTTAATCGATTAGCTTGGTACGTTTCAAAATTGGATACAGAACTAATCTCTAACCAACGATCTTGAGCAGTAGAAAATACTTCAAAATCAAAAGTAAGTGCAGAAGTAAAACCTAAATCTCCTCCACATAAAAGTAATATACGATATGGTAGTTTTAATTCTCGTAAAATACCTTTTACATGTTCAACCATGCTATCTAAAGCTTCATAAGATTTATCTGGATGCTCCACACGTACTATCTCAACTTTGTCAAACTGATGCAATCTGTTTAACCCGCGAACATGCGCTCCATAACTTCCGGCTTCTCGTCTAAAACATGGTGTGTAGGCGGTTTGCGTAATTGGAAAATCTTTTTCGTTTAGAATAACATCTCTAAACATATTAGTTACAGGAACTTCTGCCGTTGGAATCAAATATAAATCATCGGCAGGCATATAATACATTTGGCCTTCTTTATCGGGCAACTGCCCAGTGCCAAAACCAGAAGCTTCATTAACTACATGAGGTACTTGTATTTCGGTATAGCCAGCTGCTGTATTTTTATCTAAAAAATAATTGATTAAAGCTCGTTGTAGTCTAGCGCCTTTCCCTTTATAAACGGGGAATCCGGCTCCAGCTATTTTAACACCTAACTCAAAATCGATGATATCAAATTTTTTTGCCAATTCCCAATGTGGCAATGCGCCTTTAACAAGAGTAGGAATTTCACCTTCTTTAAAAACCTCTTCGTTATCTTCTTCTGATTTTCCAGCAGGAACAGAACTATGTGGTACGTTTGGTATTAGGTATAATGCATTTTGAAGCTCTGTTGAGGTGCTATTCAATTCTTCAGCTAACTGTTTAGAAACTTCTTTTAAATTACTAGTTTCCTCTTTAAGTGCATTAGCTTCTTGCACCTTTCCATTTTTATAGAGATCGCCAATTTCTTTTGAAAGTCGATTTGATTCTGCTAAAGTAGTATCTAAATCTGTTTGTATTGCTCTTCGTTTTTCATCAAGATCTACTACATTATTTATAAGTAATGTGGCATCTAAATTACGTTTCTTTAGTGCCTCTATGATTACTTTCTTATTTTCTCTAATAGCATTTAGCTGTAACATTGGTCGAAATTTAAAAAAACAAATTTAAGGGTTTTTTTTAGTTTAAAAGTCTTGAAAAGATGATAGATTTTAATGAGAATTTCTATTTGGAAATTAGCGAAAGCGAAGTCTTTTTATCTTTGGCTAGTTGTTTCTTTAACTCTTCGATAGAACTAAATTTGTGTTCATCTCGAATTCTATCTAAAATATCGATTTGTAATTTTTGATTGTAAAGATCGTTATCAAAATCAAAAAAATGTACTTCTATACTCCTTTCTGTTCCTGAAACTGTTGGATTGAAACCTATATTCATCATCCCGTAAATAGGAATATTTTCAATTTCACTTTTTACAACATAAACGCCATTGCAAGGAATAAGTTTGTAATCTTCTTCAATAAAAATATTAGCTGTAGGAAAGTTTAATTGTCTGCCTAAACCTTTTCCTTTTTTTACGATTCCTGTTAACATGTAATTATACCCTAAGTATAAATTAGCAGTTTTAATATCTCCTTCTTCTAAAGCTTTTCTTATTTTGGTGGAACTCACCGATACATCATCAATTTCTTGAGCAGGAATTTCATCAACATCAAAACTGAAAGTTTTTCCGTAGGATATTAAATCTTTTATATCAGCATTACGGTTTCTTCCAAAACGATGATCATATCCAATTATAATTTTTTTACTGTTTAAGCCGTCTACCAGAATTTGTTGCACGAACTCAGTTGCAGATAGTCTTGAAAATTGACGGGAAAAAGGGTACACCATCAAAAAATCTAATCCTATTTTTTCTAGAATTTTAATTTTCTCTTCTAAAGTGTTGAGAAGTTTGATATTTGCATCTTGCTGTAATACCATACGCGGATGCGGGAAAAAAGTAAGAACAGTAGATTTTAAATTAAATAATTTGGCATCATTTATGAGTCTGTCTAATAATTTTCGATGACCAATGTGAACACCGTCGAAAGTACCAATAGTCACAGCTGTGGCATGTTGATTATCGAATTTATTTATATTTTGAATAGTTATCACGAAAATAAAATAATAAAAGGCTTATTTTTATAATCTTTTTAAAGAATTTTAATGAAAGCAAACTTACGTCTAGTTTTTACAATTCCCATATTTTTTCTATGCTTTTATGGGTTTAGTCAAGATAGTTTTTGGAAAACTTCTAATATAAAAAATGAGAAAGTTTCAAATTCATTAAAAAAATTATCAGTTAAGCAGGCAAAAGTATACACTTTAGATGAAAGTAGTTTTAAGAAAGATATAGAAGATGTATCTAAAAGTTTGAGTTCAAATAAAATAGTATATTTTCCAGATGAATCTGGAAATATTTTGGCTTTTAAAGTGGTAGAAGCTTCAATTTTTTCATCTGAACTAGCTCAAAAATATCCGCAAATAAAATCATATAAAGGGGTAGGGGTTAATGATCCTAGTAAAAAAATTCGTTTTAGTATTTCTCAAAATGGATTGCAAAGTATGTTAGTCGATAAAAATAAATCGGAAGCTACTTTTATGCAAAAAACTACTTCTGGAAATTATATACTTTATTCAAGAAAATCTGATGAAGAAGTAGATAAAAACTTCATTTGTGCTACTATAGAAACCATTTCAACTGAAAAGTCATCAGTAAAAACTGCTAAATTAGCTGAAGATCAAATTTTAAGAAAATATAGAGTTGCAATTTCTGCTACGGGTGAGTATACTCAATATCACGGAGGTACAAAAGCAGATGCTCTTGCGGCAATTAATGCAACTCTTACGAGAATAAATATGGTTTTTGAAACTGATTTGGCAATAACTTTAGAGTTAGTTGCAAATACAGATGCAGTAATTTATACAAATGCGGCAACAGATCCGTATACAGGAAATCTTAATACTCAAGCACAGAGTACATTTAATAATATTATTGGTGCAGCAAATTATGATATAGGTCATTTGTTTAATAATGATACTGATGGTGGTGATGCTGGTTTTGTGGGTTCTGTTTGCTCTGATTCAAAAAAAGGAAGTGCATATTCATCAGGAACAGTGCCAGAAGGAGATTTGTTTGATATTGATTTTGTTGCTCATGAAATGGGACACCAGTTAGGGGCTAACCACACATGGTCTTTTGAATCAGAAGGAACGCAGGTGCAGGCTGAGCCAGGGAGTGGAACAACGATAATGGGTTATGCGGGAATAGTTGGGGTTAATAATGTTGCTCCTAATGGCGATGATTATTTTCATTATAATAGCATAAAACAAATAGCTGCGTATTTAGAAACAACCACTTGTGCAACTCAAATACCTTTAGCAGACAATCCTCCTGTGATTACTTCTTCTCTCGATTTTACCATTCCAAAAGGGACAGCTTTTGTTTTATCTGGAGTAGCAACTGATCCAGATATTGCAGACGTACTTACCTATGCCTGGGAGCAAATTGATGATGGTGTTGTGACAAATTCAAATTTTGGACCAGAAAATCCTAGTGGTGCTAATTTTAGATCTCAAAGACCAACAACAGATCCAAGTCGTTATTTTCCAAAATTATCAAGGGTTATTCAAGGGAACCTAACTCAATCTAATCCTGCAGTAAATTCTGCATGGGAAACGGTTTCTAATGTTGAGCGGGAAATGAACTTTGCATTAACAGTTAGAGATAATAGCTCAGGGGGAGGTCAAGTCACTTCTGATGAAATTAAAGTTAATGTACTTAATAATGCAGGGCCTTTTGTAATTTTATCGCAAACAACAAGTGAGTCTTATGAAGCAGGAAGTGTTCAAGAAGTTACTTGGGATGTTGCAAATACTAATAATGCATCTGTAAATGCACAGCAAGTTGATATTTTTTTATCAACAGATGGAGGACTTACATTTCCTTTTCTAATTGCAGATGATATACCTAATAATGGTTCTCATAATATATTAATACCAGGAGAAGCGACTACACAAGCCCGAATTATGATTAAGGCTAGTAATAACATTTTTTTTGCAGTAAATGCTACAAATTTTACAATTAGTAGTTCAGAAGTTATTCTGAATTTTTCAAGTTTAGATTTTGATATATGCCAACCATTAGATTTAATAATACCTTTTACTTATGAAACAGATTTAGGATTCTCTGAAATTTCAACATTTAGCATTTCTGGATTACCAGTAGGTTTAAATGCAGATTTTTCAGAACCGACAGCTTCAGCAAATGATACACCTGTAACTATAACTTTTTCAAATACAGATGCTATTTCTCCAGGGAATTACCCCATAACAGTTATAGCAACTTCGGCAAGTATTACAAAAGAGATAATTATTCATTTAAATGTTAGTGATACTAGTTTTGATATCGTGAATTTAGTTTCTCCTATTGATAATCAGACAAATGCTAGTCTTTATCAAGTATTTGAATGGGATGAAGAGATATCAAGTAACTCATATGATATTGAAATTGCAACCGATCTAGGTTTTACAACCATTGTTGAAACAGCAAATGTTATTTCTAATTCATATACATCCTTAGGTTTAGTGCCAGATACTACCTATTATTGGCGAGTAAAACCTAAAAATAATTGTGGCGAAGGAGTTTTTGGGGTGCCATTTAGTCTTAAAACGACTGTTGTTAATTGCGCTGTTGAAACTGCAGATGGATTACCACTAGCAATACCATCTTCAGGTACTCCAACTATTTTATCAACAATATCATTTTTAGAAGATCTACCAATAGCAGACATCAATGTAATTTTAAATGTAACCCATACCTATCTAGCAGATTTAACCATTAAACTAACTTCTCCTCAAGGAACCAATGTTGTTTTGGTTTCTAATTCTTGTGGTGATAAAAAAAACATTAATGCTACTTTTGATAATAGTGGAGCTAGTTTTGTATGTGGAAATAATCCAGCCATTTCAGGAATTGTTAAGCCTTTGGGTTCTTTAGCATCTTTTAATGGAGAATCTTCACAAGGAAATTGGATACTAGAAATTAAAGATAATGCAGGGGGAGATGGAGGTTCACTTAATAATTTTGCATTAGAAATATGTGTAGAAGGGGAGTTTAGACCCGATGATGATAATGATGGAGTATATGATGATGGAGACGATTTATGTTTAGGAACTCCTGAAGGACAAGAAGTGAATGTTGATGGTTGTCCAGTTTATCGTTTTGAATCTACTAATTTTTCTATAGCTGTAGATAGTGAATCATGTAGGAATAATAATGATGGTGCAATAAGAATAGCAGCTTCAACAACATTAGATTACTCAGCGACTTTTACAGGAAATGGTACAAACACAAACGGTAATTTTACGAGTATTTATTCGCTTGATAATTTAACGGCAGGAAATTATACAGTTTGTATTTCTGGTACAGATGGAATAAAAACATATGAAGATTATTGTTTTGATGTTGTTATAACTCAACCTGATGAATTATTAGTAACATCAAGTTTATCTGATGATGGAAAGACTATTACACTAGATTTAAATGGGTCAGAAAGCTATACTATTGATTTGAATGGATCTGAGACTAAAATAACTGAAGACAAAATTGTTTTAAGTCTTAAAAATGGAATTAATAAATTAAAAGTAAATACAAGTTTGTCTTGTCAAGGTGTTTATGAAGAAAATTTTATTGTTGTAGATAAGCCTTTTTTATATCCAAATCCAGCAGAAGAATTTACTAAAATTTTTATTGGAGTAGAAAATATTAATTCTGTTGTTTATATATATTCAATAAGCGGAAAATTGGTTGATGTTATTAACTATAGTAATTCAGAGCTATTAGAGTTAGAGCTTGATGTCAGAAATCTACCAGCAGGTTTATATATAGTAAAAGTTAAAGGTGAAAATTTAAAAGAAACATTTAAATTAATTAAGATTTGAAAAAAGTAATAGTATTAGCTATTTTTTATGCGCTTTTTAGTTGTTCTAAAGATGACCCTAAGCCTCCCTCTAGTGCGCTTTTAGTCTTTCCTTTAAAGAATTCAGAATGCACTACGGGTCAAAATATAAACCAGACTACTAGATTGGTTAATTTTCAATGGCAAGCTTCAGATAATACAGAGAGCTATAAATTAAGAGTGGTAAATTTGCTTACTAATGTTTCTCAACTTGTAAATACCAATAAAACTTCGGTTGATTTATCAATTAAAAAGGGAGTACCATTTTCATGGAGTGTTACTTCAGAGAATACAAAAGTTACAGAAACCGCAACTAGCGAAGTTTGGAATTTTTATAATGCAGGCTTGCAAACTACATATACACCTTTCCCTGCTCAGATTAATTTTCCGAAATCTGGAGCTACAGTTTTGAGAGATGGTAATAATGAGATTAAATTGTCTTGGACTGGTTCTGATTTAGATGCAGATATTGCTAGTTATGACATTTATTTTTCAACAGTAAACCCACCAGCAAATTTATTGGATTCAACAGATGATTTAATAGAAGAGTTTAAGGTTAGTGTGGAATCTAATACTATTTATTATTGGCAGATTGTGACAAAAGATGAAGAAGGTAATACATCTAATTCTGGAGTTTATAGTTTTAAAGTATTGTAATTAGATACCGTTAAACTCATTCATGGTTGTTGTGATTCCTGAAAGCACAAAGCTTTTTATGAGTTCAGTAGATTTTTCTAGACGCTCAACAAGTGCCGTTTTTTCATCTTCATTCCATTTTCCAAGAACATAATCAACTTGTTTGCCTTTTCCAAAATTAGCACCAACTCCAAATCTAAATCTATTATAATTAGCAGAATTTAATGTGTTTTGAATATCTTTTAATCCATTATGCCCGCCATTACTTCCTTTAGTTTTAACTCTAATCACGCCAAAATCTAAATTAATATCATCTGTAACTACTAAAATATTTTCTAATGGAATGTTTTCTTTTTCCATCCAATAGTGAAGTGCTTTTCCACTTAAATTCATATATGTAGATGGTTTTAAGAAGAGTACACTTCTTCCTTTGATTTTAAATGTTGTAATATCGCCAAGTTTTGCTGTTTCAAAGCTAAGATTCTCTTTTTGAGCAAAAGCATCTACTATTTTAAAACCTATATTGTGTCTTGTTTGGGCATATTCTGGGCCAATATTTCCTAATCCTATAATCAAGTATTTCTTCATGGAATCTATTTCTTCTAAATAGTTTTTTTGACTTTTTAAAATCGATTTTAAAAAATTGAACATTCTATATGAATTGCTTTTGTGTAAAAATACAAAAGCATCCCAATAATAAATATGGGATGCTTTCTATTTAAATTATAAAGCGATTTATTCTGCTGCAGCTTCCTCAGTAGCGGCTTCAGCACCTTCAGCACCTTCTTCTTCTTCGTCATCAACAAGAACAGCATTACGAGCAGCTTTAACTTGTACAACAACTGTATTATCTGGGTGTAAAATTGTAAATTCGTCTTTTACTAAAGAAGAAACAGCAATGTTACCTCCAATTCTTAATTTTGAAATATCAACATCAAAGAAATCTGGTAAATTAGCAGGTAAAGCTTTGATAGTTAATTTTCTTTTTCTGAATAATAAACGACCACCATTTCTTACCCCTGGAGAGTTACCTACCAAACGAACTGGAATATCCATCGTTACTTCTTTATCAGCAAATAACTGATAGAAATCTATGTGTAAGATACTATCTGTTACTGGGTGAAATTGAATGTCTTGTAAAACAGCATCAGATTTACTTCCACCCTCAACATCAATCACAACTGTGTGAGCGTTTGGGGTATACACTAAGTTTTTGAATGCTGCTTCATCCGCTGAAAAGTGTAATGGTTTTTCCCCTCCGTACAGTACGCAAGGAACCTTTCCAGCATTACGTAAGGCTTTTGTTGCTTTTTTGCCTACGCTTTCTCTTTTAGATCCTGAGATTGTAATTGACTTCATTATTTATATTTAACTATTAATATTTACATTAAAAATTTTGAGCTAATTGATGTGTTGTTATGAACTCTTTCCATAACATCTGAAAATAAATCAGCACAACTTAGTACAGTTACCTTTTTACTATCTTTTTTAGTAGGTATTGAATCTGTAATAATTAATTCTATTAGTTTTGATTTTTCGATTTTCTCATAGGCATCACCCGATAGTAAACCATGAGTTGTAATAGCACGAACACTTAATGCACCACGTTCTATCATTAAATCAGCTGCTTTTGTTAAAGTTCCAGCGGTATCCACCATGTCATCAACCAAAACAACATTTTTGCCTTGAACATCACCAATTAATTCCATAACAGAAATAACATTTGCTTTTTCTCTTTGCTTATAGCAAATAACAACATCGCATTCTAATGCTTTAGAATAGGCATATGCACGTTTAGATCCTCCCATATCAGGAGAAGCAATAGTTAAATTGTCTAGGTTTAATTTTTTTAAATAGGGTAAAAACAAGGTTGATGCAAACAAATGGTCTACAGGTTTTTCGAAAAACCCTTGTATTTGATCTGCATGTAAATCCATTGTAATAATGCGAGTAGCACCAGCGGCTTCTAACATTTTGGCTACTAATTTTGCAGCAATAGGAACTCTAGGTTTATCTTTTCTATCTTGTCTTGCCCACCCAAAATAAGGCATTACAGCAGTAATATGTCTAGCAGAAGCACGCTTTGCGGCATCTAACATTAGTAACATTTCCATTAAGTTTTCAGAACTTGGATTAGTTGATCCAATAAGGAAAACACGGGCTCCTCTTACAGATTCTTCGAAAGAGGGTTGAAACTCCCCATCGCTATATCTTGAAAAGATAACTTTACCTAATTCGGTACCGTAAGATTTTGCAATCTTCTCTGCTAAAGCAGTACTTTGTGTACAAGCAAAAATTTTAGGCTCAGGTACTTGATAAGGCATCGTTAATCTCTTGTTTTTTAGTTTATTGAGTTCCAAATTTAATAAGGAGTGCAAATTTAGAAATTTATTTGTCTTGCTAAAGGATAAATGTTTAAATTTTTGTCTAAAAAAGGATTTTATTTTATAATTTTGCACTCCTTTATTGCTCGAGTGGCGGAATTGGTAGACGCGCTGGATTCAAAATCCAGTTCTTCGGAGTGTGGGTTCGATTCCCACCTCGAGTACGAAACCCTTTAAGACTATTGTTTTAAAGGGTTTTTTTATTTAAGTATCGTTAAAGATTGAGAATTAATTTGGAAATAATAATGAGATTATTCATGCTGTTTTTTTCCATCAATAATAAAAAATCAAATTTTTAATTAAATATGAATTCTAATTTGAGATGATATAATAATATGCAAATACTATTAAGTTTAAAATAATACGTCCTTTTGGAAAGATATTGAGCGAAATTAAAAAGAGCTCGAATCAATTAAGACCGAGCTCTTTTACGAGAACACTATATGAAAATGAAAATTTATTCTTAACTAACTAATTCATTTCAAAAATACATAGGTTTTATTCTTTTTTAAAACAATTGATGTGAAGGGGGCAATAAGTGTTGTGAACTATAAAAATGTTGTTATTTTTCATTTATAAGGCTTCTCTTTGCGTCGTAAAACCATATTGTTACAAAAATAGAAATATCATTTGAGTCCTTTTTAAATAGATATTTTTTTATTCTTTAAGTACTGGGTCGTATTTATAAATTGATGAAATAAGCTTTAACTTTATAGAGCAATAAATGTGCAATAAGTTTTAGTGAGTTTAAAATGAGTGAAGAAAAAATTAAAAGAAACGTTTCTATACTAGGAAGTCAAAATTTTACAGCTATTAAAGTCGAAGAACCTGTTCGTATCGCTGCAGGAATATTAGGGGTAAAAGAAGCTTTACGACACGGATTTAAAGAAATGGGCATTATCAAATCTATGGAGGCTTTATTAAAAATGAACCAAGTAGACGGATTCGAATGCCCTAGCTGTGCTTGGCCTGATCCTGAAAAATCTTCTAAGTTTGCGGAATACTGTGAAAATGGAGCAAAAGCCTTAGCTGATGAAGCAACTACAAAACATATAGGTGCTGATTTTTTTTCTAAAAATTCTATTGAAGCGCTTTCTCAACTTACCGATTACGAGCTAAATAAGTTTGGTAGAATAACAGAACCTCTAGTTTTATTGCCTGATAGCATTCACTATGAGCCTATAACTTGGGATAATGCTTATACATTAATTGTAAAAGAACTTGAAAAATTATCGTCACCTAATGAAGCTATTTTTTATACTTCTGGACGCTCAAGCAATGAGGCTGCTTTCTTATACGGAATGTTTGCTAGAGCTTTTGGTACCAATAATATGCCCGATTGTTCAAATATGTGTCATGAATCTAGTGGAGTTGCATTGAGTGAAACACTAGGTATTGGAAAAGGGTCAATTAAGTTAGAAGATTTATATGAAGCAGAGGTGGTTATCGTTGCAGGACAAAATCCAGGAACAAATCATCCAAGAATGTTGTCTGCTTTAGAAAAATGCAAAGCAAATGGAGGAAAAATCATCAGTATAAACCCGTTAGAAGAATCAGGATTAGTAAATTTCAAAAATCCACAAGAGTTAAAAGGTTGGCTTGGTTCTGGTGTGGGGATGGCAGATGTGCATTTACCCGTTCGTATTAATCAAGATATTCCACTGCTAAAAGTTATTCTTAAAAAATTAGCTGATTTAGATAAGATAGATGCTTCTGTTTTTGATCATGATTTTATCAATACATATACTAATGGTTATACTGATGTAATGAATGATATTAACACCTACGATATTGATAAGTTAATATTACAATCAGGTGTTAGTGAAGAAAAAATTAACCAAGTAGTTGAAATTTTAGCTAAAAAAACTAAAATTGTCGTGTGCTGGGCTATGGGTTTAACACAGCATAAAAATGGTGTAGAAAATATTCGGGAGTATGTAAACTTATTACTACTCAAAGGTGCAATTGGAAAGCCTAATGCAGGAACTTGCCCCGTGAGAGGTCATAGTAATGTACAAGGAGATAGAAGTGTGGGCATTATGCATTTTGTTGATGAAGTACTTAATAAAAGAATAGAAAAACATTTAGGGTTTATCCCTCCTGATAAAGAAGGCCTAGATGTTGTTGGAGCAATGAAGGCCATGTATGAGAATAAGGCTAACGTATTTATGTGCCTAGGGGGTAATTTTTTAATGGCTGCCTCAGATACGGAGTATACTGCTAAAGCATTACAAAATTGTAATTTAACAGTGCAAGTAAGTACAAAACTCAATAGAACCCATTTAATTACTGGCAGAACAGCCCTTATTTTGCCTACTTATGGTCGTTCGGAAAAAGATATAAAAGATGGTAAACAACGTTTTATTACAGTAGAAAATAGCATGGGTCGTGTTCGTCAATCAAAAGGATTGTTGAAACCAGCTTCAGAAAATATTAAAAGTGAACCCGATATTATTGCTGAATTGGCAGATGCTTATTTTAAAGGTAATCATTCTGTTGATTGGAAAGCTTTGGGTGCAGATTATAATTTGATTCGTGAAAAGATTGATTTAGTCGCAAAAGGTTTTGAAAGAACAACTGAACAATCAAAAGGAGTAGGGTATTACTTGCCAAATAATATCCGAAATCTTGATTTTAGCATGCTTCCAAATGGAAAAGCGCAGCTAACTATTAATAAAGTGCCAGATCATAATCTAAATAAAGATGAGTATATGTTGATGACTATTCGTTCTCATGATCAATTTAATACGACCATTTACGGATTGGATGATCGCTATAGAGGTATTTATAATGAAAGGCGTGTTGTATTTATGAACAAAGAAGATATGCAAAATTGTGGGTTTAAAAAACTAGATGTTGTAAACTTGAAAAGTTGTTATGATGGTAAAACGCGAACTGCTTTTAATTTTAAAATAATTCCATATGCAATTCCAAAAGGTGATGTAGCGGCATATTTTCCTGAGACAAATGTTTTAGTGCCTTACAATCATTTTGCAGATAAGAGCAAAACTCCTATAAGTAAATCTATAAGAGTGACTATTGAAAAAGTACAATAAAATATATTTAAAATAAAAAGAGGCGACCATATAGCCACCCCTTTTTAAACTTGTTTCTTTTTAAATAATTAAAAAGAATGATAACTAAATTTTTGACCACCTACTGATGCATCAGCCATTAAACCTGCTTTTGGTAATGCAAAAACAGCGACACCATCTTTATATTTGGCATTAAAGGCAAGCCCAGATTTAACAGCTACAGCCGAAGCCTCAGCAGCAAAAGCAAAATTGCCTTCTTTAAATTCGTTCAAATCGGCTTCAGTTTCGAAAAATATAACTTCGATGATAGCTTGTCCTCCAGCTTGTAAGCCAATATTTAATTTTTTAAGATCAGCCATTCCTACTTTTGATCCATTTTCATATACAACTCCATTCCCTGAAGAGGCACCTACAATAAAGCCACCTTTTCCAACATTTGGAAAAAGTACATAACCAGCAGAGTTGTCAAAGAAAGTTTTTAGCCCTTCATCTGTCTTTAAAAGGGTGGTTTTTGCTTTTTCAGCATCTTTGATTATTTTTTCATCTTTACTAGTTTGTGCAGTTGCAGCAAAAACTAAAAATAGCATAAAAAGTGATGTAAAATATTTTATTGTTTTCATAAGTATATCTATTTAAATAGGTTTATATAATAATATACGTACGAAGTTACTATGCTTGATTTTCAAGTATACTAAGAATTTGTTAATTAATTAAAGATGCAATCGTATGAGTTAAACTCTATTGCAAATGCATCCAAAAACTAAGTATTTAAAATCACTTTTATTGAAAAGCAGGAAAACCAGTAATATCTGCACCTGTAATTAACAAATGGATATCATGAGTTCCTTCATAAGTAATTACACTTTCAAGATTCATCATATGTCTCATGATGCTATACTCACCAGTGATTCCCATTCCACCTAAAACTTGACGAGCTTCACGAGCAATTTTGATTGCCATTTCAACATTGTTTCGTTTTGCCATAGATATTTGAGCTGTGGTTGCTTTTCCTTCATTTTTTAACTGACCCAAACGTAAAGCCAATAACTGAGCTTTTGTTATTTCAGTTATCATTTCAGCTAATTTTTTTTGTTGTAATTGAGTTGCCGCGATAGGTTTTCCAAATTGGATACGTTCTTTAGCGTACCGTAATGCTGTATCATAACAATCCATTGCGGCACCAATTGCTCCCCATGCAATACCATATCGAGCAGAATCTAAACATCCAAGTGGGGCACCAAGTCCTGTTTTCCCCATTAGTATATTTTCTTTAGGAACCTTTACGTTATCAAATATAAGTTCTCCAGTAGCAGACGCTCTTAAAGACCATTTATTGTGAGTTTCTGGCGTTGAAAAACCTTCCATTCCCCGCTCAACAATTAACCCATGTATTCTACCCTCCTCATTTTTTGCCCAAACGACTGCAATATCAGCAAATGGAGAATTTGATATCCATAGTTTTGCGCCGTTTAAAAGATAATGGTCGCCCATATCTTTATATTTGGTTTCCATACCACTAGGGTTAGAGCCGTGATTGGGCTCAGTTAATCCAAAACAACCCATGAACTCACCAGTAGCTAGTTTAGGAAGATATTTTTGTCTTTGTGCTTCATTTCCGTAGGCAAAAATAGGATACATGACTAATGAAGATTGAACAGAAGCAGTTGAACGCACTCCGCTATCGCCACGTTCTATTTCTTGCATAATCAACCCATAACTAATTTGATCTAAACCTGCACCACCGTATTGCTCAGGAATATATGGGCCAAAAGCACCTATTTCTGCCAGTCCGCCTAGAATCTCTTTTGGAAATTCAGCTTTCTGTGCATAATCTTCGATAATAGGAGATACAGCTCTTTTAACCCATTGTCTTGCAGCATCGCGCACCAATTTGTGCTCTTCTGATAAAAGATCATCAATATTATAATAATCAGGTGCTTCAAATAAATCGGGTCGCATAGAAACTGTTTTTATCAAAGATATGTAAAGATATATAACATTACAATGATGTATTGTTACATTTTTAAATAAAAATCTTTTGTAAGTTTAATATAATCTTGAGTGTATATATTGCGCTCTAGCTCGATGATTAGCTCATCAATTTTCACAGCACCATTTTGAAAACCAAACTCCAGTAAACTTCTTTTTATTTCTGAATCTTTATGACCTTTGACTCTTGTTATTCGTATGGGAAATAAATTTTCTTTTTCGGCTAATGCTATAAAACCGGTCTCTTCTTTAAACGGAATGATGGTTGAAAAAATGCCTTTGGATGAAAGTAGTTTAGCTGCACCTGAAACAAGTTCATCAAAAGGTAATGATAAGTTTTGTCGTGCAGTATCTCTTGCATCATTACCGCTGGTTACTTCTTCGGTATAAAATGGAGGGTTGGATACAATTATATCGTAAAGCTCAGCATCCTCAGAATCTTCGGCAGTATATTCGTCAACAAACTCATCAAAACCCGCATGAAAACAAAACAGTCGGTCTGCCCAAAGAGAGTTCTCAAAATTATCAGTACACTGTTCATAAGCTGCAACATCTAGCTCAATAGCTTCAATAGTATCTGCATGACTTCGTTGTGCTAGCATTAGGGCGATTACTCCTGTTCCAGCGCCAATGTCTAATATAGCATAGGGGTTATTTTCTATTGAAGCCCAAGCTCCTAATAAGACACCATCTGTGCCAATTTTCATAGCGCATTGGTCTTGATGTATGGTGAATTCTTTGAATTTGAATGGTTTCATAAATACGATTTGAATTCAAAATTACCGCTTATTTTATTAGATGTAAAAAACCCTTGCCAATAAAAAAAGGCAAGGGCTGTAAAATATAAGGTTAGAAAAAAATAAATTTTTAAGAATAGTTACTCAAAAGAGGTCTCTCCTTCATTAGGATTATAAACATAATTGAAGGTATAATATTGAGAGTTACTCAATTCTTCATTAGGTTCTCCATCTTGATAATAACTGGTAATTTCAAATTTTGCATAGGTGCCAGAAACTGTTTTCACAACAATTACCTTCCCAGCAATAGGTGAAATTACATGTGTTGTGGCATTATAATTATACCAACCATTATCAGAACCTGTAGGTATTGCTAATCCATCGGTAGCACTATCAGTCACAAATAATTCAGAATTTACTTCTACTACACTTGCTAAAGTCCCAGAAGCTATATACGCTGCAGCCTCACCTGTTCTCTCTGGTTGATCTTCAGTTGTTGCTTCTCCGCCATTTACAATAATTGTCGAGCCTCTAAAGGCAATATCCCATTCATCTCCAGTTGTTGTTGCTCCAGTTGTGAAGGAAAACTTAATATAATCACCTGTTATTGATGGTGGATTTGTAGAATAATCTGCGCTTTGAGTCGCTTGTAAATTTGTAATAGTATTTGATTCCACCTCTAAACTATTTGAATCATTATCATCATTATCACAAGAGGTGAATCCTAAAAATAATAATGTAAATGCTGCTAATTGAATTGTTCTAATTGTTTTCATGTATATATATTTAAAATTAAAATTGAATAGTAAGTTTTCCATACCAAAGCCTTCCAGGAATATTGCTTATGTTTTGAGTATCTGTAAAATCAAATAGATTATCGATTCCGAATCCTATTTTGTAATTTTTGTACAACGATTTATTTACTGCTAAATCAATAACCGCATAGCCATCAACAAAACTGTCATACGAATCTAAATAGCTATTTCCATTGCTATCCAATAATCCATATTTGCTTCTGTACGTAGTTCTTATATTGGCATCAGTTTTCCAATTGGGTAGGGTATAAAATAATTTGAGATTTGCCATATGGCGAGATCTATTGTACAAACCAAAATAATCGTCTTTTTCTAATTGAAATGAAGAATTACTGCTATTCCGAGCATATACTTCGCCATTACTAAATGCTTCTTTTGCATCTTTATCTTTTGCAAAAAGCAATTGATAACCTCCTGTGATTTTTAAGTTTTTTGTGGGATTCCATTTGGTATTGAATTCCAATCCTTCCGTATATACTTTATTAATATTGTAGTAGCTAAATACATTTTGGCCATTCGTTTTATTCGCAATAACCCGTGTGTCTATCAGGTCGCTAATATTATTTCTAAAAAAGTTTATAGTGCTTGTTACTGTCGAATTGAATTTAAAATCAACCCCAAAATTTATACTGATGGAATTCTCTGGCTTTAAATCACTTTCAAAATCTGAAATAGGTACTAGTAGATTAGCGATTTCACCTTGCTCTTGTAGTTTAGGAATTGCAGTTACTACAGCATTATACCCTAAAACCGTATACCCAACGGTAGCATTGGTAAAGTCAAAATACAATTGTCTAAAATCTGGAGCTTTGTACCCATACCCTACAGCAGTTTTTAAAGCCATTTTTTTTGATATCTGATATCTGATGGCAGCTTTCGGACTTAATTGAGATTTGTATTTGTTATGACTATCAAAACGCCCGCCGACTAGTACATTTAATTTATCGGTTGGGTTTGCATCAAGCTGAATATAAAAATAAGGCGAATTGAATATTGGGTTTTCTATAAAATCGGGGCGTTTTAAGGTTTCATGGTTAAAACCTATTCCTCCGACAATGCTATTTTTATCGTCTACTTTATAAGTCGTTCGAATTTCTGGACGAATTAAAAGCTGATTGTACAAGGCATCACTAAATCTAGAACCATCAGTAGCATTTAAAAATTCGTCAGCCTTGTAACGTGTGGCATAAAACTCAAAATAACTACTCCATTTTTTAGAATAGGTGTGGCTTAATTTTAAGTGTGTATTCCATTCATGAATAGCACTTTCACCCTTTAAATCTTCGGAAGCCACATAATCTTGGTTTTGGGTATAATACCTTCCAGATATAAAAAGAGCGGTATTCTTTGAGATCGTATAAGTAAGTTTACTATTAAAAGTATAATTACTATAGGGTTCGATAGTATTTAAACTATTGGTTTTATTTAGATTGTATCCATCACTACTAAATTTATTTATAAAAGCGCTTAGACCTAATTTTCGTTTTTTATAGGAAATCGATGTATTTACATCGTTTGTATTGAATGTGCTTAGCCTATAATTTAAGTCACCATTTAAACCCTCTTTTGGGTTTTCAGTAATAATATTGATTACTCCGCCAAGGGCCTCACTGCCATATAAACTTGATGAAGCGCCTTTTACAATTTCTATTTGTTTGATGTTTCCAACGGTTAATCTGGTGATGTCAAGAGTTCCTGCTGAACGACCCACAAGAGGTACACCATCAATAAGAATAAGTGTATATTGAGAGTCTAAGCCTTGTAATTGTATTCCCTCGCCACCTCCAAAATCAGGTACCGTAATTAAACCTGTTTGCTCATTTAAAATATCACTTAAACGGGTAGAATTAGAACTTTCAATATCTTTTTTAGAAATAATTTGTGCAGGAAGTGGGAGTGATGATAATTGACGAATAGTTCTAGTGGCTGTAACAATAACTTCGTCTAAATTTTCTAAACGATTGCAATCATTTAGGATACTATCTTTTATTTGAGAAAAAGAGCAATAAAAACAAATTAAAAAAAAACAAGTGAAGAAATATTTTTTATTTAGAATCATTCTTGATTATATTTGCTGCAAATATATATTTATTTTAATTCAATCTAAATAAGAATAGATAAAAATTTAATTTTTTTACTCAAAAAATAAAATCAAAAAAATGAAAAGACTATCACTTTTAATTGCATGTAGTTTGGCATTCTCTATAGGAGTAAATGCTCAAAATAAAAAACAACAAGATCAAAAAGCCATTAAAAGCATGTGTGGCTGTTATGAAGTCTCTTTTAATTTTGCTGAGACTTTTCAATATTCAAAAGATTCAACCTATTTGCCTTCTAAAGTAAAGCACGATAAGGGTTTAGAATGGGTTCAACTAGTGGAAGATACTAATGATAAGATAATGCTTCAGCATCTATTAATCGTTGGTTCTAAAGAGAGTCCTTATATCGTTAAGCATTGGAGACAAGATTGGGAATATCAAAACACAGATTTATATGAATTTGATCATGATAATAAATGGAAATATGTGAGTTTGCCTAAAAATAAAGTAGCAGGGCAGTGGTCTCAAAAAGTTTTTCAGGTTGATGATAGTCCACGTTATGAAGGAACAGCATCATGGGTTCATGTAGATGGTAAAAGCTATTGGGAGAATACCACTGATGCGCCATTACCTAGAAGAGAATATACAACACGTAGCGATTACAATGTAACGACTAGAACAAATAGACACGAAATTATAGCAAATGGTTGGATACATGAGCAAGACAATAATAAAGTTATTCGTGAAGAGGGTAAAGAAGATGTTTTATTAGCACAAGAAAAAGGATATAACACGTATGTGAAAGTTGATGATAATAACTGTAAAGCAGCCCAAGATTACTGGAAAACTAATGAAAATAAATGGGTAATAGTACGTGCGAAATGGGATGAGGTTTTTGCTAGAAATAAAAAAATTAGTTTAAGAGATAAGGTAGAAGAAAAAGCTTTGTACGAATACCTATTTTCAAATGATTTTTCTCCTACTGAAAAAAATGTAGATCAAACTGTTGAACGTTTTATTATAAAATAAGACCTCAGATATACAGGACATTTTTTACTATGGATGATATCAATACAATTTATTATAACGATTTTGGAATAGCATTTCAATGGAAAAGATCTGCAGGTAAAGATTTTAGAAAAATACAATTGGTTTTTAGAGATACTGGTCTGTTTATAACACAACATGAACTTTTTAATTTTTCTTATAAAATTAAAAGAGCATTAAGTAGGCATTCAATATGTGAAGAATGTTCAGATGCTGAAGGATGTCGATCTCACTTATTACAAACACCTATTGCGCAACTTAGTTTTGCGATGACAAAACATGAATTAAATAAAATAGACGATTTGATTGAAGGAACCATTTTTCAATTGAGACTAAATAGTATGCTAGAAAGTCAATCAATTGATAATAACAGAATACAATAGAATGCTCGCTATTGTATGTAAAATTGTTAGGGAAACCATTCTTCGGAATGGTTTTTTTATGAATGAATAGTGCTACTATTCTAAGTATAATTCCACCAGCCCAAGCGGGGTAGTAACGTGAATTGTTTGATGCTCGCGATCAACTTTGGTAATTATTTCGTCGTTGATGGGAATCAATAATTCTTTGCCGTCTTTTTTCACCTCAAATAAAGCTTGTGATGTAGTGTCGTTAACACTTTCAATGATTCCAATGTTACCATGAATACTATCTAAGAGTGTAAAGCCTATTACTTCATGAAAATAAAATTTGTTACCCGTTAATTTTGGTAATAAAGTAAGAGGGAGGTAAATTTCTGAACCCATAATGCGATCTGCATCCGATTCGTCCGCAATCTCTTCAAACCGAACTCGAAGAAGGGTAGATTTATGAAGCTGAGACTTTTTAATAAAAAATGGAACCAGATTGTTTCCTAATGAAACAAATACTGATTCCAGATTTTCGTAAGCTTCGGGTTCATCGGTATCTAATTTTATTAGTACTTCACCCTTAAAACTATATTTTGAAACGATTTTACCTAAGTAGAAACAATCTGACTTTAGCATATCGTTTTAATTATTTACTCTTTTGTTTCTGTATCCGCAGCTGGTGCTTCGTCAGTTGCAGGGGCTTCTTCAACAGCTGCAACTTCTGCTTCTGCATTTTCCGCTACAGGCGCTTCTGGAGTCTCTTCAACTTCTGGAGCAATAACTTCTACAGCCGCAGCAGCACGCTTAGCATTTACTTCTTTTTCAGCTTCTAAAGCTTTAGCTTTTGCATCAGCTTTAGCTTTATCTAAATCACTAACTTTAGAACCTACTATTTTTCCTTTTTCTTCTAACCAAGCATTGAATTTTTCTTCAACTTGTTCTTCAGTTAAAGCTCCTTTACGAACACCACCTAATAAGTGATGCTTTAAAAGAACACCTTTATAAGATAAAATACGTTTTGCTGTTTCAGTTGGTTGTGCACCATTTTGTAACCAAGTAACAGTATTGTCAATATTTAATTCAACTGTTGCTGGGTTTGTATTAGGGTTGTAGATTCCTAATTTTTCTAAGAATTTACCATCTCTTTTAGCTCTTGCATCAGCTGCAACTACCCAATAGAATGGTTTTCCTTTTTTACCGTGTCTTTGTAATCTAATTTTTACTGGCATATCACATTAATTTGTAGGGTGCCCGACCCTTGATTATTAATTCTTTTAATTTTGCTTACGTTTAAGCGGGTGCAAATATAAGTTATTTTAGGAAACTTGCAATAGGTTTTAAATGATTATTAGAGGACAGTTTAAAAGTTAATAACTCCTAAAAACTCTAACGCAATAAAATCTTCTATTTTACTACTTTTATAGGCTACTTTTTTAGACAGTAAAAGGCCTTATATGTACTTGATTTTTGATACTGAAACTACTGGATTACCTAAGCGTTGGAATGCTCCATATACTGATACGGATAACTGGCCACGATGTATTCAGATTGCATGGCAATTGCATGATGAGATGGGGAATTTGGTTGAACATCAAGATTATTTAGTGCAACCCGACGGTTTTAATATTCCTTTTGAGGCCGAGCAAATACATGGAATTTCTACAGCTTTAGCAGTACAAAACGGCATCCTTTTAGCGGATGTATTAGAGAAATTCAATGCTGTAATGGCGAAGACGAAATTTATTGTAGGTCAGAATGTTGGTTTTGATCTTAATATCATGGGGGCGGAATTTCATCGCTTGGGAGTTGAAAATCCGTTGCAAGAATTACCAGTCTTGGATACTTGTACCGAACATACAGCCGAATTATGTCAAATTCCAGGAGGTCGTGGAGGAAAATTTAAGCTACCAACATTAACCGAATTACATGAATATTTGTTTGGAGAGCCTTTCGGGGAAGCCCATAATGCTACTGCCGATGTGGAGGCTACTACGCGTTGTTTTTTAGAACTCGTTCGTAAGAAACAATTCACTTTTGAGCAACTTGATGTTCAACCCGATTATTTTGAGAATTTCTCAGAAGCTAATCCGCAAGAGATTCAGCTTATTGGATTAAAGCATATCAATCTAAAAAAGGCATCAAAAAAAATTGCAGATGCTTTATGGGAAAAAGATACTGGAGGTGTTACGCAAGCAGAAATTAAAGAAAATGTCAAGACTTTAGAAGATGCTCAATTTGCACACTTGCACAACCATAGTCAGTTTTCTGTACTACAATCAACTATAGCTATACACGATTTAGTGAAATCTGCAGCTGAAAATAAGATGCCAGCAGTCGCCATAACCGATCATGCAAATATGATGGGGGCTTTTCATTTTGTCAAAGAAGTAAAAGCAAATAATAGTGCGGTTAAACAACGAAATGCAGAAGCTTTAGAAAAAGGAGAGACGCCTTATGAACAAGAGATAAAACCTATTATTGGTTGTGAGTTTTTTGTTTGCGACGATCATACAAATAAAAATGTTAAAGATTACGGCTATCAAATAGTACTACTCGCAAAAACTAAAAAAGGGTATCACAATTTGGCAAAATTATCTTCTATTGCTTACACCAACGGTTTTTATTATGTGCCAAGAGTAGATCGAAAGTTGATTCAAAAATATAAAGAAGATATCATTGTTCTTACAGGAAACTTATATGGCGAAGTACCTAGTAAAGTATTAAATGTCGGAGAAAATCAAGCTGAAGAAGCTTTGCTATGGTGGAAAGAGCAGTTCGGAGATGATTTGTACATAGAAATAATGCGTCATGGTCAAGAAGATGAAGATCGAGTAAATCAAATTTTAGTTGATTTTGCCAAAAAACATGAAGTTAAATTAATAGCCTCTAATAATACATACTATTGCGCCAAAGAAGATGCAAATGCACATGATATTTTGCTATGTGTAAAAGATGGTGAAAAACAAGCTACACCAATTGGTAGGGGACGCGGTTATCGCTACGGACTACCCAATCAAGAATACTACTTTAAGTCTCAGGAAGAGATGAAAGAGCTCTTTAAGGATGTTCCAGAAGCCATTCTAAACATCCAAGAAGTTACTGATAAAATTGAAGCATATGAGCTAGCAAGAGATGTTTTATTACCCAAGTTTGATATTCCAGAAGAATTTAAGGTTATAGAAGATACAAACGATGGAGGTAATCGTGGTGAAAATGCCTATTTACGTCATATCTGTTATGTAGGTGCCGAAAAAAGATACCCTGAAATCACCGAAGAAATTCGCGAACGAATTGATTTTGAATTACAGACGATTGAAAATTCAGGTTATCCAGGCTATTTTTTAATAGTCGAAGATTTTATTAGGGAAGCTCGAAATATGGATGTTTCTGTAGGACCAGGGCGAGGTTCTGCTGCGGGTTCTGTAGTGGCCTACTGCTTGAAAATTACAAATATTGATCCTTTAAAATACGATTTACTTTTTGAGCGTTTCCTTAATCCTGATCGAGTATCAATGCCTGATATTGATATCGATTTTGATGATGAAGGTCGTGGTCGTGTTATGGATTATGTGATCAAAAAATATGGAGCAAGTCAAGTAGCGCAGATTATTACCTATGGTACTATGGCGGCAAAATCGTCTATTAGAGATACCGCTCGAGTATTAGATTTGCCTTTAGGTGATGCTGATCGGATTGCAAAGTTAATTCCAACCATGTCTAAATTAGGGAAGATTTTTGGTGTTTCGGAAGCAGATCTAAAAAAGAAATTCAGAGCGGAAGATTTAGAAAAAGTTCACCAACTATTGAATATCTCTGAAGGAGATGATCTAGAGGGACAAACCCTGAAAATGGCTCGTGTTTTAGAAGGTTCTGTTCGAAATACTGGGATTCATGCTTGCGGAGTAATCATTACACCAGATGATATTACCAACTTCGTTCCAGTAGCAACCGCTAAAGATTCTGATTTATATGTCACTCAGTTTGATAACTCTGTTGTAGAAAGTGCAGGCTTATTGAAGATGGATTTCTTGGGATTAAAGACATTGACGCTTATTAAAGATACCGTAAAGATTGTTAAAGCAAAACACGGTATCGATTTAATTCCTGATGATTTTCCCTTAGATGATGAGGCAACCTATGCCTTATTCCAGCGTGGTGAAACTGTAGGGGTTTTTCAATACGAATCTCCTGGGATGCAGAAGCACATGAAAGATTTAAAGCCTACTGTCTTTGATGATTTGATTGCCATGAATGCCTTGTATCGTCCTGGACCGATGGAATATATTCCGAGTTTTATTTCAAGAAAGCACGGTACAGAAGCTATAGTTTATGACCTTCCTGATATGGAAGATAACCTAAAAGAAACCTACGGGATTACTGTTTACCAAGAGCAAGTGATGCTTTTATCACAGCGTTTGGCTAGTTTTTCAAAAGGAGATGCCGATGTATTGCGTAAGGCGATGGGTAAAAAGATTTTTGCCTTGCTAGAAAAATTAAAGCCTCAGTTTTTAGATGGAGGAGAAAAAAATGGGCATCCTAGAGCAATTTTAGAAAAAATTTGGAAAGATTGGGAAGCTTTTGCATCATATGCTTTTAATAAAAGTCACTCTACATGTTACGCATATATTGCATATCAAACTGCCTATTTAAAAGCGCATTACCCTGCAGAATATATGGCGGCAGTTTTGAGTAATAATATGAATGATATTAAGCAGGTTACATTTTTTATGGAAGAATGTAAGCGTATGGGACTAGAAGTTTTAGGGCCTGACGTTAATGAATCGTATTACAAATTTGCTGTAAATAAAGATGGGGCAGTACGGTTTGGAATGGGAGCGGTAAAAGGAGTAGGTAGAGCCGCAGTTGAAACTATTGTAGAGCATCGAAAAAAAGATGGCCCTTTTAAATCAGTTTTTGATTTGTCAAAACGCATCGATTTACGAGCGGCAAATAAAAAAGCATTTGAGAATTTAGCAGTTGCTGGAGGTTTTGATTCTTTTGGGACTACCCATAGAGCACAATATTTTCATGATGATGGCGATGGGATTACTTTTTTAGAGAAAGCAGTGAAATATGGTTCAAAATTTCAAGAGAATGAAAACTCAAGTCAAGTAAGTTTATTTGGCGACGCAAGTGAAGTTCAAATACCAGAACCTATTGTTCCACCTTGTGAAGAGTGGGGGACTATGGAAAAATTACGTCGTGAAAAAGAAGTTGTCGGCATCTATATTTCTGGACATCCTTTAGATGATTTTAAATCAGAAATTACTTCTTTTTGTAATGCTGGATTATCCAACTTAAATGATTTAGAAACCATTGTCAATAGAGAAGTGGCATTTGCAGGGGTAATTACTGATGTACAGCATCGAATTTCAAAAAACGGAAAAGGTTGGGCTGCTTTTATAATGGAAGACTATACAGATACTTTTGAATTTAGAATTTTTGGAGAAGAATACTTAAAATTTCGACATTTTTTAATGATCAACTCCTTTGCTTATGTAAAAGTATTTATCCGTGAAGGGTGGATAAATCGAGATACGGGTAAAAAAGGAGATCCAAGACTTCAGTTTAATAGTTTTATGTTATTACAAGAAGTCATGGAAACCTATGCAAAAAAGCTTACTATAAAATTAAATATAGATCAATTAAAGGAAGATCGTATTTATGCTTTAAAAAATACTATTGCTGCTCATAAAGGTGAGCACGCTTTAAATTTTATGGTCTATGAAATGGATGAAGAAATAAAAGTGAGTTTAGTCAGTAGAAAACAAAAAGTTCAAATATCAAGTGAGTTATTACAAAGTTTAGAAGAGCAAGAAGTGCTTTATAAGCTGAATTAATTAACGAATTAAAATTTTAGTATATAAATAGGTAGGGTATTTTATTTTCTAATTGTTATAGATATATAAATAAACCTACATTTATGAAAAAACTTAATTTTTACGCAGCAATTGCTGTAACCGTAATCACCCTTTGGTCTTGTCAGAAAGGGGATTCTTCAGAAAGTCAAATGAGCGAACTTAGTGTTAGCGAATCAGTTGAAGTAATGGCTTCAGTAGATGAAGTTGAAGAATTAATTGATCAGAATATATTTTATGCTGATAGTTTTTTAGATTTTTCAGGTTTAACTGGAAAAGGCGATTATCATGATCGTTCAGGCTTTTTTACAACTTGCGCCACATTTGAAATTGTTACTTTAGAAAATAGTGTAACAGTAACAATAAGTTTTGATGAAGGATGTACTGATTGTTATGGTAATGAGATTTCAGGTACAATAACGTTAATGCGTACTAAAGAAAATGACACGTATAATTCTTCAATAACTTTTACAGATCTGACAATTAATGGTTATGTTGTTAATGGGACTAAAACCTATACAAGAGTAGCAGAAAATAGTAATGGAAATCCAGAAATTACTGGAACAGTAGATATTACTATAGTTACAGACGCAGGAATTATTACCAAAACTGGGAATAAATCTGTTGAAGTTACTGCTGGGAGTGCTACAGATTCATACTTAGACGATGAAATAACAATAACTGGTTCTTCTATTTATACATCAGCAGATGAGATAGTAATTTCTGCTGAGATTACAACTCCATTAGTGAAACTTGCAGAATGTAAATATATTTCTCAAGGTATAAAAGAATTTACTAATAATGGAGCTGTATCTGTATTAGATTACGGAGACGGAACATGTGATAATACTGCAACACTGACCGACTCGGATGGTGTAGTTACTGAAATAGAATTAAGAAGAGGAAGAAGAAATAAACATCACGATTAAATAATAGTCGATTTTGACCTGTCAAAGCCATTCAGTATACTGAATGGCTTTTTTTTATGAAGTATCAAATATATTGATAGTGTAATAATTAAAACGAATCTAACGTTAGTAAGGAAAAAGAATAATATTTGACTAAATTTGCATAATTATAAATACAAACAAAATGGCATTAGAGATAACAGACGCTACTTTTGATGAAGTAGTTTTAAAAAGCGATAAACCAGTTGTAGTTGATTTTTGGGCTGCATGGTGTGGACCTTGTAGAATGGTAGGTCCGATTATAGATGAAGTTAGCACAGAATATGAAGGTAAAGCTGTAGTTGGTAAAGTAGATGTTGATGCTAATCAAGAATTTGCTGCTAAATATGGTGTACGTAATATACCTACTGTATTAGTGTTTAAAGGTGGTGAAATTGTAAGTAGACAAGTAGGTGTTTCTCCTAAAAAAGTCTACACAGATGCAATCGATGCAGCATTATAAAATTAATTATTTATAAGATATAAAAAAGGTTTGGCGAAAGTCAAACCTTTTTTATTTTATCTTAGTTGTATGAATTTACAGTCCGAATTAAATAAGTCTTCATTATTTCAAAATTTAGAATTACTAGCTAATCAAGTTGTTGAGGGGTTTATCAGTGGAATTCATAAAAGCCCTTTTCATGGTTTTTCAGCTGAATTTGCAGAACATAAAATTTATAATAATGGAGAAAGTACAAAACATATAGATTGGAAATTATTTGCAAAAACGGATAAATTATATACAAAACGATATGAAGAAGAAACCAATCTTCGTTGTCATATGATTCTAGACAATTCTGCTTCAATGTATTATCCCGAAGTGAAAAATTTAGGAATCAATAATTTAAATAAGATTGGATTCGGAGTGTTAGCTATCGCAGCTTTGATGAATATTTTGAAAAGACAAAGAGACGCTGTTGGATTAAGTATTTATTCTGATTCTTACGATTTTTACGCTTCAGAAAAAGGAAGTGAACGTCATCATCAAATGCTTTTAGCTAAGCTAAGTGAAATAAGTTTAGAGGCTAAACCACAAAAAAAAACAGAAACATATACCTATTTGCATTTAATAGCTGAAAAAATAAAACGGCGAAGTTTACTATTTTTATTTACAGATATGTTTCAAACAGAAACCGAAGATGAAAAATTATTCGAAGCATTAAGACACCTTAAATTTAATAAGCACGAGGTCGTATTATTTCATTTATTAGACAATAAACATGAAGTTGATTTTGATTTTGAGAATACACCAAAGCGGTTTATTGATGTAGAAACAGGTGAGTATTTAAATATATATGCTGATAATATTAAAGAAGCGTATCAAAAAGGGGTTAATTTATATAAAGAAACTTTAAAATTAAAGTGTGGGCAATATAAAATTAAATACGTAGATGTTGATGTAAGAGCTGATTTCTCTAGGGTCTTGAATACTTATATGACAGAGAGGCAATTTTTTTTATAAATAAGATGTTTTTTTAATGAAAATTATTTGCGCAATTAAATAAGCGATGTATATTTGCAACCGCTAAAAGCAACGGTTCGGTAGTTCAGTTGGTTAGAATACCTGCCTGTCACGCAGGGGGTCGCGGGTTCGAGTCCCGTCCGGACCGCCAATTAATTTTGAAAGCCTTGTAAACACTATGTTTACGAGGCTTTTTCTTTTTCAGGGGACGAATCAGGGGACGAATAAATTATTTGTAAATAGTAATAATCTTTATTTCAATTATACTAAATAGTAATACTTTTTTGGGTATAAGTATTACTTTTATTAGTTTAACAATTAATTTTTCATTTTAAAATACTGTATCTAATAATAAATGGCATTAAAAAAGAATAATCTCAACATAATTTATAATAAAGATTCAAGGAGTATCTTAGAAACTATACCAAAAGATATAAAAGTCAGAACTACTATAACATCGCCTCCTTATTATGATATGAAAGATTATGATTCTGATAACCAAGTTGGTTACGGGCAGTCATACGATGATTATTTAAATGATCTTAAATCAATTTTTAAAGGAGTTTTAGAAATAACCAAAGAAGATGGTACTCTTTGGATTATTATCGACACCTTTAAAAGAAATAATCAAATAACAACCTTGCCTTTCGATCTTTCGAATAAATTAAAAGATGTTGGTTGGTTACTTCAAGATATAATAATTTGGAAGAAAGATAAAACCGTTCCTTGGTCAACGAATGGTTTTACACAAAGAAAATTTGAATATATTTTATTCTTTTCAAAGTCAATAAATTACAAATCTAATAAAGATAGTGTCAGGGTTTATGATACAGACCAATTAAAGAAGTGGTGGATTAAATATCCTGAAAGATATAACCCTAAAGGGAAAGCTCTTGATGAAGTTTGGGAATTTTCTATTCCTACTCAAGGATCATGGGGAGATGAATATATTAGACATTTTTGCCCATTACCACAGAGTATGGTAGCGACAATGATTCTATTAAGTTCGGATGAAAATGATATAGTACTAGATCCATTTGCTGGCAGTGGAACAGTGTTATCTCAATGTGATTATATGAAAAGGAAATACTTAGGTTTTGAACTGAATAGTACTTATATATCAATGTTTAGGAAATACCTCGATAAAACTTTTACAAAAAACAGAAGAGAATACGAATTACTTAGCGAAACTAACGATCAGATTATTTTTGAAAATAGAATTTTAGATTTGAGGGCTTTAAAATACGCTAGAATTTTAATTAAAAATATTGAGAAAATATTAAAAATTAAGGACTTTAAAATATTCGTAAAGAGAAAAGGTAAAAGCGAAGAAAAACACAAATTAATACTAGTAGAATATCAGATTATTGGAGTATTAGATAAAGTTAATTTTTTAGAATCAGCAACGGAAATAATAAATAAAGCACCGTTATCAAAATTTGGCATAGAACCTAGTTTTAAATTTCTTAATTCTAAAAAAATTAATCTTAAGAATCATTATGGATATACAAAGACCAATACTTATTCATTTTTTAAAAATGTTGATTTCGATTCTAAAATGATTAGAGTAATTAGTGAAATATGTGTTGACTTAAATGAAAATGATTACCTATAAATAAATTTTATATGGCAAAGACAACGCGAAAAAAGGTTCCTCGAAAAAGACTATCTCCGCAAGAAAAAGCTTTTAGGCGGGAACAACGACATCAAGAAAATGAAATAAGAACTATACTAAAAAATATTGGATTTAACAGAATTCCATATATTGATGGTAAAGAATTCATCTATGATGGTCGGACATCTGAAATGGATGATATATTTGTTAATGAAAATATTATTCTTATTACAGAATATACGTTGGCTAAAGAGCCAGGTATTCATTTGATTAAAAAAAATATATTCTACGATAAAATAAATAATGATAAAAGAGCTTTTCTAGAATTCTTATTGTCTGAAGAAAAACTAAAAAGTTTTCGAAAATATTATGATGAAAACATTAAAGAGAATTATATAAAAAATGAATTAAAAATTCAAATTTTATATTGTTCTAAGAACTCAATCTCCGAAGAGCACAAAAAAGCGGCAGATAATGTGATTTTCTTTGATTATCATATAGTTCAATATTTCAAAGGATTAACCAAGGTCATTAAAAGATCAAGTAAGTATGAATTTTTTGAATTTATAGATATTCTATTTAAGGATTTTGGGAATAATATTAAAAGCTCGTCAATGGACGATACAAATAAATTTTCTGGACATATTTTACCAGAAACAAAAAGTTCATTCAAAGAGGGATATAAAATAGTTTCATTTTACATTGATGCAGAATCTCTAATCAAAAGATCTTATGTTTTAAGACAAAATGGATGGAAGGATATGGATAATGTTGGTCATTATCAAAGAATGCTAGAACCTAGAAAAATTTCAAGTATGCGAAAATATCTTTCTGAAAAAAAACGTGTTTTCATAAATAATATTATTTCGACAATTGATGTAAATGATATAAAATTATATGACGAACATGATGATCTGATTGTACTTGACAGTAAAGGAGAATTCATAGATAAAGATTCAAATAAAGTTACCCCAGCAGGGATTGAAATATTTGATAGATGTAATATTATAGGGCTTATTGATGGACAACATAGAACATATGCTTATCATGAAGGGGATGATCAATATGAAGCACAAATTTCTAAAATGCGAAAAGTCCAAAATCTTCTTATTACAGGTATTCTATTTCCAAAAGCAGAAAAACAAAAAGTTAGATTAGAATTTGAAGCAAATCTTTTTTTAGAGATCAACTCTAATCAAACAAAGGTGAGATCGAGATTAACTCAGGAAATAGAATTATTAATAAATCCATTTTCTGTCATTGCAATTGGAAAAAGGATTTTAATAGGATTAAACAAAAGTGGTCCGTTAGTTAATTTAATAGAACAATATTTTTATGAAAAAGGAAAAATAAAAACTGCTTCTATTGTTAGCTTTGGGTTAAGGCCTTTAATTAAAATTGATGATGTAAAATCCAAGGACAGTATTTTTGTACTATGGGATAATATTGACAAGCAAAAATTGAAGTTAAAAGATAACGAAGAAACAGAATTGCTTGATGCATATGTTGATTTTTCAATTGAAAAAATTAGGGATTTGTTGATTGCATTAAAAATTAACCTCTCAAGTGAACAATGGAAAACATATAGTCCAAGTACGCCAAAAGGAATTTTAGGTGTTACATTTATAAATGGGGCATTAAATGTAATAAGATTGTTAATTGAAAATAATAAAATAGCATCCACGGAAATTTATACTCAAAAGCTTCGGAATATTGAAGAGTTTGATTTTAAGAAATATAAGTCTAGTCAGTATAGAAAATTAGGACAAGCTATTTACGAAAAGTTTTTTTTATAATATCTAAGTCATAAAAAATAAATCAAGTATTTTTTATGACTTAGATAAAGATAATAACAATCTAAATATTATTTAGTTGCCTATTAAAATTAATAACCATCATGGTTTCATACGTTTCTTTAATTAATGAATACAATCTACTTTCTATTTTTTTATGCGATTGCCATTTTAATATATCTAAGTCTAAATCCTTTTGAATTAAATATTGATGTTGTTTTGTTCCAAAGCCTAAAAAAGTTAAAATACATATATCGCCAATTACTGTGATTTTGGTGTTATCAAATTTCCGTAATTCGATATCTGGTCTCTTTACTTCAATGTTTAGTTGTTTGCAATTTTCCTGAACTTTGGAGAGTTCATTTGTTATGTGAAGTCCTTTAATAATTTTATTATCAACTTTGTAATCTATTTGCTTTCCGTTTTCGTTTGTTATTTTAAAAATCATATTTGTCATAGTTATTTATTTTATTGCTTTGTTTTTATCGTCTAATCGTTTGTATAGGGGTAATGTTTGCCTGTTAAGATTAATAGTTTTAATGTTTAGAAATGGTTTATTGCCAAAGTCTTTGACCTCAAATTCTTGCATCACAGCGTTTAATCTTTTAAACTGGTCTGTAAAATCAGTAGTTGTGTAAAAGTCGGTGTAAAGCTCCGAAATACGTCTTGAGCAGTTCCAAACCTGACATTTAAACTTTGCATTATTCTTAGTAACATATTTGGTCACGTAAGAAGCAATAGATTTAATATTACTCGAATTCAATTGTTTTACATCAAAAGCGCTCGTAGGTTTAAAATCAATTTCTCTTGGTTTAACGCCGTTTTTAATTTGTAAATCAAGCCAGTAATTCCACCATTTTTCAATTTTCCAATATTTATTGGTTATGATGTGAAAGTGCACATTTCCAACAAACTCAGTATTTTTTTCTTGTCGTTCTGCAACCCACACATATTGAAAATCGTTACTCCGCTTTTTTACATTGTCTAAAAACTTTCTAAGAATTAAAATTGCTTTTTCATCATCAACCTTGTTTAAAAAAGTGAGCGTTACAAAACTTAATCTTTTATAACATCGAGCAAAACATGTAATCTTTTTTCTAATTTTCTGCTTGGAACGCCTAGAAAGGGTTCGGAGTTTTTTAATCCTATCTTTCTTTTTAGGTTTTGGCTTGGGTTTTGGTTCATCTTTATCGGGTTCTTTTTTCTTGCGTTGAAGAGCAGAGCCTGAAAATTCATCTTTTGGAGTAACGCCAAACATTTTTGTGGTGAATGCCACGCTTGTACCATATGTATTTTTTACAATCATAAAATCTGAATCGTTGCACATTTATTAAAACCATTAAAAGGTTTTTTATGAAAGGTTCTAATTGAACGTGCTATTTTAAAGGTTAAAAAAAAAGAAACTATTCTTGAATAAATGGGGGGATGAAACTATCTCTTTGAAATCTTTTCATGTATGCTCCTGAACGTCTGTTATAAACATTCATATACTGCCAATTTGGATGGCTTTTTTTTAAGAACATAGAGAACCCATTTAGTTTATGAACATAAGTCCATTTCTTAGGTTTAGAACCCTCTTCAAAAAAGACAATAACGGAGTAATCATTTTTCTGTTTTAGCATGATAACCCCTTTTCTTTTTTAGAAGTTTGAATCATGTTTAAAGAATCGGTCACCTCTTCCAGTTTATAGAGAATTCTATTTCCTATTCTGTGAGCTTTTACGATTCCTGTTTTAGTCCAATCATGGAGCGTGGGTAAAGAAACACAAAGAAGTTTAGCGGTTTCTTTTCTTGATAAAAGTTTTAACCCACCATCTTTAACAGGTGGGTTTAGCTCTTTAAATTTGTTCTCAAATACTTCTTCAACAACTTTTTTGATGTCAGAAAGTTCCAATGTACTCAACATTACTTTTGCCATATTTAACTTTATTTTAGTTATTTCTGGGGCAAACTTAATTTGAGAACTTAGGTAAAAAATGCTGGGGGTTACTCCAAGCTATTTACCAGATTGTTCTTATTTTGATTTTATGCTATCTAAATCTTTTTGAATTTCAGCGGTAGCGTCAGTTAGTCCAATGGTTTTGAATAAGTTGAGAACATTTCTAAGATTATCTTTAGATTTTAATAAATTATCTGTGTCATAAAGTTGGGGCATTATCTTACGACAATCATCATAATTATGTCCGTAAATCTCTTTCAAGACTTTAGCTGATTTTATATAATCATACTTTCTAAAATCTAATCCTAAGTAATGAAGTGCTAATAATTTTTGTCTTTGAGTAAGAACATTATTTGTTTTTTTAGATTTTGAATTATTACTGCTTTGTTGAGTTTTTAACCAAACGTAATATTTGCAAAAGTGTTTGGCTTGGTCAATTAATAATATTTTTGAATTATAACTTTCCTCATTATCATCTATGGTTTTAATATATTGATAATCTCCTAATGTATAATAACTCTTGAAAACTTCTAAAAACAATTTCTTGTCTACTCTTTGAAGTGGTAAATGAAAACTGTTTGTAAAATTTAATGTTTTAATATTTGAAGAACCACCATCATAAGGAGAAGAATTTATATTAATTACTTCAATTGGATTTAAAAAATTATCTATTTCTTTAATTTCATTTTCAATTAAGTTTTCTTTTTGGGTTGATTTTTCTAGTTTTAATTTAAGTTTATTTTGAAAATCTTCTATTGTAAGTATATTCATTATTTGAAAAATGGATGATTTAATAGTTTATCAGCGTTTTGTTCTTGGGTTACTCTAACATACTTTAGAAAAGAACGTTCAGTTTTGTGTCCTGTTATCTTCATTATTGAAATACTTGGAACATCTGCCAAATATAAGTTGGTCGCAAAACTTCTTCGTGCGGTGTGAGTAGTTACTAAGTTGAATTTTTCAATTGGTTTCTTTTCAATTTTACCGCCCTTTGTAATAGTTGTTTCAATTTTCTGATTTATTTCTGCTTCTTCAACAACATCTTTTATGTATTCATTCATTTTTTGATTTGAAATTGATTTTGGTAATTCATTGTTATATTTTTTTAAAATATCTCTTACCGTTTGGTGAAGTGGAACAGAAACACGTTCCCCAGTCTTTTGCGTTCTAATTTGAAGCATAGATTTATCACTAATAATATTTTCAGGATTTATTTGTGTGAAATCTGAAAACCTTAATCCAGTATAACAACCTATCAAAAATAAATCTCTGACTTTATCTAATTTGAGTTTATTGGATAAATCAAGTTTTTCAATTTTCTTCAATTCAGTTATTGATAAATAAATTGAATCTGAATCTTCTCTTAATGTTTTGAACTTACTTTTCTTGAATTCTAAATTTGTGTTTATTTCTCTGTCTGTGGCTTCATTCAAAAATGTTTTGATGGTTTTAATATGTTTACCTACTGTATTTCTAGAAAGTTCTTTTTCTTTTGTTAGATGACCTAAATACGTATTATAAAATTCTAAGTTTATATTTTCAAAATCTATTGGCTTGTTGATTTTTAGTGCATACTCTTTTAAGTATTTAAATGTTGTGTTGTAAACCGTAATTGTTCCCGATTTTTTATTTAGTTTACTTTCTTCAATATATTCACTAATAAAATCGAAAAGAGATTTTTTAGTAGGTTTTAAAATGTTGTCTGAAAGTTCAGCTTCAAGAGCATTTTTTAAAATGGTATTGTTGGGTTGAACACCATCGTTTAATAATCTTCTAAAAGCATTATTAATACCATTTTCTAATTTATCCAATCGAGTGTTAAATTCGGGATAATCAACAAACTGTTTTGTTTCTCTTGCTCTTTGATTTGTAGCATTCCAAAACTTAGGATTTATCTTTTCACCAGTCGAATATTTAAATCGCTTATACTGGTAATTATAAAACATATAAATTAATGTTTCATTTTTTGAGGTAGGTTCTTTTAGAACAAATTTTGCTTTTGCCATGAAGCAAATATATATTTAAAATTAATTCTAGGGGACGAATCAGGGGACGAATTTTTTTTATTTGCCTTGTTTTAGCCTTGTTTTAATTAATTGTAAAACCTAGTATGTATAGGGTTTAAAGTGCTTAAATTCAATAAAATAGAGTAAAATAAAATCAAAATATAGTGAGTCCCGTCCGGACCGCCAACAGCAAAAGCCTTCAACGAAAGTTGAAGGCTTTTTTGTTTTATAATGATTTTCTAAATCAAAATAGAATCCGACAAAGATTCTTTATTAAATTATTTTTGTTCATCAGAAGACAAATAGATGGTTTGCGTAAAAGCACCATTAGCGGCTACATCCCAGACCTCTAAACGCACCCATTTCTTGTTTTTTAAATCCAGTGTATATGTAAAAGTCTCTTTTCCAAAGGCAGAAGTGGTTTCCAAATCAATCCTTTGTCGGTAAACTTTTTCTCCATCCCCAGAAATAATTTCTATAAAATTAAGCGGAAAGGTCCAATCGAGTGTTACTTTGAGTTCTGCTGTATCCGATGTGCTTACGGATAATGTCTCCCCAGTTTTTTTATCATTTATTCTAAATGAAGGAATTAAAATTTCCCCAGTAGTTGAAAAGAATTTTCCGTTAGACATTGCCTCTAAAACAGACTGCCAGCCCTTTTTAAAATCAGGAATTTTATCTAGCTGCACATAGTTAATGTTCATATGAGCATACATTTCATTCTCTTTGGTAATTGTAAACAGGTCAGATTCGGCTATAATATTTTTCTGTAAACCCCAATTATTCATATCATCTAATAGATCGAGTACACGTAAGCCTAACTTTGGCATAGAAAGGTCTGCAGGCATTGCTTTCCATGCACCACCTAAAAAACGATCTGATTTAAAGAAATCTTTTTGATTATAAGCATCAGGAAAACCAGTCGAACCTTTTATGCGAGGATGCGCTGTCCAAGCCAATGCCTGTTCAAGTTCAAGAAGTTGCTGCATTTCTATTTCGTTCCCGATATGATACACTTTACCATATTTTGGATCGTTTGTCATAAAAGGAGTATTTTCTTCTCTCGACATAATCCAATACACGGGTTGAGGAAAAAAAGCCATCCAATGTCCGCCTAAAAATTCGTTGGGCTCCTCTCCTGGCAACAATAAAAAATCGTTATCTGAAAGCCGCTCGCATTGTTGAAAAAGTGCCTGTAATTCATTTAATCGCATTTCATCAGGACCTTTAGGGTGAGCGGTATAATGAAATTCACCCAGATGAACAATTCCAACCCCCATATTTTTAAAGACCTCCACAAATTCTGGATGTTCTGGCACAGGTTTATCGGTCATTACTTCATTCATGATAAATTCGTTATGAAAGTGACTTGCCAAAGTTTGATAGCCCTTAACGGGAACATAAGTATCATCGTGGGTATATTTCTTTACATCATTTATCAACGCTTTGGAAGATTCAGCACTTAGCAAACAAAAGAAATTAAGACGCTGTTTAGTTTGTGGAGGGGCGTTAAACCAAGGAACAAAACGTTGATCGCCTTCTGGATCTTGTCGAATACCAATTCCCGAACCTGAAATTATATTTCTATAATTTGAGCCGTGCCATACAAATGCTTGATTAAATGCCTCATCAAGAGGGTAAAAATATTGATGAGGTGGAGGGAAAACAGCTATTGAACCAAAATCATTCGTTCCCAAAATAGTACGATATTTTACTTTCTCATTTTTGGAAGCATTTTTTCCTTCTTCAAACTCATTAAAAGAACCATCGGTTTTTATAAAAGCTAGTTTTTGAAAAGGTTTATTTGTTCTTAATCCAGCATCATAAAGAATTGCAGTAGAATCTTTTTGAGTAGAAACAACAGCAGCGATATTTAATAGCGGAGTGTCATTATAAATAGTAATTTCTAGTTCCCCAGTAAAATCAGGAGTACTAATTTCTCCCAGTGACACCAACGTTCTTTGTCCTGTTTTAGTGACTTTAATTTTATTTTTATTCAATTTTAAAAGATGTGAGGTATAGGGTCGTGTGGGTACTTTATCAAAAAATATAGTCCATTTTTTTTCGGGCTCTAAATTGCGTTTTCCGACATTCAGGATAAACTCAGGATGTGCCTCGCTGACAATTTCGTTATACTGACGATTTTTATATATCCCCATAGATTTAATTAAAGGAGCTGCATCTTCAAGATTTAGTACAATCTGACCATTTTCTCCTTTAGAACTTGGCCAAGTCAAAGTAATAATATTACGGTTAACTTCAATTCGGGTAGCGTTCTCTTTAGGATTTTCAGGAAGTGAAATAGGAATTTGAGCTTGTACTGAAAAGGCAAAAAATAGGATAAGTAAAAGTACAGGTTTCATAATTTGGTTTTTAACAAAACTAAGTGATTTAAAAAAAGCGTCTAAATTTTATTGAAAACTAAAAAAATGTTGCAAGCATTCCTAAAAAAATATATAGTAGCTTTTAAATTTGAGATCTATTTCAGTTTTAGAATTTTACTAGTAAGATATTGATTATACAACCTTTTCAATCTATTTTACAACATAAATAGTAGATATTTTAATGAAGATTTTAGTTTTGTAATATAACCACCAAAAACCAACAATTAAAATGAAAAAAATAGTCTTAACTTTTGCAATAACCTTTTTCGGAATAGGATTGTATGCCCAAGAGGGGCTGAAATTAGGAATTCAAGGAGGATTACCTTTTGATGATTTTAACGATGAAATTGGGGTTGTTGTTGGTGCAGATTTGGGCTATATGTGGGCTCTTGGTGAAGTAGTCGATTTAGGAATAATGACAGGATATATTTATGGATTTCCTGAAAAGTTCGAGACTGAAAACCCCTTAATAGATTTGCCTAGTATTCAATTTATGCCAATATCTGCTTCCTTAAGAGTTTGGACATCTAACTCATTCTCATTTGGAGTTAACGCTGGTCAGGCAATTGGATTAAATGATGGTAATGATGGAGGCTTTTATTATAGACCACAAATAGGATACTTAATGGGTCCTTTTACAGAATTTAATATTTCTTATACTTCGATAAAAATTGAGAATAGGTCATGGACAACTGTAACTATTGGAATACTTCACACTTTTGAACTTAAGAAGCGGTATTAATATTTTCACATTATAATAGTTTTTTTTAAACCAAAACATAACCATTTTCTTTTTAGAAATTGCATTTTGTTATGCATCTACTATTGAAATTTCTTACTTTTTTAAAATAATAATATTGCTATTTTATCGCATATTGTCTATTTTAGAAAAAGATTAGTATAAATTTTAATGTTACTCCCCCTAATATTTTGCATCTTTTATTCATGAATTGATTAAAATTCACCAAGATCAATACATTAATCTTATAAGATTTCATAAAGACAAAAAGTATTTGTTACTGAAATTTTTTAAAGTGATATAAATTTTAAAATGAGCTTTAAACTTTAAGTATCTGTAAATTGATGACAACTATAAAAGAAGATCTTGATGATTTTATGATGATTGCAGCTACTCTTTGCAATTGCGAAATAGGGTTTATTACTTTTATAGATGAAGAGTACAAACTTCTAAAACCTAGTTATGGATTACAAAATAGGATAAACCCGTTTGATGCGTCTGCTTATAATCAATTTTTTAAAAATATATCTTCTTTAACTATAATTGAAAATTTTGGCGATTATATAATATCTTCAGAAAATACATCAAATTTAAGAGCGTCACCCTATAATTTCTACGCAGGATGTCCGCTTATAACTCAAAATGGAAATTGCATTGGTATACTTAGTGTTTGGGATACAGAAATAAATAAATTGTCAACCAATCAAAAAAAATCATTTCAAAACATATGCAATCAGGTTGTTAAATTATTGGACTCAGAAAGTAAGTTAAAAATCAATTATTCAGATTTAAAAAATGAGAATACCGCTGAGTTTTATAAAAAAATTGTAGATGATTATAATATTGGCACATGGGAATTAGATATTCAAACCTCTAATATTAAAGTTGATAATGCTAGTGCTAGCTTATTAGGATATAAAATAACAGATTTACAACAATTAAATTTAAAGTCATGTGTGAATATTTTTCACCCAGATGATTTTCTTAACTATTGGAAAATTTTAAAAGATGTTTACAATAAGAAAATAAATAAATATGACTATAAATTTAGGATAAAGCATAAAAATGAACAATGGGTTTGGACATTAGTAAGAGGTCAAGTTGTAAAATCAGATAGTAATGGAAACCCTTTATTGTTATCTGGAACTTTGTTTGATGTTAATGAACAAAAAATTAAAGAGCTACAGTTAAATGCTATTTTAGATAATGTTAATTGTGTCGCTTTTCGTCATATTTTATATCCAGACGGAATACAAAAAACAGTTAATATTAGTAAAGGTGCCATGAAATTATGGGGCTTAACAGATGAAGAAGTATTTTCGGATCATAATAATATTTGGAATCTTGTTCATTTTGATGATGTTACTTATTTGAGCAACACGGTACAACAATCTGCAAGTACTTTGCGGGAATGGAAAGCAGAGTGGAGAATTAACCATCCAGATGGGAGTTTAAGATGGCATCGAGGGCAAGGTATTCCTATTAAAAATAAAGATGGCAGTGTAAGTTGGGATAGTGCTGTTATAGATATTACAGCAGATAAAAAAACCGAAGAACAACTTAAAGATTTAAATAAAAAACTAAATCAAGCTCAAGATATTGCTAATCTAGGCTATTGGCAGAAAGATTTAAAAACTTTGGAAGCATATTGGTCTGATAAAGTTTATGAAATATTTGATTTAGAAAAAAATGATAATAAACCAGACTTTGCACTTATAGAAAATTTTATTTCTCCTCAAGAAAGAGAGATTATTAATACCGAAAGAGGAATAGCTATTAAATTAAATCAAGAGTTTAGAACTGAAAATAAGATTACACTAAAAAATGGAACGATTAAATGGGTACGTCAAATAGGACACTATTCAAAAAATAAGAAAGGCAAGCCAATTAGTTATGAAGGCACAATACAAGATATAACAAAGAGCAAATTAGTTTCTTTAGAATTAGAAGAGAGTATAGAACGTTATAATTATGTAACAAAAGCTACTTCTGATGCTATTTGGGATCTAGATTTTATAAAAGGAAAATTATATTGGGGAGATAATTATAAAAAGCTATTTGGACACCCATCTCTAGATGATGCTGCAGCTGATATAGCATATTGGGAATCTAAAATACACCCTGAAGATAGAGAAAGGGTTGTTTTTAGTTTTAATTCATGTATTGAAGATGGAAAGACAAATTGGCAAGAAGAATATCGCTTTATAAATAAGAATAATGAATATTCTAATGTTATAGATAAAGCTTTTGTGGTTCGGAATGAAAATGGCGCAGCTATTAGAATGGTGGGTGCCATACAAGATATAACTGATAAATTAAAAGCTTTTGAAGAAATTAAAATATCTAACGAACGATTTGAAAAAGTTGCAGATGCTACACACGATGCTATTTGGGATTGGGATTTAGTGAATGACATTCTGTATCAAGGTCCTGGATATTTTAAATTATTTGGCCATGAATCATCAAAGGATAAAGGCAAATTATCATCTTGGAAAAAAAATGTTCATCCTGAAGATTTACCAATGGTAATAGCAAATTCTGAAAGAATACAAGAAAGTGCATCGGAGGATTATTTTAGTATAGAATACCGCTATTTAAAAAGCGATGGTAATTATGCCTTTGTAATAGATAGAGGGAGAGTTATAAGAAACCTTGAGGGAAAAGTCATTCGCATGGTTGGCGCTATGCAAGATATTACGGAAAGTAAAATCTACGAAGAATCGTTAAGAGAATTAAATTACGATTTAGAAAAACAAGCACATGAGCTTAGTCAGTATAATGAAGAATTAGAGCAATTCGCCTATGTCGTTTCCCACGACCTTCAAGAACCTTTAAGAATGATCTCTAGTTTTTTGATATTACTAGAAAAAAAATATAATACTGTTCTTGATGAAGAAGGCAAAAAATACATACACTTTGCTGTTGACGGAGCTAAGAGAATGCGGCAAATTATTCTCGATTTATTAGATTTTTCAAGGGTTGGAAGAACTGATGAAGAGTTAGAAACTATAAATCTTAATAGTTTGATTTCTGAAATTAAATTGGTTTTCGGGCAAGAAATAGAAGATAAAAAAGCCCAAATTAAAAGCCATATTTTACCCCAAATTAAAAGTTATAAAATTCTTTTAGAACAATTGTTTCAAAATTTAATTGGAAACGCATTAAAATATCAAAAAGAAGGTGAAACACCTATAATTAATATTATGTATGAAGATATTGGAACGCATCACAAATTTTTAGTTTCTGATAATGGTATTGGTATTGATAAGGAATATTTTGATAAAATTTTTGTAATTTTTCAGCGTTTACATGGAAGAAACAAATATAATGGAACAGGAATTGGCTTGGCATTGGCAAAAAAAATTGTAGATAATCTTCAAGGCAAAATATGGGTTGAAAGTGAGGTAGGAGTTGGGTCGAAGTTTATTTTCACAATCAAAAAGAATTCTAATTTATAAAAAATTATCTTATGAAAAGTATTCAAATATTACTAGTTGAAGATAATGAAGGAGATATTTTATTAACTACAGAAGCATTAGTCAACTGTAAAATTACAAATACACTAAAAGTAGTTAATGATGGCCAAGAAGCATTAGATTTTGTCTTTAAAAAAGGAATTTATAGTAATGATATTACTCCAGATTTAATATTGTTAGATGTAAATCTACCCAAAAAAAACGGCCATGAAGTTTTGCATAAAATTAAAGCAGATAATAAGTTTAAACATATTCCGATTATTATGCTGACAACTTCATCTTCTATTCTAGATGTAAAAAAAGCATATTCAAATTACGCTAATTGCTATATAACTAAACCAGTAGAGCCTCATGATTTTATGAAAGCTGTTTCAGAAATTGAGAATTTTTGGATAAATGTTGTTGAGTTACCTCAATAAATTTTTTATGATAAAGGATAAATCAAATTATACCATTTTAATAATTGAAGATAACCCTGGGGATCTATATATTTTTAAAGAACATCTTAAAGATCAAATAGCGAACCCTATTTTATATACAGCATTTAATTATCATGATGCCGAATTACTGCTTTTGTCAAATGAAATCGTATTTGACATTATATTTTTAGATTTGTCTTTACCTGATAAAAATGGAGTTGATTTAATAAATGAAATAGTGTCTTTAAGTTCTAAAACACCAATTGTTGTTTTAACAGGGTATTCAGATATACAGTTTAGTATCAAATCATTACATCTTGGAATTTCAGATTATTTGTTGAAAGATGAAATAACATCATTAACACTTTACAAAAGTATTAGATATAATATTGAGCGTTCTAAATATATTATTCAGTTAGAGCAATCAGAGAAAAGATATATAGATTTATTTCATTTAAGCCCCCAACCAATGTGGATATATGAGATTGATACCTTATTTTTTTTAGATGTAAATGAGGCAGCAATTAATAATTATGGGTTTTCATATAAAGAATTTTTATCAATGACGATAAATGATATAAGACCAAAATATAATGCAAAAAGTCTATTAGGTGTTGCTAATTTAAAAAGAGAAAAAAAGAAGAAAAAATTTAATGGTTTTTTTAGACACCAAAAGAAAAATGGTGAAATTATTATTGTTGAAGTTACAAGTAATCTTATTTCTCATAATGGGAAAATGGTTCGAATTATATTAGCTAATGATATAACAGAACGATTGAATTATATTAAGGCAATCGTAGAGCAGAATAAAAACTTAAAAGAAATAGCTTGGGTGCAATCACATGTTGTTAGGGCTCCATTAGCAAGATTGATGGGGTTAATTAAAGTATTACAGAATGATAAAGGAATCATGCCCAATGATACAGATTTTTTGTTTGAAGAATTACTTAAGTCAGCCAATGAGTTAGATACAATTATTCGAGAAATTTCTAACAAAGCTTCAAAAATTAAAATAAATAGTAAAACAAAAGTATGATGTTGCAAGTATTACTCGTTGATGATGATCCAGTTGTGCAATATTTGCATAAAACAATATTGTCAAAATTTAATGTACCAGAACAAAAATTCTTTTCTAATGGAGAATTGGCATTAGATTATATACTTGAAAATAAAGATAACGATATTTTATTTTTAGTATTACTAGATATTAATATGCCAGTAATGAATGGTTGGGAATTTCTTGAAGAATTAAAAAATCATACAATAAAACCATTGGTTAAAGTAATTATTGTAACTTCTTCAATTGATAGTTCAGATAAATTTAAGGCTAGAAATTACCATCAGGTATTTGAGTTTTTGGAAAAACCTTTACAAGAAGATTTTATTTGTAATTTAAAGTGTGATGAAGATTTAGCAGTTTTTTTGGAAAAAGCTATACTCTGACAAGAGACAAATAAAGAATATTTCTCTTACTTTAAGATTGTTTTTTATTCACCAAGCCTTTCGTAAATTCATTTAAAGTTTCCACTTTTTCTTCAAAATCACCCTTTATAGTTTTTCGGAACTCATTCAAGTTTTTCACCAAATCATCTATATTATCTGGAATTACATCTTCAAAAAATTGACGTAATCTTTTTGCAGTAGTAGGCGATTTTCCATTAGTTGATATAGCAACCTTAACATTACCCTTAGTAACAATCCCACCCATATAAAAATCACAAAAGGGAGGATTATCTGCAACATTAACCAAAATATTCTCAGCTTTACAATCGTAATACACTTGTTCGTTAACTAAAATATTATCTGTAGTCGCAACAACTATATGCTTGTTTTTTAAATAAGCTAAATTATATTCAGCAACAATCATTTTAATTTTATGTTTTGAAGCTAAAGCAATAGTTTCTTCTCTGAACATGGTTGATACCATTTCTACATTAGCATCAGGACTCGATTTTAATAAAAAATTCAGTTTTTCTAAAGCGACATTCCCACCTCCAACAATAAGAAAATTTAGAGTAGAAGCTTTTAAAAATATAGGGTAAAGATTATTTCTTTCCATTATAAAAAATAGTAATTAAAACCATTAGCTATCATCATATTTGTAAAGGTATGATTTTCGATTAGTTTTTCCATAATGCACATCTGGTCTTCATGGTTTAAGTAAAAATTAATTTAATTATCTTACAGACAAAACTAGGTAAAACCTGTTTTTTTAGATTCCTTAAAAATTATACAGAAACTGAAACATGAAAAATCTGGATGCTAAAAATGTAGATGAATATATTGCTTTATTTCCTGAATCAACTCAAGAGATCTTAAAGGAGATTCGAGCAACCATAAAAAGAATCGTTCCAGAAGTAGAAGAACATATCAGTTATAAAATGCCAGCTTTTAAATACAATGGAATTCTAGTTTATTTTGCGGCCTATCAGCGTCATATTGGGTTTTATGCATTGCCCACAGCACATGCTGCATTTCAAGAAGACTTACGTGGGTATAAAACAGGAAAGGGTTCGGTGCAGTTTCCATTAAATGAGCCGTTGCCAATTGCACTTATAGAAAAGATAGTGAAATTCAGAGTAGCAGAAAATTTAAAAAAGGTAAATAAAATCTAATAAGAGACTAACCTGATAATTGTCATATTAATCCTGTATTATAGCTCGTAGGTTTGTATTAAATACAGTTACAAATGTGCAGTTTAATTCAGAAATATAATGTTCCAGGTCCTCGGTATACTAGTTACCCTACAGTGCCTTATTGGAATATAGAGACTTTTTCAGAAAAAAAATGGAAAAATACTTTGCAACGAAGTTTTGTAGAAAGCAATTCTAGTGAAGGTATAAGTCTTTACATACATTTGCCATTTTGTGAAAGTATGTGTACTTTTTGTGGCTGTCATAAACGTGTTACAAAAAGGCACGAACTAGAATCACCTTATATAAAAACGGTACTTCAAGAGTGGCAATTATATTGCAATCTGTTTAAGGAAAGACCAATTGTTAAAGAGCTACATTTAGGAGGAGGAACACCTACTTTTTTTTCTCCAGAAAATCTAAAAATTTTAATTAATGGCATTTTTAAACGTGCAGACAAAACCATTAATTCTGAATTTAGTTTTGAAGGTCATCCGAATAATACCAGCAAAGAACACCTACAAACTTTATATGATGTTGGTTTTAGAAGAGTAAGTTTTGGTGTTCAAGATTATAATTTTAAAGTTCAAAAAGCCATACATAGAATTCAACCTTTTGAAAATGTCAAAAAAGTAACTGATTGGGCGAGAGAAATTGGATATACTTCTGTAGGGCATGATATTATTTTCGGATTACCTTATCAAACCATTGACGATGTTGAAGCGACTATTTTAAAAACAAAAAGGTTAATGCCAGATCGTTTAGCTTTTTATAGTTATGCACATGTGCCATGGTTAGGAGGTAATGGGCAAAGAGGTTATAATGATGAAGATTTGCCTACGGGAATAGAAAAACGCAATCAATATGAAAGAGGAAAGGAACTACTTGCAGAAGCTGGTTATCATGAGATAGGAATGGATCATTTTGCATTACCAACTGATACTTTGGCAAAAGCTTTAATTTCTGGAAGTCTACATAGAAATTTTATGGGATATACAGCATCAAAAACACAATTGATGATTGGATTAGGCGTTTCAAGCATTAGTGATAGCTGGTATAGCTTTGCTCAAAATGTTAAAGGTATAGAAGAATATGAGCATTTAGTAGAAAATGGAATTATTCCAATCTATAGAGGACATATTTTATCGGATGAAGACAAAAGTATTCGAAAACATATATTAAATTTAATGTGCTTATTCGAAACTGATTTATATGAAAATGAAGCTTTTTTTGATGAGTCTTTAGTTTTAGAAAAACTCAAAGAAATGAAGCAAGATGATTTGATTGAAATCGTCTCAGAAAAAATTAGGGTAACAGAAAAAGGAATACCATTTATTAGAAATATATGTATGGCTTTTGATATGCATTTACTACGAAAAGAGCCTAAAACTAGGTTGTTTTCTATGACTATATAATTTTTTTAATCTTTTAAAGTATTTAAAAATGAAAAATATAATTGTACCTATTGATTTTTCGATCCAATCCGAAAATGCATTACGTGTGGCTGCATCACTTGCTAGAAAACATGGTTCTAAAATATATGCTTTGCATATGTTAGAGTTAAATGAAGCTTACATTACATCAACTCAAGGGTTTCAACCAGAACAAACCGTGTTTTTAATGAAACTGGCAGAAAAGCGTTTTTCAGAGTTTATTAATCAACCATTTCTTAAAGATGTTGAAATAAAACCAGTAATTAAACATTATAAAGTGTTTAGCGAGGTTAATGAAGTTGCGGCGGCTAATAATGCTGATATTGTGATTATGGGATCGCACGGTACTGATGGTTTACTTGAAATATTTATTGGCTCTAATACAGAAAAAGTAGTTCGAAATTCTGAAATACCTGTTTTGGTTATAAAGCATGGCGAAAAAGAATTTTCTCCTAAAACAATGGTTCTTGCCTGTGATTTAGATGAAGAAAATATACATGCATACCAACGTGCTAAATATATTGCAGCTCAATTTTCAGCTCAATTACATGTCTTATATGTAAATACACCTGGCGATAATTTTTTAAGTACTGAAGATATTAACGATAAAGTAACAAAGTTTTCAAAAATTTTAGGACCTGAATTTTTAGATGTTAAAATTTATAATGATTATACCGTTGAAAAGGGTGTATTGAATTATGCAGAATCTCAAAATATTGATGTTATCGGTATCCCTACCCATGGTAGAAAAGGACTTTCTCATTTTTTTATGGGTAGCATAGGAGAAGATATTGCTAACCATTCATCTATACCAGTGATTACCTTTAAAATTTAATTTAGAATACAGGATAAAAATAAAGGAGACTATTTTTAGTTTCCTTTTTTTATTTAGAACGATGCTCGAAAATTTTCATAAAGAGCATTGTGTTCATTTGTCGTGCTCTATTTTTTGCAATAAAAGCGGTATCACCAATAAACAATTCATCAATAGTTGCAAACCAAAGATTCAGCCAAAGGCCAAAATGCTCAGGAGTTATACCCTGATTCATTTTATCATCTACCTCATTATGAGCTTTAATAGGATTGCCATGATATTTTCTTTTTAAAAAAAGTTGTGTTTCCCAAAAGTCAGTCAATAGCTCTAAATGGCTTTCCCAATCAGTAATGATGCCGTTAAAAATAGGGGCTAGTACTTTGTCTGCACGTACTTTATTATAAAACGTATGCACTAAAAGGGATACATCTTCTCTATTCTCTAGTTCTTTTTGTAGCATTTTATCATTTTAATTATGGCATTCAAGAGTTGAAGATACAATTTCAACAACTGGTTTTGGCGATATATACGGAATTCCTAAACCTAAACCTCTAAGAATGAAAAGGCCTCCAATAATAATTACAAAGACAGGAATTAATTTTTGAATTTTCTGTTTTAATTTGTTCTTTAATAGACTGCTAAAATAGATTGCCGTAGTCATTAACGGAATTGTACCAAAACCAAATAATAGCATATAAATAGATCCTTTCCAAACATCACCCATTGCAATTGCTCCAAAAAGTGCCATGTATACCAAGCCACAAGGAAGAAAACCATTTAAGAATCCGATAGTTATAAAAGTATCAGGAGTTTTCTTTTGTAATTCTTTACCCAACTTATTTTTAACTTTCCCTATAAGCTTGAAAATTGGTTTTGAAAAGTTGTAATTATAAAATATTTTATAGGGTAATAAGACCACTACAATCATTAAAATTCCAATAATGATAGATAGTTTTTGTTGAATCCCGAATACAAATAAACCTTTACCCAAAAGTCCAAAAATGAGACCTATAATTCCATAAGCGAGTAATCGTCCAAAATGATAAACTGAAATTTGAGTGAATTTTTTAAAATTATTCGTTCTATCTACGGGAAGCATAAAAGCAATTGGTCCGCACATGCCTACGCAATGTAAACTTCCCATAAAGCCTAATATGATGGCAGATAATAACATGTATTAATAGGTAATGTTTTTTTTAAGTAAATACGATTCATTTTTATACTCCCAGAGTACGTTAATGTCCCAACGACCATCTAACAAACGTTTGTCAGGTATGAGCAAATGGGAATTGGATAGACGTATAGGAAAGTCAAAATCCAAGTGCTTATTAGATGGTCTGTAAAGGGACACCGTTCCTGTTACTTTTTCTACATCTACTTCTTCTGGAAATGTAATTAGTAAACCTTCAGGTGTTTTTGTAATAATTAATTTTGAATAATTTGAGTTTGCATTATTTTGTGCATCAATTTCTTTTTGATATCCAAGCTCGGCTTTGTAATATTCTTCAGTTACTAAATCATGATTCGCTCTATCATCTAAATTCATTCTAATAATAAAAAATAATATAAAACTGATGAATGTGATGAATGCTAATACAATACCTGTTCCCCAATTTATTTTCATGATATTCAGTTTAAAAAAAATGTTATTTAAGTATTTATTATTAATCTTATTTATAGCTTCTTGGAGCTAGAAATGCAGTTGTTGTTGTTTCTATTAGTTTTTCATCACTATAAACACCTATTTTAAGTTTTTCTTTATCGCTTTTTATAGCACTAGCATTTATTTCTATAAATAAGGTGCCTTCTGATAAATTTTGGGCAGGAACCAAAAAATCTTTATGGCGTACAAGTTTAATAATGCCTTTATGAGAAATGAGTTTAAAATAAACATCATTAATGTCTTTAGACGTTTTGTTTACTAATTTATAAGTGTAGACATTACTTATAATATTTCCTTCTTTATGTTCATATAATTGACCTGGTAACCTAAGTATAGTTGCTTCTATATCATTTCTTAAAAACAACATTCCTGCTAAAATACCTGTTAAAATAACTAAGACAGCGGTATATCCTTTTAATCGTGGAGTGAATTTGAATTTTTCCTTTTTTACGATTTCATCTTCACTTGCATATCTAATTAATCCTTTAGGCAGATTAACTTTTTCCATGATAGTATCGCACTCATCAATACAAGCAGTGCAATTCACGCACTCTAATTGTGTGCCATTACGTATGTCTATACCCGTTGGACAAACGTTTACACATTGAAAACAATCAATGCAATCACCGTAAGCTAATGCTGATCTATCTTCATTTTTTCGCCATTTTTTTCGACCATTTTTTGCTTCTCCTCTTTGGTGATCATAAGCAACAACAATAGATTTGTTATCTAATAAAACTCCTTGCATTCGACCATAAGGGCAGGCTATAATACAGACTTGTTCTCTAAACCATGCAAATACAAAATAGAAAACAGCAGTAAAAATAAGCAGCGATATCATATTACTGATGTGTTCAAAAGGCCCATCAGTGATGTATAAAAGTAGTTTATCACTTCCTATAAGATACCCCAAAAAAACATTAGCAATTAAAAATGATATAATGAAGAATAGAAACCACTTTAAAACTCTTTTTCTTATTTTTTCAGTATTCCATTCTTGGCGTTCAAGTTTTATTTGTGCACCTCTATCCCCATCAATCCAATATTCAATTCTACGAAAGACCATTTCTAAGAAGATGGTTTGAGGGCACATCCAGCCACAAAATATTCGTCCGAAAGCGACTGTAAAAAGGGCTACAAAAATGACACCGATGATCATTGAAATTACAAATAAATGAAAATCTTGAGGCCAAAAAGGAAATCCGAAAATAGTAAACCTACGTTCTAATATGTTGAACATCAGAAATTGATTCCCATTGATTTTTACAAAAGGAGCAGCAATTAAAAATAGTAGAAGCGCATAGCTCACATATTTACGATATTGATAAAATTTACCACTTGGTTTTTTTGGAAAAACCCATGCTCTTTTACCTTCTTCGTTAATAGTACCTATCGAGTCTCTAAAATTTTCGCTGTCTTGAGTCATTCTATTTCATGTTTATAGTATCTAATAGAAACACATTAATTCATTACAATATTTGTAGAATCACTAGCTTGTTCTGGAATTTCATTAACTGGTTTATTCGGGTCTATCCAAATGTCACCTTCTTCAGCTTTTGGATTTGCAGGAGGAGTCCCATTAATGATTGTTAACACATAGCTTGCTACTTGAGCAATCTCAACTGGTTTTAAAGTTTGTTTCCAAGCAATCATGCCTTTGCCGTCTCTACCACCTTCAGAAATTGTATGGAAAACATTCTTAATTCCGCCACCTAAGATCCAATAGTTATCAGTTAAATTTGGGCCAATACCTCCACCGCCATCAGCCATGTGACATGGAATACAGTTAGATTTGAATATAGTTTCACCAGCTTTTATATCTGAAGCTTCTGTTAAAAGTTCTACAGTAGTTTCATCAACAAGATCTTTAGCATTTTTCTTATATTCTTCAATCTCTAATTTTGCTGCGGCTACTTCTTGCTCATATTCTAAAGCTTGATCATAATCGTTAAAAACATGAAAGCGTAACATATAAATAATTCCAAATAGAATGCTTGCATAAAACATATATACCCACCACGGAGGTAACTTATTATCTAATTCTCGAATGCCATCATAATTATGATCTAAAATGATTTCACTCTCAGTTTCTATAGATTTTGAGCCCAGCATTTTTTTGTACACTTTTTTACCCCAAACCCATTCTAATCTTTTAGATTTTGATGTTAAATATCTTTCTTTAGCTTCGTCAGTAAGTGTTTGGAACATAACATTTTCTATAGAGCTTAAGATGAGTTCAATAGCAATCAATAGGATAAGAACCATTAACATAAAAAATTGTGTGATGGGGTATGCTATAATTGCAGGTTGCTCACCAGAGTCTATAAAATATTCCATCATTCCGAAGATGAGAAAGAAAGCAACTGGAACTCTAATCCACCAAAGTAATGTATTCTTCATAATTGTTAGTTTTATTGGTTGTCATTTTCTATTGGTAATTCACTAACTTCTTTAATATATTCTTTTGATGCTGTAAAAACCCACCAAAATAGAATCACAAAAAACACAAAGAAGATAAGTAATGATATCATCGGATAGGTGGCTACGCCATCTATCGTTTCCATATAACCTTTTACAAATTTTAACATGATTTGATTATTTTTTTTCTGAAATTGAATGTCCTGTTTCTTTTATTTTGATATCAGTACCTAATCGTTGTAAATAGGCAATTAACGATACGATTTCACGGTCTTTCATTTCTATAAATGCTTCACCATTTTCAGCTGCATATTTTTTATCAGCTTCATAGCTTTTTGCAAAGTCAGGATCAGCGTATAAGTTCTTCTCAATTTTAGTAGCTTGTACATTCATATTAGTAACAGCATTATCAATAGCTTCTTTAGTATAAGGAACCCCTAAAGTTGCCATAGCTTTCATTTTTTCTTTAATAGCAGATCTATCATGCTTATTTCGGATTAACCAAGCATAAGAAGGCATTATAGAACCTGATGAGGTGCTTTGTGGATCATACATATGATTCAAATGCCAATTGTCAGAATATTTTCCTCCAACACGCAGCAAATCTGGACCAGTACGTTTACTTCCCCATAAAAAAGGATGATCGTACACAAATTCGCCAGCTTTGGCATATTCACCATAGCGTTCTACCTCACTTCTAAACGGACGGATCATTTGTGAGTGGCAGCCAACACAACCTTCTCTAATATATAAATCACGACCTTCCAATTCTAAAGGAGTATAAGGCTTTACGCTTGTTATTGTTGGAATATTAGATTTTACTAATAGGGTTGGGATAATTTGTACAACACCACCAATTAAAATTGCAATAGTTGCGAGAATGGTTAATTGTACAGGTTTACGTTCTAACCAGGTATGATAGGTTTCCCCAGCAGTTCTTTTCTTTGATACTCTTGATAATGGAGCTGCTTCGGCTAATTCATCTTCAACCTTACTGCCTGCTTTTATAGTTAAAACTACATTATAGATCATCACACAGGCACCAATAATATACATAGTTCCTCCGATGGCACGCATCCAATACATTGGCATGATCTCGGTAACGGTTTCTAAAAAATTACCATATACTAAAGTCCCATTCGGGTTAAAATCTTTCCACATTAGTGCTTGGGTAAAACCAGCAACGTACATGGGTAACGTATATAAAATTATTCCTAAGGTGCCAATCCAGAAGTGAAAATTAGCAAGTCCGTATGACGCTAATCGGGTTTTAAACATTTTTGGAACCAACCAATAAATCATTCCAAAGGTCATAAAACCATTCCAAGCTAATGCCCCCACATGAACATGAGCAATAATCCAATCGCTAAAATGTGCAATGGCATTTACATTTTTTAAGGAAAGCATTGGTCCTTCAAAAGTTGCCATACCATAACCAGTAATTGCAACAACCATGAATTTTAGGGTAGGGTCAGTTCTAACTTTGTCCCATGCACCACGTAATGTTAATAAACCATTAATCATTCCGCCCCAAGATGGAGCAAGTAACATTATTGAAAATGCAACTCCTAAATTTTGTGCCCAATCGGGTAAAGCAGAATATAATAAATGATGAGGTCCAGCCCAGATATAAATAAAAATTAACGACCAAAAGTGAACAATAGAAAGCTTGTATGAATAAATAGGTCTATTAGCAGCTTTTGGAACAAAATAATACATCAATCCTAAAAAGGGAGTAGTTAAGAAAAATGCTACTGCATTATGACCGTACCACCATTGCACTAGTGCATCTTGCACACCAGCATAAACGGAATAACTTTTTAAACCACTTACTGGTATTGCTAAACTATTAAATATATGAAGCACTGCTACGGTAACAAATGTGGCTAGATAAAACCAAATAGCAACATACAAATGACGCTGTCTTCTCTTAATCATTGTGCCGATTAGATTAGCGCCAAAGGCAACCCAGACTACAGCAATTGCAATATCGATAGGCCATTCTAATTCTGCATATTCTTTTGATGTACTATAGCCTAGTGGTAAAGTAATGGCAGCAGCAACAATGATTAATTGCCATCCCCAAAAATTAAAATTGCTCAAAAAATTACTATACATACGAGCTTTTAATAAGCGTTGTGTAGAATAGTAAACTCCAGCAAAAATGGCATTACCAATAAAGGCAAAAATAACGGCATTAGTATGTAATGGTCTCAAACGACCAAAGCTCAACCATGAAATACCATCGGTTAGGTTGGGGAACATAAACATGAATGCCAATAAAAGACCAACGGACATACCTACTATTCCCCAAAACATAGTAGCGTAAAGAAACTTTTTAACGACTTTATTGTCGTAATAAAACTGCTGTACTTCCATAATTAATTATTTAAACTTTTATTTAGTTGGATGTTGGATAGGTTAATTTTGATTTTTTTCAGATGTTTTTTCTACCAATTCATCTTCAAAAAGCATTCTTACTGAAGGAGTGTACGAATCGTCATACTGACCACTCCGAACTGAAATGATAAATGCAATAAAAAAGAGTATAGCGACACTAATACTTATGGCTAACAAAACATATATAACACTCATACCTACCTGAATTATGATGTAAAACTATTGGAATCAATTAGGGCATAAAATGACATTTATCAGGTTTAAAATTTATTTTAATTTTTTACCCAACAAATTGGTTGCAATAGTTGTAAATAGAACAATACTTATGGAGCTTAGGGGCATTAAAATGGCAGCGATTACTGGTTTTAGTTGACCTGTTACAGCAAAAAAAAGTCCTATAATATTGTAAAGTAGAGAGAGCACAAAACTCCATTTTATAATTTTTATAGCTTTTTTTGAAGCTTTTATGTATACAAACAATTGTTGAAATTTTGTTGCATCTAATATGCCATCACAGGCTGGAGAAAAAATATTAATGTTTTCTGATATGGCTATGCCAACATTACTTTGAGAAAGCGCCCCAGCGTCATTTAAGCCATCACCTACCATTAACACTTTTTTGCCTTGGTCTTGTAATGATTTAATAAACGCTAATTTATCTTGTGGCTTTTGATTAAAGAATAAAGGGGTATGCTTTGGAAGTAAATCTTCTAGTTTACTTTTTTCACCATCGTTATCACCTGATAAAATGGCTACTTGTAAGGTATTGGACATTTCTTTAAAGACTTCTGCAACTCCTTCCCTATAATTGTTTTTAAAAACAAAACAGCCTTTATAGGCTTCATTGCTACTGATGTGAACTGCCGTATTTTCAATCTTCTCCTGAGTGTTTTTTCCAACAAAATTTGCAGATCCAATTTTAATATGACGCTTATTAAGAACTCCTTCAATTCCTTTTCCAATATGTTCTTCATATTCGTCTAAGGTTACGATATGATGTTCTGAAAGCAAGTCATATAAGCTTCTACTTAACGGATGATTTGAAGCTCTAAGGGTATTTTTTAATAAAGATTCTTCTTGTTCGGTTAGCTGTAATCCTTCATAGACAGCAACACCTCTTTTTGCAGTAGTAATTGTTCCTGTTTTATCAAATATAGCAGTATCTATTTGTGCTAATTGTTCAATAGTTTGGGTATCTTTTAAATAGAATTTTTTTCTTCCAAAAATACGGAGCATATTTCCTAAAGTAAAGGGAGCTGCAAGAGCAATAGCACATGGGCAAGCAATTATTAATACTGCAGTAAAAACATTCATAGCTTTGCTACTATCAAATAGCAACCAAAAAATTGAAGCTGAAAATGCGATGGTTAAAATAATATATGTAAAGCGTTTTCCAATACTATCTGTTAATGTTTGAAAACGGGTTGATTTGTCATTTTGAAAAACAGCATTACTCCAAAGTTGCGTTAAATAGCTTTGAGAAACAGATTTTAAAACCTCCATTTCAATTGCACCATTTAATTGTTTTCCACCTGCAAAAATTTTATCTCCTGATGTTTTGTAAACTGCCTCAGATTCGCCAGTAACAAAACTGTAGTCTATTTTTGCATTTCCGTTTATTATGATTCCATCAACAGGTATTAATTCTTCATTACGTATTAGTAATTTGTCACCTTTATCAATTTCATAAATTTGTGTGGTTTCTTCTTTTCCATTAGATTGGATTCTTGTTACTGCAATTGGAAAATATGATTTGTAATCTCTTTCGAATGAAAGGAAGGAATAGGTTTTTTGCTGAAAAAATTTTCCAAGAAGTAAAAAAAATACTAAACCCGTTAGGCTATCAAAAAAGCCAGAGCTCCAATCAAAAATAATTTCTAAAGTACTTCTAATAAAGAGTACTGTAATACCTAGCGCAATGGGAACATCAATATTTAAAATTTTTGATCTAAGACCTTTGTATGCAGAAATAAAATAATCGCTTCCAGCATAAAAAACTACAGGTAAAGAAAAAAAGAACATGAGCCATCTAAAAATATCTTGATATTGATTTAGCCAAAATTCTCCTCCATTTGTTTTACTTGTAGAGAGATCAAAATATTCAGGAAAAGACAAAAACATGACATTTCCAAAAGCAAAACCAGCAACGCCTAATTTATAAATAAGGCTTCTATTTATTGGCTTCTCTTTATGCTCAAAATCGTTAAGAGAAATATAGGGTTCATAACCAATATGTGCTAATAATGAAACAATTTCTTTAAGTGATGTTTTACTCGGAGAATATGCAATTCGAAGCATTTTCTTTGGAAAATCAACTTCTGAATTACGTATAGCGTTGTTTATTTTATTTAAATTTTCTAATACCCAAATACAAGAACTACAATGAATATGCGGAATATAAAGATTTACAATTTGTAGATGTGTGTCATTAAACTCTGTTAGCCGTTCAATAATAGGGTTAGAATCGAGAAAGTCATATTTTCCTTCAATTGCTTTGGGAGTAGTGCCAGCGCTTGAGGCTAAATCGTAATAATAAGATAAGTTATGAGACGAAAAAATATCATAGACGGTTTTACACCCATGGCAACAAAAAAATTTAGCATCAAAATGTATTGATTCTGTTTTGCAATCTTCACCACAGTGATAGCATTTTTTAGCATTCATATCCATTTGCTTTATACCTATTACAAAGTTGCTAATCAGTATTTTAATTAAATATGACTTTTGTCATGTTTAGACATTTTAATAACTTGTAACTTCGTAGCGTCAGGTAAAATAGTAGGTTATGGAAGATGGTATAGAAACAAGATGTGAGCAATGTATTATTCGTCAATTTAACTCATTAAGAGCAATGAGTAAAGATGAACTGAAAAGAGTTTCAGACACTAAAATAACCAAGATTTTGAAAAAAGGAGAATCAATTTTTCAAGAAGGAGAAAAACTTAATGGTGTTTTTTGTGTTAGAGATGGTGTTTCTAAATTATCAAAATTAAGTTCAAATGGGAAAGATCAAATAGTAAAACTAGCAACAAAAGGTCAAGTTTTAGGGCAACGCTCAGTTATCGCCGAAGAGACAGCAAATCTTAGTGCTGTTGCTGTAAATGATATGCAGGTTTGCTTTATCCCTAAAGAAGGAATTTTACATACATTAAATACGAATCCTAATTTTGCCGTTGAAGTATTACGTCATATGGCACATGATTTAAAGGAGGCTGATGATGTTATTGTGAATATGTCTCAAAAAACTGTGAAACAACGTGTTGCTGAAGCTTTTTTATACATGAAAAAGAATTTTGGCGAAGATAATGACGGTTTTCTATTACTTACACTTTCACGAGAAGATATTGCAAATGTAGTAGGTACTGCAACAGAATCCTGTATTCGGATTATTTCAGAATTTAAAAAGGAAAAATTAATTAAAGCTTCAGGAAAAAAGATAGCTATCATCAACGAAAAAGCACTTCATGATTTAATGGAACGTTAAAAACGCTATATAAAAATCAATAAATATCACTTATCAAAAACTTAAACTGACATTTATCATAGTTTTCATTTTACACTTAAAGTAGTTTTACTCTAAGTTTAAAATAGGCAAATGAAAAATATATTACTACCTACAGACTTTTCTAAAAATGCTTGGAATGCAATTAAATATAGTATTGAGTTGTATAAAAATGAGCAGTGTGTTTTCTATTTGCTAAACACATACACACCAAGTATTTCAACGAGCAGATTTATGGCTTCTGTATTATTTGAAGAAAGCTTGACTGTTGAAAATTATTCTAAAGAAGGGTTACAGCATATATTGAATAGAATTCAAAGAAAATATAGTAATCCGCTTCATAGTTTTAAAACCATTTCTTCATTTAGTTTATTGGTTGATGAAGTTAGAGAGCTTGTTGATGAGTATGATATTGATATGATAATTTTAGGAGCTAAAGGAGCTTCTGGATTAGCAGAAGTTTTTATGGGGAGTAATGCGGTTAGAATTATTAAGGCTGTTAAAAATTGTCCCATTTTAGCAATTCCTAATCATTTTAAATTTGAAACTCCTAAAGAGATTGCTTTTGCAACAGATTTTAATAGATTTTATACCCAATCTGAATTGCAGCCGATTATCGCAATGGTCAAAACTTTTGATTCGGTATTGCGAATTGTTCATGTCCAAACCGAAATTAAAGCATTAACCGAGCTTCAGCAATTCAATTTGAATATGCTTCGCAACTATTTTAAGGGTATAGAATATTATATTCATACCGTATCAGAACTAAATTCGATATCAAAAACATTAGAAATTTTTGCCAATGAATTAGATTTACATTTACTAGCAATGCTTAATTATCAGCATAGTTATATGGAAGAAATTACGAGAGAGCCAATTGTAAAACGATTAACTTTTCATACAAAAATACCGTTATTGGTTATTCCTGAAATAGGAATGAATAGTTCTTCAAAATATAAAAGTGATCAAAAAAGATGTATCTCTAGTCAATAATAATACTCATTTATAAATTGATAAATAGTATGTTATACCTTTTATAAAATTGAAGGAAACGAGGAAAGATTCATTAATTTTGATAAAAATTTCAACATGAATCTTCCCAATACAAATCAAAAAAGAATTGTTATTATAGGTGGTGGTTTTGCAGGTATATCACTAGCAAAAAAACTAAAAAATTTGGATGCTCAGATTGTAATGATTGATAAACATAATTATCATACTTTTCAGCCACTTTTATATCAAGTTTCTACAAGTGGTTTAGAACCTGATTCTATTGCTTACCCCATCCGCAAAATTTTAAAAGACTTAAATAATTTTTATTTTAGATTGGCAGTAGTAGAAAAAATAAACCCCAAAACACAAGAAGTAATTACCAATATTGGTCATTTGTCATACGATTATCTTGTTATGGCTACGGGAACAAAAACCAACTATTTTAACAACGAGAATATTGCAAAGCATGCAATGCCCATGAAGAGTGTTCCACAGGCATTGAATATTCGGAGTCTAATCTTGCAAAATTTCGAGAAGGCAGATGATAGTACTCATTTAGAAGAGAGAAAGATGCTCTTAAATTTTTGTATCGTCGGAGCGGGGCCTACGGGAGTAGAATTAGCGGGAGCTTTGGCCGAATTAAAACAAAATGTTTTTCCAAAAGATTATAAGCATTTGAATATCGAAGAAATGGAAATTCATTTATTTGAAGGAGGACCAAGAGTACTGCCGCCTATGAGTGAGAAAGCTTCAAAAAAAGCAACAGAATTTTTGGAAAAACTAGGAGTAAAGATTCACTTAAACACCATTGTTGAAAATTATGATGGCGAAATTGTAACCATAAAAGGGGAGAGCGCATTAAAAACTAAAAATTTTATTTGGACTGCTGGCGTTACTGGAGCTTCTTTAGATGGATTTACAAAAGATAACATAGTAGAGCGTTTAAATAGATATAAAGTAAATAACTATAACCAAGTAGAAGGTTATGATACTATTTTTGCTATTGGAGATATTGCGTATATGGTAACGGAAAATTATCCAAAAGGGCATCCTCAGGTAGCACAACCTGCAATACAACAAGGAGAACATTTAGCAAAAAATTTTAAAAATCTTTTAGAACATAAAGAGCTAGAACCGTTTAAATATAACGATAAAGGTACGATGGCAACTGTAGGAAGAAATAAGGCTGTAGTAGATTTAGAAAAATTAAAATTTGGAGGTTTCTTAGCATGGTTTATTTGGATGTTTGTACATCTTATGGCATTAGTAGGCTTCAGAAATAAGGTAATCGTATTTTTTAATTGGGCCTATAATTATATCAATTACGATAAAGCAGCACGATTAATTGTAAGGCCATATAGCACAAAAGATTAAAAAAAATACACAAATTCATATATATAAAAAACCTTTTCTATATTTGTAGTGTTGTGTTGTGCTTCGAAAGAAGTACAAGTTGTGGTAAAACATTCTATATAATTTAGAATGCTAAAAACCGATGAAAGGCTTTCCTATTTGGGAGGCTTTTTTTGTTTTACCAGGTTAATGTAGAATAGATGCGTTTTACACTTCTTACAATGAGGCTATATTTTTTGGTAAATATTTTACACAATCTTTATTTTATCGTAATTTTATTGATGATTTTATAAAGAAATATTCAATGCCACTTTATTATAAATTAGGAAAAATACCCTCAAAAAGACATACCATCTTTAGAAAAAAAGATGGGTCACTCCATTATGAACAATTATTTGGCACCATTGGTTTTGAGGGAATGTCATCATTAATGTATCATCTGCACAGACCTACTCAAATTAAAGAAGTTGGCAAAACAATTAATATTACTCCCAAAGCAGCAGTTAAACACAATATAAAATCACGTTTATTAAAAGGGTTTCAAGTAACTCCTGTTGCTGATTATCTAGAGAGTAGAATTACAGTTTTATTTAATTCAGATGTTCATATAGGTTTGGCAGCTCCTAAAAAATCAATGACTACTTATTTTTATAAAAATACCGATGCCGATGAGTTGTTGTTTATTCATAAAGGAACAGGAACATTAAAAACAATGCTAGGTGAAATTCCATTTGAATATGGTGATTATCTTGTGATACCACGAGGCATGATCTACCAAATTTATTTTGATACGGAAGATAATCGGTTGTTAGTGACCGAAAGTTATCACCCCATATACACCCCTAAAAGATATCGAAACTGGTTTGGACAACATCTAGAACATTCCCCGTTTTGTGAGCGTGATTTTAAATTGCCACAAAATTTGCAGACACATGATGAAAAAGGGGAATTTCTAATGAAAGTTAAAAAACAAGGACAATTGCATCATATAACCTATGCAACGCATCCCTTTGATGTGGTAGGTTGGGATGGATATAATTTTCCCTACGGATTTTCAATTCATAATTTTGAACCTATAACTGGTCGAGTACATCAGCCGCCGCCAGTACATCAAACATTTGAAACAAGTGCTTTTGTTGTCTGTTCTTTTGTTCCTCGTTTATACGATTATCATCCGCAGTCTATTCCCGCTCCTTACAACCATTCGAATATAGATTCTGATGAGGTATTGTATTATGTGGATGGCGATTTTATGAGTCGTAAAAATGTGGAGCAAGGTTATATTTCATTACATCCGGCAGGTATTCCACATGGGCCACACCCAGGCACCTATGAAGCAAGTATCGGAAAATCTAAAACCGAAGAATTAGCCGTTATGATTGATACATTTAAGCCCTTACAACTTACGCAAGCGGCTTTAGATCTAGATGATGGTAAATATTATAAATCGTGGCTGGAATAATTACTGGTGATTAATTTTAAGTAATTTTTAATGAGAGATTTTAAAGATTGGGGAATAAAAGACAAATTTCCAAATAAAGACTTAAAGGATATAGAGATAATTTCGCAAAGATTATTCTCCTTAGTTTCTAGAAATAAAGAAAGTCTTAATTCTTTAAATTATGCAGTTGAGATTTTGGGAGCTTTGGATATTATAGAGGCTCTTGATTACCATTTTTATAACTTTATTAAATTAAAGGATTCTGAAAAAAAACCAAACCACGAAATAGTTGCATATTTAAATAGGTTAGGTCAGTTTTACTATTTTATTAAATCTGATTTTGTAAATAAAATTGTTCCAAATGCAATAACCTTTACACCAAAAATTGAAGAATTAAAAATTTTTCGAATGAAGAATACAGCACACCGATCTATAGATTATCCTAAGAATGAAGATTCAATAGAGTATAGGTATAGACATGCTTTATCTTTTTTTGGTTTTATTGTAAATAAATATATGGGAATGGATAGATATACAATTCCTATAGAAAAAAATAAAAAAACAGAATGGAAATATTTTATTCCAGAAAATGATCATCCAATTATAATGAACGAAACATATCAATTAATCGATAAATTAATAATAGAACTTCGATAATTATTAAATATTATGCATCACAAAATGTACTAAAGATGCTGCAAGTTTTGCTGTTTGTCCATCTACATCATATTTTGGGTTCATTTCGGCAATATCTAGGCTGATTAATTTTTGAGAGTCAATAATAATTTTTAAACTTTCTAATACAATATCTGGAGAGAACCCCATTGGCGATGGTGCACTTACTCCGGGAGCATAAGCAGATGAAAATCCATCTAAATCTATTGTAGCATATACATAATCAACATCTTCAATAAATTGCATTAAAATTAGCTGAACATGTTCTAAATAAAGCATATTAAAATGGTTGGTCTCCATATGCTTAACATCTAGATCTACTGCGGTTTCAAAAAGCATTTTATCGTTTGCATCTTTACGAATCCCTAAGCACAAATAATTAAAGTTAGATTGATTAGCAATACAATCTTTAGCAATTTGATAAAAAGGGGTGCCAGAGGTGTTTCCTTTTATAGTTGAACGTAAATCAAAATGTGCATCAAAGTTAATAATACCTATTTTTTTATCTCCAATATGCTTTTTAATTCCATTATAATGACCAAAAGCAACATCATGACCACCTCCTAAAACTATGGGAAAAGTATTTTTGTCTAACAGGGTATTTATTTTTTCTGCTAATAAACGTTGTGTATTTTCTAAATTAGAATCAATACATAATATATTGCCAAAGTCTATTAATTGTGTTTCTGTATGCAGATGATTTGGGAATTTACCTAATACAGTTCTAATCGCATCTGGTCCTTCTGCCGCGCCTTCTCTACCCTGGTTTCTTTTTACACCTTCATCACAAGCATAACCTAGAAGAGCAATAGTCTTTAAATTTTTTATTGGAACAAACTCATTAATATCAATGCAGACTACTTTTTCATGTATATAAAGGTTTTGGTCAGATATTCTACCTGTCCAAAGTTTGGGGGAAGTCTTTTTATAATCCATCATCATTATTCAAGAAATAAACCCTCTAGCAGATTATAATCCATCATCATTATTCAAGAAATAAACCCTCTAGCAGAGAATCATCGACAAAGTTAGGAATTGTAACTTTTAATTCGGGATTTCTATTCATTTCTCGTTGAATGGCAAAATTTGCTTCTTTATTTCTAGCCCAGCTTCTCCGGGAAATTCCATTTGTAACATCATAGAAAAGCATACTTTTTAGTCGTTTCGAAGCTTCTTCAGAACCATCTAAAACCAAACCAAAACCTCCATTGATAACTTCTCCCCAGCCAACTCCGCCGCCATTGTGGATCGATACCCAAGTAGCGCCTCTAAAACTACCACCAATCACATTATGGATCGCCATATCGGCAGTGAATTTACTTCCATCATAAATATTACTTGTTTCTCTATATGGAGAATCAGTACCACTAACATCATGATGATCTCTTCCTAAAACTATAGGTGCTGATATTTCTCCCAATGCAATCGCACGGTTAAAAGCATCAGCAATTTTTATTCTTCCTTCAGCATCGGCGTATAAAATTCTTGCTTGAGAACCAACTACAAGTTTGTTTTTATCAGCCTCATTTATCCATGTGATATTATCCTGCATTTGTTGCTGGATTTCTTCGGGTGCCGTTTTCTTTATGTCTTCTAAAATATGTTGAGCAATAGCATCTGTTTTTTTTAAATCTGCTGAATTACCTGAGGTGCATACCCATCTAAACGGCCCAAACCCATAATCAAAACACATAGGACCTAGAATATCTTGTACATAAGAGGGGTAAGCCCACGCTCCGGAATTGTCAGCAGAGGTGGAAGAGTTCGTAAATTCCCCTTTTTCATTTTTGTACACGGCTGCACCAGCTCTTGATGCCTCTAATAAAAAGGCATTCCCATAATCAAAAAAATAAGTACCTTTTTCAGTATGCTTATTTATTGAGGAAATTTGTCGCCGTAACGATTCTTGAACCTTTTTTTTGAAAAGTTGAGGATTAGTTACCATTAAACTATTCGATTCTTCAAAAGATAAGCCTACAGGGTAATACCCGCCAGCCCAAGGGTTATGCAAGGACGTTTGATCAGAGCCTAAGTGAATAACGATATCTTCTTCATAAAAACGCTCCCAAACGGCAACAATATTTCCCATGTATGCAATAGAAACAATCTCTTTATTGACTTGAGCTTTTTTGGTTCGTGCGACTAAATCGTCTAAAGTATCAATTAGAATATCAACCCATCCTTGTTTGTGTCTTTTTTTTGCTGCTTCTGGATTTACTTCGGCGCAAACAGTAATACAACCTGCAATAGTCCCAGCTTTTGGTTGTGCACCACTCATTCCACCTAAACCCGCTGTTAAGAATATTTTTCCAGCCGAAGTTTCATTTTTTTGTAATACTTTTCGAAAAGCATTCATTACGGTAATAGTTGTGCCATGCACTATACCTTGCGGCCCAATATACATATAGGAGCCAGCAGTCATCTGTCCATATTGCGTAACTCCTAGAGCATTGTATTTTTCCCAATCATCAGGTTTTGAATAGTTCGGAATCATCATACCATTAGTTACCACGACTCTCGGTGCTTCTTTTGAAGAAGGAAATAAACCCATTGGATGACCCGAATATATATGTAACGTTTGTTCATTAGTCATGGTAGCCAAGTATTTCATTGTCAATACATACTGTGCCCAGTTTTGGAAAACAGCACCATTACCGCCGTAAGTAATTAGTTCTTCTGGATGTTGGGCTACTGCGGGATCTAAATTATTCTGAATCATGAGCATAATACCAGCAGCATGAATTGTCTTGTATGGATATTCATGAATTGGCCGAGCAAATAAAGCATAGGTTGGTTTAAACCGATACATGTATATTCTTCCATATGAAGAAAGTTCAAAAGCAAATTCTTTTGAAAGTTCAGCATGCCAAGCCTCAGGAAAATAACGCAAAGCATTTTTGATTGCTAGTTTTTTTTCTTCAATGGAGAGCAGATTTTTTCGCTTAGGTGCATGACCAACTATAGAAGAATATTCTTTTTTAGTGGGTAAATCTGTTGGAATTCCTTGAATGATTTGTTCTTTAAAAGTCATGTATTGTTCTTTTAAAATAGACAGGTATTAAGTTTTAGTAATAGTTTCAAGTTTATTAGGACTTATGTTTATCAAAAATCAATTTTCCATTCTTAAAGACCATACAAGGTTTAAATGAACCTTGATTGTATAGAATTTCGTTATAATTATCAGTATGGAATAACACAAAATCAGCTAGAAAACCTTCGATTAATTTGCCTCTATCGGTAAGGTTCAAAGCTGCTGCTGCACGAAAAGTGATGCCTGCTAATACTTCAGCATTGCTTAGTTTCTCAAAAGTTTGTAAAATTGCTGCTTGTGTAACTAGATCACCCATTGGTGCAGATCCAGGATTGTGGTCACTGGCAATAGCCAAAGCACAACCAGCATCCAAAAGTTTTCGTGCAGGAGTAAAACCACACCCTAAACCTAATGAAGCTCCCGGTAAAGCAGTTGCAATAACATTACTTTGAGCTAATAATGCAATTTCATTATCTGTTGAGGCTTCTAAATGATCAGCACTTAGAGCTCCAAACTCAACCGCAATGGCGCTTCCGCCTGTAGAAAATTGATCTGCATGCACTGTAATTTCAAAGCCCATTTCTTTAGCTCTCTTGAAATACGGTCTAATATCTTCTTTTGAAAAAGCACTTTCTTCTATAAAAGCATCAATGCGTTGTGTTAATTTTTCTTCCTTTAAAATCGGGAAAAGAGTAGTACTTATTTCTTTAAGATATTCGGTGTTATTTCCTGAAAAATCTTTTGGAAGCATATGAGCTGCTAAACAGGTAGGAATTAAATCTATTGCAATTTCTGCATTTGTAGATTTTATCGAACGCATTATTTTTAACTCTTCTTCAATTGACAAACCATATCCGCTCTTAACTTCAAGAGTAGTCACTCCATTCTTAAGATGTTGCTTGGCTCTTTTTACTGTTTTTTTTATTAATTCTTCAGGAGTTGCTTTGCGTGTTTGAATAACGGTATCCCAAATACCGCCCCCAGCTTTTGCAATTTCTAAATACGTTTTTCCAGCGTTGCGCAGTGCATAATCATTTGCTCTTGTGCCACCAAAACAAATGTGTGTATGAGCATCAATAAATCCAGGGAGACATACATGATTACCTTCCAGTCGGATAATTTCTGTTTCGTCTATATTAACATCGGATAATAAATGGTTAAAATTATCTATTTTTTTTATTTTATCATTTTGAATTAAAATCCCAGCATCTTTTATAATTGGAAGTTGTTGATCAGAAAGCGCCCCTTTTAGCGGAAGCTTTCCCATGGTTAAAAGTTGTTTAAATGGACCTATAAGGATATTTTTTTTCATATAATTAATATACTTCAAATTCATCAGAATATTTAGTTTTCAGTGAAATGCCTTCTTTTTGACTCACTTGCTCAATCACATTTATAATAGTTCTGTCTTTAATCATTGAAATTCCCTTTTCAATATCCTCTGCAAAAACTCGATCTTTATCTGCAAAGGCTACTTTTTCACGTATCGTCTTATGAATTTCTTCTAGAAAAATACCAGATTTCATAGGTTTTCGAAACTCAAAAGCTTGTGCAGCTGTCAATAATTCTATCGCTAGAATTTTCTCTACATTTTCTATTACTTGAATTGCTTTTCTACCTCCAATTGAACCCATGCTCACATGATCTTCTTGCCCTAATGACGTAGGAATACTATCTGCACTAGAAGGAAAACATAGACCTTTGTTTTCACTTGCCAAAGCTGCTGTGGTGTATTGCAGAATCATATAACCAGAATTAATACCAGTTTCTTTCATCAATAATTTTGGTATTCCAGGGCTATTCCCTTCTAAGGCTAAATAAATTCTTCGATCCGAAATATTTCCAATTTCAGAAGCGGCTAGGCATGCATAATCTAAAGCCATAGCTAAAGGTTGTCCGTGAAAATTACCCCCGCTAATGGTTAATTTTTCATTGATAATGATGGGGTTGTCAGTAACAGAATTTAATTCTACTTCCACCAAATCTTTTAAATGTAGCCATGCATTACGCGAAGCACCGTGTACTTGTGGCATGCAGCGTAATGAGTACGGGTCTTGAACACGATCACAATCAATATGATCTTCCATAATTTCTGACCCTTTTAAAAGTCGTTTGATTCGTTTAGCTACATGAATGTTACCTTTAAAAGGGCGTAAGGCATGTAATTCATTAAAAAAAGGCTTCACAGAACCTTGCAAGCCTTCTACCATCATTGCGCCAATAATATCTGCCTGTGTTAGAATATTATGTAATTTTTCTACAACTTTAACGGCGTGTGCTGCTATAAACTGTGTCCCGTTTATAAGGGCTAAGCCTTCTTTTGGGCCTAATGTTAAGCCTGCAATCCCAGTTATTTTAAAGAGTTTGGCAGTTTCAATAACAGTTCCTTTATAAATGACTTTTCCTAAGCCAATAAGGGGTAAGAATAAATGTGAAAGTGGAGCTAAATCACCCGAAGCACCAACAGAACCTTGAGAAGGAACTACAGGAATGGCATCATGTTCTATATGCCAAATAATACGTTCTAGTGTTGTTACGGCGATACCAGAATATCCTTTTGCTAAGGATTGTGCTTTTAGGATCAACATTAATTTTGCAATCTCGGTAGCAATGGGAGCACCCACACCCACACTATGACTTTTAAGAATATTTGTTTGCAGAATTTTTGTTTCTTCTTTCGATATTTTAGTGGTGCAAAGTGGTCCAAAACCTGTATTAATACCATATACTGCTTCTCCTTTTTCCACAATGGCAGTAACTATTTTGGAGCTATCAGTAATTTTATTTCGAGTATCTTTTGTTAAAACGACTTTCATTTCTCCTTTTGAAATACCAATAGCAGTACTAGAACTAAGCCAATCTTCCCCTAGCTTGAATGTATTTCTTGTAATCGTCATCAGAATTTGTTTTGTGTTCTAAAATTATTATTTAATTTTAATAATTACCAATACTAAATTTATCATTATTCAATAACTATGAGTTATCAACTAGAGCTGCGTCATTTTAAATATTTTTTGGCTGTTGCTGATGAATTGCATTTTCGGAAAGCCGCTGAAAAACTATGTATTTCACAACCAGGATTAAGTAGGCAAATAAAACAAATGGAAGAAATAGTAGCCACCCCATTGTTTCTTCGAAATAAAAAAAAGGTGAGCTTGACCCCTGCTGGTGCTTATTTAAAAACGGAAGTGGAATTTATTTTAAACCACTTAGAGATAACCCAAAAGCAAATCCAATTAATTGCAGCGGGTAATTTTGGGGAAATTAGAATTGGGTTCTTGGGGTCTGCTATGCAAACGATAGTACCCGATTTATTATTGAAATTAAAGGAAAGATTTCCTCAAATAAAGACAAGCTTAGAAGAGTTATCTAACAATGCGCAAGTAAATGCCATTTTAAAGGATAAGCTAGATATTGGTTTTGTGCGATTAGCTCGAGTTCCTGAAGGTTTGGGTATGAAAACAGTATTAAAAGATTCATTTTCAGTAGTGCTTCCTGAAAATCATATTTTGAATACCGATACATTTAAATCGATTGGGCAATTAGCAGAAGAGGAGTTTATTTTATTTTCTCAAGATTATAGTGCTTTATATTTTGATACAGTCATGAGTATTTGTGAAGATGCTGGCTTTACACCAAAAGTTTCCCATAAATCGGTTCATGCACAAACCATTTTTAAATTGGTAGAGAATAATTTAGGAATAGCCATTGTGCCTACTTCACTTCAATATGGATTTAAAATGGGCGTAAAATTTATAGAATTAGCAAATATCAAACAAAAAGCAACATTAGCTGTGATTTGGAAAAAAGACAATCGGAACCCTACTATAAAACATTGTCTAAATTTAGTGTTAACCGATGCTAAATAGTTATTGATTACCCTTAAATTTGATAGAATATAAAATGAATATATATGATTTTTGATGTGATAAAAAAAAGGAGATCTATTTTTCCTGTTCAATATAATGAAACTCCTATTGCAAAGGATACTATTTTAAAAGTTTTAGAAGCTGCCAATTGGGCGCCTACACATAAGAAAACAGAACCTTGGCGTTTTAAGGTGCTACAAGGAGAAGTAAAAGAAAAATTAGGATTGTTTCTCTCTTTAAAATATTTAGAGAATGACCCTTCTCCAAAAGAGTTTAAAGCCCGGAAATTGATTGAAAACCCTAAAAGGGCAGGAGCTGTTATTGCTATTTGTATGCAACGTGATGCAAAAGAAAGTTTGCCAGAGTGGGAAGAAATAGCTGCTGTATCTATGGCGGTGCAAAATATGTGGTTATGTTGTACAGAACTAGGTATTGGAGCTTATTGGAGTTCTCCCGGATTAATCAAATATATGGATGAGTTTTTTGAGTTAGCTACTGGAGAAGTATGTTTAGGTTTTTTCTATATGGGTTATTATGATGAGGATACAGAAATTCCTGAAGTTACCAGAACACCTATAACAGATAAGACGGTTTGGTTGTAATTAATTAAAATATGAAAAAAGCGCAGATTTATACTCCCAAGCTTTTGAAATAAACAGTCCTAAATAAACTATAGCAACCATAAATTTCAAGAAAGTTCCAGTTAAAAAACCTAGAAAAGAACCAAAAGCCGCTTTTAAAGCGGTTTTTTTGTTGGCCTTATTTAGAATTTCACCCAGAAAAGCACCCACAAAAGGCCAAATAATAATCCCAAAAATACCAAGAATAGGAAAAATGATAGCAACTAAGAGCCCTACAGTAGTGCCAATCATGCCTGCTTTACTACCGCCAAATTTTTTAGTTCCTATTGCTGGAATAACATAATCCATAGCAAAAACAATAATAGCAATGGCGAGTGTAATTCCTAAAAACCACCAATCTTGCGGAATGGCATTAGTGAAGAAAAGGAGTAGAAGTCCAACCCAGCTAATGGGTGGACCAGGCAATATTGGTAAAAAGCTACCAATAATACCAATAAGCATGCATATAAAACCAATTAGTAAAAGGGCAATGTCCATGAAAATATCTTGTTTCTCTATTTGACGAAAATAGCTTGATTTTGTTACAGTAAGCCAAATAAATTCAGTAGGCATTAAAAATCAATGCTTTAAAATATTTAAAATTATTCAACTAAAAAATTAGTTTAAACTAAATATTTAGTTATATTTGAACTAAGAAATTAGTTTAAAAAGAATTTAATGTAACTAAAATCCAATATATATGATTCAATATTTTATAGAATGTATAGCTTTTCAAGTATTATTTCTTAGTGTTTATGAATTGTTTTTAAAGAAGGAGACTTTTTTTCAATGGAATAGGATTTATTTAATTACGACTCATATAATTTCTTTAATTCTACCTTGGATTAAGATTGAAGCAATCAATTTGCTTTTGTCCAATAGACAGGAAATTCCGATAACAAAAGCTGCTGTTTTAAAACAAATATTCGAAGCTAGCTCAAAAGTAGATAAGATAGGGATTGTAAACTCTTCATTCTCATGGAGCTATTTAGTATTTGGATGTGGAGCCTTTGTAGCGATTCTTTTATTTATATACAAGCTTTATCAGGTTTACAGATTTAAAAAAGTAAGCAAAAAATGTGAAGATGGAGTTCATAATATTTATAAAATACCCCATAGTAAAACAGCATTTTCTTTTTTTAAAGCAGTATTTATAGGAGAAGATATTCCGGAAGATCAGAAAATTGCTATTATAGCACATGAACTAATTCATGTACGGCAACTGCATTCAATTGACTTATTCTTTTATGAGCTTTTACGTATTTGCTGCTGGTTTAACCCCTTAGTATATATTTATCAAAAAAAAACTGCGGAACTTCATGAATTTATAGCAGATGCTGAGATAGCAAAAAGAGATAAAAAAAAGCAGTATCAATTATTATTAGCTCAAGTATTTGATACAGAAAATATTTCATTTATAAATCAATTTTTTAAATCAACATTAATCAAAAAACGAATCGTTATGCTACAAAAATCAAAATCTAAAAAGTGTTCAAAATTAAAGTTCGCATTAGTGCTGCCACTTGTCTCATTTATGTTAATATTTACATCTCTTGAGGCACAGGAAAGTAAAATCGATAAAACAGTGCAACTAGGTGAAACGGTAGTATTTGCTTATCTAAAAAGTAATGTAGCTACTAATGCACCTAAAGAAACAGAGTCTCAACCTTTAGCAATAGTCGATCAATCAATACCAATTGATAAATTACCCGTATTTCCAGGTTGTGAAGATTCGGAAGATGGTACTATTTGTTTTAAAAATATGATTATAAAGCATGTCTCAAAAGTATATAGATATCCAGAAGATGCCGCAAAAAATAAGGAACAAGGTATAGTGAATGCAATATTTACAATAGACGCAAATGGTACTGTTTCTAAAATAAGAACTAGAAAAATCGGTGAAAGTTCCATAGCATTAGAGAATGAAGTTAAACGCATACTATCAAGTTTGCCAAAAATGGCTACAGCTGCCGAAGACAAGGGACAAACTGTTGATGTGCAATTCTCTATTCCAATTACATTTAAACTATTAGGATTAGGAAAATAATATGAAACAATTAACAAAAGCAGAAGAAGAGGTTATGCAGGTGTTGTGGCAACTCGAAAAATGTAATGTTGCGGCAATGCTAGAGGAATTACCAGAACCAAAACCAGCCTACAATACAGTATCAACTATTGTTCGAATACTCGAAAGTAAAGGTTTTGTAGACCATGAGCAGGAAGGAAAAGGCTATTTGTATTTTCCTTTGATCAAAATGGCAGACTATAGCAATCAATCTATAAACAAATTGGTAGATGGTTATTTTCAAGGTTCTTTTAAAAGTATGGTATCTTTTTTTATGAAGAAAAATGATATGAACTTATCAGAATTAGAAGCTATTCTAAAAGAAATTAAAAAAGAAGAAGAATGATACAATATGTGCTAGAATGTATTGGGTTTCAATTGCTTTTTTTAGTGATTTATGATGTTTTTCTAAAACGAGAAACCTTTTTTCAGTGGAATCGAGTGTATTTAATCGGAACTTATATTTTGTCTTTGGCTTTACCTTGGGTAAAAATTGAGGCGCTCAAAACCACGGTTTCCAAGCCATTTGTTGGCTATTCCGAATTTTTGTGGAACACAAATGATTTAGAAATTGTGGTTACAAATCAAGTTGAAGAATCTTTTCATATGCCTTGGAAATCTATACTTGTTTTCGGAGGAATGGGATTAGCAACTATTATCTTCTTTTTAAAACTATATCAAATTTATCGATTAAGACAAGAAGGAGAAATTCAGTATTTAACAAATTTTACGCGTATTCTTATTAAAAATAGTAGCGTAGCCTTTTCCTTTTTTAAATCTATTTTTTTAGGGGATAAGGTAATCTTAAAGGAGCATGAAAGTATTATTCAGCATGAGTTGGTGCATATCCGTCAAGGTCATTCGTATGATCTTATTTTTTTTGAAATGATGCGTATTTTTAATTGGTTCAACCCTTTGGTGTATGTATATCAAGTTAGAATAGGTGAATTGCATGAATTTATTGCAGATGCACATGTTGCTAAGACTCATAAAAAAGAGCAGTATCAATTATTACTGTCTCAAGTTTTTCAAACACAACATATATCATTCATCAATCCATTTTTTAAATCATCATTAATCAAAAAACGAATCGTCATGATGCAAAAATCGAAATCAAAGAAAATTTTCCAGCTAAAATACTTAGTACTTATTCCTTTGCTTTTAGGAATGTTGTTTTACACTTCAATGGCGAGTAGTAATGAACAGTTTTCCAATATTACAAAACAAGACCCAGATGATAATGCACTAATTAAAAAAGTACAAGCGGAAATAGATAAAGAAGTTTTTGAGTTTGGATCTGTCAATGCGGTATATTTTAACAATAAATTATTTAAAAAAGATAGAGAAAAACAAGTCATATTAACAAAAGAAGAATATTTTAAAAGTCGAATTTTAGATAGAATGTTTTTTAAATTAATGAATGATAAAGCAAATGAAGATGGTGCTATAAAAAAAGATTTTTCCGCAATTTTTCCAATACCAAATACAGAGCGCTATCAAATCTATGTTAATCGTAAAAAGGCTTTTCAAATTTTAGATGAAAATTTACAATTATCTATAAAAGCATATAATCAGTACGTAAAATTGATAGATAAACAAGAAAATTATCCAAGCGAGTTTTATGTTTTTGAAGTTGTTAATGCTAAAGATCTAACAGGTATTGAAGTTCGTGCTTTTAATGCGAAAATGGATGAAATTTTTGAAAAAGGGAATGCTTATAAAAGTATGATTATTACCGATCTTGATTATGCCTTTGAAATTATGACTGAAAAAATGCAGCCAATTGGAGTATATGAGCATAATAGTACAACGGAGAATATTTCAAGAAGTGGAAACACATATACTTTAAAGGTACTTGATTTGGGTAACCTATCTAAAGGTGAAAAAGAGCAGCAAGAAAAGCTAATGAATATGATACAAAACTCTGTTGAAAATGACACTTTAGTGATTACAAGTTTAAAATCGGAAATTAAAGTTTCTTTTAGTCCTTCAAATGGCAATAGTTTAAAAAAGAATATTTTGCCAAATGAACAGCAACAAATAATAGATGTGCCTTTTTCGACAGTAGAAGAAGTTCCTGTTTTTCCTGGTTGCGAAGATGCAGTAGATAAAAGATCTTGTTTTCAAGAGAAAATGAAGGAGCATATCTCAAAAAATTTCAGTTATCCAGAAGAAGCTCAAAAGCAGGGTATTCAAGGAAAAGTAAATATAATGTTTGTTATAACTGAAGAAGGTGATATTGCAAATTTAAGAATGCGTGGCCCTAGCGAATTGCTAGAAAATGAAGCATCTAGAATTATATCACTCTTACCAAAAATTAAACCTGGTAAAGAAAAAGGAAAGTTGGTTCGAGTGCCATTTTCAATACCAATTACATTTAAGTTACAGGGTACTAAAAAAGATGATAAAGAAGAGAATAGTATAGAAGATCAAGATTTAGCTATTCCCTTTGCTATAGTTGATGAAGTTCCTGTTTTTCCAGGTTGTGAGGATGCAGTAGATAAACGTGATTGTTTTAATGAAAAGATTTACAAGCACATTGGTAAGAATTTTCGGTATCCAGAAGCAGCACAAGAGTTAGGTATGCAAGGAAAGGTAAATACCATGTTTACAATAAGTAAAGATGGTTCAATCAATAATCTTAAATTAAGAGGGCCAAGTAAGTTGTTAGAAAATGAAGCGGAACGAATAATTTCACTTTTGCCCAAAATGACCCCTGGCGTATATAAAGGTAAAACCGTAGATGTTTCCTTTTCGGTTCCTATAACTTTTAAACTACAAGGAGAAAACGATTATGATTTAGTTTCAAAAAAGTTTATAGATGAAAACCCCTCATTTAAAGAATCCATAAATAATATCAATGATTTAATAAAAAAACGTGAAAGATTATTGAAAAAGACTAGCGTAAATTACTCTGATATAAAAGATATTGAAAAACAAATAGAATCTTTAAAGTTAAGCTTAGATGCAGAATTAGTAAAAGAATTGAAAAATAAATAACATATATAATATTGAAAAAAATTAAATTTTTAGTATTTTGTTTAGTCACGCTTAAAGCCGGAGCACAGCCTTCGGCTTTAGCCATTGCAGATAGCCTGTACAGCATCGGAAATTATACAAATGCTATAAATTACTATGCGAAAGTAGGTACCACAAACGCGGACCTTCAAATTGCCAGAACGTATAATGCTATTCGAAATTATGATAAGGCTATAACAGAATATGAGGCAGTAATTACATCGGATAAAAAAGCCCAAATCCCAAAATACGAGCTAGGAAAACTCTATTTAAAAACTAAAAAAGCTTTAAAAGCAAAATTTTTGTTTGAAGAGTTAGTGACTGAGAGTGACAACAATCCGGAATACTATTATTATTTAGCGAATTCTGTTTTTGACTTAGACTCGGTACCAAAAAGTATGCGGTTATTTAAAAAAGCAATCGCCATTGATAGTACACATTTGAGAAGCATTTATGAGGTGTCAAAGTTTTATACTACTATTCAAGAACGAGATTCAGTTGTTAAATATGTAGATAAGGGTTTACAGTTTTATGATCAAGATGTTTCACTCATTAATTTAAAAGCTATAGCACTTTATAATAATGATGAGTACTCATTAGCAATCCCATTATTTGAAAAGCTCATCGAATTAAAAGAAGAAAAGTCCTATATTTTTGAGCGATTGGCAAATGCCTATTTTAGATTAGATAAATTTGAAAAAGCAAAAGAGAATTATAAAAAAGTACTAGAGTTTGATGAAGAAAAAGCCAATACACTTTTTAGTTTAGGCAATGTTTTCTGGAAACAACAACAGTTAGATAGTGCTGCTGTTTACATTCAAAAATCTATTGATGTGCAATTAGTGATTCTTGATAAAGAATACCAAGCGTTAGGGCGTTTGGCAAGTGAGCAAAATGATTATAAATTGGCTTTAAAGTACTACAAACTAGCTCATGAACAAGACCCTTCTAATGTTATTTATTTCTATCAAATTTGTGTTCTTTCTGATAATTATTATAAAGATCCTCTTATGAAACTCAATAATTATGAGCAACTTATAACAATTTATGGCGAGAAAAAAGCATACTTTTCTGATTATGCAAAAAAACGAATATCAGAGTTAAAAGAGGAAATACACTTTGCTAAGGACTAAATAACTCAAAAAATCGTAATTTTCCACAAAGATTTTAGCGCACATGCGTATTGTAATACTATTATGTGGATTTTTACTCTTCGTTTCTTGTGATATATTTACTTCAAAAGAAGTAAAAACAAGAGAATTGGTAGAACGTGAAATGCAAAACATCAATTTTAATGATGTGGATCAATTCCCATTATTTGAAAATTGCGATGAAACAAATGCTAAAGAAGAGAATAAACAATGTTTTGAAGAAACATTATTGCATCATTTTTCTACAACTTTAGAAGGATTTGAATTTGTTTTAAAAGAAGCGTTGGTTGATACCTTGTATGTGGATTTTTCGGTAGATAAAAAGGGAGAAATTTCAGTTTTAGATATTGAACATAATGCTATTGTAGATGAGCAAATACCAGAATTTGATGCTATAATAACAAGATGTCTTGAGACCTTACCACAAGTTACTCCGGCATTAAAAAGAGGAATTCCTGTTAAAGCTAAATTTAGAATCCCCATTATATTAAATACCAAATAAAAAGCTATTGGCAAACGAAAAAATAATTTTAGGGATAGATCCAGGAACTACCATTATGGGTTTCGGATTGATAAAAGTCGTAAATAAACAAATGCAATTTATTCAAATGAACGAGTTGCTTTTGAGTAAGTACAATGACCCTTATGTGAAATTGAAACTTATTTTTGAACGTACCATTGAATTAATCGATACCTATCACCCAGATGAAATAGCCATTGAAGCGCCTTTTTTTGGAAAAAATGTACAGTCCATGCTAAAACTAGGTCGCGCACAAGGGGTAGCCATGGCAGCAGGGTTATCACGTGAAATACCAATTACAGAATACCTTCCTAAAAAAATAAAAATGGCGATTACCGGTAATGGAAATGCCAGTAAAGAACAAGTTGCTAAAATGCTTCAGGGTATGTTAGGTTTAAAAACATTACCCAAAAATTTAGACAGTACTGATGGCTTAGCTGCTGCCGTTTGTCATTTTTATAATGATGGTAGAATAGAAGTAGGCAAAAGTTATACAGGTTGGGATGCTTTTGTGAAACAAAATCCTAAGAAAATCAATTGACAGTAATCAATTATCAATCTATAATTTTTGAAATTAAATGGAAGAAAAAACAGTAGACAGACTTTTGAAATTTTTATATTTCATTCTAGGTGTCAAAATAGCTGTATTTGGCTTTATTATGTCTTTATTAATAAATATGGAATTTAAAAAAGTTAATGTAATTCTAGGGGTTTGTATAGCAGGTATTATTGGCAGTATATTCATAATATTATATTTCGTATTGGCATTAATTTTTAAGCCTAATTCTTTGGAAATATCAAGAGTGCGGCAATTAGTAGGATATGTTGGGGGGATGGTAGGAATTACCTTAGGAATGTTATTTGCTTGGGTTTTAATATATAATGGATTTGATTTATAGAAATAAAATAAAGTACGTCTAAAAAATATCATACTCAACAAATGTCCGGTATCTACATCCATATTCCATTTTGCAAGCAAGCATGTCATTATTGTGACTTTCATTTTTCCACCAGTATGGGAAATAAGGAAACAATGGTGAGTGCTTTAAAGAAAGAGCTGGATTTACGGAAAGGAGAATTTAAAAATGAAGTTGTAGAAACCATCTATTTTGGAGGCGGTACACCATCAGTTTTAACAACTGAAGAAATACAAAACATCATAAATACAGTTTATGAAAATTATCAGGTTGTTGGAAATCCAGAAATTACTTTAGAAGCAAACCCAGATGATTTATCTGAGAGCAAAATCATCCAATTAGCTAAAAGTCCCATAAATAGATTGAGTATTGGGGTTCAATCTTTTTTTGATGAAGATTTAAAACTAATGAACAGAGCTCATAGTTCAGAAGAAGCCGAAAAATCTTTATCAGTTGCGATTCGCTATTTTGATAATATTTCAATTGATCTCATTTATGGTATGCCTGAGATGACCAACAAAAGATGGACTGAAAATATAGACAAAGCATTGTCATTTGGTGTGTCACATATTTCTAGCTATGCCTTAACCGTTGAACCAAAAACGGCATTAGCTAGTTTTATCAAGAAAGGAATTATAAAACCTTTAGATGATGAAATTGCTCAAGAGCATTTTCATATCCTTTTACATAAAATGGAAGAAAACGGATTTGTAAATTATGAGATTTCCAATTTTGGAAAACCAGACTATTTTTCCAAAAATAATACGGCGTATTGGTTAGGTAAAAAATATATGGGTATCGGTCCATCAGCACATTCTTATGATGGTATTCGAAGAGGGTGGAATATCAATAATAATTCAAAATACATAAAATCAATTGAAAAAAAAGAACTGCCTCTTGAAGAAGAAACTCTTTCAAAGATGGATGTTTACAACGAATATGTAATGACAGGCTTGCGAACTATATGGGGCGTATCTTTTGTAAGAATTGATAATGAATTTGGAGTTGATTTTCACAAATACCTATTTAAACAGGCCGAAAAATACCTTAAAGATGATCTTTTGTTTATCGAAAACAACACGCTCTTGGTGAGTAAAAAAGGAAAATTCTTGGTAGACGGGATTGCAGCAGATTTATTTATGATTAACTTGTCGTAACGAATAGTACTATTGTGAAGACGACTATACACTATAAAAAAGAAGTTTATAATATAGATTTATCTAAACCTTTAGATATTTCAATTTCTATAAAAGGTAACCATTCAAATGTTAATGCTTGGTATATTGAGGAGCCCAAAATTATACCTCATTCTGAAGGCGAGTTTATAGGAAAAGTCAGTGAAGGGGCATCTACAAATTTCAATGATATTTGGTTTAACCCACATGCGCATGGCACCCATACAGAATGTGTTGGGCATATAACGGAAGAATTTCATTCTGTCAACCAAAATTTAAAGCAATTTTTCTTTTTGGCTGAGCTAATTACTATCGCTCCTGAAAAGCTTGGTGATGATTTTGTGATTTCAAAAAAGCAATTACAATATGCGATTAAAAATTCAAAATGCAAAGCTTTAGTAATTCGTACGATACCTAATTTAAAAGAAAAACTAAGCAAACAGTATTCAAATACAAACCCACCTTATCTATTAGAAGAAGCGGCGAAATTTTTAGTGGAAATAGGAGTAGAACATTTGTTAATAGATTTGCCTTCTGTAGATAAAGAAAAAGATGAAGGTAAACTTTTAGCTCATAATACTTTTTGGAATACAAGCGGACAACTTAGAGAAGAGGCTACTATTACAGAATTTATATTTGTTGATAATACTATTAAAGATGGACGCTATATGCTAAATATACAAGTAGCGCCTTTTGAGAATGATGCCAGCCCAAGTAGACCTGTGTTATATAAAATAGAGCAGTAATGAAAATAGTCTTAAAATTAGAAGAACTACTAATGTTAATACTTGGAATTTATTTTTTTAGCTTGCTTAGTTATGAATGGTGGTGGTTTTTAATATTGCTATTAACTCCAGATATTGGCATGCTAGGCTATTTATTTAATCCTAAAATTGGTTCAATTTCCTATACTATATTTCATCATAAAGGTGTAGCAATAGTAATTTATTTATGGGGTATTTATCTTTCAATACCTTTGTGTCAATTGGTTGGTATTATTTTGTTTTCTTATGCAGCTATGGATCGATTTTTTGGTTATGGATTAAAGTATGAGAAAGGTTTTAAATATACACATTTGGGTGAAATAGGAAATACAAATGGATAATATACTGGATACTTTTTTAGGGTTGATTTTAGGGGCTATTGTTACCTATTGGGTATATTCTTTTTTTCGAAAAAAGAAAAGTAAAGAATTAACTATTGTGCAATCACATGTTTTATTAGAGAAAATAAAAAGTGTTTGTAAGTTGATTGCAGTTGAAGGAGATTTTGCTGAAATATATAGGTATGAAAATACGAAGGAACGTTTTTTAAGCTTAGTAACGAGTAAAAAGAAAGCACTGATTGTAATTAATGCAAAAGCACAGATTGGGTATGACTTAAAAAAGCTAATATTAGATGCAGATATTGAAAACAAAAAAATTATACTTACCAGTTTTCCTCAACCCGAAATATTAGCTATTGAGCCAGAACTTGAGTTTTATGATATTAAAAATGGCATGTTTAACTCTTTTTCTCCTGATGATTTAACGCTATTAAATCAAGAAGCAAGGCAACATATTCGCGAGAAAATACCAGAAAGTGGATTAATGGAAACAGCAAGAAGTGAAGCTAATGAAGCAATTTTACTAATTGAATCTATTGTAGAAACTATAGGATGGAAATTAGATTATTCTGCATTGAAAATTGATAAAAAAGAGCAATTAATAGAACGAAAAAATAAATTAACCCGATTTTTAGAACGATAATATGAAAAATAAGATAGTTATTATTGTAATTTTAATGAGTGCTACTTTCATGCACGGACAAGAAAAAAGTAACATGAAAAATTTTGACCCTAATTTTGCGCATACAGTTTATTTTTGGTTAGAAAACCCAGATAAACAAGAAGATTGTAAAGCTTTTGAAGTTTCACTTCAAAAGTTTTTGAATCATTCTAAGTATGCAAAAACTAAGTTTATTGGTAAGCCACCTAGAGCAAGCAGAGAAGTCGTAGATGGTTCATTTACCTACTCGTTGATTGTTAGTTTCGAATCAGCCGATGCACAAGCAAAATACCAAACAGAAGAAGCACATTTATTGTTTATTGAAGAGTCAAGTCATTTGTGGACAAAAGTTATTGTTTATGATTCTAAAAGTATTTGAGAATTAAGTAATGATAATATTTAGAGAGGCTGTTTTTAGTGATTATAAACAGATAGCCGCATTACATGCCAAAAGTTGGCAAGAGAATTATAAATTAGACTTTAGTGCTCATTTTTTAGAACATAAAGTAGAACAAGATCGATTATTTGCTTGGAAAGAAAGATTACAAAACCCAATGGAGAATCAATATGTTTTGCTTGCTGAAAAAGAAAATGTACTTGTAGGTTTTGGTTGTGCTTTTTTTGATGAGCATTCTAAATACGGAACTCTTTTAGATAATCTTCATGTAGCTCATGATGTAAAAGGAATGGGGGTGGGTAAAAATCTTATTCAAATGATTGCTAAACAAAGTTTAGCATATAACAATCAATCAGGATTGTATTTATGGGTTTTGGAGAATAATAAAAAGGCATTTGATTTTTATGAGCATTTGCAGGGGAAGCATGTTGAAACAGTAGTTGGTAATGATATTGGAGATAAAGAAGTTCTTAAATGTAGAATAGTATGGAATGTTATTCCTGAATTATTAGTATGATTTTATGAATATTGAACAGTTTAGAGCTTATTGTATAACAAAAAAAGGCATCACAGAAGAGTTTCCTTTTGATGCAGATACTCTTGTTTTTAAGGTGATGGGTAAAATGTTTGCTTTAGCCCCATTAGAAAGGTTGCCATCTCAAGTAAACCTCAAATGTGACCCAGAAAGAGCAATAGAACTTCGCGAAACTTACGAAGGCGTGATTATGCCAGGTTATCATATGAGCAAAGTACACTGGAATACAATTTTTCTTGAAAATACGCCTCCAAAATTGATTCAAGAGCTTATAGATCACTCCTATGATTTAGTAGTTTCTAAACTTACTAAAAAGCAAAAAGAAGAACTAAAGGCTTTATAATTGTCAGTTTTTCTAGATTAAGAATATGTATCTTTACGGCTAAATTTACAGTGTTTTTAATGCAACAATTAAAGTCTTTTTATTCCGAAAAAATAAGAGAAAATCAGAAACATCTTTCAAAGATAAAAGAACTATTATTTGCTTCTAGCATGCTTAGGTTAGCAATTTTTATTTTAGGAGCGCTTGGTGTTTATATGTTTCATGAAAGTTTAAATTTAACGATTGCCATAATAGCCTTTACACTAATCGTATTTCTTTTCTTTGTTTCTCGACACACAGATTTACAATACAAGAAAGATAAATTACAAGCTATTATTGCCATTAATAAGACTGAACTAAAGGTTTTAGATAGAGAGTTTGATGATCTTGCAAATGGTAATGAATTTAAAAACCCTTTGCATTATTTTAGCCAAGATATAGATTTATTTGGAGAAGGATCTTTTTACCAATATTGCAATAGAACTGTTTTGCCTCAAGGTAGCGAAACATTAGCAAATTTATTTACCGAAAATTCAATTCATGGAATTTTAGAAAAGCAAGAAGCTATTAAAGAGCTTTCTGAACTACCAGATTGGCGTCAAGAATTCTCAGCAATTGCTTCACTAGTAAAAACTGACACACCATATAAAGCTATTCTAGGTTGGTTGTCAAAATATGAGCTTTTTTTACCAAAATCGATGAAAATTTTACCGTATGTTTTTGGTAGTATTTCATTACTTGCTATTATTGGTTTTTTTGTAGTACCACTTTCAATTTTTGCAGTTTTGTTGGTATTTCTTATTGGTTTAGGTATTACGGGATTTTTTGTTAAAAAGATAAACAAACTTTCTTCAGATACTGGTAGAATTCAAACTACATTCCATCAATACCAAAAACTTATTTTAGAAATTGAAACTATAAATTTTAACTCAGAACTACTTAAAGAGAAAAAGAAAGCAATTTTAAATACAGGTGAAAAAACATCAAAAGTCTTACATGAGTTCTCTCGAATACTTGGAGCTTTAGATCAGCGTAATAATATACTTTTTGGAATTTTTGCCAACGGATTTTTGTTGTGGGATATATATCAATCCTATAAAATTGAAACATGGATTGTAAAACACGGTTCAAAAGTCGAAAAATGGTTTGAAACGATTGCGTTTTTAGATGCTTATAACAGTCTTGGCAATTTTACTTACAACCATCCAGATTATGTTTTTCCAACACTTAGTGCTTCACAAAGTATTTTAAAATCTGAAGGTGCTGGCCATCCTTTATTACATCCTGAAAAAAGTGTGCTCAATGATATTCATATCGCAAGGGAGCAATTTTTTATTATTACAGGAGCAAATATGGCAGGCAAAAGTACTTTTTTGCGAACAGTTTCTTTGCAAATTGTAATGGCAAATGTTGGTTTACCTGTTTGTGCTAGTAAGATTGAATATACCCCAATAAAATTAATTACAAGTATGAGAACTACCGATTCATTAACTGATGATGAATCGTATTTTTTCTCTGAATTAAAACGATTACGTTTTATTGTAGACGAGATTAAAACAGACCGCTATTTTATTGTTTTAGATGAAATTTTAAAAGGAACGAATAGTACTGATAAAGCGATTGGTTCTAGAAAATTTGTAGAAAAATTAATAGCTTCAAAAGCAACTGGAATAATTGCCACGCACGATTTAAGTTTATGTGAAGCAGCAAATGATTTATCACAAATAGAAAATCATTATTTTGATGCTGAAATAATTAATAATGAATTGTATTTTGATTATAAATTCAAAGATGGAATTTGCCAAAATATGAACGCATCATTCTTACTGAAAAAAATGGAAATTATAGATTAACAATAAGTCCAAAGTTTAAATTTGAGAAAGTTAAACATCTCCCAAAAGGGGGAAATATATTAATTAATTTTGCTGCCGTCTATTGCTTTGAGTATAAAGCATTTTCAAAGATTCTTTACTTGAATATTGTGAAAAGAGTCGGCTTGTAATCTTAGTAATTCTTCAGCCTTTTGTTTCTTATAGGCATATACAGCTTCTTCTTCTGCAATCTCATTGTAAATTTTTGTATTCAAAGTTGCATCTGTAGCAACAACAAGTTCTCGTTGTTTTACTTTTTGAGTGACCCATGATTTTATCACACTTTCTTCTTCTTCTAATTTAAAATCATAAGCACCTTTTGGAGAAAGTAATTTCGCAATTATTGGAGAAGTTTCTATTGCTAGGAACAATAAGAAAATAAAAAAGGAGGGTAGCCATGGTAATTTATTCAAAGCATTTATTCTTGCCATTAATCCATCAAAGCCATCAATTATAGGCTGCGAATCAGTAACTGATTTTGTGTATGCTGTATTTAAGCTTGTAATTTGCTCCTCAATTGTTGTAATTTTTTTTGTATTGGTTTCTTTCAAAGTTTTTAATTCAGAAAGTGCAGCATCATGCTTATCTCTTTTTTCTTTATACACAGGTCCTTTTCCTAACAATTTAGTGCCAGCGGTGCCCTCTGCTTCTGAAATATAGGTATCATAAAGCGCATTAGTTTCTGCTTCTTTAGTTGCAACTTCATTTTTTAGCGTTTCAATGTCATTATTTAAAGCGGTAATAGATGGGTTGTATTGCAGTGCGATTTGATCTTTATTAGCAAGGGTTAATTCATTTTTTTGTTCAAGTAAAACTTGATTTATTTCCTTTTCAAAAATTTTCATTTCTAAAGGTTTCGAAATTACAATAGCAATAATTATAGCCAAGATAATTCGAGGTGTAGCTTGTATTAACTCACTACTAAACTTATCTCTTTTTTTGATTGTGGAAACGATAAATCTATCTAAGTTAAAAATCAATAAGCCCCAAACTAATCCAAAGAAAACAGCCGTATAAACGTTGTCAAAAACTGTAAATAATGCATAACTACTAGCAATAAATGCCATAACTGCGGTAAAGAACACTGTTGCCCCGATACCTGCATATTTATTACGTTCTCCTTGAGAACATTCATTTAAAATATTTGAATCGGCTCCTGAGCAAAGAATAAAAAATTTCTGTAACATATTAGTTTGATTTTATACTGAATTTAGTTCAGCATGGATTGATGAATGCTTGTTTTATTTAAATTTTATGAATAAAAAATATAAGCATAGTATTAGAACGCAATTTTGAAGTATTTGTTACAAAAAAAGCCTTCAAATTGAAGGCTTTAAGAATGATTTATGATTTTAGTTTAGTTTTCTATTGAAATCGGTTCTTTTGATATACGTACAACAGGATTTTTACCTGTTGAGTTTCTAGTATCAATATTTAAATTATTATTCTTTTTAAGAATTTCTATCGCCTTATCAGAACTTATCTCTTTATCTTTATAATAGAATAGTGCTCCTTTTTTAGCCATTTCGATGACATGATCTAATGGAGATTTTGGAGTTGGTGGCAGAGGAGGAGTTGGAAGCGTTGCTATTATTTTTTCTTGTTCAATAAGTTTACTTTCTTGTAGGTGTAAATCTTTTTCTTTTTCCATCAATGCTTTTTCCTGTAGCACTAATTTTTTTTCTTGTTTGTTAAGCGCTTTTTCGTGTTCTAAAAGTCTATTAGGCATAGGAGGTAGTGGAGGCATCGGTGGCTCTGGCATAGGGGGAATCTCTGGATACGCTTCAGCATCCTTTTTTTGTTTTTCAGTCATGATGCTGTAGATATATTCCATCCGATCTATTTCAGACTTTTGAATCCGCATATGGTTTGGATCCATAGTATTGTATTTTTTTGCTAAGGTATTGTACTCTAAGATTTGTGCTTCGGTTGCTCCATCTTGGTTAGATTTTGGTTGCGGAGGGCATTCTGGAAAAGGTTGTGCATTTTGCTTTTGTTCCACAGTCATTAAACGATAAATAGATTCTAGTTTTTCGAGTTCTAATTTTTTTATGATTCTTTGATTAATTGGTTGTGCATTATATTTTTCGGCGAGTGTATTGTATTCAGAAAGTTGTGATTTTGATGCGCCATTTTGTGGCAATAGATTTTTTACTGTATCAGGATTATCTACTCTTTCTCTTTGTGATAATTTCATCTTATCATAAAGTTTGTTTAGGGAGATAATATTTGCTGTTCTATTCGTAGGATTTGTTTTAATACGTTTCAAAAGTCGTTCATACGTGTATATGGTGTCCATTGGAGGCGGAGGTGGTGGAAACTTAGGGAAAGCTTCTGCATTTGTTTTTTGTTTTTTGGACATTAGGATATAAATATGTTCTAATTTCTGAACATCTTCTTCCCTAAAAATTCTTTGACCTTCGGGTTTTTTATTGATTTTTTTTATGGTGCTATTATACCATGATACTTGTTTCTCAGTAGCACCATCTTGACTAATTGAAATTTCAATGTCTTTCGAAAAATTTATCTTTTCTAATTCACTTTGAATAGGAATAGGGTTAATAGGAATATTGTTTTCAATATGCTTTTCAATTTCCCGAACTTCTTTTTTGCTAAAACTGTAAAGTACAAGAGCAAAAAGTGGCAATACCAATAAACTACGGAGCCAAACGGCTTTTTTTGAGGTGTGTTTTTTCATAACTGTAAATCGTTTTTTGATTGATGAATAATTAATAGCATTTGTTAATGCTGTTTGTTGATAAACGTCATTTGATGAGAATGACAATAAAATTTTTTGATACCTGATTCTTTCAACTCCCTCTTGCATGACTCCTTGGTCCGCTAAAAACTCATGATTTAATTTTATATAGGTTTTGAAAAAATATATAAGGGGATTGAACCAAAATAGGACTTGCAACAGTTCAATAAAAAGAACATCTATGCTATGTTTTTGTGAAGCATGAGTTTTTTCGTGAAGTAGTACTTCTTCAGGAATTTCTTTGGCTTCAAACTTTTGTTTATTTAAGAATATGAAGTTAAAAAAAGTATGCGGGACAAGCTTCTCTTTTAATAGAACATGAGTAATATCCTGTTTTTTAATCTTGGGACTTTTGCGAATTCTAATTCTAATTTTAAATAAATTCTGAAAAAATTTAAAGCCAAAAACAAGTAAGCCTGTTGCATATATAACCCATAATATAGTTGTTATGTAATTTTTATTTTCTGGTTGAGAGATAGGGCTAAATTCTTCAAAAGAGTAAGCAGATGTTAAGTTTTCGGAATAAGGGTGGGGTTCAATATAAATATATTCTGTAAATAATATAGATGGAATTATGAATGCAATTAATATAGAAGCAATCAAATAAAATCGTTTAAAAACATGCATGTTTTCTTGTTCTAAAAATAATTTATAAAAGACAAGAAAAATGGCTAAGCATGTGGTAGCTTTTAAAAGGTATAGTATCATGCTTGTTTCTTTTTGATTTCACTATCTATTAAAGCTTTTAAATCTTCCAATTCACCTTTTGTAAGTTGAGTCTCTTGCGTGAAAAATGATGCAAATTGACTAGCGCTATCATTAAAAAAATTTTTGATGAGTCCGTTGACGTGTTTAGAAAAATAATCTTTCTTTTTAACCAAAGGGAAATACTCTCTTGATCTGCCCAAACTTTTATAGGCTACAAAACCTTTGTCTGCCATTCTTTTTAATAAAGTAGCAATGGTAGTTGTAGCAGGTTTTGGTTCATCATAGGCATCCAATAAATCTTTCATGAAAGCTTTTTTTTGCTTCCATAATATATTCATAAGTTCTTCTTCAGATTTTGAAAGTTGCATGCTCTACATTTTTAGAATTAACTCTACAAACATAGAGTAAATATTTTAATTCTACAAATGTAGAGTTGTTTTTTTGTTTTACATATAGATTAGAGAATGTTAAATCTTTTAGATTACCTTAAGTTTGCATACTTTAAAGAATAAAAAATGAGTGTTATAGAGGAGTTAAAAGCTAGAAGTGGAAATACATGTGAATTATGTACTTCTGAAACTAATTTGAAAGTGTATGAAGTTCCACCAGTATCTGTAGGGGGTATTGATGGGAGTCTTTTAGCTTGTGAAACTTGTATTGATCAAATTGAAAATCCTGATACTACTGATCCGAACCATTGGCGATGTTTAAATGATAGTATGTGGAGTGAATATGATAGTGTAAAAGTGATTGCATGGAGAATGTTATCTCGATTAAAGAGCGAAGGTTGGCCTAAAGATTTACTAGATATGATGTATTTAGAAGATGATGCATTACAATGGGCGAAAGCAACAGGAGAAGGACTTTCAGAAAGCGAAAAAATAATACATCGAGATGTTAATGGTGTTATTTTAGAAAACGGAGATAGTGTTGTTTTGGTTAAAGATTTAAAGGTAAAAGGTTCTAGCATGGTTGCCAAGCAAGGCACAGCAGTTCGAAGAATAACGTTAGACCATGAAAATGCTGAGTATATTGAAGGGAAAGTTGATGGTCAACAAATTGTGATTATCACAAAGTATGTAAAAAAGGTGTAGCTAAATTGCGTTAGGGATAGTAGTGAAAAGCCCACAACCGCTTTTGGGCGGTGAGGACTTGGAGCGTATAGCCCGACCCTTGGGTAACGCCACAAAATAAAAAATCCATTCTATTATAGAATGGATTTTTTATTTATAAAAGTATAATTACTATATTATTATATATGTTATAGTTTTTCTAGGTCAAATTCCTTTGGAGGTTCAACGCCTTTTAAGTGCTTTACAAAATAATCCCATCGCTTTCTGGTCATATAAGTAGTCATATCTCCATAGCCATGACGCTTATTTGGATAAATGATCATATCAAAATCTTTGTTGGCTTTTATAAGGGCATCCACCACCAACATCGTATTTGAAGGAGGTACATTGTCATCCATAGAGCCATGGGTGATCAACAATTTTCCCTTTAGGTTTTTAGCTAACAATTGGTTTGCCTGGCTGTCATAATTGCTTGTTCCATCAGGATTTTGAACTAACAATCCATGCCATTTTTCACCCCAGTCAGCCTCATAATTACGGTTATCATGATTCCCAGATGAAGATACGGCGACATCATAAAAATCAGGATATCTTAAAAGCGCATCTGTGGAAGCGAAACCGCCTCCTGAATGCCCCCAAATACCAATACGAGTGGTATCCATCCCTGAATAACGTTCTGCCAATTGTTTAATCATAGCAATATTGTCTGGAAGTCCGTTATCACCCATATTACCATAATATGCATCATGGAATGATTTTGAACGACCTGGCGTACCCATAGCATCAACTCCCACGACAATAAAACCTAGTTCGGCTAAGGCTTGTCGATCAGAACGTGCAGAAGAGAAACCATAATAACCTACACTCCCCGATTGAGGGCCAGGATAAATGTGATTTAAAATAGGGTAGGACTTAGTTTCATCATAGTCACTTGGTAAAAATATAATTCCATATAAGTCGGTTTTTTGATCACGTGCTTTTACTGTAAATTCAATAGGTTCTTGCCAACCATTTGCGATAAGTTCAGAGATATCTGCGGTACCAAGATCTGAAATCTTTTTCCCATCCATAGTTCGTAAAATAGAAGTAGGGGCTGTTGAAACTGTAGAATAGGTATCAAAAAAAGCATTGTAATCAGGAGAGATTTCAACTCTATGCGTAGCACTTTCAGGAGTTAATAGTTTAAGATTACTACCATCGAAATTTATACTGTACAGATAATCATAATAGGGGTTGCCTTCTTCTCTACCTGCTCCAATAAAATAAATTTTTCGTGCTTTTTTATCTACATATCGAACTTCTTTTACGAGCCAATCTCCTTTTGTAATTTGATTTTTTAGATTTCCAGTACTAAGGTCATATAAATATAAATGACCCCAATTATCACGCTCAGAATACCAAATAAATTCATTGCTATCATATAGAATTTGCCAATTAATTCTTCCGTCACCCGATTCAAAATAGGTTTTAGTTTCTTCTTTAAGGACAGAGCTCACTTCGCCTGTTTGTGCATCGGCTAACTGTAAATGTGCGATTTTATGATCTCTGGAAGAAGAGACAAATGCCAGTTGAGAACCTTCTTCATTCCAATCATTATCATAAAATTCACCATTTCTTCCTGCGACATGGTCGGTTATGGTAGAACGCTGAAAATCGGACTCTTTTTTTAAGCGTACAATTTTTGGAGTAGCACCTAAATGGATAATGACTCTTTCTAATTTAAAAACGATACTATCGCCTGGTAATGGATGTTTCCATGCTTGCAATTCTGGATGTCCTACATTGGTTGATGTTAAATACATTTCGCCAACGCCTCTAGAATCTTGTTGAAAAGTAGCTATCTTATCTGAATTAGGAGACCATTTTAATACCGGATTATCCCCTTTCGTCCACCCGGCATTGTTTGTCGCATACCCATAATCTTCTTGACCATCAAAAGTAAGTTGCGTTTTTTTATTGGTAGCCACATCTTTTATCCAAAGATTATAATTTTCAATATAGGCCGCGATTTTTCCGTTTGGAGAGAGATATTCATTTCTATTTCTTCTTTCGACATTCCCTTTTTCAGTAATCGAATAATTGCCCAAATTGCACGAATATTCTTTTCCTTTAATAGTAAATTCAATAGTATTTTTAGTGATAAAATTTAAAGAACCTAGCGATAGATTTTCTTCGTTAATTTTTTCTCCAAGCTTTGTTGAAATTGCTTTAGCTAGTTTTTTATGGTCGAAAGCAGAAGTTTTTTTACCATTTGATAAGTTTACTTTCATAAACTTTTTCCCATTTTTAGAGTTCAACTCATAAATAAATTCATTGTTAGGAGTCCAAGAAGGGTTTTGGATTTCATTGTGAACCAATGGAGCCATATTCTTAGCTAAGTATTTTGCAGCTTTCTCATACGTTTCTGAAGACATTGATTCTTGACCATAGTTTAAAAATACGGAGAGCATAAAAACTAAGGATAATAGGGTAGTACTTTTTTTCATTTAAAGATAGTGTTAGTTAGTTTGATATAATTCAGCGTAATATTTATAAAAATAAGGAATGGTTTCAATTCCTTTTAGGTAATTCCAAACACCAAAATGCTCGTTGGGGGAGTGGATAGCATCACTATCTAGGCCAAAGCCCATTAATATAGTTTTACTATTCAATTCTTTTTCAAATAATGCAACAATTGGAATACTGCCACCACTACGTTGCGGAATTGGTCTTTTTCCAAAGGTGGTTTCATAGGCTTTTGAAGCTGCTTGATACGCTATTGTATCAATTGGAGTTACGTAACCCTGACCTCCATGATGAGGCTTTACGATGACTTTTACACTATCAGGAGCGATACTTTCAAAATGCTTTTTAAAGATTTCGGTAATTTCTTTCCAATCTTGATTAGGTACCAAACGCATGGAAATTTTAGCAAATGCTTTACTGGCAATTACTGTTTTTGCGCCTTCGCCCGTATATCCTCCCCAAATTCCGTTTACATCTAGTGTGGGTCGTATGGAATTACGTTCATTTGTAGTATATCCTTTTTCACCATAAACATCATTTATATCTAGAACCTTCTTGTAATTTTCCAAACTAAAAGGTGCTTTAGCCATTTCGGCACGTTCTTCATTAGAAAGGTCTTGTACTTTATCATAAAAACCAGGAATGGTAATATGATTGTTTTCATCGTGAAGACTAGCAATCATTTTTGTTATAATATTGATGGGGTTAGCGACTGCGCCACCGTATAAACCAGAATGTAAATCACGATTAGGTCCTGTGACTTCAACTTCTACATAACTTAAACCTCGAAGTCCTGTAGTAATAGAAGGAACGTCATTCGCAATCATTCCTGTATCAGAAATAAGGATAATATCGTTAGCCAGTTTCTCTTTATGATTGGCAACAAAAATGGCAAGATTATTACTGCCAACTTCTTCTTCTCCCTCAATCATAAATTTTACATTACAAGGCAGTTGATTGGTTTTTACCATAAGCTCCAGTGCTTTTACATGCATGTACATTTGCCCTTTATCATCACAAGCACCTCTTGCAAAAATGGCTCCTTCAGGATGCAGATCAGTTTTTTTAATGACAGGTTCAAAAGGAGGTGAAGTCCATAAATTAATAGGATCTGCTGGTTGCACATCATAATGTCCGTAAACTAAAACTGTAGGTAAATCTTTATTTATGATTTTTTCACCATATACAATTGGATACCCATCGGTTTCACAAATTTCTACAGCATCACAACCGGCTTTTAATAATGCATTTTTTACAGCTTCGGCAGTATCAAGAACATCTTGAGTAAAAGCAGTATCGGCACTTACTGATGGTATTTTTAAGAGTTCTATGAGTTCAGTTAAAAAACGTTCTTTATGTTCAGAAATATAGTTTTTGATAGCTTCCATTGGATATTTTTAGAATGTTATAAAACTACAAAAAAGAACTTTTTTCATGGAAGTATTTCTAAATTGATTTTTTGCTTTATATTTGCACTCCTTTAACGGAAGAAAATTTGATTTTTTAGACGTTTAAAAGGAAATTAAGCAGGCGTGGTGGAATTGGTAGACACGCTAGACTTAGGATCTAGTGCCGCGAGGTGTGAGAGTTCGAGTCTCTCCGCCTGTACTTAAAAAGCCGACGTATTAAGTCGGCTTTTTTTTTGCTAATCATTCTCTTTAGCTATAAAACATATTATTTTTAAATAGATATGTTTGCGCCAATTATAATTTGTCTAAACCCACCTGCAAAAACTCCTGAAGTAGCTCGGTTTAAGCGTGATGCTCTATAAATATTATTTGTAAGGTTTTTACCATTTATAAAAACATTAAGCTTTGTTGCATTTCGAATATCAAAATTATAATTTAAGAAAGCGTCCATTGTAAAGTAATCTGATAATTTTCCAATAGCTCCATCGGCAGATTCATTTTTGAAATTATGAAATTCAGTAAATTGATCACCAACATATTGCCCACTAATACCAACGGAAAGCTTTTCCCAGTCATAGTTAAAGCCACAGTTTAAATTCATTTTTGGGGTATAGGGTGCTTCTGTATTTTTTATGCCTCTATCACCAAATGTAATTTCACTTTTTGTTATGTTTTCAAAATCTGCAGTAGTTAATGTTGGATTAGTAAATAACATTTCCCCTCCATTACCATCAGAAGTATATATATCATAAGCTTCACGATTCGTATTTACTTTATTGATAAACTCTTCTGCTGTAGCAGAGTTGTGAACCACTTGTGAGAAAAGATCTTTATCTAACAATTTGCCTTCAATTACTTTTGAATCGAGCAAGGTCATATTTCCAAAGAAATTTAATTTATGAGAACCATTATTAAATAATTCTGTATTCAACGATAATTCAAGTCCTTGAACATTTATCTTTCCTAATTCTTCAAACACTTCATTTCGACCACCAGCATAAAAATTTCTACTTGCATTGTTAAAATAAGTGATTTGCCCATTCAATTTACTATTAAACAAATAACCTCTCCAACCAATTTCTTTATTCCAACTTAATTCGGGTTTTATATTTATACTTTCTCCAGCTAGCGGATTGGTTACAATACCATCTTGTTCTACTAAAAAGCCAAATACTTTTGAAGGTGCAATCATTCCTTCATAGATGCTTCCGAAAAATTCTCCTTTTGGGATCGTATAATCAATTGTTAATCCTGGTAATAATTGATTGTAAATATTTGGTTCTCGACCTTCTTTAGTTCCTGTTAAATTGGTGTTTTGTGAAGCCAAGATTAAATCTTGACGAAACATATCTACATGATCAAATCTTAGAATGGGCGTTATACCCCATTTTTTTATTTTAAATTCATTACGTATAAAACTATTTACAGACCATAAACGATACCACAAATCTGTAGTTGTTGTACCATATCTAGCCCAGCGAGAATTATCTGCTATTAAAAATCGATCTTTAAAAGTCTCGCGATGAAAATTAAGACCAATTTCTAAATGCTGTTTTTCACCAAAAGCATCCCAATTAGTATCTATTGTTTCTTTTATTCCAGAAACAGTATAAGTCCATCGACTATCACTTGTACTTTCTAATCCGTTTTGAACTTTACCAACAATAACATAATCGTCATCACTAAAATCTAAACCATTTAAGTAGGTATATCTTTCATTAAAAATGGTGTTTCCTACATAGTTTTGTACATCATTTGCTTTTACTTTTTCTGTTATTTGTCGCCACCAATCTCGCTCAAAATCTGAAGCATATAACTTAGTGGTTAAGCTAATGTTCGTATTAGGAAGCCATTTATGAATAATATCCATACCATAACGCCTCATTGTAAATTGATCTGCATCTAAAGGATTTTGTTCTGGGTCGATAGTAAATGTAAATGGTGTGATTGAACTTAACGAAGCCTGATTATTTTCAAATTGTCCGCTTATTTTAAAATATAATGATTGTGTTGCAGATAGTTTGGCGAAAATTTTGGCATTCAGATTGAGCAATTCAACAGATGAATTGTTAGTAAAGCCATCAAATTTTTTATAGACTCCTTCTACTAAAGCTCCAAGATTATTCCATGTTCCGCCATAAGATAGCAAACCAGTTTTATAATTTCTTTGACCCCCAATTAATTTAATTCGGAGTTCTGGTTTCTGTGGAGGAAGTGCAGTAATATAATTTATTGCGCCGTACATATTATTTGGACCGAATCGTAACATGTCAGCACCTTTATATACTTCAATAGCAGTAATCCTATCACTTACAGGATTGTAATATGCACCAGGGGCAATATAGGGTGCGGGAGCTGATGGTGAACCATCTTCCATCAGGAGCACTTTTTTGGAGCGTCTACCCCATGAACCTCGAATACTAATATTAGGTCGATTTGATAATCCCATGTCGCCAACAATATTAATTCCAGGAACGGTTCTTAATACTTCTTCAGTACTCATAGGGTTTCTATTTTTTAAAGAAAGCGGATTTATTCTAAAATTGCTTCCTTTAAAATCTTCTCTATAACTATTAGGTGACGCACTTACTATAACTTCATCTAAAGTAGTATTACTCAAATGAAGTAAAATAACACCTAAGTCTACATTTTGAGTGTTTATGATAATTTTTTTGTCTTCATATCCTAAGTATTTTATAGTTGCAGAATATTCACCTTTTTCTAAATTTAACTTAAACAATCCATTTTTATCTGTAACAGTACCTTCTTTAGTTTCTACTATAATTTGAGCTCCTATTAGAGGTTCTTCATTATCTTCATCAATTATTTTTCCTGACACTAAAATTTGAGAAAATAATTGAGATTGAAAAAATATGAACGTGAAAAAAAATACTTTAGCTATTACTCTTAGTTTCATTTATATAATAATTGATCAATGAGTAGTTAAACTACTTATTGAGATTATTCTTAATTTATTTTTTGAGAATGATTAATCAGCACCATCCAATTTAGCAACATCAATAGTATATTGTGCAACTTTTCGACCTTGGTCAGTTCCAATTTCTGCGTCAAATGTCCAATGGATACCTCCATATACTCTTGAAATAGCTGCTTCTTCTGCCCAGCCGCGAACCAAACTTGCTTTTTCCGGAAAAATATAAGCCAGTACTTCAGCAGCTGCAGCTGAGAATACACTGTGTCCAGAGGTATAACTAGGAAAATTTGGAGTTCCTGCTATGGTTTTAAAACCAGGTATTTTTTGAATTGGTCTAGGATAGTGATAATAATATTTAGCATCCCAACAACTAATTCCTGCATCCATAATTGCCATGTTCATATATGCCATTGTTCTAGCAGAGCGTAATGGATTCATTTTATTTTCAACTATAAACTGGTTTGCAAATCGATTCCAGTGCCCAGGTGGAGTATAAGTTCCAAGTCCATCTTGCCAAAAATTTGCAATGCTTCTTCTTTCTTCAGTCATATTGTCGGCATAATCTTTTAATATCGCCACATCGTTCAGGTATGCTTCAGAATCTAATTGAGGAGGTGGAATAGGGCGTACATCTTCAACATTATCAATACTCCACATTTTTACTTTTCCAAATAAGGGAGTAAGACCTACAGGGCGTACAGGAACTTCTAAATTATCCCATTGCCAGCCAAATCTTTCAAATGCAGCGGCTTTAATAGAATCAGATACTGCCTTTGGTGTTTGTGCTTTTTTCATACCATCATTTGCTGCACGCTCAAGTGCTATTTCAGAAATTCTGTCACCTATATTAGTTCCTGCAATAACATCACTAGATACGTTACCTCCGGAAAGCATTAAACTTTCTAGATGTTCATCTTCTAGTTTTTGTAAATATTCATTTTCTAATGGAAACATAGCTGATAATACATTTTTAGAAACCCTAGCAAGAACAGCTCCATCAGAAGGATAAGAAGGAATATCATTAGGTTCGTATGCATAGGTAATAGATGCATCTTGTTGATATGGTGCTGACCTATTATATTCATATTTGTAATGCCATGCAGAAACCAAGCCATCGTACTGAGCAACTGATAGATAAGCTAGTGCTCTACATGCGTAGGGTGGATGTGCAAATGGAAATCCTGGTGGTCCTTCTGGATTGTTTGGATTTGGTAATGTATAGGTATCATCATCATTAGGACCAGGTATTAAATTATATTTGGCAATAAGTTCTAATGCAATTTCATTCCATCTAACAACAGGGTTATTGGTCCAATAATCAATTGCTTTTTTTTGATCTGAGCTTAAATTGGAAATAGAGGCTTTTAACGCTGAAATTTCTGATTTATATGTTTCAGAAGTAACACTTTCTGGAACACTTACCTCAATATCAGTTCCACTATCAATTAAGATTGGTTCCCAGTTTCCTCCGTTTACATCAGTACCAGAATAGGCATAATTCTCATAATTTAATTTAGTGGGTATATCCTTTTCACAGGAAACTTCTAATAGAAATACGAATATGATTAGGGTGATTTTATAATATTTATTGTGCATCTTGTTCTTGATTTTTGTCCTTAATAAAATTGAATTGAAAAGTCAGTCCTATACCAGTATTACTAAATTTTGCAGTATTTAAACCATTTACAACCCTGTTGTGATAACCTACAACTCCCAAGCCTTTAATGGCAGGGATGTAGTATTGAATAGAAGCTCCAATTCTATCGAACTTGACTTTATTGGTTGGTTGTGCGGCATTATAAGGTCTAATATCATCTCCGCTAGTTGACTTTAATCCGGTGTAATTAAGCTCTAATTTCATAGAATTGTTTAAAAGCCAAATACCAAGTATTCCTTCAAAATTCCATGCGTTTGGAACATCCATAATAGCAGAATAGTAACTACCATTATTATAATAATAATCTCTTTCTGCCTCAGTGTAACCGCGCCAAAGATGAGCTAACATTCCTCGAACATAAAAACCATTTTTAAATTTATATTGTGCAATGCCACGTAAAGAAAATTCGGGAGCACCAAAACCAAGACTATAGGGCATGTAATCTGAGAGGTAGTTTGTTGCAGGAGTTGTATAGCCAATAGTTGAAAATAAACTTAATTGACCGATCCCAATTGTTTTTTCAAATGCTTTATACTTCAATGAAATTCCAAAATCTTGAAACCCTTTTGCGCCAATAAATTTACCTCCATTAGGCTCTGAAGATTCAGTTTTTACATAGGGTAAGCTTAGGTATAAATTCAAATTATCAAAAATACCAATTGCAGCCATTGGCAATATTGTTTCTCTATTTACAGTTGCAATAGTTTCATTTCTTCTTAAATAATCTTTTTCCCAATACCGATCAAACTGTCCATGATCATAACTAAGTAAAACGCAAATATTTTTAGAAGGCATCATTAAGGCATCATTTGGAGTTTGCCCTTTTAAATTGTATGCCGTAAATAAGATAATAAAGATTGTAATATGTGATAGAAAAGTATTTTTCTTTTTATGAATTGAATAATTACTTCCAATATCATTATTCTTTTTAAGGTATTCTTTCATTAGTAAATCATTTTGGTTGGTGTTGTTATGTTAGGTAATTCTATTTATAATTCTGACGTGAAATTTTTGCTTTTGAAATGGGGGAGTATTCAAGTTGATGAAACCTAGTATTTAATAGATTAGAAAAACATAACGAATTTATATTATTTTGCTCCTTGTAAAGATTAATGAAAGATTAAGTAGTGTTATTGAAAAGTAAAAAAAGTAAAGAAGAGTTTAATAAATGATGTTTTATTGTGTTTAAATGATATTGCAACGCTACTATATCATATTTTAACATAATTTATGCTTATAAAAATATTAAAGAGTTAATACAGCATATAAATTGGAAAATATCGTTGTTTTATAAAATGCTATAGTTGTAGAATTTTGTGATGTATAATTTTAATATACACCATTATGAAGAATATAAAATTTTATCCAACAATATGGCAAACAATTCCATACTCATTTGAATTAATTGATAGATGGGATAATGAAGGGAAACAAGTACTTGACATGGTACTTAAAAATAAGTATGCTTCTGAAAAAGGAGTTTCAGAAATGTTACTTAATACAATTAGATGTACAGCTTTTGATACTAAAGGAAGAGAACATTTTATTGCAGAATTTCCAGAACAGTTTGTTTTAAACCTAAAAGGGTTGCATACGGGACTTTTTGTAAAGTCGAAAAGTGTTTTAAAGTTGAGTGAAGGTGAGTATACAACGTTTAGATTTTATTTAAATAAAACAGGTAATGTCTTTAGTTTTAAAGATAGAAGTAAAGAAATGGTGAACCGTTTTGATTATCTTGATTTTGAAATTGAAAACGGACTGAATATAGATGGAGAAGAAGCTCCCGAAGCAATTTTAAGATTTGATTTTACTCCGTATACTTTCAATAGTTATTTTAAATCTGTTTTACAAATTTTTAAAAGGCCTAAATTATTAAAAGTAAAATTAGCAAATAGCCTTGAAAATTAAGCTAAAGGTTATATTGATAATAGTATAAAAAGCCCAACATATTATGTTGGGCCTTTAATTTTTTATTTTGTTGGTTTTGGTCTGGGTCTACGTTTCATTACCAAACTATCTGCTGGATAAGTATTTTTAAGATAATCCATTTGTTTTTTAGCCCATTCTGTAATCATTTCTCTTTGTTCATCAGTAAGATTTGCTTCTGAATGAAGACCTAAATTTGTATACGATTCTAATGGCATTTCTTTTTTTTTAACCATTTCTATCGTCTCTTCCAATTTATGATTTTGTACAGCAATAGGCAGCTTCGTAAAGTTTGAATAATTCAAATGTCTTTTTCCGTCAACAATATGATTATTAAGCCACCAAGCAACTGGTTGTACATTTGCATACCACGGATATTCTGTTTTGTTTGAATGACAATCATTACATGAAACTTTTAAAAGATGATTAACATCTTCCGGAATTTCATATTTGGTAGAAATATCATAAGTTAGATCATTAGAATCATTCTTTTCTAGACGGATGAATTGTATTATAATAAATACAAGTGCTAAACCGATTAAAATTTTTTTCAGCATGAAGAATAGTATTGGTTAATTATTAAAAATAATTTATTTTTCTATTAAGACTCTTTTTTATTGAAAAAGATTAATTAAATCTAAAGAAAAAAATGATACTCTTTTAAGTGCCTCATTTTTTTAAAATGACTATTTATACTTGTTAGTCCTTTCATCAGAAATAACTCCTTTCCAGTTTAAACCGAAAGCAAAATCATAAACATTACCTTCAGAATCTATATAAGGACTCATATCTCTTGGTACATCTTCAAATTGTTCTTCTACTGTTTTCATATCGGTAGGCATTTGAAAAGGCAATAATGCAGAAGGCTCATTTACACCTGCGATAATATCCATTAATGCTTGATCTTGAACTCCCATATGTATTAAAATAGATGAGGCACTTTTTTCAATTTCTGAAAATACCATTGGCTTACTGATATTGATTACAACAATAACTGGTTTATTACCCATTTTTGCTTTGGTGTCATTCACTAAATTCATATCGGTTGTATTATTGGCAGTAACAGTTTTTCCTTTATAAGAACGATTTGTAAAGTCTTCAAAAGGACTTCCACCTGCTAGACTTGTGGCTCTAGCATCATTTGCGGTATACGTACTATATTGTAAACTTATTGGAACATAGCCATTTCCACCTTGAGCAACATCATCTCTATTAAACCCAACACCACCATCAGGATTTTTAATACCCACTAATGCAAAATCTGCCATTTCAGGAGTATCAACTATCTCAAAATATTTTTTAATAACTTCAATATTAAATGGAAATTCATTTTTTTCTGGAGTTTCGATTCCAAACCAGTTTTTGCTGGCTGCGATATATCTTTTTGGGATGTATACTTTTTGCATCTTTTTTAAAGGCAATACATTTTCTTTATTTTTTAACATGATAATAGAACGTAATTGCGCACTATACCCAGCTTTCATAAAATCAGAATTTCCAACAATTTTATCAGTTTCTTCAACATCTAAATAAGGATTTTCAAAAAGGCCAACTCTAAAAATATTTTTTAAAAGGCGAACAGCTGAAGTTTCAAAACGTTTACGCATATATTCTTCTCCATGTTCTGCCACTCCCATTTTATAAGCATCTAAAACGGGTCCCATTACATTATTACCGCCAAATTGATCTACTCCCGCTTCTAAAGCTTTATAATGACGTTCAGAAATTGTCATAGTTTCAACGCCCCAACTTTTCCCTTGAAAAAGGTCTACTGCGGCTACATCTCCTGTAATCAGCCAATCGGTGCAAACAACACCATCATAACCGTAAGTGCCTCTTAATACATCGGTAATTAAATACTTATTAAACCCATTACCTACTTTATCATTATTTTTTGTGTCTTGCCCATAAGAAATAGTATAATAAGGCATAATAGCCGAAGCCATTTTAGTAGGTCCTTCTAGTTTAAATGCACCTTCTGTAAATGGTTTTAAATGATTTTTTAAATTATTTCCTGGATAAACTGCATAAGCACCATAACCAAAATGTCCGTCTCTACCGCCTTCTTCTGGCCCTCCACCGGGCCAATGTTTTACCATTGCATTCACACTTTGATAGCCCCAACCCTTATCATTATCAGAAGATTGAAAACCATCAACATAAGCTCTTGCCATGTCTGTAGCCAAATCAGGATCTTCGCCCATTGTTCCGTCAAAACGGCTCCAACGTGGTTCAGTACCTAAATCAATTTGAGGAGATAATGCAGTTGCGATACCTAATGCACGGTATTCTTTTGATCCAATTTCGCCAAATTGACGCATTAATTCTGGGTCAAAAGAAGCAGCGATACCTAAAGTACCTGGCCACATGGATATATCTCCCCCAGCACCTGCATTAAATTCCGCATAGGAATCACTGCCATGACGAGGATCTGAACTTGTATTTATGGGAATACCTAACCCTAGCTTTTCAGCCATAGCTTGAGCATTATTATTCCATTGAGCAGCAACTCCTGGAGATTCAACACCAGTTATTAAAACATGTCTTAAATTATCGTCTTTTAAGAATTTTTTTTGAGCATCTGATAAATCACTTGGCTTGGCACCACTTTCGGAATAGGGCTTTCCATTATAAGTGACTGGGCCAAAAAAACTATTACCTCCACCAGGAATGGATTGGTGAGCGCTATATAGCATTAGACCTGCGATTTGTTCTAATGTCATTTTTGAAGCTAAATCTTTTGCTCTTTCATCAGCCGATAAACGCCAGTCTTCGTATTTGTCTAAAGTTCCATTTTTATTTAAATCTTTAAAGGCGTATTTATCAACAGTTAAGATTTTTATCCCAGAATTTGGACTATAACCTAATACACTACCTTCATTATTATTTAGTATTGTATAATCTTTTTTAGCTTCTTCAGTAAATTTAGTGCCACAACTAATCGCAAGTAAACTTATGGTTAGATATAGTGTATAGCCAGTTTTTTTATTTATTGTCATGTTATTTTTTTTATTTATTAGTAATAATGTTGAGTAGTTCTTTATCAATTTGAGGTTTTACCTCAATAGTATTGTCAAAATACATTGTGGCTGTACTTAGCTCATTATAGGTAGGCCATTTTATAAGCTGATCATTATTTGGATCTCCATTTTTAGCAAAATTAATCCAAGCACTACTCATTTTATCAGCAAGAACTTGAGCATCCTTTCCTCCTCCTGTCATTTGATTAGCACGCTCTATATTATCAAAAACAAAAGGTAGTTCCATGCAATGAAGTGCTTTGTAGTTACCATCAAAAACTGGAGATTGCCAAGTAAATAAATACATATAAACTGAAGCTCCATCTGTTATAGCAGACTTTTTGTTGGCTTGTTCAACGGCGCCAACTCTAAACATCGTATCAATATCTAATAGGTCAGAAGGTCTTGTATCATTAGGGTAAGCTTTTTTTACAGCTTTTATATATACATCGGCCTTATTACCATACCTTTTCTTTATTTCTGCTCTGATTTGTTCTTCATTAGCATTTGTAAATTGATAATTAAATAGCGATGTAAATTCATTTTTTGTTGAACCAATCAGTAAAGGAATATTTTTTGATAGTTCAAGAGCTTCATTAGAAGATGCTTGATATGGAATGTCTTCTCCATCTATACTCGGACCCCAACTTAGACCAAATCCTATAATTGGTTTGCCTTCATTTTGCATTTTTTCTGCTGTAATTTTCAAGGCTTTGTTGCTAGCTTCTGCTAGTACTTCAAAAGGTATATTTTGAATGCTATCAATATTGGTAGCATCTAAGCCTAGAATAGAAATAGTTTCTGCTGCTATTGCTTGAGCATCTTCTTTCTTTAAAAAATTATTTGAGAATGCGCCGCTTTGATTTATTGCTTTATGAAACAGCCCTTTTGCTATAGGCATTGCCATTAAGGTATTTACCTTTGCTCCACCGCCAGATTGTCCGAAAATGGTAACATTATTGGGGTCGCCACCAAAACTTGTAATGTTTGTTTTTACCCATTCTAATGCAGAGACTAAATCTAGAATACTATTATTAGCAGAGTTTTTATATTTTTCGTCATAAGCAGATAAATCTAAATAACCCAACACATTTAACCTGTGATTAATAGAAACTACCACTACATCTCCTTTTTTGCTTAAATTTTCACCATCATAAGAAGGTAACTCTTGACTTGAACCAGCTGTATAGCCACCACCATGAATCCAAAATAATACGGGTCGTTTTTTACCATCATCAATGCTTGGTGTCCAAATATTTATACGCAAGCAGTCTTCATTAGTATACCCCCAATCGTGATCAAAAACAAATTCAGATTCATCTTGAACTTGAGTAGTGGGGTTTAATAATGGAGCTACAGGGCCATAAGTTGTAGAACTTCTTATACCATCCCAAGATTTTGGTTTTTTGGCGGCTTCAAATCTTTCAGCTTGGGCGTATGGAATTCCTTTGTAGGTATAAATAGCATTATGAATGTATCCACGAACAAGACCTGATTCAGTTTGTGTTACCGCAATATTTTTTCCTGAGACAATTTCTTGAGCATGAAAATGATTACTTATTAAAAATAAGAAACTTAAGGTTAAAATTGATTTTTTCATATGTGTTGAGTTAAAAAAAGTTGTTTTATTATTTAAAACTGTATAAGTATGGGGCTTTGTTTGCTGCTCCAGTAAATAATTTTTCATGACGAATTAAAGTATCCATAGCTAACATTTTTCTTTGAAATGTTGTTCTCCTTAATTTTTCTCCTAAAATTGCTTCATATACTTGTTGTAATTCTTTCATTGTAAATTTTGAAGGTAAAAGATTCATTCCTACTAATTTTTTATCTAGATTATTACGGAGTGTTTCTAATGCTTTTTCAACAATTTGAGTATGATCCATCATTAAAATAGGAAGGTCATCAATGGCATACCAGTTGATAGAATCAGAAAGATGATCTGGCTTTGGTTGTACATTATTGTAATTTATTAGTGCATAGTATGCCACTGATATAAATCTATCTAATAACCAAAAATTATCTTCTACATTAGTGCCATTTGCTTCTAATATAGTTCGCATTACATTAGTAGCTTGTCTTGATTTATTGCCAAATGTGAAAAATTGTTCTAAGTAGATGTTTTCCAATCCTGTTCTCTCTCTAACATTTCGTGATACTGCAGCATCTAAATCTTCATTTTTTTTAACAAAACCTCCTGGTAATGCAAAAAAGTTTGTGTTGTGATATTCCAGAATTAGAATTTTAAGCTTATCTCCATTAAAACCAAAAATCACTGAATCATAAGCTAGATGCGGAATATAATCTTCTGCCAATGGTGGTCCTTGTTCGTTTTTAGCACTCACAAATAATAAATTTTAATTTAAAAAAGAAATCTAAATATAAAACACTATTGTTACATATTGAGACAATAATTGAATTTTAACATAGTATGACACTTAGATATTAATAAATTATAATCTGAATGCTAATAGAATTTAATTGAAAGCAACTTAATAATAGATTATTAGAAGAGGCGAGTTACATTGGGAGAAATAACTTGCAATGCATTTTGATTGACGTTTATGATTAATTTTTCAGTTTTAATTGTCGAAAATTCACCATCGATTTGTGTTTCAAAAAAATTCTGTTTTTTATTCCGGACTTCAAGTTTATCTGTTTTATAATAGGATGCCTCTTTTAAAAGAAAAGGTTTATTAATAAGAACTAATAGCCCAAGCCAGATCATTTTTAGTTTATTTATTTTTGAAATGATAAGTACATCTAATAAGCCATCTTGTAAAGAAGCTTTTGGTGTTAGGCTAAATTTGTATCCTAATTCGTTCGAATTTGATATAAAAACTAAGAAAGGATCTGTTTCAAAAATTGAATCATTAATTTTTATTTCTATTTTTTTTGCACTCTTAAGTTCGTTGAAAGATGTAATACAAGCCATTATATAACCTATAAAAGTTCTTTTATTTGATGACTCGTAATTTTTAATAACAGCCGCATCAAAGCCAACACCAGTATTGCTGAAAAAATAGTTTTCATTTACCTTCCCGACATCAATTTTAATAGCCTCTTGTTGTTTGATAATCTGTAAAGAGTCTATAATTTTTCGTGGAATATTTAGGTTTGATGCAAGGCCATTACCTGAACCTATTGGAACTATTCCTAATTTTATAGTCGTATTTATAAGGCAAGAAGCAACTTCATTTATAGTACCGTCACCACCACAAGCAACAATTATTTGTGCCCCATCAAATATTGATTGATTCGTAAGTATTGTAGCGTGTTTTTTATATTTAGAATATTTTATTTCAATAGTGTAGATTTCAGGAGTAAAAATGGATCGTAACAATCCCATAGATAAATATTGAATTCCTTTGCCAGCAATGGGGTTTATTATAAAATGAATTTTTGTCAAGATGCTTAGTTTTTAATTTTCAATCCTCCATTACTATATAGGTAATCTGCAACTTGATAAAATGAGATGGTTTTGTCTAAAAAATTTTTCTCCATTGGAATGCTTTCTAAGCTATTGTCATCAACTTTCCAAGAATAAAAATTAGCCTTTTTTTGATCACCAAGTATCATAACTTTATGATCTTTTAAAAGGCCTAGTTTTCTATAATTACCTATAAAAGCTCTTTCATCTTCAGGCTTCATTTTTGTAATATCTACACCAAATAAATTAGATTCATAATTCCATCCTAATTTGCTAAATAGGGTAGGGAATATGTCAATTTGTGAACATAGTTTATCAATTTTTCTGGCGGAAATGTTCGGTAGGTTATATATAATTGCAGGAATGTGATAATTTTTAACATCCAATTCCCATTTACCTGCACTACTTGCACAATGATCACTCATAATTACAAAAACCGTGTTTTTAAACCAAGGTTTTGTTTTGGCTTTATTTATAAAATTTTTAATAGCATAATCTGTGTATTTAACTGCGCCATCTCTTCCAGTTCCCGAGGGAATATCTATTTTTCCTTCTGGATAAGTAAAAGGTTTATGATTTGAGGTAGTCATAACAAAATCAAAAAAAGGTTTTTGAGTTTTAAAAGCTTTGTCGGCTTCTTTTATGACTTTGTTATAAAGATCTTCGTCACAGACTCCCCAAGCATTTTCAAAAGTTACTTCGCTATCTTCTATATTAGTTCGGGTGGTGGTAATACTTTCATCCAATAAAAATCCTCTTCCACGGTCTACAATATTAAATCCATTTCCTCCAAAAAATGAGTTCATATTATCAAAATAACCATCACCACCATAAAAGAAATTGCGATTATACTCTTGTTGTTTAAAAACTTCTCCTATCGTAAATAATCCTGTGTTGTTTTTTCTTTTTACAATACTTCTACCTGGGGTTGGAGGTATCGATAGGGTTATGGCTTCCATACCACGTACAGTTCTAGTGCCTGTAGCAAATAAATTTGTAAAAAATAAACTTTTGTTAGCCAATGAGTCTAGGGTTGGCGTGGTATTGTAATTTCCCCCTAATGAGTTAAGATATTTACCGCTAAGACTTTCAATACAAATAAAAATAACATTTGGTTTGTAAGTTAATTGCAAACTGTCTTTAACCAATATATTTCTAAAAATAGAACGTTCTTCATTGGAAGTAAAAGTGTCACCGTTTTTTAAATAGGTGTTTTTAACATTATTGAAAGCTTCATTTTCTGGAATGGTACTGTAAAACTCAGTATAGGCAAGTTCATTATTCCTAAATGCTGCAAAAAAAGAGTAAATACCAGCTTTAGAAAGCTCATTGTTATACCTATTTTCGGACCAATCTGCTTTTTCATTAACAATAAAAATGCTAAAGAAAAGTACAATAAAAACCCAGGGTGTAACGGCAATAATTTTTTGTTTGAAACTTGTATCAGCTTTAAATATTGCAAGGAAAACACCAATTTTTTTAAGAACAAAAAAGGTTGCTATAATAAGTATAACAAGTGCGGAAATTAATACGGGTAGAGGATATGACTCATTTATATTCTTAACAACTTCATATGTATATATTAAATAATCGACCGCTATAAAATTATACCTGCGGTGAAATTCTTCCCAAAAAGTAAGTTCTCCCAAGAATGAAAAAAATACAATAAACATTCCAATAAAAAATGTAACATAAATACTGATTTTGTCAAATAGAGAACCATGCCATCTAGTAGGAACTAGTAATAGATAAATAGAAAAGGGCAATACAAAAAAGGATAAGGTTCCAATATCAAAAAAAAGACCCGTTAGAAAAGTTCTTAAAATAGGAACTAAGTCTTTATTTACTTCAGTAAAGTCCCATATAAATAGACTTAAGCGTATTAGAAAAGAAATAGAAAGGAATACAACTGAAAATGCTTTTAATAAAGCTAAGCGTTTTGGAAATAATTTTGAGAACATACAAACTAGCTAATTAGCTAGCAAATGTAAAAGTGAAATCTAAAGAAATTTTAAAGTGGTCATTTGAACTTTAAGGAAGCAAAAACTAGTAAAATTCTTCTGCAGAATTGAAGTCAATTTTAAAAATATGATGTTTGTCTTCAAATAGGTATTGAATGTGAAACCCATGAAGATCGCATATTTTTTTAACTATTGTTAATCCTAAACCTGTTGATCTAATTTTAGATGCTTCTCGATAATAGCGTTCAAAAATTTTGTTTGATTCTTGCAAAGAATTTTCCCCAAAATTGGAGATCAAAATGGTTTGATTTTTCGCTAAAATTTCAATTTCTTTACCATCAAGACCATATTTTATAGCATTTGTAATAAGATTTGTGCATAATATTCTGGCCAAATGTGCATCTGCTTTTATAGTAATATCATTTTCTTTATTAAAAAGAATTTTAGCAGAAGTTAAGTCTTTAAAATCATTAATTATTTCTTTTAATAAATCTGTAATGTTTATAGTATCAAAAGTGGTAAATTGATTGTTCTCAATTTTTGAAAGCAAGGTTAATTTTTTATTCAATTGGGTAAGTCTGAGAATATCTTTTTGTATTGATGTTAGATTTTTAAATTGATTGTCTTTAAGTTGATCATCATTAATAAAATTTTCAATTTTTGCTTGAATTATTGCTAATGGAGTTTGCATTTCATGAGATACATCTTCAGTAAATTGTTTTAAATTTTTATAATCGGTTTGTACTTTTTTTGTTAAGGTTAGAATTTCTTTATTTAGTTCGGTAAATTCTAAAATATCACTACTTACTAATTTAATTGAGTTTTCAGAAGATAACGAAAACTGTTTCATTTGTTGGAGGTTTTCAAAAAATGGATTCCAGATTTCCTTGTTTTTTTTCTTATTTAAATAAAAAAAAGTGATGAAAGTAGAAAAGAGCATAAATATATAAGAAATTACTATGGCGATTAGTATATTTTCATTTTCAACAATTAATGCACGAATGGTAATTTTATAATTAGCTGTTCCAATTTTTTTAAAAGTTGAGAGTTCTCTAAATAACTCCATTTCATTTTGAGAAGGATCGTATATTAAGGTGTCTTTTAAATAGTCATCTAGTATTTTTTCTGATAATTGCACCTCAATAACAGGACTAATAAAAGAGGTGTTATTACTAGTTCTTAATATAGTTTCAACTCTTGCTTCCGTGGAGTATAATTCTTCTTCAATTTCATTTTGCAATAATTTTTTGGTAAAAAAATATAAAATAAGCACACTAAAGACCATCAAGATGAGACTAGTTTTTAAAAAACTTTTTGATGTCTTTCTAATAAGTGTTATATTCTTTTCTTTATTTTTCAATTTTACTCCATAAATTTGTAACCACTGCCATATGCTGTCTTTATATATTTTGCACCTTCGTCGGTTAGTTTTTTTCTAAGGTTATTTATATGAACATAAATAAAATCAAAATTATCAGCCAAATCCATATGATCACCCCATAAATGTTCTGCAATAATTTCTTTAGATAAAACTCTACCTCTATTGGTTATAAAAAACAATAACAAATCAAACTCTTTTTTTGTTAAAACAATAATTTTATCATTTATATATACTGTTCTCGATTCTGTATCAATTTTAATTTCATTAAAGCTGATAGTAGCATTCCCTCCAAATTTACCCCTCCGCAGTATTGCTTTGATGCGTGAATTCAATTCGGCAAGATGAAAGGGTTTGGTAAGGTAATCATCTGCACCTAAATCTAGCCCTTCTAACTTATCTTCTAATGAGTTATTTGCCGAAATAATAAGTACGGGAAATTTCTTTTTTTCTTTTTTTAAGATTTTTAAAATATCTAATCCACTACCATTTATTAGGTTAATATCTAAAATGATGATATCATAATCATGAAGATGCACTTTGTAATTTGCATCTTCAAAATTTGAAGCTACTTCGCAAATATGACCATCTTTTTCAAGATATGTAACTATAGATTGTTGCAAATCTAATTCGTCTTCAGCTATTAGAATTTTCATGATTAAAACCTATTTTCATTTTAAAGATATTCTTTAATTCTAAATGAAATCTAAAGAATTTTAAACAAAAGGAAACTTCATTAAAAACAAAAAGCCCCATTATAGGACTTTTTTTGTTCTTGTAAACTGTAATTGGTTTTAAAGAGTAAGTAGGTATTCAATTCATCTTTTACATTAGTATTTTAAGTATTTTAAACTCATTATAAAATTCCAACAGCTGCTAAAATTAGGCAAATGACAACCCCTATAAGAATGCATACCAAAATACCAACCATAAGAGTGAGGAATCCGTTAAGCACTTTTGTGCTAATAGTAACATCTCCCATAATGATTTGTTTTTAATAAATGTAATAAATAAATATCGAATTATCAATAACGAGATACTATAATTCGATATATAACAAATTCACTATTAATTATGGACTTAATCTTTTGCTAAGTTCTTCTAAAGACACCCCTTTTGTTTCGGGCATCATAAAGCGAACAAAAAGCAATTGGAGAATCATCATAAATGCAAAAAATGCAAAAACTGGACCAGGACCAATCCAACTAAATAAAATTGGGATAGAAATAGGTATCAGCCAGGCTAGCACCCAATGCACTGAAGATCCAAAGGCCTGACCAGACCCTCTTAAATGATTTGGAAAAATTTCAGATATAAAGACCCAAATAATAGCACCTTGTCCGATGGCATGAGAAGCAATAAAAAGAAACAAAAAAATGGGAACTGCTAAACCTTGCCAGCTAAAAATAAAAGCACAAGCTATCAAGGTTAAAGATATAATATAGCCAATGGATCCAAAATACATAAGTTGTTTTCTTCCTAAGCGATCAATCAGAAATATACCCAATAAGGTAAAGATAAGATTGGTTACTCCAATACCTATACTGCTTAAAAGTGCCGTACTTTCACCTAATCCTGCAGCTTCAAAAATTCTAGGAGCGTAGTATAAAAAGGCATTTATACCTGAAAACTGATTGAAAAAAGCAATTAAAAAGGCTAAAGTTAGTGGGACTCTATATTTTTTTATAAATATAGTTTCAGATTTACTAACTGTGTTTTGGGTTCTTTCAACTTCAGCTCTTAAATGATCTAACGATAAATCAGGACTTATTTCTGAAAGTGCTTTTTTGGCCTCTGCCACTTTATTTTTTGTTAAAAGCCATCTGGGACTTTTAGGGACTGTCAGCACGAATAAGGTATAAATTATGGCGGGAAATGCTTCAACACCTACCATCCAACGCCAATCATTATCACCAATTCCGCTAAAAGCATAATTAGATAAAAAAGCGACTAGAATTCCAAAAACAAGCATAAATTGATATAAACCTACAAGTTTTCCTCGATTTTTTGCTGGGGCAATTTCAGAAATATAGGCAGGTGCAGCAACTGTTGAAGCGCCTACTCCTAATCCTCCAATAAATCGGAATAATCCAAAAGTTATGGGGTCATTTGCAAATGCAGATCCAATGGCAGAAACAGAATAAAGTACTCCTATCCATATCAATGTATTTTTTCTTCCAATTTTATTGGTCGGAATTCCCCCTAACATAGCCCCAATTACTGTTCCAAATAAAGCCATTCCAATGACTACGGTGCCGTGAAAAATATCAGAAGATTGCCATAATAATTGCAACTTTTTTTCTGCGCCAGAGATAACCACAGTATCAAACCCAAATAAAAAGCCCGCTAGGGCTGCTATAAGAGATATTTTTAAAATTTTATTGTTCATTTAATTGTAGATTTTCGTAAAACTAGCAAAAAAACAATTATATGCTGAATAAAATTAACTTTTCATAAAAATTAGTGCTTGTTTATTGCATTATCTTTTAAAGATGAGTTTTTTAATTGACTGATTTAATGTAGTATAGTGCTGATAAAATTTATTATTTTGGTTGTGGCACCACTATTTTCAGAAATATAAGTTGTGTTTATTTCCCTTGTTTTTGCGTAATGTTCGTGATGAGTTAAAAGTTTATTTATTTCGAAAGCAAAACTCTCTGAATCTTTTATAGTTATAATTCCCTTCTTATCTACTAGCTCTTCTGCTTCTTTAAAACCTATAAATTTTGGTCCTATCAGTACTGGAATTCCAAAAACTGCGGGTTCTAACGTATTGTGAAGTCCTGTTGCAAAACCACCACCTACATAGGCAATATCTGCGTAGCTGTATATTTTTGTTAAAATGCCAATAGTATCAATAATAAGAACATCAAAATCTGAAATATCTTGATCTTCTATCTCAGAATATAGTAAGGCTTTTTTAAATACAGAAGATTGTAGCTTTTTAATTGTCTCTTTTTTTATGGTGTGTGGTGCTAAAACAAATTTTATAGAGGTATCGGATGAATTTATATAATCAACAAGAATGGTTTCGTCTTCAGGCCAAGTACTTCCAGCAACAAAACATTTTTTAAGTCCTTTGAAGTTTGCCATAAAATCTAAGTAATTATCTCGTTTTAAAATTTCTAAAACTCTGTCAAAACGGGTATCACCACTTATGCTAATATTTTTTATGCCTATGGTTTCCAATAAATTTTTAGAGATTTCATCTTGAACAAAAATGTGGGTAAATGCAAAAAGACTCTTCTTCATAAAAGCACCATAGCTTTTAAAAAATATTTGTCTTTTATTAAATAAAGCTGAAGTAAGTAACGTAGGAATGTTACTATCTTTAAGTACACTTAAGTAATTTGGCCAAATTTCATATTTAACAAAAATGGCAAGTTTTGGATTTGTTATTTCAATAAATTTTTTTGAATTAAATTTTGTGTCTAAAGGCAGGTAGGTTATATAATCTGCACTAAGTGCGTTTTTTTTTACTTCATAACCTGACGGAGAAAAAAAAGTAACAAGTATTTTGTAATTAGGATACTTATATTTTAATTTTTCGATGACAGGAAGACCTTGTTCAAATTCTCCTAATGATGCAGTATGAACCCATATTAAGTTAGGTTTATTAGAAAGATTATCCTTTAAATAATCAAAAACAGTGGTTCGACCATTTACGAATAGCTTTAATTTCGGACTAAAAAACGCTACTATTTTTAATAAAAAGCTAGCAATGTATACAGAACAATTATATATAAAATGCACCTAAATTTTGTTTTCAGCTAAATTACACTTCTTTAAATAAATACATTGGGTGCTTATGCTACTTTTTGTAATTTTACAGTTCTAATAAAATAAGATGCGAAAAATTCAAATGGTTGATCTAAACGGTCAATACGAAGCCATTAAAAATCAAGTAAATTCATCATTTACTACAATTTTAGAAACTTCGGCTTTTATAAATGGACCAGAGGTTCATGGTTTTCAAAAAGAATTAGAAGAATATTTAGGTGTGAAACATGTGATTCCATGTGCAAACGGAACTGATGCTTTGCAAATTGCAATGATGGGACTAGATTTAAAACCTGGCGATGAGGTGATTACTGCAGATTTTACTTTTGCAGCTACTGTTGAAGTTATTGCTTTATTGCAGCTTACTCCTGTTTTAGTTGATGTAGACCCTGATACTTTTAATATAAATCCGAAAGCAATTGAAAAGGCTATTACTTCTAAAACAAAAGCAATAGTGCCAGTTCACTTATTTGGACAATGTGCAGATATGGATGCCATTTTAGCAATAGCTGAAAAACATAATTTATATGTTATTGAAGATAATGCACAAGCAATTGGCGCGAATTATACCTACAAGAATGGAAAGAAACAAAAAGCGGGTACAATTGGTCATGTGGCGGCAACTTCTTTTTTTCCTTCAAAAAATCTAGGTGCTTATGGTGATGGTGGTGCAATTTTTACTAATGATGATGCATTGGCACATACATTAAGGGGAATGGTAAATCACGGAATGTATGAACGATATCATCACGATGTTGTTGGTGTAAATTCTCGTTTAGATAGTTTACAGGCAGCGGTACTTCGCGCAAAATTACCATTACTTAATATATATAATAATAAAAGGAGAGAAGCTGCTCGCAAATATTCTAAAGCATTTAAAAGTGTAGAAAATATTGTTGTTCCAGAAACCGTAAATGGTTGTGGAGAAATTTGTGATACTTGCGATTGTCATGTATTTCATCAATATACCTTAAAAATAACTAATGGTAAAAGAGATGCTCTTGTAAAACATTTAGGAGAAAAAGGGATTCCTTGTGGGGTTTACTATCCAATTCCTTTGCACAAGCAAAAAGCTTATGTTGATGATAGATACAATGATGCAGATTTTCCCGTTACCAACCAATTAGTGCAAGAAGTAATTTCATTACCAATGCATACTGAGCTTGATGATGAACAGATTACCTATATTACAGATACTGTTATCGGTTTTGTTAATAATTAATTTTTTAAATAATATAGATTTGGCATCGCAAGCCATAACCATTAAATAAATAGAATGAAAGTACTTGTAACAGGCGGATTGGGTTTTATAGGCTCACACACCGTTGTTGAATTGCAAAATAAAGGTTTCGAAGTTGTTATTATTGATGATCTTTCAAACGCTGATGAAAAAGTATTAGAAGGTATAGTTGCAATAACTGGTAAAAAGCCAGAATTTGAAAAAATTGATTTAAAAGAAAAATCTAAGGTTGAAGATTTTTTTAAAAGACATACAGATGTTCAGGGTGTGATTCATTTTGCAGCATCAAAAGCCGTTGGAGAAAGTGTAGAAAAACCGCTGTTGTACTACGAGAACAATATAGGTACATTGGTGTATCTTCTTAAGGAGTTGACAAAAAAAGATAAAGCAAGCTTTATTTTTAGCTCTTCTTGCACAGTATATGGTCAAGCAGATAAAATGCCAATTACTGAAGATGCACCAGTGAAAACAGCGGAATCTCCTTACGGAAATACCAAGCAAATGGGTGAAGAAATTATTGCTGATACATGCAAAGTAGTTCCTTCATTGAATGCAATAGCGCTGCGTTATTTCAATCCGATGGGAGCTCACACAAGTACGAAAATTGGAGAATTGCCAATTGGAGTTCCTCAAAATTTAGTACCTTTTATTACGCAAACAGGTATAGGTATGCGAGAGCAATTATCTGTTTTTGGTGGCGATTACCCAACAGCTGATGGTACTTGTATTAGAGATTATATTCACGTAGTTGATTTGGCAAAAGCTCATGTGATTGCTTTGCAGAGGCTGTTAGAAGAAAAAAACGATGCTAATTATGAAGTTTTTAATTTAGGAACAGGTAAGGGGAGTACTGTTTTAGAAGTTATTCATAGTTTTGAAAAAGTATCTGGCAAAAAATTAAATTATAAAATTGTTGATAGAAGACCTGGAGATATTATTACAGCATATGCTAGTACAGAAAAAGCAAATAAAGTATTAGGGTGGAAAGCTAAATCTACATTAGATGAGGCTATGAAATCTGCTTGGGATTGGGAAGTTAAAATCCGTAGCTAACCTTTTTATTTTTAGATTACTTAGTTTATTAATTCAAAAGAAGAGAGCAGAAGTTTATATATTTCTGCTCTCTTTTATTTTAGTAAAATTTTATAGCTAAACCAAAAACCTATTTATTTTCGTAAATAGCATATGGTAGTAAACTTTTTAGACAGTACATCTCTTTTTGAAGCTTCAATTAAAGAAGATTTATATGGAAAACTTGTTGCACAATTAGTAAAAGATTTTGGTTTAGCTAATATAGCAATAGACCTTCCATTTCAAGTATCACCTAAAAACTTGAAAACAATTTTACATCAAAAAATATATAGACTTATTCTAGAGCGTTTCGCAGAATATTTGAATCTACTTTATATTATTGATGTATCTGAAAAAGCTATTAAAGAAATTAATGCTACTGATGTAGTTGAAATAGCTGATGAAGTCTCTTTTTTGATTCTAAAACGCGAATTTCAAAAAGTTTGGTTAAAACAGAAATACGCTTGAAGAATTAAAAATAAACTCTTACAAAGGGTATAAATGCATCTGTGTAAACACTTTTGTATTCATCAAATAAAACATTGTATTTAACACCAATTGTGAAATTCCGATTTACATATCCTATTCCTAAATAAATTGCAGGACTCCAATAATTATCTTTAATATTTCCGCCATCAAATGCTAAATTTCTATTAATCCTAAGTTCTTCAAACTCTGCAGAAAGTTGAATGGCTGGTATAATATTGTATAGATTAATTATGCTTCCGCCATATGCTGTTAAAGTGTCATCTCCAATTTGTGCGTAGCTAAAATTTAACTGTATTCCTGTAGCAAATTTATCATTTACTTGATAAATGGCACTAGGAGATATTGATCCATTGAAATAATCCTTACCAAAACCTAATCCAATTCCGCCGCCATAATGTACTTTATCCCAGAAATTACCATTTGAAGAATTGAATTGTGAAAACGAAACATGTGTGAATACTAAAAATAATGAAACTAAAAACCACTTTTTTGAGCACAAATCATCTATTTTCTTCATAATTGTTATTTTTCCCTAATATTACGATCTAATATATGACTAGAAATTTGAAATGTTGTATTTTTGCCTAAATTTTATTCACAGGGAAGAGAAAATTATTTATGGATAAATATTCCTTTTTAAACGCTGCGCATACTTCATTTTTTGCAGAGTTATATGACAAGTATTTGATGAATCCAGATAGTGTTGAGCCAAGTTGGCGAGCATTTTTTCAAGGATTTGATTTTGGACAAGAAAGTCTTTTAGATGAGCTTGATTTACCAACACAAAATGGTAGTATTGTAACAAGCTCAACTTCTGAAATGCCTCAATCGCTCCAAAAGGAATTTCAAGTTATTCGATTGATTGATGGCTATCGGTCTCGAGGGCATTTGTTCACAAAAACGAACCCTGTTCGTGAGCGTAGACAATATTTTCCAACGTTAGCAATTGAAAATTTTGGATTATCAAATGCAGATTTAGATACGGTATTTACCGCTGGTGAAATATTAGGTATTGGAACAAGTACGTTAAAAGAAATTATCAAACATTTACAAGATATATATTGTGATGCCATTGGTGTTGAATACATGTATATCAGAAATCCTGAACGTGTAGAATGGATTCAGAATTGGTTGAATGTTAATGATAACCATCCAAAATTTAGTAATGAACATAAAAAGAATATCCTTAGAAAATTAAATCAGGCTGTTTCTTTTGAGAGTTTCTTGCATACAAAATATGTAGGGCAAAAGCGTTTTTCTTTAGAAGGTAATGAATCTCTAATTCCTGCATTAGATGCCGTTGTTGAAAGGGCGGCTGAACTAGGAGTCGAGCAGTTTGTAATGGGAATGGCTCACCGAGGAAGATTAAATGTATTAACCAATATATTTGGTAAAGCAGCAAAAGATATTTTCAGTGAGTTTGATGGAAAAGATTACGAACAAGTAATTTTTGATGGAGATGTAAAATACCATTTAGGATGGACATCTGAAAGAATGTCTGACAATGGTAATAAAATAAAAATGAATATTGCGCCAAACCCATCGCATTTAGAAACGGTTGGAGCAGTAGTGGAAGGTATTACTAGAGCGAAACAAGATACTCATTTTAAAGATGATTTTTCTAAAGTTTTACCTATTGTAGTTCATGGTGATGCAGCAATTGCGGGTCAAGGAATTGTGTATGAAGTCATACAAATGGCTAGTTTAGATGGCTACAAAACTGGAGGAACTATTCATATAGTAGTAAACAATCAAATTGGATTTACAACAAATTATTTAGACGCAAGAAGTTCTACCTATTGTACAGATGTTGGTAAGGTTACCTTGAGTCCTGTATTGCACGTAAATGCTGATGATGTTGAGGCTGTAGTTCATGCATCATTATTTGCATTAGAATATAGAATGCGTTTTGAAAGAGATGTTTTTATCGATTTATTAGGATATCGTAAGTACGGTCATAACGAAGGTGATGAACCTCGTTTTACACAACCAAAATTATATAAAGCAATTGCTAAGCATGAAAATCCAAGAGATATTTATGCAGCAAAACTTATTGCAGAAGGTATTATAGATGAAAATTATATTGGAAAACTAGAACAAGAATATAAAGATTCATTAGAAACCGAATTAGAAGATTCTCGTAAAGAAGATAAAACAATCATCACCCCATTTATGGCTGATGAGTGGAAAGGCTTTGTCAATGTTCAAGAAGACGAAATGACAAAACCTATAGATACTTCTTATGATAAAAAGCAACTTACAAAAATTGCTGAAGCCATAACAGCGCTGCCAAAAAGCAAAAAATTCTTACGTAAAGTAGACAAGTTAATTGAAGATCGTAGAAAAATGTTTTTTGAATCTGATAGTTTAGATTGGGCGATGGGAGAACTTTTAGCGTATGGTTCTTTATTGCAAGAAGGCTATGGAGTTCGTATGTCTGGTCAAGATGTTGAGCGTGGTACATTTTCGCACCGTCATGCTGTTGTTAAAGTTGAAGATAGCGAAGAAGAAGTAATTCCTTTAAATTTAATAGCTGATAAAAAAGGAGATTTTCAAATTTACAATTCACATTTATCAGAATATGGAGTGGTAGGTTTTGATTATGGATATGCAATGGCAAGTCCAAATACACTTACAATATGGGAAGCACAATTTGGGGACTTTAGTAATGGAGCTCAAATTATGATCGACCAATATATTTCGGCGGCGGAAGACAAATGGAAGTTGCAAAACGGATTAGTAATGTTGTTGCCGCATGGTTATGAAGGTCAAGGGGCAGAACATTCTTCTGCTCGTATGGAACGTTATTTACAGCTGTGTGCTAGTGATAATATGTTTGTAGCAGATGTGACTACACCGGCAAATATGTTTCATTTATTACGTAGACAAATGAAGGCAAATTTTAGAAAGCCTTTAATTGTATTCACACCAAAAAGTTTATTACGTCATCCAAAAGCTGTTTCTTCAATTGAAGAATTTGTTAGTGGAGGTTTTCAAGAAGTTATAGACGATTCAACTGCGGAAATAAAGAAAATTAAAAGTTTGGTTTTCTGTACAGGTAAATTTTATTATGATTTATTGGCAGCACGTGAAGAAAATGGAAGAGATGATGTTGCATTAGTACGTGTTGAGCAATTATTTCCGTTGCCTACAGATAAAATAAATGAATTAATAAAAAAGTATGGAAGTGCAAAAGATATTGTATGGGCACAAGAAGAGCCTAGAAATATGGGTGCATGGAGTCATATAATGATGCATTTTAATGATGCTAATAAATTAAGAGTTGCTTCAAGAAGATTCTATGCTTCTCCAGCAGCGGGTAGTGCTGTTCGGTCAAAAAGACGTCATCAAGAAGTAATAGATTATGTTTTTGATAAAACCAAAGACAATATGATACGCCCAGCAACAAAATAAAAATAGAAGATTAATACGATACAGGTTAAAAATTAAAATTATAAGATAATGATTTTAGAAATGAAAGTTCCTTCTCCAGGGGAATCTATTACAGAAGTAGAAATTGCATCTTGGTTAGTTAAAGATGGAGATTATGTTGAAAAAGACCAAGCTATTGCTGAGGTAGATTCAGATAAAGCTACTTTAGAATTACCTGCTGAAGAAAGTGGGATAATAACCTTAAAAGCCGAAGAAGGTGATGCTGTTGCTGTTGGTGAAGTAGTTTGTCTAATTGATACCAGTGCTGCTAAACCTAGCGGAGATTCAAAGCCAGTTGCTGAAGAGCCTAAAAAGGAAGAAGTTAAAGAGGAGAAAAAAGCACCTCAACCTGTGCAAGCTAAAGAATCATATGCTTCTGGAGCAGCTTCGCCTGCTGCTAAGAAAATACTAGCAGAAAAAGGTATTGATGCAAGTGCAGTTAACGGCTCAGGTAAAGATGGTAGAATAACAAAAGAAGATGCTGTTCAAGCTGTACCTTCTATGGGAACTCCAACAGGTGGTAAAAGAGGTGAGAGCAGATCAAAACTATCAATGTTGCGCAGAAAAGTAGCTGAGCGTCTGGTTTCAGTTAAAAATGAAACGGCAATGCTGACTACTTTTAATGAAGTAGATATGTCTCCTATTTTTGAAGTAAGAAATCAATATAAAGATACTTTTAAAGATAAGCATGGAGTAGGTTTAGGCTTTATGTCGTTTTTTACAAAAGCAGTCGTGCGTGCATTAGAATTGTATCCAGCAGTTAATTCTATGATTGATGGAAAAGAAATGATTTCGTATGATTTTTGTGATATTAGCATTGCAGTATCAGGACCTAAAGGATTAATGGTTCCTGTAATTAGAAATGCAGAAAACTTAACGCTAAGAGGAGTAGAAGCTGAGGTGAAAAGACTTGCAATAAGAGCTAGAGAAGGTGAAATTACTGTTGATGAAATGACAGGTGGAACATTTACAATCACTAACGGTGGTGTTTTTGGGTCAATGTTATCAACTCCAATTATCAACCCACCGCAGAGTGCTATCTTAGGAATGCATAATATAGTTGAAAGACCTATCGTTAGAAATGGCGAAATTGTAATAGCACCTATTATGTTTGTGGCTCTTTCTTATGATCACAGAATAATTGATGGTAAAGAATCTGTAGGGTTTTTAGTGGCTGTTAAAGAAGCTTTGGAAAATCCTGTTGAATTATTGATGGGTAATAATATCAATAAAGGGCTAGAACTATAATTTTATACCTTATTATTATATAAAAGCCTGAAATTTAAATTTCAGGCTTTTTGTTTTAAAAACACACACTTCTTTTTATAATCTATAATGGCATCTCCTTTTTTTAAAATATCAGCACCAATTATACCATCAACGGGTAAGGCTTTGTGAGCTATTAATGCTTCGTTTACATGAATTAAATCAAAAAGAACAATTTTTAATTTTTTAAATTCCCAAGAACCTATTTCAATGGTATTTTTTGTTGAAATTAAGGTATCCATATTTGTGGCACCAGCTCCTGCCGCTTTTATTTTTGACTCTTTTGAAGTTAATTTAAAAAAGTCAATTTTATCAAACCCAATACAAGTATTAGACGCTCCAGTGTCTAAAATGAATCTGCCTTTAATGCCATTTATTTTTGCTTGTATTTCAAAATGATTTGTTGCTGTTAATACTAAAGGTGTTTTTGAATATTTTTTTAGTTTTAGGAATTTTTTGAGACTCTTCACTTATTTTTTTGGTAAAGATAAACCTATTTTTGTAGCATGATACTTACAGATACACACACACATTTATATAGCGAAGCTTTTAATGATGACAGAGATGATGTAATTCATAATGCTATAAAAGAAGGGGTGAAACGTTTTTTTATTCCAGCAATAGATTCAACGTATACGCAATCAATGTTAGATTTAGAAAAAGCGTATCCAGATTATATGTTTTTAATGGCAGGTTTGCATCCTACACATGTAAAAGATAATTTTAAAGAAGAATTAATGCATGTTGAAGAGATGTTGTCAAAGCATAAATTTTATGCCATAGGAGAGATAGGGATTGATTTATTTTGGGATAAAAGCTTTTTAAAAGAGCAGCAAGATGCTTTTAGATTACAAATTCAATTAGCGAAAAGTAAAAAATTACCAATCGTTATTCATTGTAGAGATGCATTTGATGAAGTATTTGAAGTTTTAGAAGAAGAAAAATCAGAAGATTTATTTGGAATTTTTCATTGTTTTACGGGCACTTTAGAGCAAGCGCAAAAGGCAATATCATATAAAATGAAACTAGGTATTGGTGGTGTGGTTACTTTTAAGAATGGCAAGATTGATACCTTTTTAAATGAAATAGCTTTAGAGCATATTGTTCTAGAAACTGATGCTCCTTATTTGGCGCCAGTTCCGTATCGTGGAAAAAGAAATGAAAGTGCTTATATTGTTAATGTGTTAGATAAATTGGCAAAAATCTATAATAAAACAGAATTAGAAATTGCTGAAATCACAACAGAAAACTCTAAAGCTGTTTTTGGGATATAAAATTGAGAAATAGCATGGCTGAGAAAACTAAAATTCTTCTACTTTATACTGGTGGTACTATTGGTATGATTAAAGATTATAAGTCTGGTGCTTTAAAAGCATTTGACTTTAATAAGCTTTTAAAAAACATTCCAGAACTAACTCAATTAGATTGCGAAATTAATACGCATTCATTTGAAACACCAATTGATTCGTCAAATATTAATACAGAACATTGGGTATCTATAGCCGCAACAATTGAAGATAACTATGATAATTATGATGGTTTTGTAGTCTTACATGGCAGTGATACAATGAGTTACTCAGCATCGGCTTTAAGCTATATGTTAGAGAACTTATCAAAACCTGTAATTTTTACTGGATCACAATTACCAATTGGAGATTTAAGAACTGATGCTAAAGAAAATTTAATCACATCAATTCAAATTGCCGCTTTACAAGAAAAAGGTAAAGCTGTTATCCAAGAAGTTGGACTATATTTTGAATATAAATTATATAGAGGAAATAGGACAACTAAATTTAGTGCAGAACATTTTGAAGCATTTGACTCATTAAATTATCCTCCATTAGCAGAATCTGGGGTTCATTTAAAGATTTTTTATGAATATTTATGGAAACCTAAAAAATTTAAAAAGCTAATTGTACATAAAACGTTAGATAATAATGTTGCTATTTTAAAATTATTTCCAGGTTTTAGTGAATTTTTGTTGAGCAGTATTTTAAATACAACAAATTTAAAAGCATTAATTATTGAGACTTATGGCGCAGGAAACGCACCAACAGAAAAATGGCTGGTAGAAAATTTAAAAAAAGCGATAAAAAAAGGAATCCATATTATTAATGTAACACAGTGTTCTGGAGGAGGTGTTATAATGGGTCAGTATGAAACAAGTGAGCATCTTCAAAAACTACAAGTTATTAATGGTAAGGATATTACGACAGAGGCAGCCATTACTAAACTTATGTATTTATTAGGGACTAAGGTTTCTCCAAAGTTGTTTAAAACAGTTTTTGAGACTCCTTTGCGCGGAGAAATGCTTTAAAATTAACTTCTTAAATTTCATTTAATACTTTTTTTTTTGTTAATTCGACGCCTTTAAAAGTTAGTATTGAGAGAGGTGGCCGAGTGGTCGAAGGCGCACGCCTGGAAAGTGTGTATACCTCAAAAGGGTATCGAGGGTTCGAATCCCTTCCTCTCTGCATTTAATTTTTAATTTTTTAATTGTAAAAATTTTTTATCTTTAACCCATTAACTAATCTAAATTAAGTTTGAAAGAAATGAAAAGATTATTCTCTATCCTAGCAGTAGCTGGGTTATTTGTTATTAACACAAATACTGTTAACGCTAAAGTAACTGCAAATGCAATTACTTCTAACCTATCCGCGACAATTGCAACTACTGCAACGATGATTCAAGAAGCAGCTGCAACTACTGAAGCAGAAAGAGGTTTTGTACAAGTTTTAAAAGAAAAATTTATTGAAGGTGGTGCTGGCTTCATGGGTATTGTACTATTATGTTTGATACTAGGTTTAGCCGTAGCTATTGAAAGAATAATTTACTTAAACTTGGCAAGTACAAATACAACAAAATTAAAGCAAAAAGTAGAAGATGCTTTAGCTTCTGGTGGTATTGAAGCTGCAAAAGAAGTTTGTAGAAACACTAAAGGCCCTGTTGCATCTATATTCTATCAAGGTTTAGATAGAGCTGGAGAAAGCATTGAATCTGCTGAAAAAGCTGTAGTGGCTTATGGTGGAGTTCAAATGGGACAATTAGAGAAGAACGTTTCTTGGTTGTCTTTATTTATTGCTATTGCACCAATGCTTGGTTTCATGGGTACTGTAATTGGTATGATTCAAGCATTTGAGAAGATTGCTGCTGTAGGTAACTTAAGTGCATCTCTTATTGCAGGAGATATTCAAGTTGCATTATTAACAACAGTATTTGGTCTTATTGTGGCTATTATTCTTCAAATTTTTTATAATTATATCATCGCTAAGATTGATAGTATTGTAAATGATATGGAAGATGCATCAATCTCATTGATTGATATGTTAGTAGATCACAAAAAATAAGTCACACATAATACTCAAGTAAAATGTATAAAATATTTAAAATACTTTTAATAGTACTCAGCGTCCTAGGATTGATCCTATGGGTGATGCTTGCTAGAGAGTCTGAAGTAACAATTAGCAATGGGTCAATGAATTTTATGTTTATCATATCTTTTATTCTCTTCGCAATAGCTGTAGTTGCAAGTTTGTTTTTCGGACTTAGAAATGTCTTTTCATCTCCAGAAGGTCTAAAAAGAACTTTGATTGGAGTTGGAGGTTTAGTAGTTGTTGCAATATTATCTTATGTATTCGCTACTGGCACAGATATTGATATACCAGAGATGGAGAGAAAAACAGGAATTCTAACAGATGAAAGTACCGTGAAGACAATTGGAACTTTCTTAAATATGTTTTTCATATTAACTATTGTTGCTGTCGGAGCAATGGTGATTCCTGGAATCAAAAAAATGTTTAATAAATAAATTAAAAAATTATGCCAAGAAGAGGAGCACCACCAGAGGTAAATGCCGGTTCTATGGCAGACATAGCTTTCTTGCTACTTATCTTTTTCTTAGTTACAACAACTATTGAAACAGATGCAGGTTTAGATCGTATGTTGCCACCCATTGAAGATGTTACAGATCCACCTATAATAAAACAAAAGAATATTTTTACGGTGAACATTAATAAATCTGGACAGCTTTTGGTGGAAGATGAAATATCTGACATTAAAAAATTAAGAGAGCAAGCAATGGCTTTCTTAGATAATGGTGGAGCCGCAAAAGGTAGCGAAGACTATTGTAGTTATTGCAAAGGCAAAAGAGATGAAACATCTTCTGATAACCCTGATAAAGCTATAATTTCATTGAAAAATGACAGAGAAACTAAATACGATATTTATATCACTGTTCAAAATGAAATAGTTGGGGCATATAATGAATTAAGGAATAGAGAAGCTCAACGCTTGTATAAAACTAATTTTACTGATATGGAGGCAGAATACCTAAATCCTGAAACATCAGACGAGAAGAAAGAGGTTTTAAAAGAAAGAGTTAAGAAGATTCAAGAATTATTTCCTCAGAAATTCTCAGAAGCTGAAACATCAAGTGGTAATTAATCGTAAAAGTTAAAAAGATATGTCAAAATTTAACAAGAAAAAAGACGGCGATGTGCCAGCAGTTTCAACTGCGTCACTTCCTGATATTGTTTTTATGCTGCTATTTTTCTTTATGACCGTTACGGTAATGAAAGATACTTCTGTTAAAGTTCAAAATGAACTTCCTAAAGCAAATGAGATTAAGAAACTAGAGAAAAAAGATCGTGTGATTACTATTTATGTTGGAGCGCCTACTGAAGAATATCAAAAGATATTTGGTAATGAAGCAAAAATCCAATTAAATGATAAGTTTTCTAGCCCATCTGAAGTAGGTCCTTATATTTTGCAGGAAAGAGCTAAAAAATCAGAAGATTTGCAAAATGTATTAACTACTTCTCTAAAAGTTGATAGAAATGCCAATATGGGTATTATTTCAGATATTAAAGAAGAGTTGCGTAAAGTAAATGCTTTGAAAGTCAACTACACTACCTATGAAGGTATTGCATTTGATAATCTAAAAAATTAAGATTTATTTTCTTTCAAAATTTAGTATACAGCGCTTCAAATTTAAAATTTGAAGCGCTTTTTTTATACAATAGCATTTCACTACCTTTATTTTATGTCAAAAAGTATTGTACTATTTTTTCTTATTTTTCCTTTATTACAGTTTTCTCAAACTGTAAATGATTCTAATGATATTGATACTCATTACCTTGAAGACCAATTTTATTTAGGTCTTAATTATAATTTTATGCTCAACAGACCCGATGGTGTTGTGCAACGAAATTTTTCATATGGCTTACAAGGTGGGATTATAAGAGATTTACCATTGAATGTTAATCGAAATTTTGGACTTGGTATTGGTATAGGTTATGCCGTTAATTCTTATTATACGAATTTAATTAGCACTGCTGATAATGGTACAGTCAGTTACTCAGTTGCTTCAAGTGACTTTAAATTTGACAGAAGTAAATTTGAAATTCATAGTATAGAGCTGCCTTTTGAATTAAGATGGAGAAATTCGACGCCTACAGATTATAAATTTTTGCGTATTTATTCGGGTATAAAATTTGGATATAATTTTAGTGCTAGATCTAAATTAGTGACTAGCGATACGAGAAATGGTTTTGCAAATCCTGATATTGAAAAATTTCAATATGGATTGACCTTTAATTTGGGCTATAACACCTTTAATTTACATTTGTATTATTCTCTATCTGATTTTTTGAAGAAAGATACTGTTTTAGATACTGGAGAGACAATAGCTATGAAGCCCATACGAATAGGTCTTATCTTTTATATACTATAAAATTTTACAACCAATAAGTTAGGGTTAAGAATTGTGATAGTATCCCAATAATCAAACCAGAAATTAATTCTAGTTTAGTATGAGCTCTGAAATAAAGTCTGGAAGAAGCAACTATTCCAATACACAATACTAAAACACTTATTGAAAGCGATATATTTATCTCAAAATGAATACTTAAGCTTATTAAATACATAACAAGGCTACCAATACCAAGCATATGCATGCTGCTTTTAAATTTAGCAAATAGCAGTAAGAGAGAAGTAAATAATGCTAAAACAAGCCCTATAAAGTAAAAATAAAGTTCTGGAGTGTAATTGTAAGGGATAACCTTGTAAATGATCATAAAAAGCAGAATTATGCTAATGTAAAGCGAATATTTTCGCTCTTTAATAGTCGATAATAATGCCGATTTTACAATTCCAATATTTCTAAGGATTAAAAAACAAATTAAAGGTATAATAACTGTCAATATGAAAATTGGTAACAAGTTGCCTATTTTCATTTCAAGTGAGGTATATTTTTTGGTTACTAAAAAATAAATAAGCGCCCCACTTATAGGAATAAAAATAGGATGGAATATATAAGCTATAATCTTAAAAAAGACTTTCATTAAATTTCTTTACGCATTCTGGCTACTGGAATTCCAAGTTGTTCTCTGTATTTTGCAACAGTTCTTCTCGCAATCGGATAGCCTTTTTCTTTTAGTATTTCGGCTAATTTATCATCGGTGAGTGGTTTTCTTTTAACTTCTTCACCAATAACATTTTCTAAAATCTTTTTAATTTCTTTTGTTGACACATCTTCTCCTTGATCGTTCTTCATCGATTCAGAAAAGTACTCTTTTATTAATTTAGTACCATAAGGAGTGTCTACATACTTACTATTTGCAACTCTAGACACTGTAGATACATCCATATTAATTTTATCAGCAATATCTTTAAGAATCATTGGTCTTATCTTGCGCTCATCACCAGTCAAAAAGTACTCTTCTTGATAATGCATTATGGTACTCATTGTAACATAGAGCGTTTGTTGACGCTGTTTAATAGCATCAATAAACCATTTTGCGGCGTCTAATTTTTGCTTTATAAATAAAACAGTATCTTTTTGTGATTGCGACTTTTCTTTTGAATTTTTATACCCTTCAAGCATGTTATTGTAATCTTTTGAAACATGAAGCTCAGGAGCATTTCTTCCATTAAGAGTAAGTTCTAATTCACCATCAATTATTTTTATAGAAAAATCTGGAACTATATGCTCTATCATTCTTGTGTTGCCAGAATAAGAACCTCCAGGTTTTGGATTTAATTTTTCTATTTCGCCAATTGCTTTTTTTAGTTGTTCTTCAGAAATGTTATGCTTTTGGATTAATTTTTCGTAATGTTTTTTTGTAAACTGTTCAAAAGATTTTTCTAAAATGCTAATAGCAAGTTCAACACTTGGGGTAAGTTCTTTCCGTTTTAGTTGAATAATTAAACATTCTTCGAGAGAAGTAGCGCCAACTCCAGGTGGATCTAATTCTTGAACTATTTTTAATATTTTTTTTATTGATTGTTGTTCAGTATAAATATTTTGTGTGAAAGCTAGATCGTCTAAAATATCACTTAAAGGTCTTCGTATATAGCCGCTTTCATCAACACTTCCTACTAAAAATTCGGCAATAGCCCATTCATCATCACTTAAATAAAAAGTATTAAGTTGATTTATTAAATATTGATTGAACGATGTTCCTGATGCGTAAGGAACTGTTTTTTCCTCATCATCTGCACTGTAATTGTTTGCTTGAGTTCTGTATTCAGGAATTTCATCATCACTTAAATACTCATCTATATTAATATCTTCAGCACCTATACTTTCACTATCAGATTCGTCATTATAAGAATCATCATCATATTCATCATCAAAATTATCGGTTTCTTCCTTTCCTGTTTCTAAAGCAGGATTTTCCTCTAGCTCCTGTTTCAAGCGTTGTTCAAACGCTTGTGTAGGCAACTGTATCAGCTTCATTAATTGAATTTGCTGAGGCGAAAGCTTTTGCGATAATTTAAACGATAAATGTTGTTTAAGCATATAAAATTATATTCTTTCTTATAAAGTTAAGATTTCAATTTTTAAAATTCTGCATTTTGTGGCGTTCTTGGAAAAGGAATCACATCTCTAATGTTACCCATTCCAGTAGTAAAAAGTACTAAGCGTTCAAAACCTAGACCAAACCCACTATGTACAGCGGTTCCAAATTTTCTAAGATCAAGATACCACCAAAGTTCTTCCTCATCAATCCCTAATGTTTCAATTTTTTCTTTTAAAACATCTAAACGCTCTTCACGCTGAGAACCTCCTACAATTTCACCTATCCCTGGGAAAAGAATATCCATGGCTCTAACGGTTTTACCGTCATCATTTAATCGCATATAAAATGCTTTAATTTTAGCTGGATAATCAAATAATATTACGGGGCATTTAAAGTGTTTTTCAACAAGAAAACGTTCGTGTTCGCTTTGTAAATCAGCTCCCCATTCTTCAATAATATATTGGAATTTCTTCTTTTTATTTGGAGTACTACTTTTTAAAATATCAATAGCCTCTGTATATGTAACTCTTTTAAAATTATTCTCAGCAACAAATTTAAGCTTCTCGATGAGCGACATTTCACTTCTTTCAGCCTGAGGTTTTGTTTTTTCTTCATCAAGTAAACGTTGTTCTAAAAATTGTAGATCGTCATTACAATTTTCTAAAACATAAGTAATAACATCTTTTATAAAATCTTCTGCAAGATCCATATTAGCATCCAAATCATTAAATGCTACTTCAGGCTCTATCATCCAAAATTCAGCTAAATGACGAGAAGTATTAGAATTTTCGGCTCTAAATGTAGGTCCGAATGTATATACTTTTCCTAATGCCATTGCATAGGTTTCAGCTTCTAATTGGCCAGAAACAGTTAAATTAGTTTCCTTTCCAAAAAAGTCTTGTTTAAAATCAATTTTTCCATCCTCTGTTAATGGAGGATTTTTTTGATCTAAAGTAGATACTCTAAACATTTCTCCCGCTCCTTCAGCATCAGAGCCAGTTATAATGGGTGTGTGAACATTATAAAACCCATTGTTTTGAAAGTATCTATGAATAGCAAATGATAATGCTGAACGAACTCTCATTACTGCAGCAAATGTATTTGTACGAACTCTAAGATGTGCCTTTTCTCTTAAAAACTCTAAAGAGTGTTTTTTGGGTTGAATAGGATAGGTATCTGGATCTGAAGTTCCTAAAACAATTAATTCTTTTACCTGTATTTCAACTGTTTGTCCTTTACCTTGACTTTCGACTAAAGTACCACTAATTTTTAGAGCAGCTCCAGTTGATATTTTTTTCAAAAGAGCTTCATCAAAATTTTCGAAATCTACTACACATTGAATATTGTGTAAGGTAGAACCATCATTTAAAGCTATAAATCTATTGCTTCTAAAGGTTTTAACCCAACCATTAACGGTTACTTCTTGTAATGAAAGATTTGATGAAAGTAGTTCTTTAATGCTAAGTGATTTCATTCTGATTTTTCTATTTTTAAATAACAAAGATAGCCTTTTTGCTAAAAAAGGGTTTATTTGTTTGATGTATAAAACTTGTTTTTTATTCTAAATCTTTATCAGAGATTTCATCTTTTGGTAAGATATCTATTTGTGGCTTTTTAAGCACTTCTTTATTCGCAATATTACGTTCTAATGATAATAATAATGATGGTAATAAAATTAAGTTTGCCAACATTGCAAATAATAAAGTTGCAGACACTAATGTGCCTAATGCAACAGTACCACCAAAACTTGAAATCGCAAATACAGAGAAACCGAAAAATAATACAATAGAAGTATAAAACATACTTACTCCAGTTTCACGTAAAGCTGCATATACCGATTTTTTAATACGCCAATTATTTGCGGCAAGTTCTTGACGATATTTTGCGAGAAAGTGTATAGTGTCATCCACTGAAATACCAAAAGCAATACTAAATACTAATATGGTTGAAGGTTTTATGGGTACGCCAACAAATCCCATTAATCCTGCTGTGATGACTAATGGTAATAAGTTCGGAATTAATGAAATGATTATCATTTTAAAAGAACGAAACAAATAGGCCATAAACAAGGCAATGAGCCCAATAGCCAATGCAAGTGATGCGATTAGATTGTTGACTAAATATTTCGTTCCTTTTAAAAATATAAGAGCACTACCGGTCATATATACATCAAACTGATCAGCAGGAAATATTTTAGTAATATTTTCTTGAAGTTTACTTTCTATTTCTTCCATGCGGTTTGTTTTCACATCCTTCATGAAGGTTGTTATCCGTGCAACTTGCCCTGTTGAGTCTACAAAACTTTTTAATAAATTGCCATTATTTGACGATTTTCGAGCAATATCCATTATAAATGTATTCTCTTGAGAAGTCGGTAATTGGTAGTATTTTGGAATGCCATTGTAAAATGCCTGTTTTGAATATTTTACTAAATCAACTACAGATACAGGTCTAGAAAGTTCAGGAATTTCGTGAACAACTTGGCTTAAATCTTCCATCTTTTTTAAAATAGAAGGCTTTAAAACACCCTTTTTTCTTTTAGTGTCTACTACAATTTCAACAGGCATAATCCCATCAAACTCTTGCTCAAAAAAACGAATATCTTTAAAGAATTCAGCTTTTCTTGGCATATCTTCTATTGGACTACCAGAAATATCTATTTGATAAATACCTATTATACTAATAACAAGTAAGCATATTGAAACTACGTAAACTGAAATTCTTTTTTCACGTACTATAGTTTCCATCCAACTTACAAAAGTGTCAATCCATCTTTTGTTAAGGTGTTTTAAGTGTTTTGTCTTAGGTAAAGACATAAAACTATATACGATTGGAATAATTAAAAGTGAAAGTATAAATATGCCAATAATATTAATTGATGCAACAATACCAAATTCTTTTAAAAGCTGACTGTCTGTAATAATAAATGTAGCAAAACCAGATGCAGTTGTAATATTTGTCATTAGTGTTGCATTACCAATTTTAGAAATTACCCTTTGCAGAGAAAGTGCTTGATTGCCATGCTTTTTAACTTCTTGTTGGTATTTATTTATTAAGAAAATGCAATTTGGAATACCAATAACAATAATTAGAGGAGGTATTAAAGCTGTTAAAACTGTTATTTCATATTGTAGCAAGCCTAAAATTCCGAAAGACCACATAACTCCAATAATTACAACACACATTGATATTAAAGTGGCTCTAAAGCTTCTAAAAAAGAAAAAGAAAATTAAAGAAGTAACTCCTAAAGCTGCAAGTATGAATTTTCCAATCTCATCTATAATACTTTGTGAATTCATAGTTCTGATATATGGCATACCAGAAACATGAACATCTAGATTTGTTTCTTCTTCAAATACCTTTACTAACCCAGTTAAATCTTCAAGAATAAAATCTTTCCTTGCAGCAGTGTTTACGATATCTTTATCTAAGTAAACTACAGTTCGGATAGTCTTCGTCTCTTTATTATAAATTAAATCTTCGTAAAAAGGTAAGTCATTAAAAAGGTGTGATGAAAGCGAATCTATTTCAGCTTTTGTGGTTGGTTTTTTCTTGATAAAACGCTTAAGCACAAACTCTTGCTTTGTAGTGTCTTTCACTAATTCTTGGAGGTTGTCTGTTGATAAAACAAAATCTACCTCAGGGAAAGCTGCTAATTGTTTACTTAATTTATTCCACCTATTGAATTTTTCTGGAGTAAAAAGAGAGCTATCATTAATTGCTAAAACCATGACATTGCCTTCTTCTCCAAAAGTCTTAAGAAAAGATTGGTATTTAATATTTACAGGATGATGGTCAGGTAATAAATTGGCTTGGGAACTTGAAAATCGCATTTTGTCCCATTGCATTGCTAAAAAAATGGTAATAGCGATTATTAATATAAGAATTACGATTCTATTTCTAAGAATGATACTTGCGGTCTTTGCCCAAAAACCTTTAGTTATTTTTGCAACCATGTTCTTTTTTACAATTCCGACAAAGGTAGAAAATGATTATGTGTATTCACAGTAAAGTAGCAACCGAATGGCTATTTTTTAAACGATTATCTTTTTAAAAATTAATTATATAAAAAAAGAGCGACAATTTGCCGCTCTCTTAAATAGTGTATTTGAAAAATGAAATTAAACTTTCATAATTTCAGCCTCCTTAACAGCTAATACATCTTCTATTTTTTTACTGTACTTGTTAGTTAATTCTTGAATATCAGCTTCTGCATTTTTCTTTAAATCTTCTGAAGCGTCATCAAGATTTCTAATCTCTTTATTGGCTTCTTGTCTTGCATTACGAATTCCTATTTTAGCATCTTCGGCTTCAGCTTTCGCTTGTTTTGCTAAATCTCTTCTACGCTCTTCTGTTAACGGTGGAACACTTATAATTATAAAATCGCCATTATTCATGGGGTTAAAACCTAAATTTGCAATCATTATGGCTTTTTCAATTTCTTGAAGCATATTTTTTTCCCAAGGTTGAACAGTAATAGTTCTCGCATCAGGAATATTAATATTAGCAACTTGAGCTAGTGGAGTAGAAGAGCCATAATAATCTACCATAACGCTAGATAACATAATTGGATTTGCTTTTCCTGCTCTAATTTTCGCAAAAGATTTTACTAAATGCTCTATTGAGCCATCCATGCTTTCTTTGGTACTATCTAATATAAATGTAATTTCTTCGTTCATTTTGTAAATTTTTAAAAAAAGTGCAGCATATAATGTGCCAAATACTAATTATCAACTACGGTACCAATGTTTTCACCAGAAACTAATTTTAATAAATTACCTTTTTTGTTCATATCAAAAACCACAATAGGCAATTCATTTTCTTGACTTAGAGTAAAAGCAGTGGTATCCATTACTTTTAATCCTTTTGTTAAAACGTCTTTAAATGTAATTGTATCAAATTTAGTTGCTGTCTTATCTTTTTCAGGATCAGAAGTATAAATTCCGTCTACTCTTGTTCCTTTTAGAATTACATCAGCCTCAATTTCAATGGCACGTAATACAGCCGCAGAATCAGTCGTAAAATATGGATTTCCAGTCCCTCCTCCAAAAATAACAACACGACCTTTTTCTAAATGTCTCATGGCGCGTCTTCTGATAAAAGGTTCAGCAACTTCATTTATTTTAATAGCCGATTGTAATCTGGTTTGTATCCCTTTTTCTTCAAGGGCGCTTTGTAGAGCAAGACCATTTATAACAGTTGCTAGCATTCCCATATGGTCGCCTTGTACGCGATCCATTCCATTACTTGCGCCAGCAACTCCCCTGAAAATATTTCCTCCACCAATAACTATTGCAATTTCAATTCCTTTAGCAACTACTTCTTTAATTTCATCTGCGTACTCTGATAGTCTTTTTGGATCTATTCCATATTGTCTATCACCCATTAATGCTTCGCCGCTAAGTTTTAATAGAATTCTTTTATATTGCATGGTTTGTTTTTAGTTAAACTAGGGCAAAAATAATCAATTTTTTTTATGACAATAGCTGTTGTAAAATTTTATATATGCTAATTGTTTCTGAAAAATTGTTAGCATCTTGTTTTAATTTTATAATCTTGTTTAAAATTTTAAAAAGTGTCTATTAGACAATTGAAAAACAGAATAATAGTATTATGAAAAAAATAGGATTTTTAATAGTTCTTGGTTTTTTACTAAATAGTTGTGGAGCCAGTAAAAATTTAATTAGTGCTAATAAAGCACCAGTTTTAGTAAGCATTGATTTGGTAAATGTAAATGATGATAAGGTCTTGGTATCAATAAACCCTGGGGCTTTTAGTACAGATGAAGTGTCTTTTTATATACCAAAAACTGTACCTGGTACATATAGTACAGATAATTATGGAAAGTATATTGAAAGTTTTAAGGCTTTTGATTATAAAGGAGGTGAGCTTCAAGTTTCTAAATCTGATGATAACACTTGGAATATTTCTAACGGTAAAACTTTAGATAGAATTTCATATTATGTTAATGATACTTACGATACAGAAGATGAAGTAGAAGATAAAGTCTTTTCACCTTCAGGAACAAACATTCTCAAAGATGAAGACTTCATGTTGAATTTACATGGTTTTGTTGGCTATTTTAAAGATTTGAAAGAAATACCATACGAACTTTCAATTATGCATTCGGCAAATTTAAAAGCAACTACATCATTATATAAAAAGCAAAATGTAGCTGAAAATGCAGAGGTGGATACTTTTATAGCAAGCCGATATTTTGAAGTTACGGATAATCCAATTTTATATGCCAAGTCTGATATTGCTTCTTTTGAAGTTAATGGGATAACTGTTCATTTGAGTGTATATTCTCCTAATAATATTTATACAGCGGCATCACTAAAAGAAAGAATGTTGAAAATGATGACTGCTCAAAAAACTTTTTTAGGTGCAGTAAATAGTACAAAACAATATAACATTTTGCTTTATTTGTCACAGGGTGAGAAAGATGCAACAGGTTATGGAGCATTAGAGCACCATACATCCACGGTTGTTGTTTTGCCTGAACAAATGGATAAAGAACGTTTAGAACAAGCAATGGTTGATGTTGTTTCACACGAATTTTTTCATATTGTAACACCACTAAGTGTTCATTCTGAAGAGATTCAATACTTCGATTTTAATGATCCAAAAATGTCGAAACACCTTTGGATGTATGAAGGTACTACGGAATATTTCGCCAATTTATTTCAAATTCAGCAGGGCTTAATTGATGATGCAGATTTTTACAAGCGTATTATGGATAAGATAAATAACTCAAAGCGATATGATGACGCGATGTCTTTTACGCTGATGAGTCAAAATATTTTAGAAGACCCTTATAAAGATAATTATGCAAATGTGTATGAAAAAGGAACATTAATAAACATGGCCTTAGATATTACGCTTCGTGAATTAAGTAATGGTGAGAAAAGTGTTTTGTGGTTGTTAAAAGAATTGTCTAAAAAGTATGGAGATAAAGTACCTTTTAAAGACGATGCATTAATTGGAGAAATTGTTGCTATGACCTATCCGCAAATTGGTGAATTTTTTGAAACACATGTTGTTGGAGATAAATCTATTAATTATGAAGAATACCTTTCTAAAGTTGGATTAGAAATAGGTTCAGAAGAGGAAGAAAGCGGATATTTTTTGATGGGGCAGATACCTTATATAGATGTTGATCAATCAAATGATAATGCAATTTTTATTAGAGAAGGGATTGAGTTAAATAGTTTTTTAATTGATTTAGGTGCTCAAGGTGGAGATATTATAAAATCTATTGATGGTACAGAAATAAATTTAGAATCAATAAGACCTATCATTGGTCAGAGTTTTGGTTGGTCTCCTGAAAAAGAAATTACTATGGTAGTAACTCGCGATGGTGAAGAATATACTTTAACTGGAAAGGTAGGGACACCTATAGTGAAAACTAAAAAAATCATGCCAGTCGAAAATCCTACAGAAGCGCAATTAGCTTTAAGAAAAGTTTGGATGAAGGGGTAGTCGTAAAATACAAGATAGAATATAAAAATGACATCAATTGATGTCATTTTTTTTATCTCATAAGAGTGGTATGTTTTACAAAAAGTAAAGTTTTTGAAATAGGAGTTAACGATTTATTTGAACTCTAAGATCAAGATTGGAAATAATTAAAACAAAAAAAAGCCACAATTTTATTAATTGTGGCTTTTTTATAATACTATTTTTATTATCCTAAGGCAACACGCTTAAAGCTAGTTACTGATAAATCTTTTTGAGCTGATGCAACATAAGTAGCAACATTTATTTTATCATCTTTAATGAAATTTTGATCTAATAAACATTGTTCTTGATCAAGAGTTGTGTTATCTGAAATAAAACGATCCATTTTACCTGGAAGAATTTTATCCCAAATTTGTTCAGGCTTTCCTTCAGCTTTTAGTTCAGCTTTAGCAGTTTCTTCTGCTTTTGCTAAAACGTCATCAGATAATTGAGCCATAGAAATAAATTGAGGTACATTTTTAAGGGTTTTACCTAAACGACCTAATTCTTCATTTTCTTTTTCAATAACAGCAATTCTAGCTTCTGTTTCTGCTGCAATAAAAGCAGGGTCAAAATCTTTATATGATAAAGTTGTAGCACCCATAGATGCAATTTGCATAGCAACATCTTTACCTACTTCTTCGTTTTTAGCTGATAAACCTACTAATGCAGCAATCTTGTTAATGTGAACATAACTACCTACATAAGGAGCTTCAAGCTTTTCAAATGCTGTAATATCTAATTTCTCACCAATAACACCAGTTTGTTCGATTAGTTTATCAGCAACAGTCATTCCACCAAAATCAGAGGCTAAGAAATCTTCTTTACTATCAAAGTTTAATGCTTTTTCAGCAAGTTCATTTGCTAAAGCAATAAAGTTTTCGTTTTTACCAACAAAATCAGTTTCACAACCTAAAACTATAGCTACACCAACTGTATTGTCAGCATTAACTTTTGCAATAGCAGCACCTTCAGTTGATTCTCTGTCAGCTCTTTTAGCAGCAACTTTTTGTCCTTTTTTACGAAGAACTTCAATTGCTTTGTCAAAATCTCCTTCAGCTTCTACTAAAGCATTTTTGCAGTCCATCATACCTGCACCTGTAGCTTGTCTTAATTTGTTTACTTCTGCGGCGGTAATTTTTACCATTTTATATATGATTTTAAAACTATTCTAAAATTAAAACTTTAAAAAGAGTTAATTTAAGTTGTAGTGTTAATTAAAAATTTAGTTTATACTATCTAATCGTTAAGGGTTTATTCTATACCGCCTTTAACGTTGTCTTGCCATTCTTTAAGTTCATCCCATTTACCATCAGCAGCCATTTTAGCTTGTTTTGGCCAAGATGCAGGATTTTTTGAAGCATATCTTGAACCTGCGTCAGCTAAAATTGCATTTAATTCTTCTTCAGATTTTTCAGCTAAATCACCAAAAGTACTAATACCAGAATTTTGAAATATTTCAGAAATTTTTGGGCCTATTCCTTCAACTTTAGTCAAATCGTCAGCTTCTTCATCGCTCTTCTCAACTACTTTTTTTACTTCAGCTTTCTTTTTTGATGGAGCTTTTTCTGCATCGTCACCCTCTTTGCCTGATTGTTTTTCTGATTTACGTTCAGATAAACCTTCAGCGATTGCTTCAGTAACATGAGTTAAAATTGCTTCGATAGATTTTGAAGCATCATCATTTGATGGAATAATATAATCTAATAAACGCGGATCAGAATTGGTATCTGCCATTGCGAAAATTGGAATATTTAATTTTATAGCTTCTTTTACGGCAATGTGCTCACGCATTGTATCTACTATAAATAAAGCGCCAGGTAAACGTGTCATTTCAGAAATAGAACCTAAGTTTTTCTCTAATTTTGCACGTAAACGATCTACTTGTAAACGTTCTTTTTTAGAAAGAGTTAAGAAAGTACCATCTTTTTTCATTCTATCAATAGAAGCCATTTTTTTAACAGCTTTACGGATAGTAACAAAGTTAGTTAACATTCCACCTGGCCATCTTTCAGTGATGTAAGGCATGTTTACTTTTGATACTTTTTCTGAAACGATATCTTTTGCTTGCTTTTTTGTTGCAACGAAAAGAATTTTTCTACCAGAAGCTGCAATTTTCTTTAAAGCTTCATTAGCTTCTTCTAATTTTGCAGCAGTTTTGTAAAGGTTGATAACGTGAATTCCATTACGCTCCATGTAGATGTAAGGAGCCATGTTTGGATTCCATTTTCTAGTCAGGTGACCAAAATGCACACCTGCTTCTAATAAGTCTTTTACTTCGATTTTTTTTGCCATTTTTTGTACTTAGTTTACGTTCTGTTGAATTAGCAATATTGAAGTGGCACTTTTGTGGCCTCCAATATTTAGATGCTAAACTAGTTTCCAAAAGCTGTTATACCTTTGGACAACAACAACTTGATTTTAAAATTTAACCCTGAAAAATATTTTCAGGGCTTTCAATGAACTTTTGATGGATTGTATAAAATACAATCTATTTTTTAACCCTCTAATATTAACGTTTAGAGAATTGGAATTTCTTACGAGCTTTCTTCTGACCGAATTTCTTACGTTCAACCATTCTAGGGTCTCTAGTTAATAAACCTTCTGGTTTAAGGATGATTCTATTTTCAGCATCTACTTCACATAATGCTCTAGATAAAGCTAAACGAATTGCTTCAGCTTGACCAGTAATTCCACCACCAAATACGTTTACGTTTACATTGTAAGTGTCTTCAGTATTTGTTAATGCAAATGCTTGTTTTACTTTATATTGTAAAGTTGCTGTAGGGAAATAAACCTCTAAATCTTTTTTATTAACAGTAATCTTACCATTACCTTCTGAAAGATATACACGTGCAACAGCAGTTTTTCTTCTTCCTATTTTGTGAATTACGTCCATTATTTAAGGTCGTTTAAATTAATTACAGTTGGTTTCTGAGCTTCTTGACCATGTTGAGCACCTTCGTAAACTTTCAAGTTACGGAATATAGCAGAACCTAATTTATTTTTAGGCAGCATTCCTTTAACAGAACGTTCTACAATGCTAACTGGGTTTTTAGCTAAAGCTTCTTTAGCAGTTTGAAATCTTTGTCCGCCAGGATATCCTGTATGGCGTACATAAGTTTTACTTTCCCACTTATTACCAGTCAAGTTTATTTTTTCTGCGTTGATAACAACTACATTATCTCCACAATCTACATGCGGTGTAAAGCTTGGCTTGTATTTTCCTCTTAATAATTTTGCAACTTTTGAAGCAAAACGACCTAATGTCTCTCCTTCTGCATCAACCAACACCCATTGCTTATCAACAGTTGCTTTGTTCGCGGAAATTGTCTTGTAAGTTAATGTGTCCACAGTACTTTTTTATTTATTAAACACTTAAATCCCGATTAATGGGGTGCAAATGTACAATTATAAACTTGAATTACAAATGCTTGTTTCTAAATTATTTGAATATTTTTTTATTCCTGTTATATTTAGCACTGCAAACATATAATTAAAAGGATTATTCTTCTATGAAATATAGTTTTTTTCAGGTGTAGATTCCTTTTTTTATTTAATATTGATTTTTTTTAAAAAATATTAATTTACTTTTTTCGTTATCTCTACTCTATACTAAACCAATTTATATAATATGAAGCAAAGCATTTTATCTCTATTTTTTTTATTTCTATTTATTTTTTCATGTTCTAATGATAAGTTAGATAATGAAGATTCAGTTACTATTGTCGGCGAATGGAAGTTCAAGAGTTTAGATACCAATGAAGCATCTGGAAATGTTGAATTAGCAAATGATATTTTGATGGTTTTAGTTGCTGGAGGCTGTGATGTGCTTAGTTTTAATTTTAAAACAGATCATACAGTTACTTCTTTTTATAGAGATTTTACTGAAACGGGTAAAGATGTAAATGTAGCAGGAACTGGATTGTTAATTGAGTGTCCAGAAACAGTTAATGTAGAAACAACTTTATGGGAGTTAACTGGAAATCAATTATCATTTATAGATGATGATGGAGCTATTAAAACAGTAACTATTCAAATTGTGGGTTCAACTTTAATTATACCGGGAGAAGTATTGGATGAGAACAATTTAGCTGGAACAAAAGCTATTTTTGAGAAACAGTAATACTATCAAAAAATAAGAACAAAAAACCCTTTGAGAAATCAAAGGGTTTTTTGTTCTTAATGAGCAGCTAGCCAATTTTCACCAATGCCAATTTCAACATCTAATGGTACGGTAAGTTTGTATGCATTTTCCATTTCAGATTTAATTAAAGTTTTCATTTCTTCTAATTCAGGTTTAAAAACATCAAAAACCAATTCATCATGAACTTGTAAGAGCATTTTTGTTTTATAGTTGCCTTCTTCCAATTTTTTATGAATATTAATCATCGCTATTTTTATTATATCGGCAGCGCTACCTTGTATTGGAGCGTTTACGGCATTTCGTTCTGCTGCGCCCCTTACGATTGCATTACTTCCATTTATATCTTTTAAATACCGGCGTCTGCCTAAAACGGTTTGAACATAGCCATTATCACGAGCAAAATCTACTAGTTCGCTCATGTAATTTCGTAATTTTGGATAGGTCTTATAATATGTATCTATTAATTCTTTTGATTCAGCTCTAGTTAAATCTGTTTGATTACTCAATCCAAAAGCAGAAACACCATAGATGATTCCGAAATTTACAGTTTTTGCATTGCTACGTTGCTCACGAGTAACCTCGTTTATTGGAACATTAAATACTTTAGAGGCGGTTGATGCATGAATATCTTCTCCATTTTTAAAAGCTTCAATCATAGTCGTCTCATCACTTAAAGCAGCAATAATTCGAAGTTCTATTTGAGAATAATCAGCAGCAAGCAAAATATAATCATCATTACGAGGTACAAAAGCTTTACGTACCTGTCTTCCTCTTTCAGTTCGGATAGGGATATTCTGTAAATTTGGATTGTTACTACTTAAACGCCCAGTTGCTGCCACTGTTTGCATATAATCGGTATGCACTCTTCCTGTGATTTCTTCTACTTGAGTGGGTAATGCATCTACATAGGTACTTTTAAGTTTTGATAAGCCTCTATATTCTAATACATTTTTTATGATTTCATGGTCTTTTGATAGGTAGGAAAGTACATCTTCAGCCGTTGAATATTGTCCAGTTTTTGTTTTTTTAGGTTTGTCGACAAGCTTTAATTTCTCAAAAAGTATATCACCAAGCTGTTTTGGTGATGCAATATTGAATTCTTCACCAGCTTCTTCATATATTTTTATTTCAAGATTCTTAATATCATTCTCTAAATCTTCAGAAAGAGAATGTAAAAAATCTTTATCAAGTTTTATACCTTCTAACTCCATATCAGCTAGCACATGTAAAAGAGGTACCTCAATAGTAGCGAATAAATTTTCAGTTTTAGCTTCTGTTAATTCTGGTTTAAAATGTTGCGCTAATTGATAGGTAATATCAGCATCTTCGGCTGCATATTCGGTTTGCTCTTCTATGGGAACATCCCTCATATTTAGTTGGTTTTTTCCTTTTTTACCAATTAATTCGGTAATAGAAACGGGAGTGTAATTTAAATAAGTCTCCGCTAATACATCCATATTATGACGCATATCTGGATTGATAAGGTAGTGCGCTAACATGGTGTCAAAACATTTTCCTTTAATAGTTACTCCATATTTATTGAGAACTTTAATATCATATTTTAAATTCTGACCAATTTTTTCTATCTCTTCGGCTTCAAAGAAAGGTCGTAATAGTTCAATAAGTTCTTGAGCTTCCTCTTTTTCTTCAGGGAAAGGAATATAAAATCCTTTTGATGCTTCCCAGGAAAACGCAATGCCTACTAATTCTGCTATAAGCGGATTAAGACCTGTTGTTTCAGTATCAAAACATACTGAAGTTTGCTTCATTAAATTTTGTAAAAATAATTTCATTGCCATTCCCGGAGCAACACTCTGGTATACATGAGAAACATCTTTAATTGTTTTTCTACTAGAATAATCTTGAATGGTTTCTGCTATAGTGCTTGGGTCGCCTCCAAATAATGAGAATTGCCCTCCGCCTGCTTCTTTTGCTTGCGCTTTTGCAGTGGGTGTATTGGTTATTTGTGTAACTGTATCTTCTTCTTCATTTGAGAAAAGTTTTAAAAACTGTTCTTTTAATCGCCTAAATTCTAATTCTTCAAAAATCACTTGAACTTTTTCGGCATCAGGCATAGAAAGTTCATAATCTTTTGCGTCGAAGGTTACATCGCAATCAATACAAATTGTAGCTAATTTTTTTGAGAGTAATCCAAGTTCTTTATTGGCTTCTACTTTAAGTTTCATAGCACCTTTTAACTTGTCAGTATTAGCTAAAAGATTTTCCATCGAGCCAAATTCTTCTATGAATTTTTTTGCTGTTTTATCGCCAACACCTGGGAGACCTGGAATATTATCACTTGCATCGCCCATCATACCTAGATAATCAATTACTTGTTCAGGGCGTTCAACACCAAAACGTTTTTGAACTTCTGGAATTCCCCAAATTTCAATACCATTACCCATTCGAGCGGGGCGGTACATGAAAATATTTTCAGAAACTAGTTGTCCAAAATCTTTATCAGGGGTTACCATAAAAACTTTGTAATCTTCTTTTTCTGCTTGTTTAGCAAGAGTTCCTATGATATCATCGGCTTCCCAACCTTCTAAAACAACAACAGGAATGTGCATTGCTTTCAAAATATCTTGAATGTAGGGTACGGCAATTCGGATAGCATCTGGAGTCTCATCTCTATTGGCCTTATATTCTGGGAATAATTCAGTACGTTCTGCGCTTCCTCCTTTATCAAAACAAACGGCTAAATGATCTGGTTTTTCACGACGAATAACATCTAAAAGAGAGTTCATGAAACCCATAATAGCAGAGGTATCCATCCCTTTTGAGTTTATTCTTGGGTTTTTAATTAATGCATAATAACCACGAAATATTAATGCATATGCATCAAGTAAAAAAAGTCTTTTTTGATCTGCCATTGTTATAAGTTTAAAAGGGGTTCAAACTTACAAAGATTTTCCCCTTTTGAAAGATTTATGATTTGATATATGAACCTGCTGGGTGATTTATTTGCCCTTCTTCAGTATACATGCTATAGCTAAAGCCCGGATGTATGCAATATCCACCAGTTTCTCCTTTTTTATTGATGGCAAGAAATCCTATTTGAAAATCTTGCTTGTCTTTATTTTTCTCCATAATGCGTTTTACACCTTCTTCACAGGCTTCTTGTGGAGATTTACCTTGACGCATAAGTTCTACAATTAAAAAACTGCCTACAGTACGAACCACTTCTTCTCCTACGCCAGTAGCGGTAGCGGCACCTACTTCATTATCTACAAACAAACCAGCACCAATCATTGGAGAATCACCCACACGACCTCTAACTTTATAAGCCATTCCACTTGTAGTGCAGGCTCCTGATAGATCTCCATTTTTGTCGATGGCAAGCATGCCAATAGTGTCATGATTTTCAATATTAATTATAGGCTTATATTCTGAGGTCTTTTTCCATTCTAACCAATCTTGTTTAGATTTTTCGGTGAGTAAGTCTACTTTAGGAAATCCTTGTTCGTAAGCAAATTGTTCTGCGCCAGCACCAGCTAAGTAAATATGAGGCGTTTTTTCCATCACTTTTCTAGCAACTGAAACTGGGTGAGCTATATTTTCCATGCATAAAACTGCTCCACAATTGGCATCTTTATCCATAATACAGGCATCTAGAGTTACATGTCCATCTCGGTCCGGTCTTCCTCCGACACCAACTGTATTATTATTTACATCTGCTTCTTCAGTCATTACGCCTTGCTCTACTGCATCAAGAGAACTTCCTCCTTTTTCAAGTACTTCCCATGCTTTGGCTGTTGCATTATGAAAATTCCATGTGCAGACTACTATTGGTTTTATAGGAATACTATCTTTAGGAATAATTTTATGTTCTTCTTTGCAAGAAGCAATTAAAGGTGTTGAAAGTATACCTGCTGTCGCGATGGACGAATTTTTTAAAAATTTTCTTCTTTGCATGCTATAAACGTGTTGATTAATTTTGAGGTTTAAATATAATAATATGTTGATAGAAGTTTGTACAAATTCATTAGAATCGGCTTTAAATGCTCAAAAAGTGGGAGCGGATAGAATTGAGCTTTGTGCAGAGCTGGGTCTTGGTGGAATAACTCCATCATTTGGCTTACTTAAAAGTATAAGAGAAAAAATAAAAATTCCTGTTCATGTTTTAATTCGACCAAGAAGTGGAGATTTTTTATATTCTGATCTAGAGTTTGATGCTATGCTAAATGATATTAAACTTTGTGTTGATTTAGGTTTTGATGGAATCGTTTCTGGGGTTTTGTGTAAAGATTTTTCTATAGATATAGATAGAGTTGCTATGTTAAAAGAAGCATCTGAAAATTTGAAATTTACTTTTCATCGGGCTTTTGATTGGGTTAATGATCCAATTTTGGCACTATCTGAATTAGAAAAGATAGGGGTTGATTACATTTTGTCTTCTGGTCAAAAAACCAAAGCTATTGAGGGGATTGAATTATTATCTTTATTGAATCAAAAATCTTCACATTGCACTATTATGCCTGGAAGCGGCATAAATGCTGAAAACGGAATACTTTTTAAAGAAAAAGATTTTAAAATAATTCATTTATCGGCGGCAGTTTTTCATGAAAAAAATGCAAATAAACAAAGTTTGCCAATGAGTTATCTTCCTTTTTTAGCAGAGAATAAAGTAGTTGTTTCTGATAGTGAAATTATTAGACTGTTACTGAATAGGGTTAAATAAACTTTAAATGAAGCAACAATTTTCGTATTTAGAAATACCTTTGTAAAAAATACAACATGTTGCGCTGGATTTTATTCGTTATTATTTATATTGTTTTAGGGTTTTATGCTTTACAGGCTTTAAAAACAGCATCAAGGTATCCTTGGGTTTATTATACTTTTATTACAATCTCAGTCTTAGTTTTAGGAAATTTTATATATCAATTTACATTTGGTGCCGCTGAAGGTAGAGTTTTAAGTGTACCTAAGAGCTATGCTTTTGGGTTTTTATTGACCGTGATAACTTTTAATCTTATCACAGTAATTTTTCTTTTTTCAGAAGATTTTTTCAGACTTTTAGCAGGTACCTATCAAAAGATTTTTGGAGTAAATAAAGAGTTTACATTTCCTGAACGTAGACGTTTTCTTAGCTTAATTGCTTTGGGAATTGCTGCTGTGCCTTTTGGTGGGTTACTCTATGGAATGTATAAAGGTAAATACAATTTTAAAGTATTAAAATATAGTTTAGAATATGATGATTTGCCAGAAGCTTTTGATGGCTATCAGATAACTCAAATATCTGATGTGCATAGTGGGAGTTTTGATAATAGGAAAAAAATTGAATATGCTATAGATTTGGTGAACAAGCAAAAGAGTGATGTTCTTTTTTTTACTGGAGATTTGGTAAATAATAAGACCGAAGAAATGCATCCATGGAAAGAGTTGTTTTCTAAACTTGAGGCAAAAGACGGTAAGTTTTCAATATTAGGAAATCACGATTATGGAGATTATGTAGATTGGAACTCAGAAGATGAAAAAGCACAAAATTTAGAAGATTTAAAAAAGTTGCAAATGGAAATTGGTTTTGATTTGCTCTTAAATGAAAGCCGTTATCTAAAAAAAGGAGATGATGAAATTGCGCTTGTTGGTGTTGAAAATTGGGGTAGAGGAGGTTTTAAAAAAGCTGGTGATTTAACAAAAGCAGCAGAAAATATTTCAAAAGAAGATTTTAAAATATTATTAAGTCACGATCCGAGCCATTGGGAAGATGTTGTTATTCATGATGATTACCACTATCATTTAACATTAAGTGGTCATACTCATGGAATGCAATTTGGAATAGAAATACCAGGTTGGGTTAAATGGAGCCCTATAAAATGGCGTTATAAATATTGGGCAGGTATTTATAAAGAATTAGGTCAATATATAAATGTTAACAGAGGATTTGGGTTTTTAGGATATCCTGGACGCGTTGGAATATGGCCAGAAATTACGGTAATTACATTAAAAAAGAAGCCTGTAGTTTAGTTTTTTAAAATTGAAATTGACAAAAAATACTAAGAAATTCTTTTTTTAACATTTTTTCTTACATTTGATTAATGAATCCAAACATTCAAATATGTCTAAATTTGGTGAACTAATAGAATCCAAAACTCCAGTATTGCTGGATTTTTATGCAGAGTGGAATGAACAATCTACCGCTATGCATCCTGTACTTCGAGATGTCGCTGCAGCCTTAGGAGATAAAGGTAAAGTGATTAAAATTGATGTAGATAAAAACAAAGAACTTTCTCAAGCGTTGAGAGTCAAAGGATTACCAACTCTCATGATTTATAAAAATGGTGAAATGGTCTGGAGGCAAAGTGGTGAGCAAGATGCAAATACATTAATAGGTATATTGAACGAATATATTTAAGCCTGCTAAAATGATATAAAAAAACCGAGATGAAAATCTCGGTTTTTTATTTGTTATTCTTCTATAATCGGAATAGAATCTATTTTTTCTTCTGTATCTATTTGGTCTAATTCGCTAGAATCTATTACATCTGGGTTGTTGTTGGGTGATGTATCACGAATTAATGGGTCTTGACTACCATCTACAAATCGACTGAATTTATCAATATATTCATTAAATAGTAAAGTTTCTTTTTCTGCAACTTCTTTATCGCCATTTCTAATAACAATATCAATGTTTCTATTGTAAGCTTCCATATCAGTAATGATATCATTTAGCTTTTCGTATTGTTCATCTAAAGGCATCGCGGCATAATAATCTAAACGCTCTTGGTATTTCTTTTTTAAATTCGAAAATAATTCTCTAGCTTTTTCAGTTTCTCCTACTTTATAATACCCGTCTACAAAAGGTTCTACAAAGGCATAATATTCATAAGCATCAACAGGCATATTTTTCATTGCAATGTCAATCATTTCCTTAGCCTTATCAATTTTATTTTCATTAAGTAAGGTCTCTACTAAACGTGCTATATTACCTCTAAATGAAAGTCCTTGAATTCTAGTTTGTGGATCGTGGTAAATTTTTGAACTTCCTGAATTACCCCATTCCCATTTCTTAACAATATCATACATTAAATCACTATCAATTCTACCCATTTCATAAGAGCTGGCATTGGTTGTTTTGATAGGGACTAATTTATAGACCAATCCATCTAGCTGTAAATAGTCTTTCATCCATATATATTCACCATCATCAAAACTACCTCCTGAAAAATAAATAGGACGTTTCCAATCATTATTAGCTATAATATCAAGCATTAAAAGTCTGTTTTTTGGAAGTGCGCTCTGTGGTAGCTCAATATCAATATAATCAACAATAAGTGCGCTATCTTTTTCTTTAACAAGCCCGCTTTCTAATACATTTTTTTTATTAACGGGTATGCGAATATGATTGGTTGGATAGAAAACAAGATCAAGTGTGTTTTCTGGGTAGCTGCTTATGTCTTGCTCTTGAGAAGATATAACACTTTTAAGTTTTGTTCTAGGTGCATCACTGCCAATCCATTCCATAAAATCTTTAATATCCCATCGAGATTCTGAAATATTTTTATTGTATATTTTATCTACATTTTGATAGTAAACAACATCTCTAGAGCCTAATCGGTATTGTTCATGAGTAAGCTGTGAAGGTATGGGGTCACTTTCATAAGCTTTCTTTTTCATTTGATCTACATACCAATCTGTATTAAAAAGGCTGGTGTTAATAATTCGAACATCGGTTCTGTAGCCTTCAATTTCTTGGGCATACCATAATGGAAAAGTATCATTATCACCAATGGTAAATAGTATTGATCCAGCATTTTCTTTTGTAGATTCTAGGTAATCTATTGCTGTAGATTTAGCTGTAAATCTATTAGACCTATCATGGTCATCCCAGTTTTGATATGCCATTAAAAATGGTGCTGCTAATACACATATGACTGTAACTGCTGGGGCTAATATTTTTGGAGTAATTAATTTTTTAAAGGAATCAAATAAGCCATAAACGCCAAGACCTATCCATATTGCGAAAATATAGAAAGAACCAACTAAGGAATAATCTCGTTCTCTTGGTTGAAATATAGACGGATTGGTATAAAACTGAATGGCAATTCCAGTAAACAAAAAGAAAATAAAAAGTACCCAAAATTGTTTAGGATTTTTTCCTATTTGGAAAAGAATACCAATAATACCTAATAATAAGGGTAAAAAGAAATAGGTGTTTCTTCCTTTATTATTTTGAATATCACTTGGTAAATTGTCTTGACTACCGAGCCTCATAGAGTCGATAAAATTTATGCCACTCAGCCAATTCCCATTATCATCGTATCGTCCTTGTTTGTCGTTCTGTTTTCCGGTAAAATTCCACATAAAATAACGCCAATACATATATCCAAATTGAAACTCGAACATGTATTTTACATTTTCCCAAATAGTTGGTGGTTGAACTTCAATATAATCACTAAAGCGATTTAAAAATTGTACATATTGAGCTTCATTAATTTCTCCTTTTGCATAACCGCTTTTAAGCTGTGCAACTGCATTTCTAAGTTCCTCGTTATTGGTTTTGATTTTAAAATCTAATGGACCAAAATAACGCATATAGTTTTCAGCATTTTGCTCGCTCCACATTCTTGGTAAAAAACCTACATGTTTTTTATTAGGGCCTTGAGTTGCGTTTTTATATTTATTTACAATGATGTATTTACCAGATTTCTCATCTTGTTCATATTTAGGTTTATCATCTTTTTCTTCGCCTCCTGATGCAAATGCATTAGAATAATAGGCACCATAAATGGGGCTATCTACTCCTGGGTATTGTTCTCTATTATAGTATGCTAATAAAGATCGAGCATCAGAAGGATCATTTTCATTAATCACAACATTAGCGTTTGCTCTAATAGGAAGCATTAACCAAGAAGAAAATCCGAAGAACAAAAAGAGTAGACACAATACAATTGTATTTGCTGTTTTGTAATTATTTTTTCTAGTATATCGTAAGCCAAAATAAAATGCAGAAATAAATAGAAGGCCCATTATTATAGAACCAGAATTAAATGGCAAACCTATAGTATTGATAAAAAATACTTCGCTCCATCCAAATGCAACTAATACATAGGTTAAAGAAAATTTATAAACTAGCATTAAAATAGCGACAACAATTATATTGGCTAGTAAAAAGTTTTTTACAGTAGTGGTTTTGTATTTTTTGAAATAATACAATAAACCTATTGATGGAATAGCTAGAAATCCCATAAATTGAATTCCAAAGGTTAATCCAACGATAAATGAAATTAAAACCAGCCATTTATCCCCTCTTGGAGTATCAATATTATCTACCCATTTTAATCCCATCCAAAGTAAAACAGCCATAATAAAACTTGCCATAGAGTATACCTCGGTTTCAACAGCATTAAACCAAAAGCTATCAGAATAGGCAAATGCTAATGAACCAACTGCTCCACTTGCTAAAATTACCATAGCTTTACTATTGGTAATCGCTTTTTCATCTGCAATTAATTTTTTAGTAAGATTGGTAATGGTCCAGAACATAAATAAAATGGTAAATGCACTAGAAACACCAGAAACATAATTTACCATAATAGCAATTTGACTAGCTTTAAGAGCAAACATTGCAAAAAATGCGCCTACCATTTGTAATAGAGGTGCTCCTGGTGGGTGGCCTACCTGTAGTTTTGCTGATGTGGAAATATATTCACCAGCATCCCAGAAACTTCCGGTTGGTTCAACAGTAATCCAATAGGTTATTAATGCAATAAAAAAAACAAACCATCCTAAAATGGAATCCCATCTTTCAAAATTCTTAGAAAACATCTATGTTATAATTTACCAATTATGGCGAATTTAGTAATTAATATAGATATCGTATTCATTTTTTTATAAACCTTTAACATGTGTTCTTTTCATTTTTTGAATTATTATATATAAAATATTTGTGCATATAAAACTTTGTATTAAATTTGCACCTCTTTTAGAGCTAATGGTCCATGGTGTAATTGGCAACACTCCGGTTTTTGGTACCGTCATTCAAGGTTCGAGTCCTTGTGGACCAACAGAAATTCAGTTAATCCCTGCTTTTTAAAAGAGCAGGGATTTTGTTTTTAAAAAGAATTTGTTTCGTGTATGGAATCTTACAGTTGTAAATATGTATTGTATGTTGAAAAATATTGTATATTTGCACTGCTGTAAAGATGAATAGTATATACGAGGGGACAATTTGTCCCCTCTTTTATTACTTAATTTTATGTTTAAAGAAAAGGTATTAGAGTTATTAGAGGTTGCTTTAAAAGAAAATGAATCTATTTTTTTAATAGATTTCACTTTAGCACCTGGTAATAAAATCAATATAATTTTAGATGGTGATGCAGGAGTTACATTAAAAGACTGTATTGCTGTTAGTAGAGCTATTGAGCATAATTTAGATAGAGAAGAAGAAGATTTTTCTTTAGAAGTAGCATCGGTTGGAGCAACAACACCTATGATTATGCCAAGGCAATACAAAAAGAATATTGGCAGAGAATTGGAAGTGAAGACTCAAGTTGGTAAATTTGAAGGGGTATTAACTGATGCAAACGATCAGGGTATTACTTTAGAATGGGAAGCTAGAGAACCAAAACCAGTTGGTAAGGGTAAAATTACAGTTCAGAAAAAGCAAGAATTTGATTTTTCTGAAATTCAAGAAGCAAAAGTTATTATAAAATTTTAATTGTAGGTCAACATGGAAAATATTGCGCTGATCGAATCTTTTTCGGAATTTAAAGACGATAAGTTCATAGACAGGGTAACGCTAATGGCGATTTTAGAAGACGTTTTTAGAAACGCTTTAAAGAAAAAATTTGGTTCTGATGATAACTTTGATATCATTATAAACCCTGATAAAGGAGATTTAGAAATTTGGAGAAATAGAGTTGTAGTTGAAGATGGAGAGGTCGAAGAGCCTAATGAAGAAATCTCATTAAGCGAAGCGCGTAAAATTGAACCAGATTTTGAAGTTGGTGAAGATGTTTCTGAAGAAGTTAAGTTAATTCAATTAGGAAGAAGGGCTATTTTGGCTTTACGTCAAAACTTGATTTCAAAGATCCATGAGCATGACAATACAACTATATATAAGCAGTTTAAAGATTTAGAAGGAGAAATTTATACTGCTGAAGTTCATCATATTAGACATAAGGTTGTTATTTTGTTAGATGATGAAGGGAATGAAATTATTATGCCTAAAGAAAAGCAGATTCCTTCTGACTTTTTCAGAAAAGGGGATAATGTTAGAGGTGTTATTGAAAGTGTTGAGTTAAAAGGTAATAAACCAGTTATCGTAATGTCAAGAACTGCACCAGCATTTTTGGAGCAATTGTTCTTTCAAGAAATACCAGAAGTTTTTGATGGTTTAATTACTGTTAAAAAGGTAGTGAGAATACCAGGCGAAAAAGCAAAAGTAGCAGTTGACTCTTACGATGATCGTATAGATCCAGTAGGCGCATGTGTAGGTATGAAGGGTTCTCGTATTCATGGTATTGTTAGAGAATTAGGTAACGAAAATATTGATGTCATCAATTGGACAAGTAACCCACAATTATTGGTTACAAGAGCATTAAGCCCAGCGCGTGTTTCTTCTGTAAAGTTAAACGATGAGAAGATGACAGCTCAGGTTTATTTGAAACCAGAAGAAGTTTCAAAAGCTATTGGTAGAGGAGGTCATAATATTAGATTAGCTGGTCAATTAACTGGTTATGAAATAGATGTATTCCGTGAAGGAGTTGAGGAAGATGTGGAATTAACAGAATTCTCTGATGAAATTGAAGCTTGGATTATTGATGAGTTCAAGAAGATAGGTATGGATACTGCACGAAGTGTTTTAGAGCAGGATGTTGATGATTTAGTAAAGAGAACAGATTTAGAAGAGGAGACAATTTTAGAAGTTGTCCGTATCTTAAAAGAAGAATTAGCAGATTAAGCTATATATTAGCAAGAAATTTTAAGTATAGTAACAGGTATTTATGGCAGATAATGCAACAATAAGACTTAATAAAGTCCTACGGGAACTAAACATTTCACTCGACAGGGCGGTAGATTTTTTGGGTTCCAAAGGTCACGATGTGGACGCTAGACCTACCACTAAAATTTCTAATGAGGTGTATCAGGTGCTGTTGGATGAGTTCCAAACGGACATGAGCAAAAAAGTTGCATCTAAAGAAGTTGGTGAAGAAAAGAGAAAAGAAAAAGAAGCTATAAGGCAGCAACTTGAACAAGAGCAGGAAGATAGGCGAGTAGAAAGGGAAAGAAAAGCTGCTTCTGAACAAGTTATAAGAGGTAAGGCAGAACTATCTGGCCCTAAAACTGTCGGTAAAATAGATTTGGACAAAAAGCAAACAACAGAAGAAGCAAAGCCAGAAGAAATTGAAAAACCTGAGGAAAAAGCTCCAGTACAAAAAGAAGAAGTAAAGCCAGAGCCGCCAGTTGTGGTTAAAGCTGCTGCTTCTGAAAGGCCTAAATTTAAAGTAGTTGATAAAATTGATTTATCTCCTAAAGAAAAACCAAAGGCTCCAGTTGTAATACAAGAAAAAGTTGATATTCCTGCAACTAAGAAAGAGCCTGAGCCAGTTAAAACTCAAGAAAAAGAGGTTCCTGCTGTTGAAGCAGAAGAAAAATCTCCTGAATCTGAAACATTAACTACGCAATATAAAAAACTTACCGGTCCTAAAATTACAGGTGATAAAATTGATTTATCTAAGTTTGAAAAGCCTAAGAAGAAAAAAGAGGCTCCTAAAGCTGGAGGTAATGATGCTGCAGATAAAAAGAAACGTAGAAGAAGAATTGTAAGTAATAATTCTACACCTGGTCAAGGTCAGGGGCAATCAACCCCTAATAATAATGGGCCTCGCCCGAATAGACCAAATACAAACACTGGGAATAATGGCCCAAGAAGAGGTCCTGCGCAACAGCGTTTTAATCCTGTAGCAAAAGTAGAGCCATCTGAAGAAGATGTTCAAAAGCAAGTAAGAGAAACCTTAGAAAAACTTCAAGGTAAATCTAAAAAAGGCAAAGGAGCAAAATATAGAAGAGATAAAAGAGATCAACACCGTCAACAAACAGAGAAAGATCTTGAGCAACAAGAACTTGAAAGTAAGATTTTAAAAGTTACTGAATTTGTTACTGCAAATGAAGTAGCAACGATGATGGATGTTCCTACTACTAAAATTATTTCTGCTTGTATGTCATTAGGAATAATGGTTACAATGAATCAGCGATTAGATGCAGAAACACTTTCTATAGTTGCAGATGAATTTGGTTATGAAGTAGAATTTGTTTCAGCTGAAATTGAAGAAGCTATAGAAGAACAAGCAGATTCTCCTGAAGATTTGAAAGAAAGAGCTCCAATAGTTACGGTTATGGGGCATGTAGATCATGGTAAAACATCTTTACTTGATTATATTAGAAAAGAAAATGTTATCGCTGGAGAAAGTGGAGGTATAACGCAGCATATAGGTGCGTATGGTGTAACTTTAGATAGTGGTCAAAAAATGGCATTTTTAGATACTCCTGGTCACGAGGCATTTACCGCAATGCGTGCTCGTGGAGCTCAAGTTACGGATATTGCTATTATTGTTGTTGCTGCTGATGATGATATCATGCCGCAAACTAAAGAAGCTATTAGCCATGCTCAAGCAGCAGGTGTTCCTATTGTTTTTGCTATTAATAAGATTGATAAGCCTACTGCGAATGTAGAAAAGATAAAAGATGGTCTTGCTCAAATGAATCTATTAGTGGAAGATTGGGGAGGAAAAATCCAATCACACGATATTTCTGCTAAAACAGGTCAAGGTGTTAAAGAACTATTAGAAAAAGTGCTTTTAGAAGCTGAACTTTTAGAGCTTAAAGCAAATCCAGATAAATTAGCAACAGGTACTGTTGTTGAAGCATTCTTAGATAAAGGTAGAGGATATGTTTCTACTGTATTGGTTCAAGCTGGATCCTTAAAAATTGGAGATTACGTACTTGCAGGTACTTGTAGCGGTAAAATTAAAGCGATGCAAGATGAGAGAGGTAATAATATAAAAGTTGCAGGACCTTCAACGCCAATTTCGATTCTAGGTTTAGACGGTGCACCACAAGCTGGTGATAAGTTTAATGTGTTAGAAGATGAGCGTGAAGCAAAACAAATTGCAGCTAAGAGAGGTCAGTTATTAAGAGAACAATCTGTAAGAACACAACGTCATATTACACTTGATGAAATTGGAAGACGTATTGCTTTAGGCGACTTTAAAGAATTAAACATAATCCTTAAAGGTGATGTTGATGGTTCTGTCGAGGCGTTAACAGATTCATTCCAAAAATTATCAACTGCAGAAATACAAGTGAATATTATTCATAAAGCTGTTGGTCCTATTACAGAATCTGATGTTTTATTAGCCTCTGCTTCTGATGCTGTTATTATTGGGTTTAATGTTAGACCGATGGGTAATGCACGAACTATCGCTGATAATGAGGAAATAGATATTAGAATGTATTCTATTATTTATGATGCTATTAATGATCTAAAAGATGCAATGGAAGGTATGCTTTCTCCTGAAATGAAAGAGGAGATAACGGGTACTGCTGAAATTCGTGAAACATTTAAGATTTCTAAAATTGGAACTATTGCTGGTTGTATGGTTACAAACGGTAAGATATTTAGAAACTCAGGAATTCGATTAATTCGTGATGGTGTAGTTGTCTTTACAGGAGAATTAACCTCATTAAAACGATTTAAAGATGATGTGAAAGAAGTTTCTAAAGGATACGATTGTGGTATTCAGATTAAAAACTATAATGATATTAAAGAGTTAGATATTGTTGAAGCTTTCCAAGAGGTTGCAGTAAAAAAGAAATTAAAGTAATTAAATATATTTTTTAGAATAAAAAAAAGGACTCATTAATATGAGTCCTTTTTTTATTTTTAAACTAAAAACTAGTTCGGAGGTATAATAATTGCTGCCGGATATTTTTTTCTAATCTCAATATATTTTCTTTCGGCTTCTAGAGCTGTTTTTATTCCTCCAATTCTAACTCTGTAATCCGTATCTACATGGAATATTTTTGAATTCCAATTTGGAAAATCTATATCAAAACTTACTTTTTTGCTGTTTGCACCACTAAGAGTACCATTGAAAATCTGTATTTGATATACTTCTGAGCTTTCCCCAGCAGATTTATATAAATCTAATAATTTTTCAATTCTACTGTCTTGTTCTATCTTGATTTTGCCTTGCTGTGCGCTGCAATACAAAGTGAAAAGAGTAAAAATCAATACGTTAATTGTTTTTTTCATGATGTTTTTTAGCTATTCCTTTTAGTATTTTACAAAAGTAATTTTTTAATGATTAAAGAAAACAATCTAATTTTATTTAGAATTATTATAAATTGTAAATTATAAATAACTTAACATTTCCAAAATAAAGTCTATGTCGTATTTTTGCCTTCGATTTCAAGGACTATATTATTTATGTTCTTAAGTAGTAGTAATAATCATGCCAAGAAATCTATAGAAATAATTTTAATATGAAAAAGGTTCTGTACCGCAATCAATTTTCTAAAGTTTTAGGTATCAATCTAATAGTTTGTCTGTTCTTTTCAGCTACTCTTTTTTCGCAAGATGAAACTTCATCTGCAGGTGATGCCGCAAAAGGTAAATCATTGTTTAATCAGAATTGTGCTGCTTGTCACTCTTTAACAAAAAGAATGACTGGTCCTGCTCTTGCAAATATTGAGGCTCGTGTTGAGGAAGAAGGTTTGGATAGAGAATGGATTTATGCTTGGGTGAAAAATAGTCCTGGTGTAATAGCTTCTGGAGATGCATATGCTAATAAATTATACAACGAGTATAATAAAGCAGCTATGACACCTTTTCCAACATTATCTACTGCTGATATTGATAATATATTAGCATATACGGCGGCTCCTCCTCCGACTCCTGTTCAAGCAGTTGCAACAGCAACAACAAGCACACCTACTCAGTCAAATGGATTGTCAAATGAAATAATATTAGGGGCTTTAGTTTTAGTATTTGCTTTATTAGTCATGATGTTATTCATGGTAAATAAAACATTAAGAAGAATTGCTGAAGCAAATGGAGTTGTTATTGAAAAAGAAGCTTCAGAAAAAAGAATTCCTATTTGGAAAGCATTTGCTCAGAATCAATTTTTGGTTTTGGTGTCGTCAGTGTTTCTTATTTTAGTAGGAGCTTATTTTGCTTATGGATGGATGATGCAAGTAGGTGTTGATCAAGGTTATGCGCCAGTTCAGCCTATTCATTATTCTCATAAAGTTCATGCAGGAGATAATAAAATTGAATGTAAATATTGTCATTCATCAGCTCGTGTTTCTAAAACATCAGGTATTCCTTCTTTAAATGTTTGTATGAATTGTCATAAATCTATCTCTGAATATACAGGTAATCCAGAGGGTCCTTCTCAAGAAGATATTGCAAATGGCTATACAAATGAATTTTATACTGGTGAGATTAAGAAATTGTATAAAGCAGTTGGTTGGGATGAAGAGAATCAAAAGTATACAGGTGAAAGTAAGCCAATTGAATGGGTGAGAATTCATAACCTTCCAGACTTTGCTTATTTTAATCACTCGCAACACGTTATTGTTGCTGGTGTTGAATGTCAGACATGCCATGGGCCAGTTGAAGAAATGGAAACTATGGAACAATTTGCTCCACTTACCATGGGATGGTGTATTAACTGTCATAGAGAGACAAATGTTAAAGTTGCGGGGAATGAGTATTACGAGAAAATTCATGCTGAACTTTCAAAAAAATATGGTGTTGAAAATCTTACTGCCGCTCAAATGGGAGGTATAGAATGTGGTAAGTGTCACTATTAATAGGTTTAATAAAGTAGATAATTTCAGAGATATACGTATGGCATCAAACAAAAAATATTGGAAAAGCGAAGCGGAGTTAAATCCTAACGATTCCATTGTTGAGGCGCTAAGACATAATGAGTTTATTCAAGATATTCCTGTTGATGAATTTTTAGGAGACAAAGAAAATTTGGCTGCTTCATCAACAAATAGAAGGGATTTTTTGAAATATGTTGGTTTTAGTACGGCTGCGGCTACTTTGGCGGCTTGTGAAGGACCAGTTGTTAAATCTATTCCTTATGTTGTTCAACCAGAAAGCATTATTCCTGGTGTTGCAAATTATTATGCGACAACTATAGCTAACGGATTTGATTTTGCAAGTGTTTTGGTTAGAACAAGAGAAGGAAGACCAATTTTAATACAGAATAATACAGACGCTAAAGTTAGTGGAAATGCAAATGCAAGAGTTAACGCATCGGTTTTAGGTCTTTATGATAGTACCCGTTTGCAAGGTCCGTCATTAAATGGTGAGGCTATTGATTGGAGTGATTTAGATTCGGCAGTTAAAGCAAGACTTAATCTTTTGAAATCTTCAGGTAAGCAAATCGTATTACTTACGCAAACATATGCAAGTCCTTCTACAACAAGACTAGTAAATGATTTTAAAGGAATATATGGTAATGTAAATCATGTTACTTATGATGCTATTTCTGAAGAAGCTGCTCTAAATGCCTTTGAGGCAAAATATGGAGAAAGAGCTTTAGCTGAATATGATTTTTCGAAGGCAGAAGTTATTGTTTCTTTTGGTGCTGATTTCTTAGGAGATTGGCAAGGTGGAGGTTTTGATACGGGTTACTCTAAAGGACGTGTTCCTCAAAAAGGCAAGATGTCTAAGCATATTCAATTTGAATCAAACATGTCTTTGACTGGGGCTAATGCAGATAAGAGAATCGCATTAAAGCCAAGTGAGCAAAAAGTAGCTTTGGCTAATTTATATGCTAAGTTGAATAATTCTTCGGTAGGAGGAGAGCTTAGTGAAAGCGTATCTAAAGCTATTGATTATACTGTTGCTCAAATTCGTAAAGCAGGTTCTAAGGCTGTTGTAGTAACAGGCTTGGATGACGAAAATGCACAGGCGGTTGCTTTGGCAATAAATGAAATGTTGAGTAGTGTTGTTTTTGATGCTTCAACACCAAGATATACAAGACAAGGAAGTGCTAAAGCAGTAAATGCTTTAATTGCTGATATGAAAGCAGGAAAGGTTGGTGCTATTTTTATGGATGGTGTTAATCCTGTTTATTCATTACCAAATGCTGCTGACTTTGTTGAGGGAATTAAAAATGTTGACCTATCTGTAGATTTTTCATTAAATGAGAATGAAACTACAGTGGTTTCTCAATATGTAGCTGCTACATCACATTTCTTAGAGTCATGGGGTGATGTTCAAATTAAAAAAGGACATTATAGCTTAATGCAGCCTACTATTAAAGAATTATTTGATACACGTCAATTCCAATCTTCGCTTTTAAGTTGGATGGGGAGTGAGCAAACATATTACGATTATATAAAAGATACATGGACTTCTGGAATTTTAGGTGGAAGCGAATGGAATCAAGCTTTGCATGATGGTGTTTTTGTATACCAACAAGCAACGTTAGAAAGTGAATTAAATACAATAGTTTCTTTAGGAGCTGCTGAAGCTGAAACAGAAGTTGTTGATACAGTACCTTTAGCATCTGCATTGCGTAGTCTAGCAGGTTCTGCTAGTTCTGGAATGGAATTAACGTTGTATTCTAAAACAGGTATGGGTGATGGTCAAATGGCTAATAATCCATGGTTGCAAGAATTTCCTGATCCTATAACACGTGTTTCTTGGGATAACTATGTTACTGTTTCTAAAGCAGACGCAGAAAAACTAGGTTTTGTAAATGAAAATGTTGCAAACGGTGGATTAGATGGTAGTTATGCTAAAATTACTGTAAATGGAGTTGAGGTAGATAAAGTTCCTGTGATTATTCAACCAGGTCAGGCTGTTGGATCAATTGGTCTTTCTTTCGGATATGGAAAAGTGGAAGGAATGAAAACCGAAATGCAAACAGGAGTAAATGCATATCCTTTATATCAAGGTTTTTCAAATATACAAGAAGTAAGTATTGAAAAGTCGGCAGGGAATCATGAGTTTGCATGTGTTCAGTTGCATAAAACATTAATGGGTAGAGGAGATATTATTAAAGAAACTACCCTTGAAATATTTAATACTAAAGAAGCTGCTGATTGGAATCCTCAGCCAATGGTTTCTTTAGATCATCAAGAAGTTTTAGCTACATCAGTAGATTTATGGGATAGCTTTGATCGTTCAATTGGGCATCATTTTAATTTATCTATAGATTTAAATGCATGTACCGGATGTGGTGCTTGTGTTATTGCATGTCATGCTGAAAATAACGTTCCTGTTGTAGGTAAAGAAGAAGTTAGAAAATCAAGAGATATGCACTGGTTGCGTATTGATAGATACTATTCGTCTGAGGCTACTTTTGAAGAAGATGATATTAAGAAAGATGAATTTGATGGTTTAACTGGAGAAAAAGGTTCTTTAGGTGGATTTGGAGAATTAGAGCATCCATCTGATAATCCTCAAGTAGCTTTTCAGCCTGTGATGTGTCAACATTGTAATCACGCTCCTTGTGAGACTGTTTGTCCTGTTGCTGCCACTTCACATGGTCGTCAAGGTCAAAATCATATGGCATATAACAGATGTGTTGGTACTAGATATTGTGCGAACAACTGTCCGTATAAAGTTCGTAGATTCAACTGGTTCTTATATAATAATAATGATGAGTTTGATTACCATATGAATAATGATTTAGGTAAGATGGTTATCAATCCAGATGTTACTGTTCGTTCTAGAGGTGTTATGGAAAAATGTTCTATGTGTATGCAAAAAACACAAAAGACTATCCTTGATGCTAAGAGAGATGGACGCGTTATTAAAGATGGGGAATTTCAAACGGCATGTTCAGCTGCTTGTGGTAGTGGAGCAATGGTTTTTGGAGATGTAAATGATAAAGACAGTAAAGTATCTGAACTTAAAGAAAGTAATCGTATGTATCACTTGTTAGAACATGTGGGAACAAAACCAAATGTATTCTATCATGTAAAAGTGAGAAATACGGAAGAAGCATAAGCAGTTTATTAAAAGATCAACGTAACTATAATATAAATATGGCGTCGCATTACGAAGCACCTATTAGAAAACCACTTGTACTCGGAGACAAAAGCTACCACGATATTTCTGTGGATATTGCTGCTCCTGTTGAAGGTAGAGCAAATAAACAATGGTGGATTGTATTTTCTATTGCATTAGTAGCATTTCTTTGGGGTATAGGTTGTATTATCTATACTGTATCTACAGGAATTGGTACATGGGGATTAAATAAAACAGTTGGATGGGCATGGGATATTACTAACTTCGTTTGGTGGGTAGGTATTGGTCACGCAGGAACTCTGATTTCAGCAGTATTATTATTATTCCGTCAAAAATGGAGAATGGCAATTAACCGTTCTGCAGAAGCAATGACAATTTTCTCGGTTGTTCAAGCGGGTTTATTTCCAATTATTCACATGGGTCGTCCTTGGTTAGCGTATTGGGTTTTACCTATTCCAAATCAATTTGGATCATTATGGGTAAACTTTAACTCTCCATTACTTTGGGATGTTTTTGCGATATCAACCTACCTTTCGGTATCATTGGTTTTCTGGTGGACAGGACTTTTACCTGATTTTGCAATGATTAGAGACAGGGCTGTTCGTCCTTTTCAAAAGAAAATATATAGCTTATTAAGTTTTGGTTGGACTGGTCGTGCTAAAGATTGGCAACGTTTTGAAGAAGTTTCATTAGTTTTAGCAGGTTTAGCAACTCCATTAGTTCTTTCAGTACACACGATTGTATCTTTTGACTTTGCTACTTCTGTAATCCCAGGATGGCATACAACTATCTTCCCTCCATACTTTGTGGCTGGGGCAATTTTCTCAGGTTTTGCAATGGTAAATACTTTGTTAATAATTATGAGAAAGGTATGTAATTTAGAAGATTACATTACGGTTCAACATATAGAATTAATGAACATCGTAATTATGTTAACGGGTTCTATTGTAGGTTGTGCATATATTACAGAGTTATTTATGGCATGGTATTCTGGTGTAGAATACGAGCAATATGCTTTCTTGAATAGAGCAACAGGTCCTTATGCATGGGCATATTGGTCTATGATGACTTGTAATGTGTTCTCTCCTCAATTTATGTGGTCTAAAAAATTAAGAACGAGTATCATGTTCTCTTTCTTTATATCAATTGTTGTAAATATTGGAATGTGGTTTGAGCGTTTTGTAATTATTGTGACTTCATTGCACCGTGATTATTTACCATCTTCATGGACAATGTTCTCTCCAACATTTGTTGATATTGGAATATTTATAGGTACCATTGGTTTCTTCTTTGTATTGTTCTTATTATATTCTAGAACTTTTCCTGTGATTGCTCAGGCTGAAGTAAAATCGATTATGAAGGCTTCTGGTGAAAAATACAAACTACTTCGTGATGCTGGAAAACCTTTATATGAAATAAAGAAAACAGCAGCTGTAAAAGAAAAAATAGTTGAAAAAAAATCAACTTCTGTTGAAGCTGATAAAGAACAAGTATCATCTTTATTAAGTACGCTAGGTACTTTTGATGCATCTACTGAAACACCAGATGATTTAAAAATGGTAAAAGGTATAGGTCCTCAAATGGAAAAGACTTTGAATCAAATTGGAATTTTTAAGTTTTCTCAAGTAAGTAAAATGACGGAAAAAGAATATGATTTGTTAGATTCTATTACGGGTTCTTTTCCAGGAAGAGCACAAAGAGACGATTGGGCAGGTCAAGCTAAGATTTTAAATAACAATAAGTAGATATGGCATCTAAAGTTATACACGCACTTTATACTGATGACGACGTATTAATGCACGCTGTTAAAAAAGTAAAAGAAGCTAAACATCATATAGAAGAAGTATATTGTCCTTTTCCAGTACATGGACTAGACAAAGCAATGGGTCTAGCGCCAACAAGAATAGCGATTACCTCTTTTATTTATGGGTGTATCGGATTATCTGTGGCAATTACAATGATGAATTTTATAATGATTAAAGACTGGCCTCAAGATATTGGTGGAAAACCAAGTTTTAGTTATTTAGAAAATTTGCCTGCTTTCGTTCCAATTATGTTCGAACTTACTGTATTTTTTGCTGCTCACTTAATGGTAATCACTTTTTATATGAGAAGTAGACTTTGGCCATTTAAAGAAGCTGAAAACCCTGATAAAAGAACGACAGATGACCATTTTTTAATGGAAATTGAAATACATGATAACGAAGAAGAATTAAGACAGTTATTATCAGAAACTGGTGCTGTTGAAATTAATATTTCAGAAAAGTAGTCAAAAGAGATATGAAGAGTTTTATAAAAATTGTAGCTATTGTTTTGGTTTTGATAACTTTTACATCTTGTTTTAACAAGAATAGTAGAAATTATGAGTATATGCCAAACATGTATGAATCTGTAGGTTATGAAACCTACCAAAAGGTAGATTTTTTGCCAAGTGGTGTTGAAGCAGGTCTTCCAGTTGAAAACACAATTGCACGAGGACATATGCCTTACAAATTTGCAAATACTTTAGAAGATAAAGAATTGGCAAGAGTTCAAGCTAGTCCATTAGATTCATTAGATACAGAAAAGAATTTAGCAGTAGGCGCTGAACTTTATACTATTTATTGTTCAATTTGTCATGGTAATAAAGGAAATGGTAAAGGTGGTCTAGTTGATCGTGAAAAAATATTGGGTGTTCCTAGTTATGATGATATAGCTAGAAATATTACAGTAGGAAGTGCTCATCATACTATATATTATGGTCTGAACTCAATGGGGTCTTATGCAAATCAACTAAACGATAAAGAGCGTTGGCAAGTTGCTGAGTACGTAGTAAAATTAAAACAAGATTTAATAAAATAATACATAGACTTTAGATATGTACACTATTTCAAATAGATTAAAAATTGCTTCGATTATTTTAATGGTCGTTGGTGCTCTTGGAATTGGTATTGGATTCATTTCAATGCCAGGGTCAATTGAAGATGCTAAAGCTATGGTAGCAAGTCATGGCGAAGGACATGGTAATGAACATGCAGAAGTTGCAACTCACACAACAATGAGTGATGAGCATGCTACAGTTGAAACACACGGAGAAGAGCATGATGCTTCTCATGATGAGCATTTATTACATCAATTACAAAATAGACCTTGGGCAGCATTGTATGTTGCGGCTTTCTTTTTCTTTATGATTGCTTTAGGGGTTTTAGCTTTTAATGCTATACAACGCGCTGCACAGGCTGGTTGGTCTCCTTTATTATTTAGAGTAATGGAAGGTATTACTGCTTATTTAGTGCCTGGTGGAATAATAGTATTTATTTTATTAGCATTATCAGTTGCGCATATGAATCATCTATTTGTTTGGATGGATCCTGAAGTTGTAGCACATGATGAACTTTTACAAGGTAAATCCGGATATTTGAATGGAACTTTCTTTTTGATTAGAGCTGTATTCTTTTTAGGTGGATGGATTTTATATCGTGAGTATTCAAGAAAATTATCTCTTGCACAAGATGAAGCAAATGATGATTCTAACTTTAAAAAGAACTTCAGAATATCTGCAGGATTTTTAGTATTCTATTTAGTGACAGAGTCTATGATGTCTTGGGATTGGATTATGAGTGTTGATCCACACTGGTTTAGTACTTTATTTGGTTGGTATATTTTTGCAAGTATGTTTGTATCTGGTATCACTGTGATTGCAATGGTTACTATATATTTAAAGTCTAAAGGTCTATTAAAAGACGTAAACGATAGTCATATACATGATTTAGCTAAATTTATGTTCGGGATTAGTATTTTCTGGACTTATTTATGGTTCTCTCAGTTTATGTTAATATGGTATTCTAACATACCAGAAGAAGTTACATATTATGTGACAAGAATCGCTGATTTTAGATTACCATTCTTTGGAATGGTGGCTATGAACTTCTTATTTCCTGTTCTATTGTTAATGAATAGCGATTTTAAAAGAGTAAACTGGTTTGTTATCATGGCAGGTATTGTTATTTTAGCGGGCCATTATTTAGATATATTTAATGCAATTATGCCATCAACTGTTGGAGACCAATGGTTTATTGGTATCCCTGAAATAAGTGCTATATTGTTTTTTGCAGGATTATTTATTTTTTGGGTATTTAGAGCAATTTCAAAGGCACCGTTACAACCAAAACGTAATCCTTTTATAGAAGAGAGTAAGCATTTTCATTACTAGTATAAAAAAATAACATTAAATCATACAATGACTGCATTTTTAATTATAGCTGTTTTAGTATTAGTGGCAATTGCTGTTTGGCAGATGACCAAAATTTTTGAATTGTCGCAGATTAAGGCAGATAATTCACAAGTTGCTAATGATAAGGATAACAAGTACAACGGGTATCTGTTATTTGCTTTCTTAGTATTTATTTATGGAATCACCATTTTTAGTTTTTGGAAGTATTCAAAAGTTTTACTACCAGAAGCAGCTTCTGAACATGGAGCTGAATATGATAGTTTGATGCTATGGTCATTTGTGATTATTTTCATCGTTCAGACTATTACACAAGCTTTATTACACTATTTTGGTTTTAAATATAGAGGTGAAAAAGGTAAGAAAGCACTTTTCTATGCAGATAACGATCGTCTAGAGTTTATATGGACTATTATACCTGTAATTGTTTTGGCGGGTTTAATTCTATGGGGATTATATACTTGGACAAACATTATGGATGTTAATGATGAAGATGATCCATTGATTGTTGAATTATATGCACAACAATTTAATTGGACGGCTAGATACGGCGGTGCTGATAATGTTTTAGGTGATGCTAATGTTCGTATGATTGATATAGATCGTGCTAATGTTCTTGGATTAGACGAAGCAGATCCAAATGCTACAGATGATATCATTGTAAAAGAATTACATCTACCTGTTGGAAGAAAAGTGAATTTTAAAATGCGTTCTCAAGATGTATTACACTCAGCTTATATGCCTCATTTCAGAGCCCAAATGAACTGTGTTCCAGGTATGATAACAGAGTTTTCGTATACTCCAATATATACAACTGAGCAAATGCGTCAGAATCCTGATATTGTTGATAAGGTAAAAAGAACAAATGCTATTAGAGCAAAACGAGCTGCTAATGGAGAAGATAATTCAGATCCTTGGGAATTTGATTATATATTGTTATGTAATAAGATTTGTGGTAAATCTCATTACAACATGCAGATGAAAATTATTGTAGAAACCGAAGAAGAATATAATAAGTGGATTTCTGAGCAACAAACTTTCGGAAAAACAATGTTAGCTTCGGCACAATAAAAAGGTAGAATAACAAAATTAATATAAAATATAGAATTCGATTATGTCAGCAACAGCACATGCACACTCAGATGATCACGCACACGACGATCATGGACATCATCATAAAGAGACCTTTATAACTAAATATGTTTTTAGTCAAGACCATAAGATGATCTCAAAACAGTATTTAATTACTGGTTTGATTATGGGAGCTATAGGTATTGCAATGTCTGTTTTATTTAGAATGCAGTTAGCTTGGCCAGGAGAATCTTTCCCAGTCTTTGAAGCTTTACTTGGTAAATGGGCACCAGATGGTGTAATGGATGCAGATATCTATTTGGCATTGGTAACTATACACGGTACTATAATGGTATTCTTTGTATTAACAGCAGGCTTAAGTGGTACATTTAGTAATTTATTGATTCCACTTCAAATTGGAGCTAGAGATATGGCTTCAGGTTTTCTGAATATGATATCCTATTGGCTGTTTTTACTTTCATCGATTATCATGCTTTCTTCTCTTTTTATAGAAGCGGGACCCGCAGCAGCAGGTTGGACAGTTTATCCTCCATTGAGTGCACTTCCAATGGCGCAACCTGGTTCAGGTTTAGGGATGACATTGTGGTTGACATCTATGGCTATATTTATTGCATCTTCATTATTAGGTTCATTAAACTATATTGTTACGGTAATAAATTTAAGAACAAAAGGAATGTCGATGACAAGATTGCCATTGACAATATGGGCATTTTTTGTTACAGCTATTATAGGTGTTATTTCATTCCCAGTTTTATTATCTGCGGCACTTTTATTAATAATGGATAGAAGTTTTGGAACATCATTCTTTTTATCAGATATTTTTATTCAAGGTGAAGTATTACATTATCAAGGTGGTTCCCCAGTTTTATATGAACATTTATTTTGGTTTTTAGGTCACCCAGAAGTATATATTGTATTATTACCTGCATTAGGGATAACATCAGAAGTAATGTCAACTAATGCCCGTAAGCCTATTTTTGGTTATAGAGCGATGATTGCTTCTATTATGGCAATAGCATTTTTATCTACTATTGTTTGGGGGCACCATATGTTTATTTCAGGGATGAATCCTTTCTTAGGTTCTGTATTTACATTTACAACATTATTAATTGCAATTCCATCTGCAGTAAAAGCATTTAATTATATTACAACGCTATGGAAAGGTAATTTGCAATTAAATCCAGCAATGTTATTTTCAATTGGACTAGTTTCTACCTTTATTAGTGGAGGTTTAACAGGTATTATTCTTGGAGATAGTACACTAGATATTAATGTTCATGATACATATTTTGTTATTGCTCACTTCCACTTAGTAATGGGTATTTCAGCATTATATGGTTTATTTGCTGGTGTTTATCATTGGTTCCCGAAAATGTTTTATGGTAGAATGATGAATAAAAATTTAGGTTACATTCATTTTTGGATTACAGCAGTTTGTGCTTATGGTGTATTCTTCCCGATGCACTTTGTTGGTATGGCAGGAGTTCCAAGAAGATACTACCAGAATACAGCATTCCCAATGTTTGATGAGTTAACAGATGTGCAAATATTAATAACCATGTTTGCCATTATAGCTGCATTTGCTCAGTTGGTATTTGTCTATAACTTTGTAAGTAGTATTTTTTATGGTAAAAAAGGACCTCAAAATCCTTGGAAATCAAATACTTTAGAATGGACAACTCCAATAGAACATATTCATGGTAACTGGCCAGGAGATATCCCTCACGTACACCGTTGGGCATATGATTATAGCAAAACTAGAGAAAATGGAGAGTATATAATTGCAGGACAAGATTATGTGCCGCAGACTGTACCGCTTCAAGATGATGAAGAAGAAATGAATCATTAATCTATAGAAAAAATACAAAAACCCTTTGTTTAAATAGCAAAGGGTTTTTTGTTTAATAAAATGATTTAGATTTGTTTTTATTGATTTTGGCTTTTTTATAATATATTTAGTAATAACAAATGTGTAATTCACGGTTTGGTATGAAAGTTGTCAAGAAAGTAGATATGAAAATAAAATATAGTATTCTAATTATAAGTTTATTTGTTAGTTGCTTTACATTTTCACAACGTAAACCTAAAATTAAAGGTAGTAAGGTAGTTGTAGAAGTTCGTGAAGAATTAGAGCCTTTTAACGCAATAACGCTAGATGATAATCTTGAAATTACATTAAAGAAGTCTGTAAATTTTGGATATAGTTTAAGTATTGATGATAATCTAGTTGATGTTTTAAAGTTTAAGGTTGTAGATAATAAATTAACGATAAGCTCTTTTTATGACATTACATCTAAAAAGAAAATGGAAATTACAGTCTTTTATGATAATCTAAATTCAATTACTATTCACGATGGTAAAATCAAAACAGAAGATATAGTTACTAGTGATGCTTTATCAGTCACCACTTATGGCTCTTCAAGATTAACATTAAATGCAAATGTTACTATTATGGATGTTTTAATGTTAGAAAATAGCTCCGCTGATCTAATAATAAGTGCAGATTCATTAAATATTACTTTAAAAGATAGGATTGATGCCCAAATTTATGCTGTCAGTAAAAATAATAACCTTGAAATGTTTAAAAATGCACAAGTAAAGATGGAAGGTAATTCTGATATTTTTGATATCCACCTTTATGAAAATGCATCATTAAAAGCAGAAAATTTAGAAGCATCAGATATTAATTTAACAATAGAATCCTCAGCAAGTGCTTATATAAATGCACTAAATTCTCTTTCTCTTAGTTCAAAAGAAACTGCTAAAACCTATTTTTACGGTTCTGGAAAAATTAATATCATAGATTTTTTAGATACTTCAGTACTTTCAAAACGGTAAGATTTTTTATAGTTTATTCTATTTTTTATTAAATGAGTTGAATTAGATAGATACATTTTATCTAAATAAATTTTCTTTTCTATATTTTCTCGATGAAATGCACGCTAAAACTGCGTTTAAGATGAATAAATACGTATTTATCAGATAATCTACCTGAATACAAAAGCTATTTTTCTATATTTAAAAGAAATATCTTACAATTAACCACTTATGAAAACCAACC